>Ga0075275_1000057_pt1 | contig 12322 bp, 9 predicted proteins | sample SF_Rice_5C_80N_3_FD_69769 | JGI IMG/M metagenome (GOLD analysis project Ga0075275, IMG submission 69769) | Rice paddy soil microbial communities from Twitchell Island, California, USA - SF_Rice_5C_80N_305 | ecosystem: Environmental > Terrestrial > Soil > Paddy field/soil | place: USA: Twitchell... | reverse complement strand
AATCAGAATATTTTCCAACCGCTCCGGGTCCAGCCTGCGGATCATGCGCCCCGCATGGGCGATTGCAATGGAGCCTGTCTCTTCTGAGACAACAACCGCGATGGCATCGCTTTCTTCCGAGATTCCGAGGGCGGCTCGATGGCGGAGTCCCATTTGACGTTCGGGCGAGCGGTTCAGGATTCCGCTTGAAGAGAGGGGCATCACGCAGGCCGCCGCGACCAGCCTGGGTCCGGAGAGAATCGCAGCGCCATCGTGCAGCGGTGTATTCGGATAGAAAACCTGCAACAATATTTCAGGCGTGACGGCAGAGTCCATCAACACGCCGGTTTGAATATATTCGTCGAGGTTGTCGAGGCGCTGCATCACGATCAGCGCGCCATGCTGCCGGGCAGATAGTCGGGCTGCAGCGGTGACAACCGCGTGAATGGTCTGTTCAAATTGAGTGTGAGTAATCTTGCCAAAGGCCGGCAAAAAAGTTCCAGCACGGCCAATGCGTTCGAGCGCGCGGCGAATCTCGGGTGCAAAAACTACGGGAATTGCCAGCAGAAGCGCAGGCACTGAATTACGTACAAGCCATGAGAAGGCAGGAAGGTCGACAAGGCTGGTGAGGAGCACAAGCGCTACAACAATCAAAATGACGCCACGCATTAGAACCATGGCTTGCGTGTCACGCAGCCAGTAGAGCAGGCTAAAGAAAATTAACGTGACTAAAGATATATCAATGGCGCTCAGCCAGTTGACACGTTGAAAAATGAAGAGGAGATTGTTTAAGAATTCAGCCACGGGATTTCTTTATCATAATCAGGTATTTAGGGATCAAGTCGACATGGCCTGATTACTTCCCCTAAGTACCTGTTTAATTAGATTGGGCGCAGGACGCGGTCGAGCCGCATTTGTTTGAAGAATAACAAACTGTCTTTCGTCATTGATTCGAGAGCGGCATCTGTCCAGGCCTGCACGCCAAGTGTGTCAGGTGCGCGGTGCTCGTAGCCAAGTTTTTTCCATGTATCCAAAAGAGCTCCAAGATCGGCAGATGCAAAAATCAAAGATGCCTCGCATTGCAGATCGTTCGATGCTTTTTCGACTTCGGATATCAATGTTTCAAGGGCCTTGGCGGTATCGATGCCGTTCTCCAAATATAGCTCGGTTGTACGTGCGACAAGGTTCTCAACCTGCCAGCCCGCCACGCCAACAATGTCATTTCCGTTTTGCAAAAGCATGTAGGCTTTATCACCGAATTGTGCCATGATATCGTCTGCGTTCAGTTTTTGTTTGCCTTTGCTCAAACGGGTGATCAATTCGGCAATGGCTTGCGAGTTCTTTGGCTTGCCGCGGCTGACACTAAACTCGCCGACTGCTCCTTGCTTGATGATGGTCGGTTGCGTCAGGTCCGCAGCTGGGACAACCTGCTTCCAGGCGTTGCTGACCTGTTTCCATAAGTCATCGTATGAACCAATATTGCGGATGACAACATTGGCCGCTGTGATTTTTTCTCCCTGTGCGGATTGAGCGCTGATGCGCTGCTGCGCCTCTTCTCGCTTCAGGTTGCGTTTCCGTATCAGGCGTTCCACCTGGACCTCTTCCGGCGCATACGTGACCCAAACCGTGTCGCACATCTGACGGAGTTCGCTCTCGAGCAATTTGATTGCCTCGATCACGATCACGCGTTGACCGGCTCGTCTGGCCAGCACATCTACCGCCTGATGGACAAGTGGATGGATGATATCCTCCAATTTTTCAAGGGCGGCAGTATCACGGAAAACCAAATTGCCAAGTTTGGTGCGGTCGATTTCACCGTCTTTATCCAATATCCATTTGCCGAAGTTCTCGATGATAGGCTGATAACCCGGCGCGCCTTTGGCAATGGCGCGATGGGAGAGTGAGTCGGCGTCGATTGTGTACGCACCCAAATGTTCCAGCATTCGCCGCACAACACTTTTGCCGGTGGCGATGTTGCCGGTCAGACCGATGATGTACTTCCCAGGCCAGTTGCTCAAAGTGATTCCTCAATGGAAAATTAGTAACAGTCCTATTTTACATTAAAAAAATCATGTTTTACCTTTTCATATCTCTCTTTCATCTGTTGAGTCTCATGGGTGTTGACGACCTTTCTTCTACCGTGTATGATGAAAGCGCCTCAGGTCGGTCGGGTGATCGCGGTTTCGTCCATGACGAGATCGAGGAAAGTCCGGACTCCAAAGGGCGCGGCGCCGGGGAAAGCTCGGAGCGGAGTGATCTGCTGGATGGGCCACAGAAACAAACAGCCGCGTGAGCGGTGATGGTGAAAAGGTGGTGTAAGAGACCACCGGCGTTCGCAGCAATGCGGGCGGCCAGGCAACCCCCGCCGGGAGCAAGGTCAAGCAGAGACAAGGAGCGGCCCGCTCCATTTTAGTCTCGGGTAGACTGCATAGAGAGATGATCACACAGGCGGAGAAATCCGCTGGACAAAATGCGGCTTATAGACCGACCTGAGGCACTATTTGAATTCCATATCTGGGAGAATCGGTTATACACGAACTCTACGCAACACAAGCCATCCTTGAGAAAGTCATTCAAAAGGCGCAGGATGCAAATGCCAAACATGTTATTAATTTGCATCTTGTCGTCGGAGATATATCAACCTATGCCGAAGAGTCCGTCCAATTTTATTGGGATGATATCAGTAAAGGCACATTGGCTGATGGGGCAAAACTGCACTTTAGGCATGTGCAGGCCGAGGCTCAATGCATGAATTGCTTCACCAAGTATCATCCCATTGAGGGTGAGATCGTCTGCCCCAATTGTAAAAGTGTTGGAGCGAAGATTATCGCAGGTGATGATTTTTTTCTCGAATCGATTGACCTTGAGTGATATGCCTTTCGCTGGCTAGTTTTCGGGACGATCGTTTTGGATTAATATATTTTCAATTTCGGTTCGATTGTGATCTGCACTATTAATAACAAAGTCCCATAACTTGATATATTCAGTATATTCGGGGATATTTCTCAAGTCACGCATCTTCTTTAATTTTTCAAAGCCATACTTACTTAATTCAAACCGCCGGTCAAAGCGGAAGACATGGCGGCCGTCCATTTTCTCCTCCGGTTCATCTTCGCTTTCGAGTAGTTCGATTTTTCTGGCATAAGCGATCAGTCCGAGTTGTTCATATTTCCGGATCTCCCGATAAAAGGAAGCTGAAATTTCATCCTGTTCCAAATCCACTTTGCCTTGGATACCCAGGTGTTCCTTTTTCATATCCTGATAAACAAGCTGGGCGACTTTATATATTCTCTGTCGGGTCGGATTTTCGAGAATATCAGCACTGCTTTTTTGTGCTCGTATCTTTTGGATTACTTCCATAATCAGGAACAGGAAATCTGGTGCCAGGATTCTTTTTCTCTCGGCACAGTTTTTACAAATATTTCGATAACGACGGATTGCCAGATAAGCCAGCAGCTCTTTGAAATTTTTTACAGGCTCATTTGGGTCTCCTGCCAGATTTGCAACAAAATCATCAATTTGCTCGCTTTGCTCCGGTAGCGCTTCAACATAAATTCCTATCCGGGCGTTCAGTTTTTTAATATCCTCTTCCTTTTTGACCTGCTCTTCGTTGCCATAAACAACGATATGCAGATTCTTGATCGATTCTTCCGAGATGCCGCGCAAAATCTCGTTGCGGAGCAGATTGCCGCCCCGCACTCTCATCTCGAAGTCGGGCGATTTGATGCGGTGAATGTGGATGAAAAGATCCTTGCATCCAGTCGCATCACGCAGATCCCGCTGAAATTCAGGGATGTAGCGCCGGTTCTCTGAAAGCACTTGAAGTGCCTCGCGGATGTATGGATGCGTGTCCCAATAATCCAGGTGGCTGATTTCTTTTAGTGGATATTCTGTCGTCAGGATTTGCTTGATCTCCTCATTGTTGTTCTTTAAATACTCGATCAGTTTTGCATCTTCCCACGTCGTGAAAATTTCAAAGATTGTTTTTGCCCGTTCGGGATTTTCACGCAAAATATTGTCCAGCAGCTCAATCACTTTGGCTGTCGTGAAGGCGTCCCACATATTCTGATGGACTTCGGTGATGAGGAAGTATCGTGACAGGATCACGGTGTTTACGAATTTGATCGCATCCGGCATAAGCGTCAATTCCCAGTTCTTGATGAAGACTCTGTCCCGCAGAGAGTTCACGTCCAGTTCGTAGGGAAGGCCACAGTAATAGTTGTCACGTGCCAGGTAATCTATTTTGTCGGCATCGATATCACCGCTCATGATGCTTTTAAATATTTTGCTCAAGCTCTTGTAGTCTTCACTGATTTCCGTGGATGTCACCTCCTCGCCAATGGCAAGTTTTGCGATTACATCCTTAATGAAAGTCTCCTTCTGACTTTCTCCCATTTTCATCGGACCCTGATTCGTGGACTCGATCCACTCTTTGAGAATCCTTTTGATCTCCGGATTGGTGCAGATGACGTAATCGGTAAAATCCTCATGCTGGCCCGGGCTGCCGTAATCCTTGCCCCGCATTTTCATAAACTCTTTGAATTCTTCAGGCAGTTCTTCCTTTACATCTTCCCACACTTTTGGATAAAGTGAAAATAGATTTTCCATGGCGTGTGAGAAGGGTGGATGACCAATATCATGCAGGAGTGCCGCCAGCCTCAATATCTGACGATGCTTGGCCTCCATCCGAATATCGGGTATTTCTTTTATGGCTTTCAGGATTTGGTCGGTGGCGTGCATTGCTCCGATGCTGTGCTCAAAGCGACTATGTACCGCGCCGGGAAAAGCCAGATACGCAAAACTCAATTGTTTGATGCCTCGCAATCTGGTGAATGCTTCAGTTTGGATGATCTTTAATTCCACTTTGGTGATGCCAATATCTCCCCAGATCGGATCGCGTACCCGTTTCTCGAAGTCAAGCCCGGGCAAGCGCGGCTTGTATGATTTCTCGTCTGCCATTATTGCCTCCATATCTTCAATGTATGCGGTACTTCCCACCAATATCAACATTGTAGACTTTTGCGATGGCGGCACAAAGTGACAAATTACATAACTTTGTCATGGGTGCAACTCTCTTTTCTGCCGCGTTACAATTGGCGTATGAATAAGACCGCGCGTGCCCTCTATTTGATTTTAGGATTACCTCTGATATGTGGATTCTTGTTTCTGTTGGCGATACTTGCACCCGGTTTCGCGCGAATGCTATCCGCGCCTCATACGTCGACGCCGGATGTGGTTGCCACCTTTAAGGTTCTGATTTCCACTCTGACGCCTTCGCCCGCAACCCCCACGCTGATAAATGTTCCGGCTCCCGATCAGCCTGCTGGCAGGATCGCTTTTACCTGCCAGATGTTTAAAGATCAATCCAGCGAACAAATTTGCATCATGAACGCCGATGGTTCAAATTATCGTCGCTTGACAACCGAGGATGATGTGCGTCATTTCTATCCGTCTATTTCATCGGATGGACAAAGCGTGGTTTATTCAGCTCTCGATAAACAGACTCAGCATTTTGAAATCTATGAATTGAATCTCGCTGATGGAAAAACCAAAGCTCTCACGTCTGCGTTTGGAGATTTGAATGCACCAGAAATTTCTCCCGATGGAAAGCGAATCGTCTTCACTCGTTTTTTCAACGACATCAATCATCCCACCATCTGGACGATGGCGCGAGCGGGAGGAGATTTCAGGCAAGTATCCGCCGTCTCGGGCTGGGACCCGACCTGGTCGCCGGATGGTGCGCAGATTCTTTTCGCATCCGACAACGATGGAACGAATCAACTTTATGTTGTGAATTTGGACGGGACAGGTTTGAAAAAAGTCACCAACCTGCCCGCGCTGCGTGGTCGTAGTGACTGGTCATCCGATGGAAAATTTATCGTCACTTATTCGGGTCCCGCGTGGCATCGTGAATTATTTATCATGAATGCCGATGGGTCAAACCAGCGACAGCTTTCGCCGAGTGGCGGAAACAGCCAAGGCCCCAGCTTTTCGCCGGATGGAAAATGGGTGGCCTTCACAGCGTATTTTGATAAATACAACGATATCAATGGTTGCGAAATTTATATTGTGCGTGTGGATGGGACTGACTTGCGTCGTCTGACGAATAACGATTATTGCGATTATCAACCAAGATGGGGACCGTAATTATTGTTTCCGTCATTGCGAGCGAAGCGAAGCAATCTCCTCGTTAACCTTTAGATTGCTCGTCGCCCTGAACGGAGGCGCTTCGACTTCCATTTCGCCTTCGCTCAGTGCGATATTAGTCGGCAATTCCCGCGGCCTTCACATCTTTCAAATTTAATTGCAATGATGAACGTCCGTTATATTCATTGATCTCCAACGTGTACATCAGATCCAAACGTGGTGGCAGATCAGCTTGCAAATTTCCGATGCGAAATCCGATGGCGTCAAACGTCGAGCCGCGCTCATCGTCCAAAGTTAATTTAAGATGTTTGCCTTCCGAGCCAACCGTACGCGAAGTTTTGACCTTGACATCGCGCGAGACAAAGACTGCATCTGGATTCCCATAACCGGTCGGTTGAAAATATTCAAGATTCTTAAGCAGATCAAAACTTAATTGTGCAAGTGAGACTTCGACGTCTGCCGTCATGGTGGGACGCAGGTCTGTCTTGCTCAACTGCGCTTCAGCAATGGACTTCAAGCGGGTCACCAGTTCTGACAGCTTTTCATTGCGGACGGTGAATCCCGCCGCGGCACGATGACCGCCGTGGCGCACGAGCAAGTCAGCGCATTGATCGAGCGCATCGGTGATATGGAATTCAGGGATGGAACGGCACGAGCCGCGCGTTTCTTCCGGGCCTTTGGCCGCGACGACGGCGGGACGATAATGCGTTTCAGATAATCTTGACGCTGCCAGACCAACCACGCCGGGGTTGAAATCTTCGTGCGCGGCGAAAAGCAAATAGGCGTTCGGGTCTTCGGACATGGCAATCGCTTCGGCCTGTTCCTGCATGGAACGCGTAATGGTCTGTCGTTGGCGGTTCTGCACGTCGAGTTGTTGTGCGAGTTGACCGGCGCGCATGAAATCAGTTGTGGTTAACAATTCAAATGAAGCCAACGCAGACTCGAGTCTGCCCGATGCATTCAATCGAGGTCCAAGCATGAAGCCGATATTGCCTGATGTGATTTTTTGCAAGCTGACTTCGGCCACGCTCGCCAAAGAAAAAAGCCCCTGACGTTTTGTCTCACGGATTTGTTTGAGTCCTCTGCGGACGAGAACTCTATTTTCGCCGACAAGTGGGGCAAGGTCGGCAACAGTTCCAAGCGCAACGAGGTCCAGTAAATCGGAAAGTTGAAAACCATTCGCTGATGGCTGACGGCTAATGAGCGCCTCGGCAATTTTATATGCAATGCCAACTCCCGCCAAATCTTTATCGGGATAATTATCATTGATTTGTTTGGGATTGATGACTGCTAGCGCGGGTGGCAGGTCGCCCTCGGCAGGGTGGTGGTGGTCACTTATAACGAGATCAAGGCCAATCGTCCGGGCATGAAGCGCTTCGTCTGGAGAACGGATTCCGCAATCGACAGTAATGACCAGCTTCACGCCGTCTGCTTTGAGATGGTCCAGCGCTTCCTTGTTGAGACCATAGCCCTCATCGAAACGATTCGGAATATAGCCGCGTACATCCGCGCCTAATGCCTGTAAAGCTTGGACAAGTAATGCGGTGGATGTGACACCGTCTACATCGTAGTCACCGTAAATGGCGATAGGCTCGTGATGCTCGATCGCAAAACGAATGCGCTCGATGGCGGCATCCATGCCGGTAAGTTGAAAAGGAGTAGGATCGAAGTTTGGTTCAGCTTTAAGAAAGGTGCGTGCTTCCGCGTCGGTGGCGTAGCCGCGATTGAAAAGGATTTGCCGAAGGATCGGCGGAAACTTGGCAAGGTTTTCGTCAGCCTGTAGTGTAAGCGGTGGTTGAACGAGCCAGCGTTTGGTGTGAGGCATAATGGGTGGAGTATAAACGCTGATGCAGGTCGTAACAAGGTTGTATAATGCCTTCATGGATCGACCATGAAAAAAACCATTGATTTTTTACTAGTGCTTGTTTTGCTTGTGGCAATCGGTTATCTTATTTATGAGGGGGAGGTCAGTGGCGGCGCGAAATTGTTGGTTACGCCCACGCCGACCTATACACTCACGCCCACAGCTTCCCTGACTCCAACTATTACATTGACGCCGACTTCGACCATCACACCAACATCAACTTTAACGGCGACGCCTACTTATACAATTACGCCGAGTCCCACTTTCACTTCGACGATCACGCCGACGGTGACAGTTTTATATACGGAAACATTTATATCCACAGAGACTCCAACTTCCACGGCAACACCGTAGCTCCAAAGTGTTCGACGGTGATGATTTCGACAATTGAATAAGCGAAACAAAACGTAATAGGGAGAGGCAAAATGAACATTCCGACCATCGGAGGGACCCGCGGCATTTTTGAGATTTTTGTGCCCGGTATGTTTTTGCTTTTGAACATCGGCATCACAGTTTACTCTTTTCCATTTCTTGACGATCACACAAGAAATTTGATGGCCTCGCTGGCGATGAATTCCATTCTCGACCTGGTGGTGGCCGTCTGCTTCGGATATTTAATCGGCGTCCTGCTGCGTTTGATAAAAACCGATTCGCTCGATAAATTTTCGGCGTGGTGGCTGCGGGTTTTCGATACGAAGGTGAAAGACAAAATAGTAAATGGCAAACAAACCTACCGTTTGAATGCTACGGAGGGTTTTCCGTACATCGGCTGGATCGGACAGGTCGCGAAAGGCTATCTGCCTCCGGAGGCACTGCATTTCTACGATAAGATCTGGGTGCAAAGGCAACGGCCAAGCAATCAGAATAAACAGTTCTTTAATTTCTGCAAGTTGGTTGTCAGTTGCGATGACGAGAAAGCCGCCAACGAAATCTATGCCGCTGAAGCTCTGACGCGTTATATTGCCAGCATGTATTACGCGCTTCTCATGGCTTCCGTTTTGATCATTGGCACGATCATTCTTTATGTCGTTTTTTGGAACCAATGGCTGGTGGGAATGTTCGTTCTACTCGCGGCCTATCTGTGCGCCATTATCATTATTGTCCAGCGTTTTAGGAAAATGCGCATCCGTGAAGTGGAGGTTGTCTTTGCGGCCAGCTATAAGAACAGGGATTTGTTTGAAGAGAAGAAGGGCAGGAAGTAATGGAAGTTTAGCGGTCCTGTGCATCTAATTTGTTGGCGCGACAATTTGAAAGTTCAGGTTTCTTAGTTTCTTGAATTTCTTCTATGCTAGTAAAAACCCATTTTTAATTGAGTGGGGATAGCCATGTGCTAATTTTATCCTTCAAAGGAATTATCGATTCTATGCAACTGCTGTTTATATTGTACGTGCCATCAATAGCTCGTTGTACATTGTGCTGTTGACATAGATAGCCTGCGGCTCAGTGCCATATACTGTAAAGCCACAGCGCTCATAACATCGAATGGCGGGAATGTTTGTAGCAGCTACGCCCAGTTTGAGAATCTTTATCTCGTGCTCGCGAGCCCACTCGATGCAAGTTGCGATCAACTCATCGGCAATCCGTAAGCCGCGCCATTCTGATCGAACGTAGACACCTGTAATGAATGCACTGTGCCGGGTCTTGGGCGAATCACCACGATAAATTCCGCATGTGCCGATCAATTCGTTTTCGTATGTTGCAAAAAAGAGCATGTTCCCGTCTCGAAGAGAGTTTATTCTCTCTGTCCAAAACGTCATTGGACGCTGCTCATTTACAGCATAATCCGCGCTGAAGGCTTCGGGATGATTGCGCAATCCTTCCAGACGCAGATCGCGATAGGCTTGGGCGTCACTTTCCTGTGACTGACGTATCGTGATAATCCCATGTGAAGTTGTGATTTGTTTATTCATTCCACGCCGTCGTCAACTCGCGCAATTGTGGCTTGACCTTTGCGGCAAATTCTTGGACTTCGCCCGTTTCGCTCAATAGCCCGTCAATGACACAACCGAGCGAGCGCAATAATTCTTCCCTTTCGAGCGAGGCCACAAATGATGGCTTGAAAACGTCATGCACCTCGGTGGGAAGATTATCAAAGCCACGGCCGTTGTTTGCAGGCAATCCATGTCGAAGGCAAGCTAGATTAAGTGCATAATCGCGTGCACTGCTGATCCAGTATTCGGCCTGCCAGTAACGTCCGCGCTCGATGCAAAAGCGCGCACGCAAAACATGATGGACTGCGTAACCAAAAAGTTCATGTGCTGATGGCGTTGGGGTAAACGATCTTTCAACAGCTTTGCCGAAGAGCAATTTAAACTTCGGGCCGGTGGCTCCAAATTTGGAAGCGGGCGTGAAGGATAGGTCAAACTGCAAACAGCCGGGGAGTAGAAAAACTCGATAGATCGACGGGCCGCTCGGGAGGTCGAAAAGATGCGCCGCGTCAAATTTATCGACGAGGGATTGTGTCCATTCATCCAGCACGTCAAACATGGATGCATCATCTTTTACTGCAAATGTCAGATCGAGGTCCGACCAGCGATCTCCCTCGCCAAGCGCCAGCGAGCCGACGATGGCTCCGGCTACAACGCGCGAATCGGATTTCACCATTTGCAACACACGGTCACGCACACTATTGCGATCATTAATGCTGAACATATTGATTCCTTGTTGGCCGTGATTATAGTCTCTGATACAAAATCTTCGAGTTCTCGTTTACAATCAGGCCCGATGTTTAACTTTCAAATCACTTCTAAAAACAACCGTGCCCGCACTGGAATTTTTTCCACGCCGCACGGCGACCTGCTCACACCGGTCTTCGCGCCGGTTGGCACGCAAGCCACGGTCAAGATGCTCACGCCCGAACATCTTAAAGGCATCAACGCTTCTCTTGTATTGAGCAACACTTATCATCTTTACCTACGTCCCGGCGATGAACTTGTCCGCGACATGGGCGGCCTGCACAAATTCATGCAGTGGCCGCGTCCCATGTTGACCGACTCGGGAGGCTTTCAGGTTTTCTCACTGGCGCAAACCCGCAAGATCGATGATGACGGCGTGACCTTCAAGAGTCACATCGATGGCTCGACACATCGCTTCACACCTGAAAAATCCATTGCTATTCAGGAGAATCTCGGCGCGGACATCATCATGGCTTTCGACGAATGTTCCGACCCGAATGACCACGCCTATACCAAACTTGCCATGGAACGGACGCATCGCTGGGCCGAGCGTTCGGTCAAAGCCAAAAAGCGCGACGACCAGGCTTTGTTCGGGATTATTCAAGGCGGCGTCAATCCGGACCTGAGAGCGGAGTCCGCTAAATTTATCGCTTCTCTCGATACACCCGGCATCGCCATTGGCGGGCTATCGGTGGGCGAAACCAAGCAGGAAATGCATGATACGTTGGATGTGATGTATCCCTATTTTCCTGAGAACAAGCCGCGCTATCTGATGGGCGTCGGCACGCCCGAAGATTTGATCAATGGCGTTCTGCGCGGCGTTGACATTTTCGATTGCGTCCTGCCGACGCGGCTGGCGCGTCATCATTCGGCCTTTGCCCTGGAAGGACGGCTCAACATGATGAACGCGGCTTTTGCGCGCGATCAGCGTCCATTGGATGAAACGTGTGATTGCTATACTTGTCAAACTTTTACCCGCGCTTATATTCGTCATCTCATTATTGCAAAAGAACTTCTCGCAGGAACTTTGATCTCGATCCATAATTTGCGGGCATTGATAAAACTTATGGAACATATCAGGGTTTACATTGCAGATGGCTCGTTTGAGTCACGTGTGCCGGAGTTATTGAGTCAATGGTCTAATAATGCAAAGCGTTCGGTCAACGTGTGACCGCCCGTTCCTATTTTCAATTCTCCACTGATCATATTTCACCCAAAGGAATCCCACTTATGAATCTCTTTCACGCTCTATTGCTCGGCATCATCGAAGGTTTGACGGAATTTATTCCGGTCTCATCCACCGCGCATATGCTCATTGTTCAAAAATTATTTAATATCCCATCTGATCCTGGCATGTTCGCCTTCCTCGTTCTTGTCCAAATTGGACCGCTCGTGGCATTGCTGGTTTATTTTTGGAAAGATTATTGGTCGTTGATCAAGGCTTTCTTTGCCAGGCCTTTTTCCACGCAGGAAAACAAAATGGGCTGGTACATTATTATCGCCACGATCCCTGCCGGGCTGGCCGGTGTCCTTCTCAAGGATGTTGTCCAGAACTTGTTCCAAAACCCTTTGATGGAAGCTGCCACTCGTTTGTTAACTGCCGCAGTTTTGTTGGGGCTGGCAGAGTGGTTTGGAAAGAAAAGCCGCAATCTTGATT
>Ga0075275_1000056_pt1 | contig 12516 bp, 11 predicted proteins | sample SF_Rice_5C_80N_3_FD_69769 | JGI IMG/M metagenome (GOLD analysis project Ga0075275, IMG submission 69769) | Rice paddy soil microbial communities from Twitchell Island, California, USA - SF_Rice_5C_80N_305 | ecosystem: Environmental > Terrestrial > Soil > Paddy field/soil | place: USA: Twitchell... | reverse complement strand
TCTGGAAATGTATAACCATAAATTTCGCGTTCGCCGAGCGAATAGCGATACCACAACGCCGTGGACGTAACACCTGTGATGTATCCACGCACAATAACCTCGACCAGAATTGGTTCAGCCACCTTGACAATCGAAACATTCGGGTCGGGCAAAGAGACAATGTGATTCGGGACAATGTCCTTCGTTTGCTCGAACCACCATGCGGATAATTGATTCAGCACCTGACCTTTGAACGGAACTTGCGCCAGGATCACATCGAACGCAGAAAGCCTGTCCGTCGTGACGATGAGTCTTTCCCCGTTTGGAAGATCATACCAATCGCGCACCTTGCCAGAAGTCTTTCCGGCCAACTTCAAATTTGTTTCGTTCAAAGCCTGAGGGACAAGCTTGATAAGTTCATCCTTTGAAATCATGATTTCTCCATTCTATAAATTACTTGCATACTTCACACCATTTTGAAATAAAACCAACCCACTATGAGCGTTTCTGCCGCGTGTCCAGTTCGGATGCTGGAACGGATAAATATGATTCTCCGGGTGCGGCATCAGCCCAAGCACATTGCCTTGCGGATTGCAAATACCTGCGATATCAAAGATCGAGCCATTCGGATTAACAGGATATTCTCTGTTTGCTGGTGAACCATCAGAGCGAATATAAGTTAACGCAATTTGGCCTTGTTTAATGAAAGAAGAAAGATGAAAGTGTTCTGTCGTTTGAAAATTGCCTTCGCCGTGAGCAATAGGACATTCGATCGGATCATCCAAACCTTTTGTCCAAATACATTTTTGCGAAACCGGTTTGAGTGTCACCCACCGACATTCGAAATGTCCCTGCTCATTAAAAGTCAGGGTTGCATTTTTCCCGTTTGTTTCTCCTCCCGGTAATATTCCTGACTTTATCAATGCTTGAAAGCCATTGCAAATCCCGATCACCGGTTTTCCTGCGCTGACGAATTGATTGATCTCATAGACAAAATATGCATTCAAATCAACGGCCAGCAATTTGCCTGCGCCGAGCGCATCGGCGTAGGAAAATCCACCAGCGAGGATGAGCATTTGATAATCTTGAAAACATTTCTTGCCCGAGCGCAAATGATTCAATGGCACGCCTTCAGGGTCAGCGCCCGCCAGAGTCAATGCTTCGGCGACATCGTAGTCGCGATTTGTTCCGTGAGCTTGCAGGATAAGAGCTTTTGGTTTCATCATAGAAATAATTAATTAAGAAGAATGGTAGATGAAAGCTTGAACAAGTTCATCCACAGAAATTTCAACATCATCAAACTTGAGGATGGGTTCGGCAATAACCGTGCCGATTTTTGCAAAAGGCAGATTGTCGAAAATCGATTCAAAGGCGGCAACATTTTCGGGAGAAACTTCAACGAGTAAACAACCCGTCGTTTCGCCGAACAGGCTGCGGGGAGTCTGATGCGAAACAAGGTCGAGGCCGAGGCATCCACCGATGCACATTTCCGCGGCCGCGATTGCCAATCCGCCCTCGGAAAGATCATGGCATGAACGCATCAGTTTTGAATTAATTGCCTGATGCAAAGCTTTATAAACTTGCGGGGTGATCGCATCCACATCCGGCACAGATTCATTTTTGAATTGAGAAGTGATCATCGAAAAATGTGAGCCGCCAAAAGTCGGCGAAAATTTTCCGACGAGACAAAGTTCATTGCCCGCTTCTTTCAAATCCATCGTGACGGCTCGAGTCACATCTTTCATCACGCCGATGGACGAGATCAACAACGTGGGCGGGATGGCGTGACGTTGACCATCGATACCTGTATATTCGTTATTGAGAGAATCTTTGCCGCTGATAAATGGCGTGCGATAAAGCAACGCCGCATCACGACACCCGCGTGCGGATTCAACCAACGAGCCAAGTGTTTCAGCCCGAAGCGGATCGCCCCAACAAAAATTATCGAGCACGGCGATGCGCTCCGGGTCAGCGCCAACGGCCACAAGATTGCGGACAGCTTCATCCACGACTGCAAGCGCCATGCGATGAGCATCGCGTTTTCCATATTCAGGATTGATACCGTTGGCAATTGCCACCCCCGCCAACCCTTTTGCGCCGAGCGGATGAATCACGCTCGCGTCCGATGGCGCATCTGATAGAACGCCCGTCAAAGGTTTAACAACCGTGCCGCCCTGAATTTCATGGTCATAGATTCGAATGACCGATGCCTTGCTGGCAATGTTCGGATGAGAAAGCAATTTCAGCAACGTATCTTTCAAATCAATAGGTTGAGAAATTTCTTCATTAACTGGTGATGACTGGCAACTAATAACTGCTTTCAATTGCCTTTGTGGAATTCCGTTATGCAAAAATTCATTGTCCAAGTTAACGACAACTTTATTTGCGTAGCGAACAATCAATCGATGATCGCCGATGAATTTTCCAAAATCGGTTAACTCTGTATCGTAAGTGTCGCATAATTCTTGAAGAGCATTTATCTTTTCAGGCGGGACAGCTAGCACCATGCGTTCTTGCGCTTCGGAAAGCCAAATTTCCCATGGAGCAAGTCCCGCATATTTCAAGCGAACATTTTGAAGTTCAACATCCGCACCGATAGTTGAGGCCATTTCGCCGACCGCCGATGAAAGCCCGCCCGCGCCGCAATCCGTGATGGCATGATAAAGTTTTGAATCTCGCGCGCGCACGATGACATCGATCAAACCTTTTTCAGTGATCGGGTCGCCGATCTGAACTGACGCGCCAGCAACTTCTCCAGTTTGCGCGTCCATCGTCATCGATGAAAAAGTTGCGCCGCGCAAACCATCGCGTCCAGTCCGCCCGCCGAGCACAATAACCCGGTCACCTTTTTGCGGATGATTGACGTGCAATCCTTTCGGCGCGATACCGACACAACCACAAAACACCAACGGGTTGGCCGTGTAACCTTCGTCAAAAAGAATCGCGCCATTGACGGTGGGAATGCCGATCTTGTTGCCATAATCCTGCACACCTGCCACCACGCCAGACATCACGCGGCGCGGATGAAGCACACCTTGCGGAAGTTGATCGAAGTCAACATTTTGCGGACCAAAACATAGAACGTCAGTATTTGCAATCGGCTTATGCGAGACACCCAACACATCGCGTATCACCCCGCCGACGCCGGTGTTCGCACCGCCGAACGGTTCAATTGCTGACGGATGATTATGCGTCTCCACTTTGAACGAGATTTCATTTTCTCCATCCAGGTCAATGATCCCCGCATTATCAACGAAGGCAGATAAAACCCACGGAGCATTAATTTCATCGGTGGCAGATTTGAGATAAGTTTTTAGAATCGAATTGATTTCACTTCCATCATTTAATTCGATTTTTGCTTTAAATGTTTTATGGCCGCAATGCTCGCTCCAAGTTTGAGCAATGGTTTCGAATTCGACATCGGTCAGATCGCGATTTTCTTTGCGACAATAATTTTGAATGGCCTGCATCTCTGCAAGATCGAGCGCAGCGCGGCGATCTTTGGATAAATTCATTAACTCATCGTCGGTCAAATTACGAATGGAAATAATTTCCACCGCCCCACTTGATTCGGTTTCCTGTGGAAAGGACGGCGTGATCTCACCAATTGTCCAATGATGAATAACTGGATTAGCTAAGAGCTGCGCTGCGAGTTTATTAACCGAAACGGATTCATTGTCAAAAGTAACAAGGAAACGCTGTCCGGTGGCGGCACGATAGACGCTATTGAATCCAAGTTCATGCGCGGCGCGGACGATCTGTTCGGCAACCGGGTCGGTAACTCCAGGGCGAAGAGAAACTTCCACGATAACGGTATACGGTCCGAGCGCGGAAGGAGGCGCTGACATTTCCATCCACGAGGCAGATTGAGTCACAGGGTCTATTAAAAGTTTGAGGGTCAACTGCTGCATTTCTTCCTGCGACAGTTGACCCTCGATGAAGTAGAGGTCCTGACATTCAATTCTTTTTAAATTGTGGAAACCCAATGCCTGCGCGTCGGAAAGATATCTTATTGAACGGGGATCAAAATGGGTGAAACGAACGATAAAGCGATATATGAACATGGCTTGTGCTCTCAATGAATTGGTGCGATTGTACATCGGTAAATTTGTCTAGTCAACCCCAAATTAAACCATTTCACTTTAAGTAAAAATGCCGCCATCCAAAAATAGAAGGGCCGCATTTTATGTTCTTGAATCGTACTTTTGATTTACTTTAATGAGGAAGTTCTATCCTTACATCAATCTCTGACACGCATCCATAATTCTCTTTACGTTTGGGAGCGCTTCATCTTCCAAGTGCCGCGCAAAAGGGATTGTGGTCTGCGTACATACGCGCGCAAATTTAAATGTGATGCCTGCCTCCAAAGCCACCGCAGACAATTCACCAGAAAGGCCAAAGCCCTCGTAATCTTCATCGACAACAAGCAGACGATGAGTGCGTCCAACCTGTTCGCACAAAGTTTCTTTATCAAGCGGCGAAACGGTTCGCAGATCCAACACACCCGCAGAGATACCTTGCTTCTCCAACAATACAGCAGCTTCCAAAGCTCGATGAACACCCACGCCCAGAGTCGCAATTGTCAGGTCTGACCCTGAACGTTTCATCTCTGCCTTGCCAATTGGTATCGGTTCCCAAACGTTCGGAGCAAGTCCGCGTGTTCCATCTGATGGAATATCGTAACTCACAGTATCGCGTCCACCTGACCCGAGAAAATCCAACCAGAGTTGAGAGATCAATTTGTGTTCCATGAACACCACAGGTGAGCCGAGCGTCAGCGAAGATAACATCAATCCACCAGCATCCGCCGGAGTGGACGGCACGACAACACTCAAGCCGGGGATGTGCGCCAGCCAGCCCCACAAGCTTTGCTCATGTTGGCCGCCATCACCGTATCCGCCGCCACAACTTGTGCGCACCACGAGCGGAACATTCCAGCGTTCGCCCGAAAATGATTCGATCTTCGCAGCGTGATTGAGCAGCGCGTCCACCGCCACCGCGATGAAATCCACCAACATGATTTCCGCCACTGGCCGCAAGCCCGACATGGAGGCCGTTACCGCCGCGCCTAAAAATGCAGCTTCACTGATGGGCGTATTGCGAACGCGTTGGCGTCCAAAACGCACGAACAGCCCGCCATGCAATCCCTGCACATCCTCGCCAAACAAAACTACACGCGGATCATCCGCCATTGCCTGACCAAGCGCATCGTCAATCGCTTCAGAAAAACTGATGCGTCTCATGCTCCCCCTCCTTCGGACAATGCCGACATCACAATTTTTTGGATTTCGCTTTGGATATCGGACTCCAACTCTGAAAGCCGCACCGCATCTTTCCTGACCAGAAGCTGCCTCGTCCGCATGAGCGGATCACCTACGCCGGATGTTTGACTCTGCGCCGCAAAGACCATGCCAAGCACTTGTCGCATGGATGCGAATCTCTCGCTCCAAGCCGCGCCGCCGCTGCGAAAAAATCCTTTCAACATCGGCCATACTCTTTTTTGAAAAGAATAAATCGGCCTTCTCAACATATCCAGCAAACCATCGCCGAGGAAATGTCCCTCGAGATGAATACAATGTGCCCAAATAAATACCGGGCCGTTTCCAGCGCGAGCATGGCGCAAAGCATCATCCGCCGCAGACCAAACTGCCAACACGTCCGCACCGTCCACTTCGATGGATCTCATGCCGAAGGCTTGTGCGCGTGCAGATAAGTTTCCACCGACCGCGGTATTGGCTTGCGTGGTGATCGCCCAATCATTATCTTTGCAAACAAAGATCACCGGAAGCTTCCACACCACTGCCAGGTTCATTGATTCCATCAACATTCCCGCGCTGGTGGCGCCGTCGCCGAAGAAGGCAACGGAAACAGTTCCCGGACGAAGCATCTGCCCCGATAACGCGAACCCGGTTGCGGCTGGTCCCGCCGCGCCGACGATACCCGATGAAGCCGCGAGTTTATCCGGCGCGAACAGGTGCATGTGTCCGCCCATGCCTTTGCATAATCCATCGGGCTTTCCCATGAACTCACGCAGCAAAGAAACAGGATCGACGCCGCGCATTAACATCGGCGGTGTACCGCGATGTTCAAGCGCCATCGCGTCACCTTCGATCAACTGTGAAACGACACCTGCCACGATGGCTTCCTCGCCCATGCCGAGATGCATCTCACCTGATATTTTTCCGTCTTTCCAAATCTGCCGCACCGACTCTTCAAAGATGCGGCTCTTGAACATCAGGCCATACAGCGACCAGAGATCGGGTTGCATATCTCCCATCCTTTCCTATGAAACCAACTATTGAATAATTTCTTTACGATGCTTCCACAATAAAATGGTCATCGTTGGCCCAAGCGCCATGATGACCAACACAATTGCCAACTCGATTCCTGCCGCGCCAGTAAATGGCACGAACATGTTATGTTCAAGATCATAGAGCAAATCTTCCAGTCCAAGGAAAAATGCGCCGCCTCCTGCCAACAACATGGACAGGAATCCCCAGTCGCGCATTTTCCGCAACCCGATCACACCGACCAGCGCGGCCAATGTAACGAATGCATCCGGCAGCGGGAAGGCCTGTTCATAAGCAACGTAGATGGCATAATCCGAGTCGGTGGACGTTCGTGATTGAACCACTGATGGAGTCACAAACCACGCAAACCAATAAGCAATCATTGCAACGACAGTGAAAATACCGATCCCAATGACGATATTAATATTCGTTGGACGTTTCATAGATAGATGCTCCTTTAAAAAAATTGGTTGTCACAGCCTGCGTAATTGTAGTATAGTTTTAATATCCTACTTTATTAATTAAATTCAAGATCGCAGTGACACCCGTTTGAAATCCGCTTTAGATTGGGTCGAAAAAAAATCCGCCGATCAGACTGGTCATTTGCAATAATATGCCACGCCATCTTGCTCTCACTGTCATCATCGCTCTAGGGTTTGGGGCTATCTTCCTTTTTTCTGCATCTGTGAATGCTTCAGCGGCGATGCAGATAACCGTTACTCCCACATCCCAAATCACGCCAACATTTGACACCGCGCGTCTGGCTCAACCACCGACAGTATTTCCGCCACAGCAGGCTGACAACGGCGCCCAAACATACTGGGGCATGTGCATGGTATGTCACGGCGATCACGGCCAGGGATTGACAGATGAATGGCGCGGCTCCTATCCCGGCAAATACCGCAATTGTTGGGAATCCGGTTGCCACGGTAGTGACCATCCAATAAATAGTTTTGAAATTCTGGAGACAGGTGCGCCTGCTCTCGTAGGGGCCGGAAAGTTAGCCCGCTTTTCCAATGCCTTTGAATTATATAGTTACATCCAACAGAACATGCCGCTCTTCCCCGCAGGCTCATTGACTTCCGAAGAAGCCTGGTCTTTGACTGCGTATATTTTGCGGCTGAATGACCGACAGCCTGATGGGTTTATATTGAACGACACCAACAGCTCAGTCATCTTGATACATCGTAAAGTCCAACTACCCGAAAGCAAAATCCCCGGCTCGCTGATTCTGGCCGGCATTCTTATTTTGTCCGCCATAGGATTGAGTCTCCAAAACAACCAACATGAATAAAACAATACTCAAATGGGTCGGGATTATAGTGGGCACCATTTTTGGCTTGCTCATCCTTGTTATATCGATTTTATATATCGCAGGCCAGATTCGGCTGAATAAAAAATATGAGGTGTCTGTAGAAATTATCTCGCTTCCAAAAGATGCGGAGTCACTCGCTGAGGGCAAACGCATCTTCCAATATCGTGGATGCGAAGCATGTCACGGTGAGCAATTGCAGGGATTGGTTTATATGGATAATCCCGCCATAGGACAGGTGATCACTCCCAATCTCACCAGCGGACCGGGAGGCATTGGCGCGCAACGTACGGACGGGGACCTGATCCGCGCCATCAAGCATGGCATACGCCCGGATGGGACTCCGCTATTATTCATGCCGTCCACTGAGTTTTACTTTTTAAGTGATGCGGATTTGGGGAAGGTGCTGGCTTATATCCGCAGTGTTCCAACTGTGGGTAATGAAACGAAACTCAGCAATCTATCCTTTACTGGGTTCGTGGCGATGAGCATCGTCAAGGATATTACTTTCCTGCCCGCTGAACTTATCCCCCACGATAAACCGGCTCCGCCCGCACCTGAACCGGGTGTCACAGTTCAATATGGTCAATACCTTTCCATGTCGTGCATGGTCTGTCACGGACTGACACTTTCAGGCGGCGAGATACCGGGTTTTCCGGCAGAGTGGCCTGCGCCGCCGAATCTGACCTCGGGCGCGGGCAGCCGCCTCCCAGTCTGGGGCGAAGCGGGATTCATCGAAATCATCCGCAACGGCGAAAAACACGGAAGACGAATCAATCCCAGCTACATGCCGTGGACATCCTACCGCCACATGACCGACGATGAATTGCGTGCGGTGTATAAGTATTTGATGTCTCTGCCGCCCAAAGATTTTGGCAACAGATAACAATCACCCGGCCAGCAAAATATTACATACCCAGATACGCCGCACGCACATGTTCGTTTTTAGCCAGTTGGCGGGCGGGTCCTTGCAAGTCGATCTTTCCCTCAGACAGCACAAAACCATAATCACTGATGGCAAGCGCCATCTGAACATTTTGCTCGACCAACAGGATCGTGATCTTTAGTTCGCGCAACTGCTTAAGGTTTTCAAACAATTGAAGCACGAGCAGAGGCGCCAGGCCAAGTGACAATTCATCGATCAATAAAACCTTTGGGGCAGCCATGATACCGCGTGCAACGGCCAGCATTTGCTGTTCACCGCCACTCAACGTGCCGGCATTTTGTCCGCGGCGTTCCTTCAAACGCGGAAACATTTCATAGACCCTTTCAAGGTTATCGTTTATTTTTAGCCGCGCGCGCGGATTGGTCGCTCCCATTTCAAGATTTTCATAAACAGTCATGTCAGTAAAAAGTTGCCGACCCTCGGGGACAAGCACCAATCCCATATCGGCTTTGGTATAAGCGGGCAGGCGGCTGACATCCTGACCCTCGAACCAGATGGAGCCACCCCACGGACGAAGCTGTCCCATCACGGTTCTGAGCAAAGTCGTTTTACCGACTCCGTTTCCTCCGACCAGACAAGTTAGTTTGCCCTCCTGCAAATCCAAAGAAGCACCCCACAGGATTTGAACTTCTCCATAACCAGAAGCGATGTCTCGCACTTCGAGGATGCCCATGGTTATTCCTCCTCCAGCAATTGATTGGCAAGATTCGAATCTCCGAGATAGGCTTCGATCACGCGTGAATTATTGGCAATTTCATTCGGCGTTCCATCTGCAATTTGCTCACCATAATCCAGGACAATGATACGATCCGAAATATTCATCATGGCCTTCATCAGATGTTCAATCATGATAATAGTAATACCCTGCTCACGTATTTTTCGGACGGTCTGAATCATTCCATCGATCTCGGACGAATTCAATCCAGCCAGCACTTCGTCGAGCAGGATCAAATACGGATGCGAGGCCAAAGCCCGGGCCATCTCGAGCCGCTTCTTTTGCGCGACGTTGAGGCTGCTCGCCATTTGATCGGCTCGGGTATCCAACCCGACAAATTCCATCACTTCATCTGCGATGCCTGCGGCTTTACTCAAGTTATGATTTTCGCGTCCAAAACATGCGCCGACCATGACGTTTTCGCGCACCGTCAACTCATTCAGCGGGCGGACAATTTGATGAGTACGCGCCATGCCCATATGGGCAAGATCGTACGATTTCACGCCGGTCACATCCTTGTCCCGGAAAATGATGCGGCCAACTTCCGGACGATAAACGCCGTTGATAACATTGAAAAGCGTGGTCTTGCCCGCACCATTCGGGCCAATCAATCCCAGGATTTGTCCTTGAGGAAGATCGAATGTAACCTGCGTCAGGGCTTGAAGCCCACCGAACTGTTTCGTGACACCTTGGACAGAAAGAAGCACCGTCATGCCAGCACCTTCCTCAATATTGGGACACGCTTCCGAAGCCAGCCAACCGCCCCAGCAGGAATAAAGAGCACAATCACCAACAGCAAGGCGCCTGCAACCGAAAGTTGAATATTCTTAAATAGCGGACTGGTCAACAGGAAATCACGCAGGCCTTCGTATCCTGCCGCACCCAGAATGGGACCGAGCACACTTCCCTGCCCGCCCAGCATAACGATCACCAACATTTCAATCGAATAATCCAGACGAAAAGCATCGCCCGGTTCGATATTGCCATTCTTGAAGAAGAACAAAGCACCAATGATACCGGGCAGGATCGCGGACAGAACGAAGGCCCATGTCTTGGCGTCGGGGGTAACTACGCCCATTACTTCAGCGGCATCTTCATCTTCGCGGATAGCCATCAGTCCCAGACCAAACTTGCTATTTTTGATCACAAAATTGAGTATCACGGCCAGAAGAGCCAAAGCTAAAATGACATAATAGGTCATCCACAAGGCATTAGCCGCCCCGCCATAGTTACTATAAACTTTGAAGTTAAGCGTCATCCCGATCGGTCCACCGAAGGGATCGAAATTATTTACGAAGGCGCGGACAGCTTCGTTGATGCCGATGGTCGCCAGAGCAAAGTACGCACCTCGTAATCTAAGAATGGCTTTGCCCAGCAAAAAAGCCAGAAGCCCGGAAGTTAACCCTCCGGCCAAAGCTGCACTCCATAACGGCCAGTTTTGAACGCTTATCAAATATAGACCTACGTATCCTCCCAACCCAAAGAAGACCACATGTCCAAAACTTACGTAGCCTGTAAATCCCAGCAGGATATTTAAACTGGCGGCCAGTACAATCACTTGCAGGATAATAAAAATGGATTCCCTCAGGGATGGACTGCGACTCACGATGGGGCCGATTCCCAAAACGATCACCGCCAAAAGGCTGACCCAGAGTCCGATGTTTTTGAGTTGTTTCATTTCTTTGCTCCAAACAGACCTGTGGGACGTACGAGCAGAATGATAACGAAGAGGATGAATTCCAACACGGGGACCCAGCTATTGGGCAGAATGATCGGAATCAAACCCTCCATCACGCCCAAGATAAGGCCCCCCGCCAATGCTCCCAGCGGATTTCCCAAGCCGCCCATTACCACGATCACGAAACTTTTGAGCTGATACGCGTTACCAGCCAGAATAGTGAACGGGAAGAATGTCGCAATCAATCCTCCTGAAACGGCAGCCAACAATGTGCCAAGCCCAAAACTAAGCGCCAGAACGCGTGATGAGGGAATGCCCATCAGTTCAGCCGCGGCGCGATTATTAGCCACCGCCCGGATATTCTTGCCGGGGCGAGTGCGATAAAGAAAAAAATATAGTCCGCCTGTGACGACAGTTGCCACGACCGCAGCCACCAGCCGCGTGCTTTGAACAGTCAAGTCGCCGCTGCCAATGCTTCCCAGTGTGAAGTTAACGTTACGCGGCGTCGTGCTGAAGGCTGCCGTTCCTAGACCAATCATGATCATATTGACAGCATACGTCGCCAGGAGCGTGGAAAGAGGCGGAGCGGATAATACGCGATGGATGGCAATGTAGTAGATTGCAACTCCGCCGATAAGTCCAATCAAGGCAATCAAGATCAAGGCAAGGTATGGATTCAAACCGATCGAACTGAACAAAAGATAGACCCCAAACATACCCAACGCCATCAGCGGAGCATGTGCCAGGTTGATCACATCCATTACACCCCAGATCAGACTCAGCCCCATGGCAGCAATTCCATATACAAAGCCGATCAACAAGCCGTCAATCAATGAAGCAAGAAAAAGATTTCCCATGCGGTGTCTCCCATGAGTTCGGAACTAAAGGAAAAAGTCCCTGCAAACGTTCGACGCGCTTACAGGGACTCTCCAAATGAAAAAGTTACGGGATGGGATAGAGCGCAGGAGCAGTTGCGCCTTCAGCAGGCCACACGATCTGCTTACCCAGATTTCCGCTCGAGTCTTTCTGCCATTGCACATAGACCATTTCGTGGCCAATTTGCAAACCATGGCTCGCGGCACTGGTATCGAATTTGATATGGCCGTAGAAGGTCAGGATATCCATGTTGTCAAGAGCCTTGGCAACGGCCGTGGTATCCAGCGAACCTGCATCCTCGATGGCCTTTTGTAAAATCAAACCAGCGATGTAACCGCCAGCCGAATGATAAGTCGGATCTTCGTTATAGGCCGCCTTATAAGCGCTGGTGAAATCTGCACCGGTGGTGCCGTACCAGGTCAAGCCGGCTTTCGCGGCGGAATCTTGTGTGAAGTTCACTTGCGGTTCCCATTGGCTGGGTCCAACCACGCCGAGTGCCGCATCACCCAACTGGGAGAACTGATCTTCCGGTGGAGCAACCAACAATGCCACGAACTTTGCACCGATCTTCTTCTCGAAGAGCTGCTTGGCAAATGTGCTGCCGTCCTGGAAGTGACCGCCGCCCATGACTGCATCCGGTGCTGCCGCCTGAATCTTATTGATCAGCGCAGAGAAATCAGTAGTAGCCGGATCATAACCTTCGAACAGGACAATGTTATA
>Ga0075275_1000055_pt1 | contig 12585 bp, 12 predicted proteins | sample SF_Rice_5C_80N_3_FD_69769 | JGI IMG/M metagenome (GOLD analysis project Ga0075275, IMG submission 69769) | Rice paddy soil microbial communities from Twitchell Island, California, USA - SF_Rice_5C_80N_305 | ecosystem: Environmental > Terrestrial > Soil > Paddy field/soil | place: USA: Twitchell... | reverse complement strand
AGCCATTCGCTTTGACTCTCGCTGAAGTCGATGCAATGATCGCAGCTTCGCGTGAAACCGGAAAAGTCTTGGCTGAAGCTTTTATGTATCGCCATCACCCTCAGACTTTAAAAGTAAAAGAACTTGTTGATGGCGGTGTACTTGGAAAATTGCAACTCATCAAAGGATCGTTTTCTTTCACGCTTAATCGTCCGGGAAATTTCCGCTTTGAAAAAGAAATGGGCGGCGGCAGCATTTGGGATATTGGATGCTACCCCATCAGTTTTGCGCGGATGATCGTCGGCGCTGAACCGCTCGAAGTTTTTGGCTGGCAGGTTACAGGTCCGGGAGGAAGCGATGAGTCTTTCGTTGGGCAGATGCAATTTGCAAATGGAGTCCACGCACAATTTGATTCGAGTTTCAAAGCACCGTTGCGTTCATTCATCGAGATCGTTGGTACTGATGGAATGTTGAATATTCCTGTTCCGTTCAAGCCGGGCAAAAAAGAAAAAATATTTTTGACGCGCGGTGCTGAAACCGAAACGATCGAGATCAAAGGTCAGGTGCTTTACTTGGGCGAGGTCGAAGACATGTCTGATGCAATTTTGCTTGGCAAGCCGCCGCGTGTGAGTTTGAGCGATAGCCGAGGCAATATTGCCACGATTTTGGCCCTGCTCGAATCAGCTCGATTAGACAAATCGGTCTCGCTGTAACCGCCCCGCAACTTTGCGGGGCTTTTTTATGACCTTTGATACTTGCATTTTGGTAAGGTTTTATATAGAATAATTTTTGCCAATTATTATAAAAAATCAAACCGGTTTGGTAACAAAGGAGGTGGAAGCGACCCCAATTTTAGGTTCATTGTTTTTTTACGGCCCATGATCTTTCAATCGAATATGAGGAGAATGCAAATGAAGAAACATTGGTCCCACATCTTTTCGCTCGCACTGATTCTAATGCTTCTGATTACCGCCGTGCCGGCCCAGCACGCGCAAGCCATATCACCCAGCGTGTTCATTAATGAAATTCATTATGATAATGCTGGCACAGATGCTGGCGAGGCCATTGAAGTTGCAGGTCCCGCAGGAACGGACTTGGCTGGATGGAGCTTAATACTCTACAACGGCAGCGGTGGCGCTTCCTATGGAACGAAAACTCTTAGCGGCACCATCCCGGACCTGGGAGGGGGATTTGGAGTGGTCGTTACTACTTATCCAAGCAATGGCATCCAGAACGGATCACCGGATGGCATGGCATTGGTTGATGCAGGCAACAATGTTATTCAATTCCTGAGTTACGAGGGAACCTTTGCTGCAACGAATGGCCCTGCACTCGACATGACCAGTACTGACATTGGCGTTTCTGAGTCGGGTTCAGGGGCGGTTGGAAATTCGCTGCAGCTTACCGGCACTGGCACAGCATATGAAGACTTTACTTGGTCAAGCGAGGCACCGAATACCTTTGGTGCATTCAATACTGGCCAGATCTTTGGTAGTGCTCCAGTAGTGACGAATCCCTCCGGCACTGGTGCAGCTACCCCAAATACGGCCTTCGTTGGCGATTCCACTTTGTTGACTGTTGCAGTGATTCCGGGAGCCAACCCAGCAAGCACCGGATTGGCAGTCTCCTGCGATCTAAGTAGTATTGGCGGTTCAGCAACTCAAGCTTTATATGATGATGGCTCGAATGGTGATGTGACATCCGGTGACAATACCTTCTCGTATTCCACTACAGTTGCCGTTGGCACAACCGATGGGGCCAAGAGTCTGCCCTGTACGATTGGCGATAGCCAGAGCCGCTCTGCCAATACTACGATTGGACTCACTGTCCTTGTAATCCTGCCGATTGGCACAGTGCAAGGTTCCGTCTCCAATAGCGATAACGGCGCCACCTTCCCATCGCCTTATGCAGGACAAACGGTGGTCATTCAAGGCGTGATCTATGAAAAAGTCCTTTCAAGGACAAGCTCTGGAGGTTCAACCTACGCCTTCTTCATGCAAAGTGCGAATGGCCAGACAGATGGAGACCCAAACAGCTCCGATGGCATCTATGTCTACATCGGGAGCTATTCCACTCTGCGTATAAAGAGTGGTGGCTACTATACCCCCAAGGTAGGCGATGAAGTCGTTTTGCAGGGACCGATTTCCGAATACTATAACTTCACAGAAATCGGAAATCCTTATCTACTCAAAGTCGTTCGCCCGGATGTTGATATCAATACGGAAGTTCCAGCTGTCGTTGCCAATCCGCCTGCAAATCTGGCGGACGCAAATCGCTACTGGGAACGACTCGAGGGCATGCGTGTTCAGGTGCCCCAAAATAGCATTGTCTTGGGTGGCCGCAACGTTTTCAACCCAGCGGATGCTGAGGTCTGGGTGGCGAGTCCAACCAGTACTGTTGGGATGCGCACCGATCTTTACAAAAACCGCGCCTTCCGGGATGCCCATCCGCTGGATGATAATTACGATCCGGCAAATTGGGATGGAAATGGTTACCGCATTCTGATGGGCAGTTGGGGCATCAAGGCCACTGCAGGTAGTAATCTGGCTTTAATAGAGCCATTACGAACCTTTGATACGGTGACAAATGCACCTTCCGGCGGTCTCAACTACACATATAGCAAGTATCGAATTGAAATCTCTGAACAACCTGTGTTCACTAATGGCCCTGACCCCGCGGCCAATAATCCTCCACAGGAATTTGATCGCGCTGAAGATTACAGCATCGTTGATTACAACCTGGAGAACCTGTACGACTACCGCGACAATCCATTCTCAGGTTGCGATTTTGCGAATGTTCCAGCTGGCAGCAATCCCAAATGCTCAAAGACAGGCACACCATTTCTTTCGGATGTCACTCCTGCCTATGACTACGTTCCAGCCAATGATGCCACTTATCAGGCTCGCCTGAATGACATTTCATTGGAGATCATCAATGATCTCCATAGCCCGGATATTCTCATGGTACAGGAAGTTGAAAACCAAGATATCTGTACCGTGACTGATGGTGCACTGACTTGTGGCACAACCGACAACGCCGATGGCAAGCCGGATGTATTGCAGGAATTAGCGCTCAAAGTTGCCGCGAATGGCGGACCGGCTTACGATGCAGCCTTCGACCGTGATAGTTCGGATTTGCGCGGTATTGCTCCCGCTTTCCTATATCGCACAGATCGTGTCCAACTTCTGTCACCCGCTGGCGATCCTGTTTTGGGAATGAGTCCAGCGGTTGCAGGTTATACGGCTGTGCCTCTTGATGGCGACATCTCCAATCCGAAGACATTGAATGCATTATTGCCCGCGGGGGTAGAAGCTTGCGAAACCAGTTGGGTCTTCCCGCGCGCTCCCGATGTTGGACTTTTCCGCATTTGGCGTGGTGACATTGGTGCCAGTGTGTTCACTGATGTTTATGTGATCAACAACCACTTCAAAAGCGGACCCGATTCTTGTATTGCTCATCGCACGGAACAGGCCAAATATAACGCGGCCCTCGTGGCGTATATTCAGGCAATGAAACCGGATGCACGCATTGTCCTTGGCGGTGACCTGAACGTTTATCCGCGTCCCGATGATATTGCTCTCGGTGCGAGCGATCAGCTTGGTTCTTTGTATAACCCAGACCTTGGCTTGAAAAACTTGTGGGAAGTTCTGTTGGCTCAGGCTCCCGAGTCTGCTTACAGCTATGTTTATCTCGGCATGGCACAGACACTCGACCAAATGTTTGTCAACCAGCCGATGTTGGCGGATATGAATCAATTCCGCATCGCCCATATCAACAGCGATTTCCCGGCCGACTATCCGGATGATGTAGCGCGCGGCACAAGTGACCATGATCCGAATCTTGCGGCCTTCACTGATCTTCCGACCATTGATCGCTTGGAAGCATTGGTGCAATACTATGCTGACAACGGCATGATCACCGGCAACAATACTGTCAAGATTTTGCTTGACCGCCTCGACAAGGCAGCCGAGTTTAAGGCGAATGGTCAACAAAGCGCGTATGAGGCACAACTCCAGGCCTTCATAAATCAGGTGCAAGGCAAAGCGCCGCAATTCATTACGCAACAAGCTGCGAATTCCCTGAGCTATGAAGCATCGTTATTGCTATCGCTTCCATAAAGCAGGAAGCAGCACTAACAAAATATGATGTTTGAAGATAGCGAGTAAAAAATAAAGCGGAGCCGAAAGGCTCCGCTTTATTTTCGAAATTAAGATTGATCTATGAGCCGACTTGAAAAAACTATGAGTCACTCACAACATGTGACTTTTTCAATTGACTTTTATTTCAACCTCGCATAAACTTTCATCATGCTTGCACGCGTATTTTCCTGCGCGGTGATCGGCCTGGATGGGGTCATCGTAGAAGTTGAAGTGGATTACACAAATGGTTTGCCCGGCGTTACCATTGTCGGCCTGCCGGATGCTGCTGTTCAGGAAAGCCGCGAACGTGTGCAGACCGCTGTCAAAAATGCGGGATTGCATTTCCCGCGTCATCGCGTGGTTGTCAATCTCGCGCCCGCTGCGGTTCGCAAAGAGGGGCCAGCCTACGATCTTCCCATTGCGCTTGGCGTAATTATTTTGGCCGGTTATCTTCCTCATGAATCCGTCGAAGGCACGTTGGTTGTCGGCGAACTTTCGCTTGATGGTGTTGTCCGTCACACGCGCGGCGTTTTACCGATGGCCGCCACCGCACGCGAAAAAGGATACAAGCGGATGTTCGTGCCCGAGGTCGACGCGTCCGAAGCGGCTTTGATCCCAGACCTTGAAATTATCCCCGTTAAATCGCTTGCGGATCTTTACGAACATTTATCGGGTCGCCGTTTAATTGAGCCTTTCCACGCTGACGCCGCTGAACTCGAACCGTTATTCGTTCCGACAGATTTTTCCGAAGTCAAAGGACAGGAACATGTCAAGCGCGCGCTCGAGGTGGCCGCGGCCGGTGGACATAACATGTTGATGGTTTGTCCAATAAACCATCATCTTCCTGTACATTGAACCAGCCGTCAAGTTTTACTTTTCCATCTGGATGAAGTATCACTTTCAGGTGCATCATCTCAAAAAGTTTGCGTTTCCTCTCCAGAGTAATCTCTTCTTGTGTATGTAACTCATCCAAAACATCTGCAGAAAACCTTTCCAATGCATCAAGGCTTGCAGGTTCTGGAATTTCTTCAACTTCAATACGTAGTTTTTGTAAGTCCATATCAATTGACTGAATTTCATTTTCGATTTGAACCTTCTGGTCAAGATATTCCATCTTTGTCATACTAATATCGGGATCTAAGTAGGCGGAGTTTAATTTTTGTCTTCTAGCTTTTTCTTTATGTAATGCTCGTTCCAATACTTCAATCTGCGTTAGTTTCCGAGATTGACTCTCCCTCAATTGTTCAATGGACCTGTTGTATCCCTCTAAGAGGGCTTCTGGTTTTAGCAAAATATTAACCACCTGCTCCCAGACAATTGGTTCCAATACACGCCCTGATATAGTCTTATTCATGCAATGACCAGCCTTTAGACGATGACGATAGAATTGAGCTTCATTTTTCCGTCGGTTTCTATTCGCTTTTGCGGTTTGCGCTAAATAGGGGCGATTGCATTCTGAGCAAAAGATCATGCCACTCAATAAGTACAAACGAGACGGATGTTTTCTAATAACCAATTTATTATGTTTCAATCTTTTTTGTGCTTTATCAAATGTAGGCATATCAATAATTGATGGGCAATTGATTTGTATCCACTCCTCACGATCCTTGTAGACAAGTTTATTTCCAAGGTTTCTGAATTTGTTGAAGTAACAATGTCCAATGTAAGCGGTATTTACCAAAATGTGGTTGATGGATGTCTTTGGAAATTCAGTTCCTCCTTTGTAAGGAGTATGACCTTCCCTGGTCAAAATACGAGAGATTTCCCTAATGGAGCGATTTTCAACAGTATAAAGGTGGAATATTCTCTGTACGATGGGAGCAGTCTTGGGATTCACTACCAATGCCCCTTTATCTTTTGGATCGTATTGATATCCAAAAGGAATAATGCCGGCAACCCATTTACCGCTCTCTGCTTTCTTTTTCTTCCCACGCATGCAACGTTCCACACGCTTGGCATTCTCCCATTTGGCAAAAGTGGCATCCAAATCCTTGCGAATCTCGCCTTCCGGGGTCTCCTCATAAGCGCCTAGTACATATTCCACCCGCGCACCGCGTTTATTTAATTCACGCTCCAGTGTCTGACGAATATATGGATCGCGGGCGAGCCGGTCCAAAGCATGAACAATCAGGAGGTCATAACCAAATTGCTCAAGAAAATAGATGGCTGCATCAAGGCTTGGGCGGGATAACTCGCGGGATGAGTAATCATCTACATAAGCGGGTATGCGGTTTGGCGCATCGGCAGCAACATCCCTGCCTGATTCCTTATCAACATATTGATTTCCAACCAACATATATCCTTTTGACTTAACAAATTTCACGCACTCAGAAATCTGGGAAGGAATCGAAAAATTATCACGTTGCATATCGGTTGATACGCGGGCATAAATGACAGCGCGTTTATTCATGTTTGTGTTCTCCTTGAAATATATAAGAAAAATGACCAGCCATGCCGGAGGGCCGGTCACGGAAATCAATTTTGGGCAGGGGATTTTAGAAACTCCTGCATTTCCTGGTGGAGATCCCCGCCCAAAATCTGAAGCTGTTCGGCCGTATTCAATCCAAGTCCGTTGATTAGATCGGCAAGCAACAATCCTATATTGCCTTCCGCTTCGATCAGGCTGACACCAGTTGATGCATCCTGCCATTCCCGACGGATGCGGGCCAATGTAGTGATTAGTCGAAAACGAGTTGTTTCGGGATTTTGTAGCATGGAAAATCTCCTTTGAGTTTTGGGCACCTTGTCTTTGTGCTAATTCAAAAACAATTTGCTGAGATGAATTTCCACCAGGGCGAATCAAAGGGGCTGTATAATCTAATCAGCCCTTCCCTCCGCTTCAGCCGGTGGGTGGGTGAGGGTCGTGTTGGTGCTACATACACCAGTGCGGCCCGTTTTCTGGCAAATAATTTCATTGCCAGCAATGAAATTATTATAGCACATTTATTCTAAGTATTATTGTTGACGTTGAGTGCTAATTATCGCTGCGTGAAATGGGTTTACGTCCGCGCTTCTGGCCTTGTTGTTCCCTCGATCTCAAAAACTTTGTGAGGGATGCGCGGCTGACCTGCCAGGATTGTCCCCATTTCCGCCCGGCTATTAATTGGGCACGCACCAATTTCCTGATGTAATCCAGTTCATAGCCGCTGATGCGAGCTGCTTCATATGTGGTCAGCCAATCTTCCATGGAACGCGTCTCCATCTGGAATTATAACGTTTCCATGATGATTTTTTCTGGTATGGATTTGGTAAAGTTCCAATCGAAGTTATAACGCTTGGGAGTACGGTTACTCTACGGTTTGATCTCCGAATATTTTAGGATGATGGGGAATACTGAATATAATCTCACAAATTAGTGTCAAAAATCAATTGTGTTAAATAGCCGACCTTTCTAAAATATTGCACTCCAATTTTATTCTCTTACATCTAACAACCGCTATTTGCAGTAAAAAGGCATGGGGGTGTTTTGATGTCAACAACAATATATCCGAGGTCAAACAAATATGAATTACCTGAAGAGAATGTGGGGTCATTACCTTGCTTTAATGATCCTCATTGTCCTCCTGTCCCTTCCCATCCATTTGGTTTTTATCTTCATTCAATCTGCTTTCGGAAGGGAAGCCGGCTTGATTGCGCTCACTATCACGGTTATTACTGTCGTGGTTTTTATCGTTCGAGGGGCTGTACATGCCCATAGATTGGCCAGGAATCTACAGCGGGACCTTGCATTACGAAGAGAAACTTTGTTTCACCCTAACATACTTACTTCTTTGATCTTCAAGATATTCAGAATCGATCCCTGCGTAAAAGTAGATCCAAAGCATCCCATAGAAAATATTTCTTCACCAACAGAGATCATTCCCCAACTTTTCAAGGATCCTGCGAGAAAGCATCGCGGAAAACCACCACGCTTTCCAAAGGAAAAAATTCGCAAAGCCGTCTTGAAATGGGAAAGCCGTGACCCGTCTTTTGCCACGCTGACGCTGGAGGAATTTCTTGCGCAGGAATTTGGAAGCGGACCGGATGGTATTCTGCTGATGGCAACCACCACATTTTACGACTGGCGTCGCCGCATCCTGAAAGAGATCGAATCCCACGAACATCAGCCCTAGGTACATCTACAATATATGTAGTATTTACCAGGCCCCCGTCGGAACCCCAATTCGCTGCTTCGGTAAAAACTTATTCGTAGTAAGCCCGTAGTTCAAACCGTAGAGATCCCGTACTTGCAGATGCTATTTATGAGCCGCCGACAAAGCGGCTTATTTTATTTCAGCATCGACAAGGAGAACTATGGCAAAGATTATTGTCTATCTGGGGGAACAGGAACGCAACGCGCTACAGCAGCTCGCACAACGGGAATTGCGCCTGCCACGTGCCCAAGCTGCCCTCATCATCCGACAGGAATTGGTGAAACAAGGAATGCTCCCAATTCCGATTACAACTCCGGAAACCGATTCCAGCCTCGAAGTTCGCAATGGGGTTTCGTCATGACAACCCGACTTCCCGCCCTGTCATCGCCATTTACGCCAGAACAATGCCAGATCCTTGGCGATGTATATAGCCTGATATTGAGTTGGCGAAAAGAGGATAAAAAGACTGACTCAATCAACTCCGATGCAACAAAAGCCAATAGGACAGAAGTGGAAGTTCCAAACCTGGCGCAAAACGGTGGTTCCGATGAATGAAGAAATTGGAGCCGTCCTGGTTGGCATCGTATTGGTAATTGGTTCAATGCTTTTGGGTGTTGTTCTGTACGTGGTTGTCCGGGATACTTTCAAAAGAAACATCCATGAGAAGTAGGAGGAAAATAACATGTCCACCAAAGTCATTTGTATTGCCAATCAAAAAGGTGGTGTTGGAAAAACCACAACTGCGGTTTCATTGGCGCACGGCCTGTCGCAAAAAGACAGGAAGGTTTTATTGATTGATCTGGATCCCCAGGGACAGTCTGCCACGGCGCTTGGCTGCCGGCCAGAATCTGGAGTCTTCTACCTGCTCACGATGGGTAAAACATCACAGGAGACCAGTTTCATCCAATCATGGATACGTAACTCAGGGAGAAATGATTTATATCTCCTGGCCGGCGACCAACAAACAATGGCCGCCCAAACAGTGATCAATGCCCAGGACCAACCCATCTCAGCCATAAGGAACTCACTCAATCGTTTCTTCAAGGATGGATGGCATTACATCATCTTCGATACCGCGCCAAGTGTCGGTGGTATCCAGGAACGAGCCGTCTGGGCCTCCGATCTGGTCATCGTGCCAACGGCCACGGAATTCCTGTCTGCGGATGGCGTTGGAAAGGTATTCAGCATGATGAACATCCTGCAGACGAAGAAGAACTGGCGTGGAAACCTGCTGGGCATCCTGCCGACTTTCTACGATGAACAGACTCGTGAGAGTAAGGCAACCATGGAAGAACTGCACAAACGCTTTGGGTCAAGTTTGTTGCAACCGATCCACCGCTCCACTCTACTGCGGGAATGCGCCGCCCAGGGTCAGACCATCTTTGAAATGGATACATTGTGCCGCGCCGCAAAGGAATACCGGTCTTTGGCTCAACATGTGCTGAGATTCTAGGAGTCAAACGATGAGCAAACGAAGAAGCCCCTTTGAAACAACCCCCGATCCAGCACATATTGTGGCTGCACCTCCAAACCTTTATGAGACCCTGAGAGCGGCAGAACCCCGCAGGCGCAACAGGCATTGGGAAAAACAACATCAAAGTCACAAGGCAGTTTATCGCGGCGTGGATCCAAAGCTTTCGTTGCAGATCAAATCCATTGCGGGCGATCTGCTTGTGACGGAAGGGGAGGTGGCGCGGGCAGTAATCGAACACGCGCTGCGTTGTTACGAACGCGGGGATTTTGATTTGAACCCGCGTCCCAATCCTGATCGCCTGCGCATGACCTTGTTTCCATCCAGTGAGTCCATCCCATCCAATCATCCTCCTTTGAGATCAAAGGCATCGAAACAAAAAACATCCGATGCTGCCTGGCGGGTGATCACCACTTGGCGTGGTTTCCCACCCGAACTCAAACGTGAATTGTCCAGCCTCGCATCCGATGATGGACTGAATGTGCCGATCGGAGAATTGATCTCCGCATTATTGCGCTTTGGGTTGAAGGAATATCAAAATGGAAGTTTGATCCTCAACCCGGTGCAAAAAAAGGCAGCCTTCACTTTATCCCTGGATGGTGCAAAATGACTTTCCACGAAAAGCAAGGAATGGGAATTGAAAATGAAATCAGAGCAGGCGGCACAGACTACGTGCCGCCTGCGTGCTGCATACCTCCCGCCTGCACATCCGCCTGCGTTCCCGCCCACGTTGAATGCACAGGAAGGCCACTGGGGCCATCAAGTGACGAACTGCGATCTGTGTGTCGCCAATCGGAAAATCTCCCGATTTTGAAACAGGAGGCGCATGATGAATCTGGATGAAATCTGGCAGCGCGTATTGAACCAGCTTCGATTGGAAATGCCGCGGGCCACATTTGATTCGTGGGTGCGTGACACACATGCCATCACCCTGGAAAACGATATGCTCACGATCGGTTCGCGCGATGCTGATGCAAGAGATTGGCTTGAGTCGCGCCTGACCAGCACCGTGCAAAGATTGCTGGTTGGTATTTTGAATCAATCCGTTTCCGTTCAGTTCGTGGTCTGCGACCCACATCCGGAACAGGAGGCCGCTGATGAAAATGATGAAACCGAATTGTCCATCGAACCTGTGCAGTATCTGGATTATGAACGGATTGTTCAGCCCCAAAGACAGGTTGTCGTAAAGGGATACCTGCGCCGGCTTGGAATGGAGATCGGTCCCAAAGCGATATGGCTGTATATCGGTTTCCATCAGGCCGCCTGGAGAATGCAGGGTCGAAACCAGACACCCCTGCATAGTCGCGATGTGATGCGTTTCAGCGCTTTGAGCAACGGCGCCTTCTGGCGGCTGCTTAAACAGGAGACCATCCGACAGCACCTGACCGGTCTCGTGCAACGTATCGATCCACCGGATATTCGTTGTTTCAAGCGCGGCAGGGATGGCCGCCCTCATCGGGCGCCGGTCCGCTACCAGGTCTTTATGAGCCCGCGCCTGACCATTGCAGACGCCACAGCCATTCATTCCCGATTAAAAACGCTGATCCAAAAGCATAACTCGATACCCCAGGCGTTGCAGGAATTGATGGCGGTGGAGGATGTCACGGAACTTCTCAACCCGCTGGAGGGGAATCCGCCTCAATCTTCCATGAATACCGTGATGGATATGGTGCGCCTGGAAACAGATGGAGCGCTTTCATTGGAAGTCGAACATCTGGCGCAGGAACTGCAGCGCAGGATCATCAATCACCTGGGCGATATTCACGTCACCCATTACTTCATCACAAAAATCATCCACCAATGGAATCTCACACCTGCACAAGCCTGGCTGGTCACGGTGGCGCGCGATATGGCATATATCAATTCACGCACAGGTGAACGGCGGGATGTGGTGACATTCAAACGCGGCTATCTTGAGATGGCAGGGTTGATCGGTTCAAGCCGATACAAAACAGTACAAGCCTGGTTCAACCCGCAGTGGTCCACGCAGCAACGCGGAGGCGATCTCTCCCGATTTCTGTATGAAGTAGGCATGCCTGATTCAAATGACCATGCTGATCTGCGTGTGGAGTCCATGCCGCGGTCATTCCGTGTACTACTGGATGAACCATTGGACGCAAATGGGAGCAATATGGTGGACGCAGATGGGGGGAATAGTTGGGTGCAAATGGGAGCAATAACAGACGCAGGTGGGAGTCATATGCTGGACGCAAATGGGAGTGCTTTAAACTCTTTTAAACACCCCCGAAACACTGATGAGAAAAACACTTCCACCACCCTCCACATGCAAAGTGCAAAAACGGCGGAGGCGGTCGCTCCTGATTTTTGGGAACTTGAATCGCTGCTCCAACAAAATGATGTTCATCCAAAGGTGCAGCGCGAACTTATGAAGGCAAAGGCCTCTGTGCGTGCCCTCGTTTCCTGGCTGCTGTATGTCGCCAGTTCACAAAGTGGAAATCTTTCCAACCCATTGGGATATGCCCTCAGTCGTTTACGTGAAAATCCCGTGCAGGCGGCGCATGGGATCTTCCGGCAATTGGCCGGCCTGCCGCCCGCCGAACTTCTAACATTGATCGACCAAACCTTGGGCAGTCCGCACATCCCCTCGAGCCAACTGAAGCATCCTCTTTCCTCTGAATGGATAAGAGTGATGGATGTGAATACTCAAAACCTTCCAGTTGTGCGGGAAATACTTTTTGGCAAAGGAGTCTGCAAATAATATGCGTTTACATTTTTTGATCTCTGAGCTTCCCCCGAAATAGTGGACACAATTAATGTCCTGATTGTTGTTCGAATTCGGCAGGGCTGAGATAGCCGAGGGTGGAATGTAAGCGCTGGCGATTGTACCAAACCTCAATGTATT
>Ga0075275_1000054_pt1 | contig 12606 bp, 10 predicted proteins | sample SF_Rice_5C_80N_3_FD_69769 | JGI IMG/M metagenome (GOLD analysis project Ga0075275, IMG submission 69769) | Rice paddy soil microbial communities from Twitchell Island, California, USA - SF_Rice_5C_80N_305 | ecosystem: Environmental > Terrestrial > Soil > Paddy field/soil | place: USA: Twitchell... | reverse complement strand
TGGATAGCCGCAATGGGAACACCTTTTGTCGAAATTCCTCCGTTGCCTCATGGATATAAATTTATGGTCTGTCTTACCCATGATATTGATTTTGCTGGTATTCGTTGGCATAAATTCGATCAAACTATGTGGGGCTTCGTTTATCGTGGGTTGGTTGGTTCATTGTTTAATTGCTTTAGCGGCAGAATAAGTGTTGAAGAGTTGGCGAGAAATTGGGGTGCTGTTGTCAAACTCCCGCTTGTTTTTGTCGGACTGAGTGATGATTATTGGGAACATTTTGATAAATATGCCGAAATAGACAAAGGGTTGGGTTCGACATTTTTTTTGATACCCTTTAAAAATCGACCCGGGGATGATTTTGAAGATGTAAATATCAATAGAAGGGCAGTTAGTTATGATCTGAAGGATGTTCGCGAACAGATAAGTCATTTGACGACATTGGGGTTCGAGATCGCCTTGCATGGGATAGATGCATGGGGTAGTGTAGAAAAAGGCCTTCAAGAAATGCAGCGAATCGTTGAATTGACTGGTCGAAAAGAAATTGGTATAAGAATGCACTGGCTTTTTTATGATCATAATTCTCCTGCTACGCTTGAGAAGGCCGGTTTTGATTATGATGCAACATTGGGATATAACGAAACAATTGGATTTAAGAATGGAACACTGCAAGTTTTTCAGCCATTTGGAATGGCCAAGTTATTGGAGATTCCGCTTAATATTCAGGATACCGCCTTGTTTTATCCCCGCCGGTTAAATTTGAACCGGAAAGATGCACTATGTTTATGTAATCAACTTGTAAATTTTGCTGATCGGTATGGTGGCGTTCTGACTGTTTCATGGCACGACCGAAGCTTGGAGCCAGAAAGGCTATGGGGTCGATTTTATGTTAAGCTGCTCAAAGAACTTCAATCTCGTGGTGCTTGGATCGGATGCGCTCATCAAATTGTTTCATGGTTTCGTTGTAGGCGTTCGATTGCGTTTGAAGAATCTCGATTTACTGGCGATCGGTTTGCCATTAAGCTTAATGACGCTAATCTGCCAACAGAGTCTAAGATATTCCTGCGCGTTTACAATATTCATAAGCGCAAGAATAAATTAGATTCAGGGAGTTCGAATCTTTATATTGATATCCCTTTGACGGGTAATGGCGCTTTAGAGATAGATGTAAAAAAATATGGAGTATAAATAATGACGCGGATTTGTATGGTTGCCTATACTCATTATCCTACTGACTCAAGGGTTAGAAGGGAGGCTAATGCGTTGGTCGAGCGTGGGGATCTGGTTGACTTTATATGCTTGGGCAGTGAAGGTGGGCAAAGCGTGGAAATCCTTGACGGTGTGAGACTCATCAAAATACGCATCAGCCGCTATCGAGGTAGTAGCACGAGGATGTATTTGGTTTCGTATCTGCAGTTTTTTGTCATTGCCACTTTTAAACTTTTATGGCTACAACTGAAGAATCCATATGCGGTGATTCAAGTACATACCATGCCAGACTTTATGATTTTTGTTGCTATTTTCCCCAAACTATTCGGCGCGAAAGTCTTGTTGGATGTTCATGATCTGATGCCGGAACTCTATCAGTCAAAATTTGGATACAAAGAAACTCATCCCTTAATTCGTTTTATCACGTGGATGGAACGTTGCAGCATAGCTTTTGCGGATCAAGCCATAGCGGTTCATAAACCACATCTGGATGCTTTATGTCGTCATGGAAATCCTGCTCAAAAATTTACGATTTTGCTTAACTTGCCAGATCATAGGGTATTTGGACAATGTGAGCCATCTTTGTTCGCTAGCGCTTGCTCTGATTTCCAGTTGATTTATCATGGTACAGTATCTAAACGCCATGGATTAGAGATTGCCATACGCGCAATTTCAGCTTTAAAAGAGGAGATAAATGGTCTGGTGTTAAAAATTATTGGTGATGGGGACGATCTTACTCGATTGGTGGTGTTGGTTAACGAATTGGAGCTGAATAAATTTGTACAAATTCATATTGGCATGATCCCTATGGAAGAGCTTATTCCCAAGATAAAAAGTGCAAGTGTCGGAATTGTGCCTGTTTTGTATGATGAATTTACAAAGTACATGTTGCCGGTCAAGTTACTCGAATATGTCGCTCTGGGAATACCTGTGATCTGTTCGAGGACTCCAACCATTGAATCGTATTTTGATGATACGATGGTTCAGTACACTTCTCCGGGTGATGTGGATGAGCTTGCAGCTCATATACGGTTTTTATACAAAAACCCCGATAGGAGGAAAGTGTTATGTGTAAATTCAAGCAAGTTTAATCGTGATTATAGTTGGGAAAAACAGAAGCTGTCTTACTACAAACTTATTGATTCATTAATTAGGAAGTAAGATTCTGGTTAAAATTCTCAAGTTAGTAGAAATTTGAGATAATGTTTAGTTGATAACGTCAATATCAAAAGGAGCTAAAAATGGCAGGGTCAATTCTGGTGGTAGGTCTTGGAGAGGTCGGGAGGCCTTTGATGCAAGTGATTTCAGAGCGCCTTAATGTTACGGGCATTGATATCGAACCTGTTGAATTCAGTGGAGAATGCGATATTATGCATATTTGTTTTCCCTTTCAGATTCGGGACTTTGTGGGTGAATGTGCTACATACATTAACAAATATAAACCTCAATTGACAGTTATTAATAGCACGGTCGCTCCGGGTACAACCCGGGCAGTTTTTGAGAGAACGGGTGCTGCGGTTACGTATAGCCCTGTTAGGGGAAAACATATCAAAATGAAGCAGGAGTTGCTCCATTACGTCAAGTTCGTTGGCGGTCTCGACCTGGAATCTAGCCAAAAGACAGCAGCACACTTTCAATCGGTGGGAATGGCGACTAAAATCCTTTCATCCCCTGAGGCAGTCGAGTTAGCCAAACTCACTGAAACAACATATTTTGGTATTTTGATTGCTTGGGCTCAGGAGATAGAGAGATACAGTGACAAATTCTCAGTAGATTATGGCGAGATCGTATCATTCTATGATGAGATTGGCTACCTTCCACGTGTTAGATTTTTCCCTGGAGTGATTGGAGGACATTGCGTGATGCCGAATATCGAAATTCTAAAAACTGTTTTTGATTCTAGTATCTTAGATGCAATTGAAGAGTCAAATCGCTCCAAAATGGAACGGGATGCGAAGTCACATTCCTGATTCCGCTAGGTTGGCGCCAGCTGTCTACTTATTTCAAGCAAAACTTGCTACCAATAATGCAGCTTAAGAGCCTGCATTATTGGTATGTCGGTCATCGGTACTACTGTGAGCACCTGTCAATATTATTGCATCAGGCTTTTCAATGAAGATCTGGCGACCTGACACTCGCTAGGTTTTAATGAATGTAGAGGTGTGTAAGGAAGGAACTTAAGAAATTCAATGTTGGGCAAACTCTTCGATTCGATTAAGCGTAGACTTGATTACGACCAATTCAAGAAAGACTTGATGCGGCTTACTTTGTTTGGCGCTATCGTATTTCTGGGTTTTGTATTGAGAATCTATGATTTGGGATCGGAAAGCTACTGGATAGATGAGATGTCCACTGTAATAGAGGGGCAACAAAGCATCCATCAGTTGCTAACATCAGGAAGGTTGGACCAACCCCCCGCTTATTATTTTCCCTTTCATTGGTGGCTACAGACCTTTGGTACTTCTGAAATTAGTACAAGGTCATTTTCAGTACTTGCTGGTGTGGGTTCGATTATTCTACTCTACTGGATTGGAAAAGAGTTGTTTGGCAAGGAAGTCGGCTTGCTTAGTGCGCTTCTTATGGCGGTCTCTGACTTTCAAATCTTTTTTTCGCAAGAAGCCAGGTTCTATAGTTTTTTTGAGTTTGCAGCGTTATTTTCATTTGTCTTCTTTGTACTGTTACTTAAAGAGAAAAAGATAACTTATTTTGTCTTGTATATTTTTGCCAGTGTAGTCATGATATATAGTCACTCCTATGGGATATTTATTATCGCTGCTCAAAATTTAGTTATTGTGCTGCAGGGGAAAAAATACAAAGACGTGCTGATTGCATGGTTCGCCTGGCAATTGGTGATTTTCTTGATGTTAGTGCCCTATTTTTTCCCTTTGCTTTTTGGAAATAGAGGCATCGAAGGGGCAGTGTCGCTGAATATTGGAGGAAATCCGACCCCGTCATTATTGGACCCGTTGCGTGCTATATATCGGTTTTTCTTACCGGCTCGCCGAGAACGTAGTTGGACTACGATCGCTATCAATTATGGAATTGCAGGCGCATTTCTTTTGATAGCTACCTGGTTTTATGCTATGAAGCGAGGCAAGGACTTTATGGTGATTGCAGTGAGGAACGTCGGCTTGGCGATACGAGAAATACCTTATATGCAAAGCAAGTTTTTTCTACTGAGTTGCTGGCTTCTCTGCCCAATTGTACTTCCGTTCATATTGTCCTTTCAATTTTCATCTGCTTATGCAGAGAGGTATACTATTAGCGCTGCTCCGGCCTTGTATCTAATGTTGGCATTGGGCATATTTAGTGTTCGCAAGGTCGTGCCAATAATTATTGTCCTGGGAATGCTGGCAATTATTATGATACCCGGCTTGTATTATTATTATGCAACGCCTGTTAATGAGCAATGGAGAGATGCTGCTATTTATTTAGATAATAATGCGCGGCGAGGAGATGTGGTTGTATTTGCGCCTAATATGGGTATTGGTATCCAACAAAAAACGTTTGCTTGGTACGATCAAAATTCTTTGCAGAGTTGCGGCCTAGGCACAGAAATTGTTGGTCGTGATGCAATTTCCAACGCTCTTCAGCAATGTGTTTCTACATATGACCGTTTTTGGCTTGTAATTCCAAATTATCAATCTGAGTCTGTGGATCGCTACAGGTCGTTTTTCTTTGATCAAGAACTAACAAGAATGGACGTGATAGAAAAACGCCAGTTTTTTGGCATATCAATCTATCTGTTCCAAGTGGCAAAATGACGTTTCTGTAAGTGCTTAAACTCGCTTTTTGTTGTATGTTTAAGGTGCGGGCTGTTTTTGTATCTTTTTGATATCTAAGGAAGGGATGCCATGATAGTCAAGGGAAGGGACGCTACGATAAAAAGGGATTTTGTAATTCACTCTACGGCAGAGGTTTCATCAAAAGCGCAAATTGGTTCTGGGACACGAATTTGGCATTTTGTGCAAATTCGAGAGGGTGTTGTCATCGGGGAAAATTGCATTATCGGTAAAGATGTTTATATCGACTTTGGTGTAAGCATCGGCGACAATGTCAAGATTCAAAATGGCGCATTGATTTATCATGGCGCCACTCTGGAAGATGGCGTGTTCATTGGCCCGCAAGTCTGCCTGACAAATGATCGCAACCCCAGGGCAATCACTTCAGGTGGGCGACTTAAGGGGAACGATGATTGGGTTCTTGGCACAATATTAGTAAAGTATGGAGCTTCGATCGGGGCTGGATCAATTATTTTGCCAAATGTAACTATTGGGAAATTTGCGCTTGTAGGGGCTGGTGCAGTTGTAACTTGCAGTGTACCAGACCATGGGCTTGTTGTCGGAAATCCAGCGCAGTTGGTAGGCTATGTTTGTTGTTGTGGAATGAAGATGGAACATCAGGGAGTTACCTGGTATTGCCCTATGTGTAATTGGGCGTTTGAACCTGTGGAGAGCGAAAAATGATACCTATCGCCAAGCCGATCATCGGGGAAGAAGAAAAGGAAGCCATTTTAGAAGTGATCGCCTCAGGGCAGCTTGTTCAGGGCACTAAGGTGCATGAGTTCGAGGAGCGTTTTGCCGAGTTGTGCGGCGTTGAGTATGCCGTTGCGACTTCATCGGGTACGACGGCGCTTCACATCGCGATGCTGGCACATCAGATCGGCCCGTCTGACGAGGTGGTCACCTCACCCTTCAGCTTTATCGCCTCGGCCAATTGTGCGCTCTATGCGGGTGCGCGCCCGGTGTTTGTGGATATCGAACCAGATTTTTTCACCATTGACCCGGCAAAAATCGAGGAGCACATTACCCCGAAAACGAAGGCTATTATTCCGGTGCACCTGTATGGGCAGGCTTGTGACATGGACGCTATCGCCGAAATTGCAGAAAAGCGTCACCTTGCGATCATCGAAGATGCTTGCCAGGCGCATGGGGCCACTTATAAGGGCCGCCCTGTGGGTTCTTTTGGTACTGCCTGCTACTCTTTGTATGCCACCAAGAATATGACCACCATCGAGGGTGGGATGTTAGTGACAAACGATGCGGAAGTTGCCGAACGGGCGCGTCTGCTCAGGAATCATGGCAGCCCGAAAACCTACCAGCACGTCATGCTGGGCTATAACATGCGCATGACTGACCTGACGGCTGCGATTGGTCTGGTGCAGCTGGATAAGCTTGCGGGATGGAATTCGATTCGGCAGGCAAATGCAGCTTACTTAACCGAAAAATTGTCAGCCATCGAGGGTGTGGTAACGCCCAAAATCCGCCCTGGTGCCGGGCATGTTTTCCACCAATATACGATCCGCATACCTGATCGCGACAATGCCGCTCAAAAGCTGCGTGAGCAAGGTGTGGGCGTCAGTATCCATTATCCTACGCCCATCCATAAGCAACCGCTTTTTCAAGACCTGGGTTACCGCGATAACCTGCCCGTTGCAGAGGCAGCCTGTCAGGAAGTGCTTTCCCTACCGGTACATCCATCCCTGACGAAAGAGGACCTAGATACAATCGCCCAGGCTGTGGCAAGTTTATAGGTTATGAAAGTCTCCATTGTTGTTCCTTGTTATAACGAAGTCGAGAATGTGGCCAAGCTCCACGATAAGTTATTGCTCGTCGTGGAGCAGATGGTCGCAGATAAACGCGAATTTGCAGATGGCAAGGTCCTTTCGGCAGAGCTCATCTTTGTGGATGATGGGAGCCGGGATGGGACTTTTGTAAAATTGCAAGAGATGTTTGGCGATCTTTCCATTTCGAATATTGTTTCCAAGATCGTCAAACATGAGACGAACCTGGGATTGGGCGCTGCCATCCGTACGGGTTTCTCTCAAGCGGAGGGCGATATCGTCTTAACAGTGGATAGCGACGGGACGTATAAGTTCTCGGAAATTCCCACCATCATTGATCGTCTTGCTCCCGATGTCGACATGGTAACAGCATCTCCCTATCACCCGCAAGGCAGTGTAATTGGGGTGCCGGCTTATCGTTTATTTCTTAGTCGGGGGTCATCATTCTTGTATCGAATTCTGGTTGATCATAAAGTATATACTTACACGTGCTTATTCCGCGCATATCGTTCTGAAGTGATCAGAAATATTTCATTCCATTCCAATGATTTTTTAGCCGGAACAGAAATTTTGGTCAAGGCGATTTTCAAGGGCTATCGGGTAGTAGATTTCCCTGCGGTACTTTACAGGCGAGTGTATGGGGTGTCAAAAGCTAGAATAGCGCAAACAATTTTTTCTCATTTAAAATTTCAAGGATGGATATTGCTTTATCGTATACAACTACTGATTGGGTTCAAGTCAAAGCAGATATTTTGATCTGTTTTGAGATTCACAGAGACAGTTTCTATGAATGGAAGAACTGTAGAATTTAATATGAATTGTTTAATTTGCCAAAGTCCATCTAAGCGAATTTTTCAAAAGGGCAAATATTGGATTCGTGAGTGTATGGGATGTCATCACCGATTTGCTGAAATAACTCCAACTGACAATCATATTCATCAAATTTATCGAGACGATTATTTTAGGGGAGGCGATGCTGGGTATCCTGACTATCTTAGCGAAGCGAAAATTATCTCAACCTACGGTAGGCGTTATGCATTTATGCTCGAGAAATTTGTATCCCCGGGCATGTTGTTGGATGTTGGATCTGCAGCTGGGTTTATCTTGAAGGGATTCGAGGAGAGTGGTTGGCGAGGAATGGGCTTAGAGCCTAATTCGTCCATGGCGGAATATGGTCGTATCCATTTGGGTCTTCAGGTTGGGACTGGTAGCCTGGAGCATTTCTCATACGAACAGCAATTTGATTTGGTAGTTATGATTCAGGTGATTGCCCATTTTTATGATGTTCGAAACGCGTTACAAAATGCTGAAAGTGTTACCAAGCCCGGTGGCTTCTGGCTCATCGAAACTTGGAATAGGGAAAGTTGGATAGCACGTTGTTTAGGCAGATATTGGCACGAGTATAGCCCTCCTAGCGTATTACATTGGTTCTCACCTCGAGGGTTAAATTCTCTTGTCTCCCAATTCGGATTTTCTGAAATCGCCCGAGGACATCCAGCAAAGCGTATTAGCGGTGCGCATGCGAAATCACTTCTGGAATATACATGGCAGGGTACGGCTTTAGATTGGTTAAAGTCAGGGCTGAGAATTATTCCTGATCACCTTGTTATTCCCTATCCATCCTTCGATCTGTTTTGGATACTGTTCCAAAAGAATACAAATTCGAGTGCGTAGCCTAGCTGTTAGAAATTTGGGAGTATTGTCTTCAAAATGAAGATTTTATCTATTGTTGGTACACGGCCTGAATTTGTTCAGGCAATGCCAGTTAGCTGGGCTATCCGCGCTGACCATCAGGAAATATTGGTACATACCGGTCAGCATTACGATTACCGCATGTCCCAGACGTTTTTCGATGAATTGGATATTTCGGTTCCCGACTATAACCTGGGGGTAGGCTCGGCGTCTCATACCCGCCAAGTCGCGGACATGATGTTAAGCATGGAAGATATTTTGCTGAAGGAAAAACCTGATCTGGTGATCGTGCGCGGGGATACAAATTCCACCTTGGCTGGAGCCCTCGTCACGAGTAAGCTCAACATCCCTTTTGTGCACATCGAGGCTGGTGAACGGAGTTTCAATCGCGGCATGCCGGAAGAGATCAACCGGCTGGTGGCGGATCGCCTGGCCGATGTGCATTTTTGCGTCAGTGAGGCTGCTCGGCTTAATTTGGCGGCTGAAGGCATCAGGGATTCTGTGCATTGGGTGGGGGATGTAATGTTGGATGCTTTGCTCTATGCCAGACCCATTGCTCGGGCCAAATCCCATATCATTGATGAACTGGAACTTGAGCCTCAGCACTATGTGCTGGCGACTATCCATCGGGCCATGAATACAGATCGGCCCGAACGCCTAGCGCAGATCATGACTGCTTTCAATCAGGTATCGGAGACGATTGTTCTTCCGGTTCACCCACGCACTCGTAAAGTGCTCGGTGATCTCGACCTTCATCTGGAAGATCATATCCATCTTATGGAACCGGTTGGTTATTTTGATATGCTGGTGTTGGAAGAGAAAGCACGCCTGATTGCTACAGATTCTGGCGGCGTGCAGCGTGAGTCCTACTATATGGAAATCCCCTGCCTGACCCTGCGCGATGAAAGCGAGTGGGGTGCTACCATCCAGACTGGTTGGAACAGGCTGGTCGGTGCCGACACCAGATTGATATTGGAAAACTGGTTCAATTTTAAGCGGCCAGCCGAACATCCGCCTATTTATGGGACGGGCTCTGCTGCTAAAGATATAGCTGGAATTATCAACAAGGTTTTTATGCATGAGGTGAAACAACCATGAGAGTAGGTATTATTGGCGGCGGGATTATGGGCATGTGCCTTGGATATTTCCTTTCACAAAAAGGGATCGATGTGGAAATATTCGAGGCTGCGCCGGCTCTGGGCGGCTTGGCAGGCCCTATGGTGCTCGAAGATGGTACCAAGGTCGATCGTTTTTATCATGCGATTCTCTCCAGCGATAGCCATCTGCGCCAATTGGCTGAAGAACTGGGCATTGCTGATCAGTTTCGTTTTCATGAGACCCGGATGGGGTTTTTCTATAAGGGCAAAATTCATTCGATGAACAACGTGGTCGAGTTTTTGCGGTTCCCGCCCCTGGGCTGGATCGACCGAATTCGTCTGGGAATCACTGTGGTCTACGCCCAATTTGTCCGGGATTGGAAAGCGCTTGAGGGTATTAGCGTCGAGAAGTGGCTGCTACAGTTGAGCGGCCGAAAAACTTACCAAAATATTTGGCGGCCAATGCTCAACGCTAAGTTCGATGGAAATTTTGACGACACCCCCGCCACCTACATCTGGGCGCGTCTTGTCAGGATGAAATCCACACGCAGTGGCGCCAATCAAAAGGAAGAAGCCGGACACCTGGTTGGCGGGTACGATACAATGATTCAAGCTTTGGCTAAACGGATCGAGGCAGCGGGTGGAAAAATTTACCTTCAGCAACGCATCACTAAAATCATTATAGAGGATAATAAGGCTACTGGTCTGTTGTGCGACGGTGAAGTTTATCGTTTCGATAAATTGGTCTCCACCCTGGCATTGCCCATTACCCCACACCTGATTCCCGATGCGAGTAATGAGTACCGCGAATCCTTGGCTTATACGAAATATCTTGGAATCATCTGTCCGTTGCTGGCACTGGATCGTTCACTGACAAGATTTTGGACCTTGAATCTCACAGACGATGAAAATCCGTTCACAGGCGTGATCGAAACCACAACTTATATCGACCCGCAGTACGTGGGCGGCCATCATTTGGTCTATTTGCCAAAATACACGCTTCCGGATAGTTCACTTCAGAATTTGACCGATCAAGAAATCAAAGATGTCTGGCTGAAACATTTGGAAGCCATGTTTCCCCGGTTCGATCGCAAATGGATCCGTTACTTTATTGTGCAGCGTGCCCGTTATGTGGAACCTTTACACCCTTTAAACGGGTACCATCGCATCCCATCAGTTCATACGCCCATTGGAAACTTTTACCTGGCTACCAATTCCCAGATCTACCCCACGCTGACCAACGGCGAATCGGTCAGCCGAAAGGCGCGTGATGTTGCTGATATTATCGCGAGTGAGATGATATAACACTTTTAAGCCCCTTTTGTATTTTGACTAGTGAGGAAGAAATATTATGGTATCGACCCGTACCAAACCTTTGGCGAGCTTATCACTGGACCTTGATAATCAGTGGTCTTACATGAAAACGCATGGTGATGCAGGCTGGGAATCTTTTCCTTCGTACCTGGATATTGTAGTCCCCCGTGTTTTGGAATTTCTTGAAAAGCATGGATTAAAGATCACATTTTTTATTGTTGGACAGGATGCGGCTTTGCCTAACAACTATTCTTCGATTCGCTCTATAGCAGATGCAGGGCACGAGATTGGAAACCATTCTTTTAATCATGAACCCTGGCTGCACGTATATTCTGAGCAACAAATCGAAACTGAGCTGTCTCGAGCTGAAGAACAGATTGAACGCGTAACAGGACAAAGCCCCATAGGATTTCGTGGCCCAGGATATAGCCTTTCCCTGTCTGTTTTGCAGATCTTATTTCAACACGGTTATCAGTATGATGCGTCTACCCTGCCAACCTTTCTTGGACCTTTAGCGCGTGCTTATTATTTTATGACCACAAAATTAGCTCCTGAAGAGAAGGAAAATCGTAAGCTGTTGTTTGGCGCTTTGAGGGAAGGACTTAAGCCTATCAAGCCCTATCAATGGAAGCTTGATAAGTATAACAGCGGAATTTTTGAAATTCCGGTTACAACCATGCCTTTATTTAGGATACCTTTTCACGTGAGTTATATTATGTATATCAGTCGGTTCTCACGTATCTTGGCGTTATCTTATTTTCGAATAGCTGTGTGGTTATGTCGATTAACACATACATCCCCGTCTTTACTTCTGCATCCTCTCGATTTCTTGGGTTGTGATGATGTAAAGGAGCTATCTTTTTTCCCTGCGATGAATCTCTTGAGTGCGGAAAAGATAGAGTTAGTTAGTGAATTGATGAAAATTTATGCCAATAGTTTTACTATAGTTCCTTTGGGACAGGCAGCACATGCATTATCGCAAAAACAGGGACTGTTAGTTATGGACCCTGTTTTGTGGTTGTAGGTACTTTACCAAAACCTTGAATTAATATAATAACAATAGGCGCTGGGTTTATTAGGGGATATATTCGTAAGGCCCTATATCTGTGCTTGAACTCTGTGGGCGGGTTACTCCATCCATATCATCAGTGACATTTTGCAGTGTAATGCCGGCGTCGATGGCTGGTGATCCTGGTTGCAGATGATAGTTTCCGGCTGCCGAGTTGACGAACAGTGGATTAAATCCCCATTTATCGTGAATTTGAGGGTTGCCGAGAGGAACGGTCCCATTACTATTGTAGATAAGGTTGTAATCTATAGTGATGTTGGTGCCATTTTGAATATATATGCTTTGACCACTTTGTTCAAAGATGATGTTATTTTCGATGATTGCACTGACTGTATCATATATGGCTGCCGCTGCGGGATAGGAACTGGACGTGTATGTGAGGCTGCCAATAAAGAGGTTGTTTAGTATAAAAATATCACTTGGTGTGGTGTCAAGTGAATTGGTGTTCATATAGGCATCTAATCCTCGGAAGGCATCGATGATATTATTCCTAATAGTGATGTTATGAACGCCGCCCTCGAGCTGAAAGCCAGTTGCTCCTTCATCCAGGATAATTCTATTTTGTTCGAAGGTGCAATTGCTGCCGGCTGGGGTGGTAGTGCTGTCCCATGTCTGAAAAGCATCTATGTGAGGATTGACATTCAGGGGGTCACTCAGGGATATAT
>Ga0075275_1000053_pt1 | contig 12610 bp, 14 predicted proteins | sample SF_Rice_5C_80N_3_FD_69769 | JGI IMG/M metagenome (GOLD analysis project Ga0075275, IMG submission 69769) | Rice paddy soil microbial communities from Twitchell Island, California, USA - SF_Rice_5C_80N_305 | ecosystem: Environmental > Terrestrial > Soil > Paddy field/soil | place: USA: Twitchell... | reverse complement strand
TTTGGATATCCCTTTCCATCAATTCGTTCATGGTGATCATTCGCGGCAGATTGAACCAGGGCCGACAGCGGATGCCCACTGAGAAGTTTTCCGCCAATGGATGGGTGGGTTTTGATAATGGCGAATTCTATGTCCGTCAAGGATGTAACTTTTTTTAAAATTTCATCCGGAATACCAATCTTACCTATATCATGCAGATAGGCAGCAATACTGATCTTGATGATTTCATCTTCGGGTAAGCTAATTTTAGTCGCCAATAATTTGGCAAATTGGGAAACACGCCAAACATGCCCACCTGTGTAAGGGTCGCGGGCTTCGATGATGTCTGCCATAATAAGAAGGGATTTCAGTAGCGGTTTATCAACTTCCATGTCGCTTTTATACATCCGTTTCTCCATATCCTATCGAATTCCATCGTCAAACTTTTCTTACAGGTTTCGGGTTTTGGGTTTTGGGTTTTGGGTTTCGCCGAAAGGTAAGATATTTTTGCCCTTTGGCCTCTATTGGGCAGGAAATGCTCTATGGAAAACTCATCTCAGATTACTTCACAGAAAACCTTTTTTCAGGAACATGCCCGCAAAATAGTTGCGTTATTTTTTTGGGTGGGGCTCATTATTGCGTATCAATGGTACGCGAATGCAAATCATCTCTCTCCTTTACAGGTGGTCCGGCATTTGCTGGATTTCTTGATGAATGGTTATTGGGGTCCAATCGTCTACATCGTCTTGTATGCCATTCGACCTTTGATTTTGTTTCCATCCACGATCCTAACCCTGACTGGAGGTTTTGTCTTCGGACCTGTGTTCGGCGTGAGCTACACGGTTATCGCCAGCAATGTTTCATCCACGATTGCATATTTTGTCGGGCGATTTTTCGGAATGGACATGCTCAAAGACGATGGTTCTGATAATCTCATTCAACGTTATGCGCGGCGAATGCGTGACAACAGCTTCGAGACGGTGATGGTCATGCGCTTCATCTTTCTGCCGTATGACGCAGTGAGTTATCTGGCTGGTTTTTTACGGATCGAATATTGGCCATTCATTCTAGCAACTGCGCTCGGTTCCATTCCAGGGACGATTGCATTTATCGGATTCGGCGCTTCGATCCAAACCTTCGACGGGACTCTGCCAAAATTGAATCCCGTCACCCTTGGTTTCTCTGTTGCGATTTTCATTATCAGCATTGCACTTTCAAGAATATTTAAAAAACGCGAAGGGATCACTAAATGACAGAGCATTTTTCAACAATTGTTATCGGGGCAGGTTCGGGCGGGATGACCGTTGCGGTAGGGCTGGCGAATCTGGGAAAGCAGGTCGCGCTAATCGAAGGTCATCACGTCGGCGGGGACTGCACCAATGTCGGCTGTGTGCCGTCGAAAACTTTAATCCATCTGGCGAAGAATTTCAAACCAGGCATGAACGCGGATGAAATCGTGTGCGAAGTGACTCGCAAGCGTGATGCTCTGCGTGACAAGGAAACCGAAGAAATCCAGCACATGCCGAACTTGACCTTCATTCAAGGCATGGCAAAATTCATTGCGCCGAAAACCTTGAGTGTGACTCTCACTGGCAGGACTCGCGAAATTACTGCGGACAATGTCATCATTGCCACAGGCGCGCGCCCGCGTATGATTGATATTCCCGGCTTGCCCAAGGAACGGACTCTGACCAATGAAAGTCTGTTTGATCTGAAAAATGCTCCCAGGCATTTGGTCATCGCAGGTGCAGGCGTGATCGCATTGGAGATGGCATTCGCATTTCACAAAATTGGCGCCTATGTCACCATGTATGCTTTGGATCCGCACCCATTGATGATGTCCATCCCCGAAGCATCAGAAGCGATGCAGGCAGAACTTGAAGCAAGTCGCATCACCACGTATTACAACGCGACCGCCAAAGGATTCGATGAGTCAACCCGAACGCTCACACTTGCGCAGGGAAAACAAGAAATCACGATCCACGATGTTGACAAAGTGTTGGTAGCGGTCGGCCGGCTGAAAAATATCGACTCACTCGGACTGGAGCAGGCTGGGGTCAAGTATGATGCGCGGACGGGGATTGCAGTCAACTCATTTGGCGAGACAAATGTCAAAGGTGTGTACGCCATCGGCGATGTTACTCCCACATCCGCATTTACACATTCAGCCAATGCGCAGGGACGAAGAGTTGTTCAACGAATCGCATTTCCATTTTTGCCAATGGCAAAGAAGGAACCGATTTTTCCGAACGCAATTTTCAGCGATCCTGAAGTGGCGACGGCGGGACTGACACAAAAACAATTGACCGAATATTGTCACCCGCAAATTATCAAACACATCCGCATGGATTTCAAGACGCACACCGATCGCGGTTACACCGACAATATCGAAAATGGATTCATCATCGTGGACGCAGTGCGCCTGACGGGACAGATTCTTCATGCCACAATCGTTGGTCCGCACGCGTCTGAGATGATCTCGTTTTTCACATTGGCGATGAGCCAGAATATTTCACTCTATAAAATTTATCGTCTGGTTTATCCGTATCCAACTTTTTCAAGCGGCATCTTGAAGGTGGCGGATTTCTTCATGCGCGATACACTGCCAAATCTTGAAAGTGAGTTGCTGGCATATTTGAAATATCGTTTTGTGAAAGTCTAATCCCGTCATTGCGAGCCCGATGATTGAGTAGGCGGTGTTTGTCCGCTGTATCGAAATTGAAGTTCGAAGTAATCTCAAATTAACAGGAGATTGCTTCGATGGGAGAACATCGTCTCGCAATGACATATAAACATTTAGGAGAAAAAGAGTAATGAAAAGATTTGTATTTTTGTTCGTCATATTTGCTACAGTGTTGTCGGCATGTGCGCCCAACGCAACGACCCAACCTGTCCCGCCAAGACAAGCCGATCCGGCAACTGTTCAATCCGCATCTACCGCCGCTCCAACTTTTGCGCCGGGACAATTCGACATCAACAATTGGGATAGCGTTCTCGCCGCCGCAAAAGGTCAGACCGTCAACTGGTATATCTGGGGCGGCTCGGACAGCATCAACTCCTTCGTGGATAATTTCTACGGCAAAGCCTTAAAAGAACGCTACAGCATCACCCTCAACCGCGTGCCAGTTGCAGACACGGTAGATGCAGTGAACCAGGTCTTGAGCGAGAAGCAGGCGGGCAAGGATCCAGGTGTAGTGGACTTGATCTGGATCAACGGTCAAAACTTCTTCACTTTGAAGCAGGCTAATTTGCTCTATCCGGATTGGGCGCAGAAAATTCCGAATGCGAAACTTGTCAACTGGGACAATCCTGCCATCAATCTTGATTTCGGAACAACTGTAAATGGCCTTGAAAGTCCCTGGTCGTCGGCGCAATTTCAATTCGTTTATGACTCAGCGCGCATAAAGGCATCTGACCTACCTCATTCCTATGCTGAATTGAAAACCTGGGCTTGCGCCAATCCGGGCCGCTTCACGTATGTCTCTCCGGCAGAGACTGGCGGTTTTCTCGGTACTAGCTTCGTCAAGGGCGCATTGTACGAGATCAGCGGCGGTGCAGCACAGTGGCAGAAATTCGATCAGGCAACCTGGGACAAATGGTCCCCGGAACTTTGGAATTATCTCAACGCGATCAAGCCTTGCTTATGGCGCAAAGGCGCAACTTATCCCAAGGATGAAGCGGAACTGAAGAGTCTGCTTGCCAATAACGAAGTGGATTTCAGCATGACCAATGACATCACCGGCGCAGGCACCAGCATTGCCAACGGACTGCTTCCCAAAACGGCGCGCGCCTTTGTCTTCAACACAGACATGATCGGGAATTTCAACTATGTTGCCATTCCATCCAATGCGCCGCACAAAGCTGCCGCGTTGGTGCTGGCAAATCTCCTACTTGAACCGGAATTTCAAGCGGATCAGATTTTGCCAGAAAATGGATTTGGACTCGGCTACGCCATTGATGTGAATCGCGTGACAGACCCTGCGGCTCTTTCTACGCTCCAAACGGCCTCCACCAAACTGGGCGACTCTGCCACTCCGGCCTCTGACTTGGCAAAATCATTGGTGGGCGATAGCGCCGCACAATATCAAAACCTGGTCGAACAGGGCTGGGTGACAAACGTATTACAAGGTAAATAGAATAGAAATAAGGAACAGGGATTGATGCATTCAATTCCTGCTCCTGTTTTTCCTCATGCGCGACAAACTCATTTTCTCCCCCTGGTTCGCCCTTGCCCCGGTATTGATCCTCGTTTCGGTCCTGCTGGGGGCGAGTCTTGTTTATGGGGTGGCGCAAAGCCTGGGACTGATGTCCGTCATTGGACAGAATACTCTCAGTCTTGACGCCTATCGCAACATTCTATCAGGCCAAGGCCCGGCAGGAGGCGAGTTCTGGGGATCGCTGGTGTTCTCTTTGTGGGTCAGCATCACATCCACGATTGTGTCATCAGCGCTGGCATTGCTGGTGGCGGTCTGGCTCGCCGAGCGACGCGCCGGAAGTGGCAACGTAGATACGCTCGCGCTCAACTGGAATCTTGCCTTTCCGCATCTGGTCTGGGCGGTGGCCTTGCTTCTATTCCTCTCGCAAAGCGGGTTGCTCTCACGTTGGGCAGCCACGCTCGGCTTGATCCAAACGCCAGCAGATTTTCCCGTTCTCGTGCGAGATAGTTACGGCATTGGCATCATTCTGCATTACGTTAGTAAGGAGATCCCATTTTTAGCACTGATCATCCTGGCGGTTTTGCGCGCCCAGCCTGCTGGTTATGATTTGATCGCTGAAAATCTGGGTGCGAGTCGCTGGCAAAGATTGCGTTACGTGACTCTGCCATTGGTCATGCCATCCCTGATTTCGGGGGCACTGTTAGTCTTTGCCTTTATTTTCAGCAGTTATGAAGTGCCCGCCTTATTGGGTGTGGATTATCCGCGCATGTTGCCCGTGCTGGCATTGCGTTTTTTCAATGACCCCGATCTGCACGCCCGCGCCGATGGCATGGCGATCAGTCTTGTTATTACAGTTATCGTTTTGATTGTCGCGGCAGTCAGTATCAAAAAAGGTGAGCAGTGATTTCTTGCCACGAAGAATACGAAGGGGCACACAGAAAATCTTTTGCAATTCCTTCGTATTACTTTGTGCCCTTCGCAGTTGAGAAGATTTGATGAATAAAATATACACTTTCGTTTTACGTTTTGCACTTTACATTATCTTTGCCGCGCCATTGGCATTATTCATTGCTTATGCTTTTTCCACTCGTTGGTTTTTCCCGCAGCCATTTCCTTCTGAATGGACGAACTCTGCTTTTATCAGCACGCTCAGCGACTCACGCGTCTTTTCGGGTCTGCGCGATAGTTTGGTTATCGCTATGATCGTCAGCCTGCTTTCACTCGCGCTTGGTTTTCCCGCCGCGCGCGTGCTGGGATTGCGTCAGTTTCGCGGACGACAAATTGCGTGGCTGATTTTATTTCTGCCTACGGTTGTGCCACCACTTGCCATTGGTATGGGACTGAATATTTTATTTTTACAAATTGGATTGGCGGGTTCTTATGTTGGAGTCGTCATCGCGCATCTGATTCCAACTTTGCCGTATGTTATTTTTACGCTGGCAGGCGCGTATGCCCGCTATGATGAAAATTTTGAATTCCAATCGCTTGTCTTGGGCGCAAGTCAGGCGCGGACTTTTTTCACAGTTACTCTGCCTCTCATTGCGCCGAGCCTGGTTGTTGCCACGCTGTTTGCCTTCATCATTTCATGGAGTCAATATCTGCTGACGCTTTTTATTGGAAGCGGACGAATCATCACCCTTCCCATTCTATTATTTTCAGCGGCGAGCGGCGGCAATCCCGTCACCATCGCCATTCTTTCCCTGATCTTTCTCGCCCCACCCGTGCTGGTCATCGCCGCCACCGCGCGACAACTAAACAATAATGAAGGAAGAGAGCAATACTAATGACCAAAGTCAATTTGATCTCGCTCCAAAAAACTTATCACGGACAGCCCGATCTCGTGCTGAAAAATTTTTCCCTTTCTGTGGATGACGGGGAGATGGTTGCCCTTTTGGGCCCATCGGGTTCGGGAAAATCGACTCTACTTAAATTAATTACCGGCATCGAACATCCCGACAGCGGTGACATTCAATTCGATGGCTCGTCCATCGTGAATGTTGACCCAAATAAACGTGGCGCGGTGTTGATGTTTCAAAAATCATACCTGTTTCCATTTTTGAACGTGGAAGACAACATCGGCTTTGGACTCAAAGTGCAAGGCGCGTCGTCGCAAACGATTTGTGCGGAAGTGAAACGCATGTTGGATTTGATTGGCTTGCCAGGCATCGAGAAGCGGAACCCCGGTCAACTTTCAGGCGGGGAGGGACAGCGCGTGGCATTGGCGCGGGCGCTCGTCACCAACCCGAAACTGCTTTTGCTCGATGAGCCGTTGAGCAGTCTGGATACGTCCGTGCGGATAAATTTGCAGGAAGCGATTCGTAAAATTCAACATGAATTGGGTGTGACCACGATCTTCGTGACACATGATCTTGGCGAAGCAATGGCAATGTCTGACCGTATGGCGCTGTTGCTGGACGGTGAAATCGTCGCGGTGGATAAGCCTGATGCGCTGTTCCATCATCCGCGCAGTGTGGCGGCGGCAAAGTTCATGGGCGTATCCACTTTCTTAAACGGCGACCAACTCAAAGTCCAGAATGAAGCGGGTTGTTCATCCGAAAAAATATTTGCAATTCGCCCGGAACACATCCGCGTGCAAAAAGATGGATGTGAAAATTCCATGCCGGGCGTGGTGAGCGGCTGCGTGTTTCGCGGCGAATATGTCGAATATCAAGTAACGGCGTGCGAGATAACCGTGCGCGCGCGGATGCCGATGCCCGCGCCAATGTTCCTGAATGGTGAGCGGGTGTTCGTGAAATTTCCACAGGAGCATTTGTTTGAAGTAAACTCCGCTAGATAAAACAAATTGCCGCTCTATTCTAAGAGCGGCAATTTGTAAAAGGTATTTGTTTATTTTCCCATGAACTTTTTTATCTTTTCTGCAATCGCGTCCGCTTTATCTTCTGCCAGAAAGTGATTGGCATCTTCAAAGATGTGAACATTCTCTTGTGAGATGCGCAGATCAGCGGCGAACTGCGGCGCGAGTTTGGTGACATTCACCACTTGATCCTTCTTGCCCCAGATTATCAACACAGGCACATTCAAGCGGCGGAAGGCGGCATGGTAGCGATCAAACTGAGCATAGAGATTCTCGAAGTCGCCGACAAACTGACGGAACGGGAGAGTTGTCCCTTCGTTCAACGGCAACCAGTAGCCTTCAACTGCATCTTTATCAATCACGGCTGCGTTGCCTGTGAAGGTTCTAAAAAATGTGCCAACCATGAATGGACCAGTGACCTTGTTCGACATCATGCCCAGCATCATTGGGCCTATTGGGGTAGCCATCATCTTGACCATCGCGGGTGGATTGAATCCTTCCCGATATGCCGAAGTGTTCAGGATGATGAGACGCTGGATGCGCTCCGTGGCGCGATCAATGACTTCCCACGTCCATGGACCGCCAAGATCGTGCGCCACCTGCGTCCATTTCTGAATGCCGAGTTGATCGAGCAATGCGATGATGCGTTTAGATTGTCTCTCCAGCGTGTACTCACTGGGATTGGCAGGTTTGTCGCTCGCGCCGAAGCCCAGCAGATCGGGAGCGATCACACGCAAGCCGACGGCTGTCAACTGCGGAATGATCTTGCGCCACAGCCAGGAATTGGTCGGCATCCCGTGAACGAATACGATCACTTCTCCATCGCGCGGACCTTCGTCCACGTAGGCGATGTTGTAGTTGCCTATTTTGGCTTTCTTGAGCCGGGCACGATGTTCCACGACAGTCTGCGGAACGGTGAATTGAGTTGCTTGCTGCTTCATGTTTGAAAATCTCCTATTTTTGAATGATTGGTCAAATATTGACGTAAAAAATTTACTCGAACGGAATCAGGGTGAAATTTACAATGTCCATGAGTTCATCGCGCGGTGCGCCAGCCTTGGCGGTGATGCACAAACCCTGAATGCAACTGGTGATATAACGCGTTAAACCTCTGGGGTCAGCGGTGGAACTTAACTCACCTGTCTTTTGCGCGTTGACGAGTGTCGTCTCGATCACCTGCTTCATCTCATCCACGATGTCTGTGACCACGTCCGCAACTTCGGGGTCGTGGGGAACAACTTCTTCGATGCAACTGCATAACATGCTGCCGCGTTTTTTCTCGGCTTCGGTCATATCCACAATGACCATCAACAAGTCGCGCATTTTCTTGGCCACTGGCTCTGACGAATTCAAGACGTTTTCGGTTTGTCCGATTGACTTTTGCCCATAACGTTTCAGCGATTGAATATACAACGCGTGCTTGTCGCCAAACGTGTTGTAGAGACTCCCGCGCAACAGTTTCGTCTGCCTGACCAGATCGTCAATGCTGGTGCTGGCGTAGCCGTAGGTCCAGAAAGCGAGCATCGCGCGGTCGAGCACTTTGTCGTGGTCGAAAGTAGTGGGGCGTGGCATTGTAGTTTCCAGTCCAATTCGAATGTGATGATTATTTTACCTGTTTTTGAACGATTAGTCAAGAATAATCTTGACTGAAGATTCCGCTTCAAACAGGACCCGATAACTGCTTCACCACTTTTAGCAGTTCACCCACTGACGGTCTGTCAGACGGGTCATGGCTAGGATAGACCATCTGCAACAATCCGTTCCTATCAACAATAAAATCGCCGCCGAGTTGACTCGTATCGTCGCCATGTGAGTCGTAAAACTCGCCATGTTGAAACCAACGCTTGATATACATCCACACCACGCGCGGATGCCGCGAGCGCAGGCGAGATCGTTCGAGTTGATAGGCTTTATAAACGACACGGTCACGGTTGAGCAGAATGGCGAAGTCGCTGCAAACTTCCTTCATCCATTGTTGAACGGCGGGAAAGGTGCCGAAGGAGATGATGAAGACACGCGTGTTGAGTTGCTTGAATTCTTCCTGGTGAGCGCACAACTGTGCGGCATGTTCACGACACGGTATTCAACCAAGATGACGGAGAAAGACGAGCAAAACATGATCACCGTTTTTCAAAACTTCGTTAAGTGTGATTTGTTCACCGTCAACGGAAGAGAGGGTGAAGTTGGGAGCAATGGTGTTTGATTTAAGTGTCATGTATCAGGTTTCAAGTGTCAGGTTAGATTTTGCTTTGCCCAGATGATGCGTTGAAGAGTGGTGATGAAAACCAGCGCGGCAAGGGTGTAAAACAAAATGGTGATGTGTGAGGGAAGCAATAGAAAGATTCCGTACGCGACGAGAGTTTCAAATCCGCCAATGAGACCGGCGGGCATGACGATGGTTGTTTGCGTATCGGACGAATGTGCGGCGTGCTTTTCAAGAATCGCGGCGAGATACATCCACGAGGCGGAGTTGACATAAAAGGCGGCGAGTAAAAAGGCCAAAGCGAGATAACGCTCATTCGATGGCGAACCCGCTACCAGTCCAATGGGAAGCGCGGCATAAATAATGAAGTCGGTCAGGATGTCCACATATCCGCCAAAGTCAGATTGTTTTTCATGCAGACGCGCGATCAAGCCATCGAGTCCATCCAGTATGCGATTGAGTATCCAAAGCCCCAATGCCCAAAGATATTGTCCTCTGAATGCCATGTAGGTTGCAAATAAGCCAATCGCAAGCCCTAACATAGAAATAAGCGTTGGTGAAACGCGGCTCATGTGTTTCGCCAACGGCGTGCCTACTTGATCTTTGAATCGGCGGAGAGATGTGTCAAACATTGTTCTTCCAAGCAAAGCGATTCTGGGAACGCCGTTTCCAATTCAAATAAGGCTTTGAGTAACGGATCGCATCGAGCGCGCCTTTGATGCCGAGATCGAGCAGAGACATATCGCCGAAGAAATGGTTACGATATTCGCCATCGCCCATGAAGCCATCGCGCTGATTGAAAAGCGATAAACGGAATTTATTTTTGGGCAGATGATTCTTTCCATCAAGTACGGCTTGGAAAGGTTTGGGGAGCCATTCGAAGGATGCGAACAACGCGCGTGCTTCAGCAACGACGCGATCCACGTCGGCTTCATCGTCAGGATTGACCTGCTCGAATAACGCGTCAATCTTTTCCTGAATTTCAAAGAAACGATGGAACCCGCCGCCCGCAAGTTTGTTGTTCTGTAAGAGTGAAATATATTCTTCACGGTTTTTGGATCTCATGCGCGTGATGCTCAACATCAAATATTCGAGGTATGCACCCAACAGCCATTGCACCGAATAGACGCGCCACAATTTATAGTTTGACCATGACTTGATCGAGTTGGCGACCAGCCGGTCGTGCATTTGAATGTAGTTCAGGGTAAGTGTTTCTAATGACTGAAAAGCTTGGGTGGAGTAATCGCCAGATTTTTTTGCCTTGAACAAAAGATCGGCGAGCAGCATGACGGTCATGTGTGTGACATATAAACCTTTGGAATAAAGCGGATCGATGAATCCAGCCGCGTGACCAAGTAACGCGAAGCGGTCACCGACGATGTGATTCGACGAGTACTGCAAACGCTCGGCTCGCACCCAGCCGCGAACGGCTCGGGCGTTCTGAAGCTGTTCCTTCATCTGCGGGAATTGTTCGATGAATTCATAAAATTCCTGTTCCGGCGAAATGTCATTGCGGGCAGGATATATGCGAGGGTCAATTTGCAGACCTACACTGCAGAGTGTATTAGTTGAATTAGCATGATTGTTGAACGGGATGATCCATAACCAACCGCCTTTGAAGATGTGATGCAGCGTCCCTTCCGACCAGCGGAATGGGACATCGAACTCCTTCGGCGAAGCGCTGACATCGTTATAACAAGGCACGTCAATCATGTGCGTGAAGATGGCGCGCGTGTGAGTTTGCAGATCGTGATGCCGCCAGCCGAGTTTATCCGCCACCAGCGAGCGGAAGCCACCCGCGTCCACGAGATAATCGGCTTGATAAATTTGTCCGCTTTTGGTAGTGACCTTCACACCATCAGGTTGAATATCCACATTGGCGACGAATGTGTTTTGCAAAATCGTCGCGCCGTATGAGATGGCGATGGATGTCAGAAAGTAATCCGTGTCCTGACGATAGAGATGCATCTCGTGACCGTACGGTTGTTTTGGGATGATGGCTTGTAGACTTAACTTGAGATCTTGTTCCTGTCCCAGCGTGTGATGGACAAAACCAAAATGCCGTTTCACGCCATGCGAATATCCCGCGTATGGAAAATAATTTTCCGAGCTGAAATATGCCAATTCGGGCACATCGTAAAATTCTGCCAGTGCGCGCATCATCTCGGACGTTTCGAGGATCATCGATTCGCCAACCGCGAACTTTGGATGCTGTCCGCCCTCGAACACGATCACAGACAAACCCTGCCGCGCCAGAATACTTGCCAAAGTCGAGCCGCCGATGCCGGAGCCGATAATGGCGACATCGTATTTATGATTCAAGTTTTCCATGTATGGGATTCTCTGCAATTGTTTTGGATCAGAACGTGATGACCTGGTAGCCGTTATTCACCCGCGTGCGCAGGCTGGGATGTTTATCGTATTCTTCCAGAATGGGAAGGTTCAAGGCCACTGCCTGATCGTAAACGCCAAAAGCACGGGCGCAAAATCCACACACGCCGCCGACCTTATCCTGTACGGCGGTATACAACCGGTGACTTCGAAATTCGGGATTGGCCAGTGCCACTGCCGCTGCGGTGCCGCCGCCATCAAAGACAATCTCCACATCATCACCAGCCTCTTTGAATTCTTTGGCGGTTTCCAAGGCATTTACCACGCGCGCCAGATCAGAATGTTCTGTCACTTCTGCCAACACTACCACTGCAATTTTATTCACTGTTTTCTCTTTTCCATGCGTTATACCGTTTTCAATAGCCCTTCGACTTTTGATTTGATCGCCGGAGCAGGGGCAGCGCCAACCTGGCGGTCTTTGACCTGTCCCTGATTAATAAACAGCAGGGTGGGAATACCTTGAACACCGTACTTCATGGCCCATTCGGGGTTTTCGTCGGTATTGACTTTGGCTATGATCACTTTACCTTCATATTCACTGGCAAGTTTTTCGAGAGTCGGCGCGATCATTTTGCAGGGGCCGCACCAGGGCGCCCAAAAATCTACAACCACGGGCGTGGTTGATTTCAAAACTTTTTCATCGAATTCAGCGTCGTTGACGTGGATAAGTGTATTCATTTTTGCTCCTTTTCTTCAACGTAAAGAGAACAATCTTCCCTGTTTCCTTACCTGTTTATTCAAAAATTATGGCGCTCTGTTCTCATGCTCAAGATTGTAGATACGCTTGATACAGTGGAAACCATATATGGTACAAACACAGTCAGGATGATTTTGAACAGCCTGCTGGCATCCACTTGTCCGCTTAATATTGCGTCACCATGATTGATGGCAATCAATACCGCGCCCACCAACAACGCCGTGACACCGGCACGTTTGATGACGTTTTTTGTAAAACACAATACAAGAAATTCTTTCATTTCAAATTCCGGAAGCGCCCAAGATATTGAACATAAGAAATCAATCGACAGAACTGATAATTAAATCGAAATTTACCAGTAGGGAATC
>Ga0075275_1000052_pt1 | contig 12720 bp, 12 predicted proteins | sample SF_Rice_5C_80N_3_FD_69769 | JGI IMG/M metagenome (GOLD analysis project Ga0075275, IMG submission 69769) | Rice paddy soil microbial communities from Twitchell Island, California, USA - SF_Rice_5C_80N_305 | ecosystem: Environmental > Terrestrial > Soil > Paddy field/soil | place: USA: Twitchell... | reverse complement strand
AGTTCATGGGCCGAATGATCCCGGTTGTTGTGCGGCACAGCCAGTTAAAAATGTTTATCGTCTTATTGATGGAAAATTGGTTTTCACCAGCATTATCACGAAGACAGCCAACGGATTGGATCGTATCATCACCATTGATTCTCCTGCTGACGGTTCATCCGCTTCCTGGCCGCTGACCATCACGGGCAAGGTTACCATCGCGCCGTTTGAAAATAATTTGCTTTACGTTGCCTTCGACGCCAACAATAATGAATTGAAGAAAGGTTCGTTTTTAGTTAACGCGAATCAGCCCGGAAGCCCCGGAACGTTTTCGCTTCCGCTTGACTTGGGCGCGAGTGTGACCGGCCCGGTGCGAATCCAGATCGAAGATTCGAGTCCCGCCGATGGTTCCATCCTTGCGTTGGGTTCGGTGACAGTAAATATCAAGTAGAATCTGTGTCAATGTCATTGCGAGGAGCGAAGCGACGAAGCAATCTCTTCGTAAAATGAAACAGGAGATTGCTTCGGGAAAAACACCCTCGCAACGACATAAAAAACTTTAGAGGAGAGAAAAATGCCGCACACTGTCCGAGATTGGATGAGCAGTCCTGTGATCGTTGTTGACCCGGATTCAAGCGTCTCTTACGCGTTGACGTTGATGCGCCGTCGCAACATCCACAGCGTGATCGTGAATACCAGCGACGTCAACCCTTCTTATGGAATTGTGACCCGCTCCGATATCCGCGACAAAATTTTGGTTGCGGATCTGAATCCCGCTGAGACGACTGTACGTTCCATTATGTCTGGGCCGCTGGTGCTGGCAAAGCCTGATTGGACGTTGAAGGAATGTTCGCGGGTGATGCAGGAGCACAAGGTTGACCATCTGCCCGTCGCCGATGAACATGGCACGCTGATTGGGCTGATCTCCGCCACTGATATTTTTGTGGCCGTCGAAGAAAGCGGCTGGGGCGAGAAGAAGGATTGATTCGCAAGACTTTTTTTGAACCGCGAAGTTCGCTACACTTGCACCTGCATGCAAGTGCAGGTGAGAGTGCGAAGAAAACTTAAAAAACTTTGCGACCTTTGCGCTCTTCGCGGTTAATTTTTTTTTCTCTCTTTACAAAACGTAATATGCCTAAAACAAAATTCTATGTTGTGTGGAAAGGCCGCAAACGCGGAATCTTTACCTCCTGGCCTGAATGTGAGTCGCAGATCAAAGGTTTCGTGGGTGCGCGTTATAAATCATTCGAGACGCGCAAAGAAGCTGACGTAGCTTTTGCAAGCGGATATGTTCATTATGAAGGAAAGCCGCCCACGCTCGGAAAGTGGAAAACTGCGAAGATCAAACCCATCCTTCCATCCATCAGTGTGGACGCGGCCTGCTCCGGTTCGCCGGGGCCGCTCGAATATCGCGGCGTGAACACGGAAACAGGCGAGCAAATTTTTCGCGCCGGGCCATACGCGGATGGCACGAATAACGTCGGCGAATTTTTAGCCATCCTGCGCGCCATGGATTATTTATCGAAACATAAACTCAATTGGCCGATCTATTCCGATTCCGAGACGGCCATGACCTGGGTCAAAGCGGGGAAGTGCAATACCAAGCTGGTTCGCACGTCAACGAACGCCATGTTGTTTCAGTTAATTGCTCATGCTGAAGAGATGTTGAAAGGTTCTAAAAGTTTTAGAGTTTTGAAATGGGACACGGAACTGTGGGGCGAGAATCCCGCTGATTTTGGGAGAAAATAAGTTGACGTATAATTCAAGTATGGAAACGCCAAAGGTTTTTCAAGTTCCACCGCTAAATCGGCGCAAACGCATTCCAATGAAAACGATCCGCGCGGTTGCAAAATATATCGCACAGAAATTCAACCCTGAGCAGATCATCCTCTTTGGCTCTCATGCCTATGGAAAACCAACTGCATGGAGTGATGTGGATTTGCTGGTGGTGATGGACACACCACAAGGGGAGATGGATGCAATTCTTGAAGTTGGTAAATCCCTGCCCGATTTGGAATTTAGTGTGGATGTGATCGTCCGCTCGCGGCAAGTCTTGAAACGACGGAAAAAAATGGGCGATTGGTTCTTGCGCGAAATTACTAGGAAGAGAAAAATCTTGTATGAAAGATATAACTAGAGAATGGGTGGATAAAGCCGAACAGGATTTTTACAGCGCTGACTTGTTGTTGCACGCAGGTGAAACTCCTTTGTCAGACACCGCTTGTTTTCATTGCCAGCAATGCGGGGAGAAATATCTTATGGCCTATTTGCAGGAACATGATTTAGAGTTTGAACGCAGTCACGAATTGCTTCCGCTTCTTCTCCTTTGCGCTGCGCATGATGCGGAGTTTCGATCAATAAAACGTGAACTCGAAATGCTCAACAGATTCGCTGTGGTTGTGCGATATCCTGGAATTACGATTAAAGCTGATATTGCCGAGGAAGCTTTTACAACGGCAAATCATGTGCGAAAATTCATTCGAAATAAACTCAGCATCAAATAATATATTTATTTTGAGAACTCCGCTGATTTTGGAAGAAAATAAGAAATGAAAATTTTCCTTTGCCTTTTTGCTCTTGTTTTTCTTTCGGCCTGTAACCCTGCTTCGAATGCGGACGTTCCGAGCCCGCTGGTTGTGACGCCGACGCCGCATATGGAGACAGCTTCGTCAGCTACCCCGTCTATTTCGTCTGGCACGATTGAAGTCTCTGGTGTGGGTAAGATTACATCGACACCGGCGGCGGGGACCTCGACTTCGATAGTAGAAACGGGGACTCCTGTGACGGGGATCGAGATAACCGCGCCGGTGACAGCGGCAGATGTAGCTGAAATGATTGATAACCCAGAAGCGAAGCCGGCGATGTCCATAGAGGATTATACTGGGCTAAATTCAAAATATGACAAAATGGTACAGGCGAACGAAGCAGCTAATCTTTGGCCAACTGTTCCTGATTCGGCGGTACCATTTACCGCGATGGGGATGCCAACATTTGATCGGAATAAAAGTGTTTGGAATGGTAAGGATGTTGGTCGTTACAGTGCCTTTGTGATTCCGTACAAACTGATTGCAGAGGGTACCTATTTTAATAATAAGGGAGCCGCTTATCCTGGCGTTTTGGCAGACGTGCAGCCGGTAACTATTCAGGGTGAGACGGCGTATGGACTGTTGTTTAGATACAAAAACCCTGATGAGACCTATGGATTTTATAAGTATGTGGCGCCGAAAGGGAACTTGCCGCTGGCGGTTACACTAGCGGAATCTGGCTATCAGGGAAACGATGTCGCGGTTGTTGCGGATTCTATAACTGATAACGCGGGTTGTGCGGAATATGCAAGTCTTATTGGGATGAACTTGAAAGCGATGCCTAACTTTTGTAGCTGGGCAGTCGCCCTGCCAAAGAAGGATCCCCTGGACTTGGCATTTTACAAAGATTTGAAGAGTGGTATGTGGAATAATAATCGAGTCGGTCCGGACGGCAAACCAGTGTTTTATGTGCCAACTGCTCCATTGGGTGGTCAAGCAACAAATTCAGCGCAGTCCATAGTAACGTTGGACGGGTATTCCAACTAGAGCTATTCACAAACAAGGTGGAAAATGCCATACTGAGGGTATGGTATCTAAGTGGAAAGGGTTTTTACTTTTTGTAATATTTTTGAGTGGTTGGTTTTTGCTGCCGGGTAAAGTTAACGCTGGTTGTGGGCAAAGTTCTACCAATTGTCCATCTGGGTATTATTGTATTGGTACCGGACCTAGTGCTTATTGTCAGGCGCCGGGGTGCTTTGCGAATGTGATTTGCAATCCGGATCAGACCTGTGTGGGAGATTACTGCGTGCCAAGTAGTGGGAGCGGAGGCACGAACTACTCTCCACAAAACAAGTGTCAAAAGATCGGGCTAGTGATGGCGTGCGGAAGTCCGCCGACAACTTTGAGGGCGACGACCCAAAACGGGACCACGTTAGATAATTATTTCTTTTTTTGATTTGGGGGAGGTGGCTGAAAGCTGGTGGGGGTTTATAATTTCAATATGCCAGCTAAAATCTCCACACCAAAAATGATGCGTCGCGCCGAAGAACTGCACCACGATCAAATTGATTATCGAGGTGGATGGAAGCCAACACATGGACCGACAAGATTATGGTATGGAACGAACAAGGTTTTTAGAATCACTCAGTTATTAAGTGCCGAGATTTTGGAACAACGAATCATAAATAATATAGATGCAGTTGCTGGTGTGATTTTAGATGCTCTTTGCAAATAACTAAAAGGAAGATATATGAAAACCGCTTTACTCGTCATTGACATTCAAAAAGATTATTTCCCCGGCGGCAAGATGGAACTGGTCAATCCGCTGGAAGCTGCGAAAAAGGCCTATATGCTTTTGCAGTGTTTCCGCGAGCATAAACAGAAGACCGTTCATATTCAGCACATCTCGCTCAGCCCGACTGCGACCTTCTTTATCTCCGGTGATCACGGCACCGACATTCACGATTCCGCCGCGCACTTTGAAGGCGAGCCGCTCGTGCAAAAACATTATCCAAATTCATTCTGCGAGACGAACCTGCTCGACCTGCTCAAAGGTTGGGGCATCGAGCGCGTCATCATCACCGGCATGATGTCGCACATGTGTGTGGACGCCACTGCCCGCGCCGCCGCCGATTTCGGTTTCCAAGTCATCGTTGCCGAAGATGCGTGCGCCACGCGCGACCTGAAATTTGGTGACACGGTCGTTCCCGCCGATCATGTCCACAAGGCATTTATGGCCGCGTTAAAATCTTATGGTCAGGTGATGACGACTGAGCAGGTCATCACGCATCTTGCCGCAGAACAGGATAAAAAATAAATGACGACGCTCGACCCTGAACGACAAAAACAAGCCAAGGAATATTCCCGCATCTCGCGTCGACTTTGGCTGGTCGACACAACCTTTGGCTCGATCTACGCCCTGGCCTGGCTCTTCTTCGGCTGGACAATTTCCGTCCGCAACTGGGCGATGGGCATAACAAGCAACGAATGGTTATTGGTTCCGATTTATGTTTTCGTATTCGGCGCGATTTATTCTTTGCTCAACCTGCCATTGAGTTTTTATAGCAGTTATGTCTTGCCGCACAAATTCGGCCAGTCCACTCAATCGTTGAAGGATTGGATCGTGGATCAATTAAAGGGAATGGCAATTGGTCTGCCCATCGGTTTGATCCTACTCGAGTTGCTTTATCTGGCTTTGCGCGTCACCGGAAATTTATGGTGGCTGTGGGCTGCAGGCGGATTGTTGATCTTCAGCGTGCTTCTTTCAAATCTCGCGCCGGTGCTTATCATGCCCATCTTCAATAAATTTGTCCCGCTTGGCGATGAGCATAAAGATTTGGCTGACCGCCTGATGAAGCTGGCTGAGAATGCGAAGACAAAGGTCCAGGGCGTGTATAAGTTTGACATGTCGCGCCGCTCCAAGTCCGCGAATGCCGCGTTGACCGGAATGGGCAACACACGCCGAATCGTGTTGGGCGATACGTTGATCAACGAATTCACACCAGATGAAATCGAAACGGTTCTTGCTCACGAGTTGGGTCATCAAGTTCATCGTGACATCCCATTCCTGATCACATTTGGAACAGTCACCACTATGCTCGGGCTTTATCTTGCTTCATTAATATTGAACTGGGCGATTGGCGTTTTTGGATTTACCGGCGCAAGTGATGTGGCCGCTTTCCCCGCGCTGCTGATCGTGCTCGGTGCATATAATTTAATTTTGATGCCGCTTGAAAATGCAGTTGTCCGTTGGCGCGAGCGCATGGCAGATGAATATGCATTGCAATCCACCGGCAAGAAGGATGCATTCAGTTCCGCGTTTGTGAGATTGGCAAATCAAAATTTGGGTGAGGTCGATCCGGAGAAGTGGGTTGTCTTTTTGTTTTACGATCATCCCCCGCTGGGTGAAAGAATTGAAATGGCGAAGAATTGGAAAACAAATTAATTAAATGATAAGGCGGCCACTTGGCCGCCTTATTTATTTGTCCATGTTCCGCGATAAAATAAAACTGGCAATGTTACAATAATCGTGATGACGATTCCCATCACCATGATCTGGTCTGTTGAGCCGGGAATCGAAACGGGAGTGGGTGTTGGGGTGGGGGACGCAATCTGAACCTGATAAAGGGCAGCCGCTCCCAGGTCCGCGCTGGAACCGAAGGAGCCAATCGATCCGATGGCTGCGCCCATTAAGGCAAAGGCAAGTCCGATCCCGATAAAGATCGCTGGCCGAAGAATCTGCAAGTGCTTTCTGATAAATTTCATGCCGAAAGATTTTTTAGTATAACATGCCTTATAGACTACATTTCGTATCTGTTAAGTGTACTTTTTCTCAAGCTTGCAGTATAATGCCGAAATTATGCGGCGGGGCATCGACCGCTTTTTTGGATATTATTTTAGTGTTATGAAATATCCCATTGTCAGGAGCATATATGTTCAAAAAGTTTTTCAGTGCGCTGAACCAGCCGCTTGGACGTATTGGGGTTCTTATTACGTTACTTGTGGTCCTTAGCGCCGGGGTTTGGGGTGTTGCACAAACCCAAAAATCACCTGAGCAGCCAATTCAATTCCCACACAATCTACATGTCGGTGTGGGAATTCAATGTTTATATTGCCATCCGGGTGCGTTGCGTGGCCCTTCACCCGGCTTGCCAACCGAGGCAAAGTGTTGGGGCTGTCATCAACAGATGGCAATCACCAATACGAGCCCGTTGCTAAAGCCATTGGTTGATGCGGTTCAGAACAACCAACCGATCGATTGGGTTCCGGTGGCACAAGTGCCAGACTTTGTACACTTTAATCATCGCCCGCATATTGCGTCAGGCTTGAACTGCGAAGACTGTCATGGCAATGTGAGCAAGATGACGGTTTATCAAAACCCCCAGATCATGAACATGGGGTGGTGTTTGAGCTGTCACCGGGCAAAGACAGAGGATAATGTTCAGAACAATCCGAATCATGATCCGGCTGTCAGTGCGATGCTGGCCGAGAAGCGTACCAAGCTTACTGATTGCAGCACCTGCCATTATTAGGTCGGTTGAAAGGATACTATATGAGCAAACAGATTTCCCGGCGTGACTTTTTAAAGTTAGCTGGAGTAGGCGCGGCAACAACCGCCGTCCTGACCGGTTGCGGCCCGGCATCGCGTTATGTTACACGCGAACCTTACACCAAAATGCCGGAGTATAACTATAACGGTTTGAGCACTTTTTATGCCACCACCTGCCGCGAGTGTGCGGCGGGATGCGGATTGGTTGTCCGTACCATGCAGGGCCGCGCCATCAAAGTGGAAGGCAATGTAAATAATCCTGTTAATCTTGGCAAGACCTGTGCGCGGGGTCAAGCCACCTTGCATGGCATGTATAACCCCGACCGTGTAACAGATCCAATCCATCATGTTTCACGCGGGTCAAGTAACGGAGATAAAATGGATTGGGATGCCGCGACACAAGTTGTGGCGGATGCTTTGAGCAAGAACAAACCGGAAGAAATTGCTTTCCTGATGGGGATGGCTCCCGATCACCTCTTCGACCTGGTAACGGATCTCACTAAATCACTTGGTGCGCCTGCTCCGGTCCGCTTTGGGGCACTGAGTATGTTCGAAGCGCGTGCTACTCTTGGTCAGGCTGCCAAAGATGTTTTGGGGCAGGATGGCCTGCCATTTTTTGATGTAGCCGGTTCTGATATGGTTTTCTCATTCGGCGCCAATTTCCTCGAGACCTGGCTCTCACCAGTGGCTTACACACGCAACTATGCAAAAATGCGCCGTGGAAATCCTGATCGTCGCGGTTATTTTGTTCAATTCGAAGCGCGCATGTCGCAAACAGGCATCAATGCTGATGAATGGATTCCGATCGTACCCGGGACCGAGGGGGCGGTTGCGCTGGCGATTGGCCGCCTCGTCGCGGAGGCCAAGGGCACTTCACTTCCCGCGGTTTTCTCCGGTGTGGATGTCAAAGCAGTTGCCCAGGATTCCGGTGTGTCGGTTGATACGCTGACACATTTGGCAGGGCTCTTTGCCAATGCAGCAAATGCGCTTGCAATTCCGGGCGGTGTTGCCCTGGGACAGAGCAATGGTTTGCAGACAGCTGAAGCCGTATTGGCTCTGAATGCTTTCACCGGTAACTTCGGCAAGCCGGGTGGTGTATATCTTTCAACGCTTGCGCCGCTGGCTGACCAATATCATCGTCCGGCCAACATCAAGGAAATGCAGGATTTCATAAATACACTCAAATCGGGCAGCATCAAAGTGTTGTTCGTGCATGGCGTCAATCCCATTTTCGAATTACCGAAATCACTTGGTTTTGCAGATGCTCTGGCAAAGGTTCCGCAGGTCATTTCGTTCGCGACCTTCCCTGATGAAACAGCCATGCAGTCTGACTATGTCTTCCCGGATCATCACGGCTTGGAATCATGGGGCTATCAAAAAGTTGCAACCGGTGCTGGACCTTCTGTGCTTTCAGGGGCGCAACCTGTAGTTTCACCTTTCTATAATACTCATGCAACTGTTGATGTTCTATTAGCTGCCGCTCAAAAAGCTGGTGGTGCGTTGGCTTCCGCTTTGTCGTTCAAGGACGAAGTGGAATACCTGCAGAGTAAACTAAACGCCTTGTTGACAGAAGCCGATAGTTACTTCTCTGCGCCGGAGATCAACACCTTCATGGCAGACTTCCAGCAATATGGTGGCTGGTGGAAAACCAAAGATGGTTTAGTCGCTCCGTCTGGTGTGGATGTGCTCGGTAAAAGTCTCAAGATTGATCCGGCGCAGTTTAATGGGAGTGGGCAATATTATCTGATCCCATTTGTCTCGCCAGTATTGGGTGATGCCGGCGCAAACAAACCTTGGCTGCAGGAAGTCCCCGACCCGAACACCACGGTTACCTGGAATTCGTGGGTGGAGATCAACCCTGCAACAGCTGATCAGCTTGGCATTGATAATGATGATGTGGTCTTGATCAAATCTGATGCGGGTTCGGTGGAGGCTTCAGTTTACAAGTACCCGGCCATTCGTCCCGATACGATCGCCATACCTTTTGGCCAAGGTCATACTGCATATGGACGTTATGCTGCAAATCGCGGCATCAATCCGGCTGATTTATTGGGTCCCAGCCTCAACGGTGCAGGCGACTTGGCATTTGCAGGTATGAAGGTCTCCATCGAGAAGACCGGCAAGAAGAAAGTTCTTGCCCGTCTTGAAAGCATTATGGGTGTTTATGGGACACCGCAGAATTAGGAGCTGTTATGACTACTAAAACAAAGATCCCTGAAGTTGCTGTTAGTCAGAGTACAACTGATCAGGGGAAATGGGGCATGGTCATTGACCAAGATATATGCACGGGTTGTCAGGCTTGTGTGGCTGCCTGTGCCATGGAAAATAATGTTTCATTCGTGGGCGAGGATGATATAGCTTACGGACGTGGTATGCACTGGATCCGCATCGAACGTTTTTGGAAGGGTGACTACCCTAAAGTTGCCAGCAGTTATCAACCGATGTTATGCCAGCAGTGCGGGCATGCGCCCTGTGAACCGGTTTGCCCGGTCTATGCAGCTGTTCATAGCGCGTCTGAGGATCTCAATCTTCAGGTTTACAACCGCTGTGTGGGCACACGATATTGCGCCAACAATTGCCCATATCAAGTACGAACCTTCAATTGGCGTGATTATGCACGTCCTGAGCCGCTTAGCAATCAACTTAATCCCGATGTGACTGTCCGGCAAAGAGGCGTTATGGAGAAATGCACGTTCTGTATCCAGCGAATTAATGCTGTTGAGGACAAGGCTGCATCGGAAAATCGCCAGATCAATGATGGTGAAATGCTTCCGGCTTGTGCTCAAGCTTGCCCGGCAGATGCGATCACTTTCGGTCGCATTGATGATCCGAACAGCAAGGTCAGCCAAAAGGCACGTGATGGTCGTGGCTTCATGGCACTTGAAGAACTTGGTACCTTGCCAAGAATAACTTATTTGAAGGGAGGATCGTTACATGGCAGCAACGGCTAAACCTATACAGTCTATTCACGCTCAAGAAGCGGAAGACGATCTTCGAGAGAATTTGCTGTTTGACCCACGCCCACGCAGCGAGATCAACAGCATGGTCATGGAATCCATGCAAACAGCTGGCTGGAAATTCTGGGCTGTAACAACTTTTGTGGCCCTGTTTGTTCTTGTTGCGTTGTTTGGTGTGTGGATTTACTTGATATTGAACGGTATGGGCGTTACCGGAACCGACCGCCCGATCTATTGGGGTGTGTTCCTCTCCAATACGGTGTTTTGGATCGGTATCAGTCATACCGGCGCTTTCGTCGCAGCTTTGCTCCGCGTAATCAAAACAAATTTCCATCATGCGATCACACGTGTGGCCGAGTTTATGGCTGTGTTTGGAATCATTCAGACCGGCTTAAGTGTTTTCTTCCATTTGGGCCGTGTCTGGCGTTCATACTGGTTAATTCCATTTCCCAATGAGCGCGGGCTTTGGCCCGATTTTCATTCGCCGTTGTCGTGGGATTTCATGGCCATCACTACATACATGATTGTCAGTGGTCTCTATCTGATCCTGCCGCTCATACCGGATTTGGCCATGTTGCGCGACCATTCAACGGGCTGGCGTAAAAACTTGTATCGAATTCTCGCTCTTGGCTTTCGTGGCACCGAGGATGAGTGGAAACACCTGCGCGCGGCGATCAAGATTTTCTCCTTTGCGATGATTCCCATCATGGTTTCTGTGACCACTGTTGTGTCCTGGGACTTTGCGATGGCAACTCGTCCGGGTTGGTCATCAACTGTCTTTGGACCATTCTTCGTGGTTGGTGCGTTCCATTCAGGCGTCGCTGCATTGGTCGCGCTTCTGGCTCTTATCCGCATCACAATGAAAAATATGAAATACTTCATCCGCCCCGAAACCTTCGACTCACTGGGTAAGTTGATGCTGATCATTTCGATGGCTTGGGCGTATCTCTACTTCAATGATTATATAGTGCCCTGGTATGGCGGCACCTCGTTGGATCGGCTATTGCTTAAATTCCACGAGACAGGCCCATTCGCTCCGATGTTCTATTTGATGCTGACATTCAACGCAGTCATTCCGTGGGCGTTGTTGTGGAACAAGAAAATCCGCCGTTCACCGTGGGTGATGTTCATCATTGGTTTGCTTATCGTGATTGGCATGTGGTTCGAACGTTTCCTGATCGTGCCTGGCTCATTGACCATTTCGGCGAATCCATTTACTTGGCGTATTTATCAAATAAGCTGGGTGGAGGTTTCCCTCACTTTAGGCACGGTGGCTTTCTTTGCCCTGCTCTATTTGCTGGCTTCGCGTTTCCTGCCGTTCATTTCACCTTGGGAAGTGCAGGAAGGTCAGGAGTCTCACACGATACGCAAAGTGGGCAAGGCTGGTTTGCCGTCAGCCAGTGATATTGATTAGGTTGAGAGGATCGAAATATGTCTGACGATGGTATGACTCTTTTGGCTCTTTTTCAGGAAGTTGACCCGGCAGCGGAAGCAGTTGAGAAACTCCGCGAGATGGGCGTTGCCGACGAACGGATGAATGTAGTGTCTGGGGTTCCCTTCAAGGAGGAAATCTTGGGCCGTCCGCGTGTCCGCACCCATGTACCGATGTTTGCTTTAGGTGGTGCAATTGCCGGTTTCGCCCTTGCAGTGTTCCTGATCTGGGGAGTTCCGTTTTTGTATCCATTGTATGTTGGTGGCCAGCCGATGTTCCCAGTGCCCCCGCTGTTGGTCGTTGGTTTTGAGTTGATTATGCTTGGCATGTTAACTGCCACTTTTCTGGGTGTGTTTGTAGATAGTCGTTTCCCATCCTATGAACCCAAGTTCTATGTGCCTGAAATCAGTGATGGGGAGATTGCCGTGTTCTTCGATTGCCCTGCTGGAATGCAGGCCAAGTTTGAAAAGGCCATGCAATCGCTGGGCGCAGAATCGGTTAGAACGGTGGAGGCTCAAGAATTATGAATCCTGCTCATAAAAAATTGTTATTTGCAGGCGGCATCGCGGCAGTAGTAATCTTCCTTCTTGTGTTACTAGCCTTCGACGTTCTCCATTTTGACTTTGTCAGTTTCATGGAGATTCAGCCTTCCTATCTGCCGATGGAAAAGCCTCTGCCGGTGCCGCCAAATTCAATTCCAGTGGAAGGGGCGGCTTATATCCCCGGAATGGGTGTGCCAACCAATCCAGTAAGTGCCGACGATGTTTCAATTGCGCGCGGCAAGGAACTCTATCAAATTAACTGTATGTTATGTCATGGCCCGCAGGGCCAGGGCGATGGTCCGGTTGCATCCTTTTTGAAGAACAAACCTGCCAACTTGACAAGCGATGCTGTTCAAACCAAGACCGATGGCGCACTCTTCATGACCATCACCAATGGCGTGACGGGCGCCATGCCAGCGTTGAATGAGAATCTGCTGGTGCGTGAACGCTGGGATGTTGTGAACTATTTGCGGACTTTGCCGTCTCAAGCGGCGGCTGCACCGGCTCCCACGCAACAGGCACAGCCAACGACCCAGCCGACTACTGCCGCATCTGGAGCATCGCCCGCAGCGACTCCTGAAGCTGCTGCAACTGCCTCCAGTAGTCAGGAAGAAGTTGCTCGTCCATCCAATTCAGGAGGTCCTGGAGATGCAATCAATCTAAAGGGTGATGCCGCTGCGGGTGCAACTGTATCACCCTTTAGATTGATTGCATCTCCAGGACCTCCTGAATTGGA
>Ga0075275_1000051_pt1 | contig 12721 bp, 12 predicted proteins | sample SF_Rice_5C_80N_3_FD_69769 | JGI IMG/M metagenome (GOLD analysis project Ga0075275, IMG submission 69769) | Rice paddy soil microbial communities from Twitchell Island, California, USA - SF_Rice_5C_80N_305 | ecosystem: Environmental > Terrestrial > Soil > Paddy field/soil | place: USA: Twitchell... | reverse complement strand
CGCGCCGACGACGACTCTCGCGATCCCGGCCGCGACGACCGCGTCGGCGCACGGAGGTGTGCGGCCGTGGTGGGAGCAGGGCTCGAGGGTGACGTAGAGGGTGGCGTCGCGCGCGTCGCCGCCGGCCTGCTCGAGGGCGGCCACCTCGGCGTGGCGGACGAGGTCGAGCTCGTACCAGCCCTCGCCGACGACCTCGCCGCCGCGCACGACCACGGCGCCGACCAGCGGGTGGTCGCCCACCTTCCCGCGCCCGTGCTCCGCGAGCTCCAGCGCCCGCTCGAAGTGGCTCACGCCAGCGCTTGTACCAGGCGGCGGTAGGCGCGCGGGAGATCGTCGCCCCCGAAGATCGCCGACCCGGCGACGAAGAGCGTCGCGCCGGCCTCGAAGGCGGCGCGGACGTTCGACTCGTCGATGCCGCCGTCGACCTGGACGCGCACGCGCTCCGGCAGGGCGGCGCGCAACCGGCGGATCCGGTCGACCGCCTCCGGCATGAACCGCTGGCCGCTGTAGCCCGGGTGGATGCTCATGCAGAGGACGAGGTCGGCCGTCCCGGCGGCCTCGGCGACCGGCTCGGGCTCGCTCGCGGGGTTGAACGCCACTCCGACCTCGAGGCCGTGCTCGCGCGCGGCGGCAATCGTCGCGGGCACATCGGCGACCGCCTCGTAGTGGAAGGTGACGCTGTCGCCGCCGGCCCTCGCGATCTGGGGGAAGTGGCGCACGGGGTTGTCGACCATCAGGTGGCAGTCGACCGCGCCGTGCAGCGCGTGCACGAGCGGGGCGACCGCTTCCAGGACGACGGGGCCGATCGTGACGGGCTCGACGAAGTGGCCGTCGCCGACGTCGAAGTGGAAGATGCGGGCGCCGGCGCCGAGGAGCCCGTCGATCTGGTCGCCGAGCCGTGCGAAGTCGGCCGCGTAGAGAGACGGCTCGATCTCGACGGTGCGAATCCAGTCGGGCCAGGCCACCCGCCGATCGTAACGGCGGCGCCCGGCATGGCTGCGGGCTCTCAGTCGCGGGCGAGGCGCGCGACGAAGAAGCCGCTCGTGCCGTGCACGTGCGGGAGCGTGAGCAGGAACTCGGGCCGGGTCGGGTGCGCGTATGCCGGCCACTCCTCGCCGAGCGGCAGCACGCGCAGGCCGCTCGCGTCGACGACGGCCTCGCATTCGTCCGGGTCGAGCGTGCAGACCGAGTAGACGATCGTGCCGCCGGAGCGCACGCGCTCTGCCGCCGCCCGCAGGAGCGAGGCCTGGAGCTCGGGCAGCGGCGTCGCCCGCCAGCGCAGGTCCGGACGTTGCGCGAGCACGCCGAGGCCGGAGCAGGGCGCGTCGACGAGCGCCCGGTCGAAGCCGTCGAGCTCGGCGGGCAAGGCCGTCCCGTCCGCCTCGACGACCTTCACGTCCGGACGCCCCATCGTCGCGAGGTTCGCGCGCAGCTCGCGCGCACGGCCCGGGTCGATCTCGACCGCGGTCACGTCCCCCCCCAGCTGTCCGGTCTTTCCGCCCGGCGCGGCGCAGAGGTCGAGGACGCGCTCTCCCGGCTCGGCTGCGACGCACAGGCCGGCGAGCTGGGAGCCGCGGCTCTGCGGCCAGATCGCCCCGTCGGCAACGGCGAGGCCGCCCACGCGCTCGACCCGGTAGGCGCCCGGCACGTCGGTCGCGACCGCACCGGGTGGCGGGTCGCCCCGGATCAGGCGCACGACCGTCTCGAGCGGCTCGTTCATCGTCCGCTCGAGTGCGAGCGCTCCCTCCTCGCCGAGCCTGCGGACGAACACGGCGTGGATCCAGTCCGGGTATGACTCCTTCAGCGCTCCCTCGGGGAGCGCGTCGAGGAGGGGACGGATCCCGTCGGCGAGCCGTCGCATGATCGCGTTCGTGAACGGCACGGCGCGCTCGAGTCGCGCGCGGCGGACGAGCTCGACCGACTCGTGCACCGCGGCGTGCGGCGCCGTGTCGGTGTAGCCGAGCTGGTAGGCGCCGAGCCGGAGCGCTGCGCGCACGGGTGGGTCGAGCTTGCGGACGGGCCGTTTGCCGAGCGTCTCGATCGCGTGGTCGACGGTGCGGATGCGCTGGACGGAGCCGTAGGCGAGCCTCTGCGCGAAGGCGCGCTCCCGCTCGTCGAGCCCCTCGGCTGCGGTGCGGAAGGCGCGGTCGGCGTAGGCGTCCTGCTCGAAGACGCGCAGCAGCACCTCGTAGGCGGCGCGACGGGCGGGAGACGCGCTCATCGGCGGCCGCGCAGGTACTCGTCCCAGCCCATGCGCCGCCGTCCCTCGGGCTGCACCTCGAGGAGCTCGAGCGAGCCGTCGCCGCCGACGCGGGCGCGCCAGACGAGGAGCGGCACGCCGTCGACGACGGCGCGCGCCCCGATGTGCGGCGAGAGGGCGCGGACACGGTTCACGACCTCCTCGGGCGGCCGCGAGAGATCGAGCTCGCGGTCGCCCGGGCCGATCTTCTCCGCGTAGGTGGCGCCCTCGCCCGGCTGCGGCGAGAACGACGGCTCGGGCCGGGCGAGCACGTCGCCGAGCAGCCGCGCCGCCACCTCGGCGGCGCGGGCGTACACCGCGCCGGCGTCGTCCTCGGGCCCGAGCGGGAACGCCTCCTGCGCGGCGATCGGGCCGGCGTCGAGCGCCTCGACGGTCTCGTGGATCGTCACGCCGGTCTCGGCGTCGCCGGCGAGCAGGGCGCGCTCGACCGGGGCGGCGCCGCGCCAGCGCGGCAGCAGCGACGGGTGGACGTTGAGCCAGAGCCCGCGCTCGAGCAGCGCCGCCGGGATCAGGAGGCCGTACGCGCAGACGACGACGGTGTCCGCGGCGAGCTCGACGGACTCGTCGAGGCGCGCCGGCTGGTCGACGGGGATGCCGAGCCGCGCGGCCGTCTCCTTGGCAGGCGGCGCACCGAGCCTGAGGCCGCGGCCGCGCGGCCGGTCCGGCCGCGTCAGCAGCTGGGCGACGTCGTGGTCGGCGGCGAGGCGCTCGAGCACGTCGGCGCCGAAGGGCGCGGTCGCCGCGACGGCGATCCGCCGCCGGCCGGCCACGTCAGGAGAGGACGATGCGCGGGCGCAGCAGGGAGAGGGCCTCGCGCCGCGCCTCGGGCGTCGTCCGGTCGAGGATGAGGACGCCGTCGAGGTGGTCGACCTCGTGCTGCGCGATCCGCGCGTACGGCTCCTCGAGCTCGTACGACACGTCGGCGCCGTGCTCGTCGACGCCGCGGAGCGAGATCTCCGTGGGCCGCTCGACGGGAAGGACGACGCCCTGGATCGAGAGGCAGCCCTCGTCGTCGACGACGGACTCCTCGCCGCGCGGCTCGACGTGCGGGTTGCAGACGGCGACGACCTCGCCCTCGCCGATCTGGAAGACGAACAGGCGCTGCAGCACCCCGACCTGGGTCGCCGCGAGCCCCGCGCCGACGGCGTCGCGCATCAGCAGCTTCATCCGCTCGACGAGCGCCTGCAGGTCGTCGTCGAACTCCTCGACGGGGCGCGCCTGCATCCGCAGCGCGGCATCCGGGTACTGGCGGATCTGGGCGAGCGCGAGCCGGCGGCGCGCCTCGCGCTCCGCGTCGAGCTCCTCCTCGACGATCTGTCCTTCGATCTCCCCCACGGTGCGCAGGTTACCCTGACGGACGGTGGACCCGAGGACGCTGAAGGAGATCATGGGGCAGGGCGCGACCCGGCCCGAGACCCCGGCGGAGCGGCGCGAGCGCGAGCTGATCGAGGCCGACCTCGCGTCGAGCCCGGTCAAGGGCCGGCCGCTGCGGCAGCGGCTCCGGAACTTCCGCCCGGACGCGGACTCCGCGATCCGGGCGCTCGGCGGCCCGACGAGCTGGATGCGGCGGCTGCGCGCGATCGAGGACGCGGTCGACCAGCACACGGCGCAGCTCGAGGAGGCGTGGCGCACGCTCGCGACCGAGGTCGAGGACGGGGCGGCGTTCGCGGCGGCGTGGCGCGAGCAGGCGGAGCGCTGGAGCTTCGCCCGCGTCAACGAGCTGATCGACCGGCACAACCGCAACTTCCCGGCCGAGGCGCGCCTGCCGATGGATCCGCGGACGCGCGACTTCGTCCGCATCAACGGCCGCTCGTACGAGCGCCTGCCGCTCGACGCCGAGTGGATCCTCGCCCGCTTCCCGGCCGACCGGGACGGAGCGCTGCGCTAGAGGCTCGATCTGAGTAGACGCCCGTTCGGGGCCGTTTCGCGCCGTGCCTGGGGCGGGCGGCATCCGGGCGGCCCGGCTATCTCGCATCAAGCCTCTAGACCGACTGCGGGTCGACGTCCACGACGGCGGTGAGCCCGGCGCGCCGCATCGCCGGCGCCGCGGCGGCGAGCAGGGTCGCGGCGCGGCTCGCGAGGGCGCGCGGACGGTCGGTCTTGGCGACGACCTGCGCTCGCTGCCGGTTCCGGAGGCGCAGCAGCGGCGCCGGCCCGAGCAGCTCGTGTCCGGCGAGCCCGGCCTTCAGCTCCGCGAGCGCCTGCAACGCGTCGTCGAGGTCGGGCCCGGAGACGACGATGCGGACCAGGTGGCGGAACGGCGGGTAGCCGAGCAGCCGGCGCCGGTCGAGCTCGCCGGCGAGGAAGCCGGCGACGTCGTGGCGGGCGGCGAACGAGACGGCGCGCGCGTCGGGCTGGAAGGTCTGGACGAGAACGCGTCCGGGGGCGTCGCGGCCGCTGCGCCCCGCGAGCTGGGTCAGGAGCTGGAAGGTGCGCTCCTCGGAGCGGAAGTCGGGGAGCCCGAGGCCGGTGTCCGCGTCGACGACCGCGGCGAGCTCGACTCCGGGGAAGTGGTGGCCCTTGGCGACCATCTGCGTGCCGACGAGCACCGCGCGCTCGGCGGCGGCGAAGCGCTCGAGCGCGGCGCGGAGCTGCTGCGGCCGCTCGACGGCGTCGGCGTCGAGCCGGATCCGCTCCAGCTCGGGCACGTGCTTCTCGAGCTCGCGCTCGAGCCGCTGCGTGCCGGCGCCGATGCGGGCGAGGTCGGCGGAGCCGCAGGCCGGGCAGGTCTCCCCGACACGCTCCGACGCGCCGCAGTGGTGACAGCGGAGCGTCCCGTCTCCGTGGAGCGTGAGCGCGACGTCGCAGTTGCGGCAGCGGCGGGTTGCGCCGCACGCGCGGCAGTGGAGCGCGGGCGCCATGCCACGCCGGTTGAGGAGCAGGATCGCCTTGCCGCCACGCTCGGCCAGGCCGCCGAGCTCGGCGAGCAGCGGCGCAGACAGCGGATAGCCGGCCTCGCGGCGGAGGTCGACGATGCGGACGGTGGGGAGCGGCGCCGCGATCCGGCCCCCGAGCTCGAGCCGCTCGAGCGCCTGCCACGATTCGGGCCGCGGCGTCGCCGAGCCGAAGATCGCGACTGCGCCCTCGAGTGCGGCCCGCTTCGCGGCCACCGTACGCGCGTCGTAGCGCGGATCCGACTCCTGCTTGTAGGAGGCGTCGTGCTCCTCGTCGACGCAGATCACCCCGAGCGCGGGGAGCGGCGCGAAGACGGCGGAGCGGGCACCGACGACGACGGGCGCCTCGCCGCCGGCGATCCGCTCGCGCTCGTCGCGCCGCTCGGCGTCGGTGAGCGCGGAGTGGAGCACGGCGACCCGCTCGCCGAAGCGGGCGACGAAGCGGCCGAGCGTCTGCGGCGTGAGCGCGATCTCGGGGACGAGCACGATCGCGCCGCGGCCCAGGGCGAGCGCGGCCTCGCAGGCGCGGATGTAGACCTCCGTCTTGCCGCTGCCGGTGGCTCCGGCGAGCAGGACGTTGCCGCCCCCGGCGCCGAGCAGCTCCTCGATCCGGGCGAGCGTCCGCCGCTGGGGCTCCGACAGCCGCTCGGGCGGTGCTTCGGCGGCGAGCGAGTCGCGCCCGGTGACGCTCCGGCGCTCGCCCCGGCGCTTCGCCTGCTGCGGCGCCACGAGCGCGAGCGTTCGGGCCGGAGTGGAGCCGTAGTACTCGGCGAGCCAGAGGGCGAGGTCGACGAGTGCCGGCGAGACGACCTCTGCGACGCGCTCGATCGGCGCCGGCTCGATCCCGGCCGGGGCGGTGACGCCGACCTCCGTGACGACGCCGCGCCGCCGCGAGTTGCCGAACCGGACCTCGACCACGGCGCCCTTCTCCACCCCGTCCGGCACCTCGTACGTGAACCCGCGGGCGACGGCGCGGGCGGTGACGAGCGGGTAGACGGAGGCGAGGCGCGGCACCCGGCGAGCGTACTGGCGGCTACGGTTGGCGCCGTGGGCGGGTTCGAGTGGGATCCTGACACCTACCTCGCCCTGATGGCCGAGGAGATCCCCGGCTACGACGAGCTGCAGGAGGCGGCCGCGGCGGCGACCGAGGGGCTCGAGGCGCGGCGCGTGCTCGAGCTCGGGACCGGCAGCGGCGAGACGGCGCTGCGGGTGCTGGCGCGCCACCCGGCCGCGCGCTGGGTCGGGATCGACGCGAGCGAGGCGATGCTGGCACGCGCGCGCGAGCGTCTTCCGGAGGCGGAGCTGCGGCTGCAGCGGCTCGAGGACGAGCTGCCGGACGGGCCGTTCGACCTCGTCGTCTCGGTGCTCGCAGTCCACCACCTGCGCGGGCCGGAGAAGCGTGAACTCTTCGCGCGGGTGGCCGCGGTGCTGCGACCGGGCGGCCGCTTCGTGCTCGCCGACCTCGTCGTGCCGCGCCCCGGCGAGCAGGGCCCGATCGCCGTGGACTGGGAGATGGACGTTCCGGACTCGGCGGCCGACCAGGTCGCGTGGCTGCGCGAGGTGGGCTTCGACGCGCAGGCCGATCACGTCAGACCCGACCTCGCCGTGATCGTCGCCGGCCTTTAGGAGGTCGATCGTCACCGACCGGACACAGAGGCGGCACACGCCCGTCACCGGTTCGCCGGTAGAGTCGATTCCGAGGGCGGAGGGACCCGCGGCCCCGCCCTGGGTGGGGGTCTGGGCGGAGGCAGGGCCGCGACGGACGCGGTCGGAAGGGGCTAGACGCCGGCGGCGGTGACGACGAAGTCGGTGGCGAAGCCGAGCAGGAGGCCGACGAGGACGAGCCACGTCACGAGCAGCGTGTGGCCGTACTTGCGGTTGACCGCGAACAGCTCCTGGACGACGTAGAGGATCGAGCCGGCGGCGACGGCGAAGAACACGACCGACATCGCCTCGCTCGACCACGCCTGCCCGAGCAGGGTGCCGAGGAAGGTCGGGCCGCCGCCGATCAGGCCCATCAGGCCGAGGAAGCCCCAGCTGGGCCGCGTGCCCTCGCCGCCGAGGGGGCCGCAGATGCCGAAGCCCTCGGTCGCGTTGTGGAGGCCGAAGCCGATGATCAGAGTCACCGCGAGGCTGATCTCGCTCGCCGCCGCCGCCTGGCCGATGGCGAGCCCCTCGCCGAAGTTGTGGACGCCGATCCCGATCGCGATCAGGAACGCGAGCTGCTTCCCGGGGGTCAGCTCGTCGAGCCAGCGCCGTGCGGCGAACTCGTCGATCGCCGCCGCACCGGGGCCGACGAGCGAGGACGCGCGGCGATTCGAGCGCCCCCGCATCCACTCGGCGTAGTGGACGAGCGCGAGCAGCCCGACCGCGAATCCGCCGGCGCCGAGCGCGGAGAGCCAGGAGAAGCGGCCCCAGTGGCGCGCCTGCAGCGCCGCGTCGATCGGCTCGACCGCCTGCGAGAGCACGTCCCAGAGCAGGAAGAGCAGGATCCCGGTCGCGAGCGCGCTCAGCGCCGCCCGGGCCGCCGGGCCGACGCGCATCCGCCCGATCGGCAGCCCGAGGAAGATCGTCGCTCCGGCGATCGCGCCCAGCAGCAGGATGTGGCTCGTCGACATGTCCTCGCAGAGACTCCCCGTGTAAGGCAGCCCTTACACGATCGTGGAAACGGCAATATAGCGGCGTGGCGCAGGGTCACTCCGTCGACGAGTACCTCGAGACGATCTATTTCCTCGCCTTCCCGATCGGCGAGTACACGCCCCGCGGCGCCGGCGCGCCCCCGCTCGCCTCCCGTGTCGCCGAGATGTTGCACGTCTCGCGGGCCTCCGCCGGCGAGATGCTGAAGCGCCTCGAAGGCGACGGGCTGATCGAGCGCGGCGAGCGCAAGGAGGCCCTGCTGACCGAGAGCGGCCGCGAGCGCGCCGAGCGGGTCGTCCGCAAGCACCGCCTGATCGAGCGGCTCCTCACCGACTTCATGGGGTACACCGGCGCCGAGGCCCACGAGCGCGCGGACCAGCTCGGCGACACGTTCACCGACGAGATGATCGAGCGGATCGACGAGAAGCTCGGCCGCCCCGAGCGCTGCCCGCACGGCTGGCCGGTCGACCCGGCGGTCGAGCAGGCCGAGAACGCCGGCCTCGCGCCGCTCGCCACGCTCGGGCCGGGCGCCCGCGCGACGATCGTGCGGCTCGCCGAGCACGACGGCGACCTCCTCCACTGGTTCTACGACCAGGGGCTCGTCCCGGGGACGGAGCTCGTCGTCGAGAGCGCCGACGCGGCCGCCGACCAGTTCGTCGTCCGGGTCGGAGACGCCACCCGCGCCGTCTCCGAGAAGGCCGCCGCGGGGCTGTTCGTGAGCTCGCCCTAGACGGTCGCGCCGGCGGGCAGCCCCGCGGCCTCGCGCAGCCCGTCCGCCTTGTCCGTCCGCTCCCACGTGAAGTCGCCGTCCTCGCGGCCGAAGTGGCCGTAGGCGGCGGTCTTCGCGTAGATCGGACGGCGGAGGTCGAGGTCGCGCAGGATCGCGGCCGGCCGCAGGTCGAAGTGCTCGCGGACGAGCGACTCGATCGTCGCGACCGGGACGGCCTCGGTGCCGAAGGTGTCGACGAGGATCGACATCGGATGCGCGACGCCGATCGCGTACGCGACCTGGATCTGGCAGCGCTCGGCGAGGCCTGCGGCGACGACGTTCTTCGCGACGTGGCGGGCGGCGTACGCGGCGGAGCGGTCGACCTTCGTCGGGTCCTTGCCCGAGAAGGCGCCGCCGCCGTGCGGCGCCGAGCCGCCGTATGTGTCGACGATGATCTTGCGTCCCGTCAGGCCGGAGTCGCCCATCGGGCCGCCGATCACGAACTTCCCGGTCGGGTTGCAGTAGACGAAGTCCTTCTGGCCGAGCCGCGCCGGGTCGTAGAGCTCCTTCGGCAGGATCGGCTCGATCACGTGCTCGACGAGGTCGGGCTTGAGCAGCGTCTCGATGTCGAGCCCGTCGCGGTGCTGGGTCGAGAGGAGCACGCGCTCGATCTCGACCGGCCGCTGGCGCCCGTGCTCGTCGACCTCGTAGCGCACCGTCACCTGTGACTTCCCGTCGGGGCGCAGGTACGGGAGCACGTCGGCCTTGCGCACCTCCGCGAGTCGCTTCGCGAGCCGGTGCGCGAGCATGATCGGCAGCGGCATCAGCTCGTCGGTCTCGTTCGACGCGTAGCCGAACATCATCCCCTGGTCGCCGGCGCCGAGCCGGTCGAGCGGGTCGCCGTCGCCGTGCTGGTTCTCGAACGACGCGTCGACGCCCTGGGCGATGTCGGGCGACTGCTCGTCGAGCGCGACGATCACGCCGCACGTGTCGGCGTCGAAGCCGAACTTCGCGCGCGTGTAACCGATCTCGCGCACGCGGTCGCGAACGAGCCGCGGAATGTCGACGTACGTCTCGGTCGTGATCTCGCCGGCGACGACGACGAGGCCGGTGGTGATCAGCGTCTCGCAGGCGACGCGCCCGTTCGGGTCGTCGGCGAGGACGGCGTCGAGGACGGAATCCGAGATCTGGTCGGCGATCTTGTCCGGGTGGCCCTCGGTGACCGACTCCGACGTGAACGAGAACGAGTGCGTTGACATGGCCGCAGGCTAGCGAACCCGACCGCGCCTACCGCACCTCGAGGAACACGGTGAAGCCGGCGACCCCGCTGCTGGAGCCGGTCCCGTACGCGGTCAACGTGCGGAGCGCGCTCAGGTCGCCGCCGGGCAGCTTCGCGCCCGCGAGGGTCGCGAGAGCCTGCAGCGCGGGCAGCGAGTCGGCGAGGTCGACGTAGACGAAGCCGGTCGTCTTCCCGGGCATGCCCGCGGCCGACTGCGCCGCCTTGAAGGCCCCGTCGTCGGCGAGCTTCCGGCCGCCTGCCTCGAAGTCGGCGAGCGCCTGCTGCGAGGTCGAGACGACGAGGTCGGGCCCGACGACCGCGTGCGAGAGCCGGATCGCGCCGAGCAGCGAGCCGAGGTCGATTCCCCCGGTCTTCGGCGCCGAGCCTGCGGCCGAGCCGACGTTCGCGAGCGCGGCGTGGAGGGCGTCGAGCACCTGCTGCGGGTCGGAGGAGCGCGTGACGAGCGTGACCGCGGGGATCAGCCCGCCGCTGCTGACGTAGACGGCGGTCTCGCCGCCGAGGGCCGTGGCCAGCGACTGCAGCGCCCCGCCGAGCGGCGTCGAGGCGGGCGGCTGCGTCCCCGCGTCCTGCCCTGCCTGGAAGTCGGCGACGGCCAGTGCGCCGCTCGGGATCTCGCCGACGAGTTGCGACGCGTACGGCTCGGCCGCCCCTGCGCCGTCGCTCCGCGTGAAGCCGTCGACGCGGAGGCCGCCGCTCGCCGCGACGACGTCGGCCGCCGCCCAGACGAGCTGCCCGTGACCGGCCGGCACGGTGCCGCCGAGCCCGGAGACGAGCCGCCGCGCCTCGGCTCCGTTCCCGTACGCCTCGAGAAGGGCATCGCCGGCGAGCTTGCCCGTCGCCTCCTGGTAGACGCTCGAGTCGGCGAGGTGCTGCGTCGCCGCGGAGAACGCGGCGAGCGCATCGGCGCTCTCGGAGATCGCCGTCCAACCGCCGACCTGCGCCGTCTGCGGCTTCGCGGCGCCGAGCTTGCCGAGGAGCGAGTCGAGCTTCGCGGAGTCGCTCGGCTGCGTCAGGAGCACGACCTGCGCCTTGCCGCCGCTCGCGGCGGGAAGCACGGCCACGTCGAGCTCGGGGCCGAGCGCGGGCTCGACGTCGTTCTGCCAGCTCAGCTGCGAGTGCTGCTCGAAGGCCCGGCGCAGCTCGCTGAGCAGGGCGTCGTGCTGGGGCAGCTTCCGGAAGAGGCCGTCGAGCGCCTGCCACTGGGAGGAGCCGAGATCGGTGTCGACCGCGACGAACGCCGCCGTGTCCGCCGGCGCCACCGAGGCGGCACCGCCCTGGGCGCCGCCGGCGCCGGACGCGGCCCCTCCGCATCCCGCCGCCGCGAACGCGACGAGTGCCGCACACGTCACCGCGAGGAACGATCTGTTGCGCATCCCTACTCCTCTGTCGGCTCTCGACCCATCAACCCCGAGACGAGCTCGGTGAGATCCTTCCCCGAGAGTACCGCGCAGACACCGTCCGTGATCGGCAGCTCCACGCCGAGGCGCCCCGCGAGGTCGCGCAGCACCGGCGCCGTCGTCAGGCCCTCGACCGTCTGGCCGATCTCCGCCACCGCCTGCTCCGGGGTGAGGCCCTGCGCGATCAGCTCGCCGGCGTGCCGGTTGCGGCCGTGGCGGCTCCAGCACGTGACGACGAGGTCGCCCATCCCCGCGAGGCCGGCGAAGGTCTCGGCGCGGGCGCCCGCCGCCTCGCCGAGCCGCGTCATCTCCGCGAGCCCGCGCGCGATCACGGCCGCCTTCGCGTTGTCGCCGAGCCGCAGCCCGTCCACCCCGCCCGCGGCCAGCGCGATCACGTTCTTGGCCGCCGCGCAGAGCTCGACGCCGACGAGGTCCGGGTTCACGTAGGCGCGGAAGAGCGTCGAGTTGAGCGCGTGCTGCAGCTGGCCGGCGAGGAAGCCGTCCTCGCTCGCCACGACGGCGGCGGTCGGCAGCCCCTCCGCGATCTCCTCGGCCATGTTCGGCCCCGAGAGGACGGCGACCTGGCGGCCGCGAACGCGCGAGGAGAGTCGCTCGCCGGTCGCGGGGTCGAGCCCCTTCGCGAGGCTGAGAACGGGGGCTTCGCCGGGGAGCGCGTCGACGACGGAGGTGAACGCGCGGCTCGGCACCGCCACCACGACGACGTCGACGTCACCGGGCGCGTCGGCGAGCGCAACGGCCTCGACCGCGCGCAGGTCGACGCTCTGCAGGTAGCGCGGGTTCCAGCCGGTGCGGGCGATCGCGTCCGCCTGCTCGGCCGTGTGGCAGGCGAGCACGACCCGGTGTCCGCGGTCGAGCAGCACCCGCGTGAACGCCGTCCCCCACGAGCCCGCACCGGCGACGAGGAAGCGCATGGCGCGAAGGCTACGCGTCAGGAGCGGCGGACGAAGTCGATCGAGACCGGGACGCCCTGGAGCCCGAAGGTCTCGCGCAGCTCGTTCTCGACCCAGTAGCCGTAGTCGCGCGTGACGAGGCCGGGGTCGTTGACCCAGAGGCGGAAGCGCGGCGGGCGGACGCGGATCTGCGAGCCGTAGAGCAGGTTCAGGCGCTTGCCGCGGCGGCCCGACGGCGGCTGGCGGGCGGCCCGCAGCGTGGCGAGGGCGCGGTTCAGCTCGGCGGTGGAGACGCGGGCGACGTGCCGGTCGTACAGGTCGACGACACCGTCCAGAAGGCGCTCGAGGCCGCGACCCGTGTGGGCGGACACCGCGACGAACGGCGGGCGCTGGCGGAGGCGCCGGCGCAGCAGGCCGCGCGTCTCGTCGACCTGGATCGAGGTCGCGTCCCACTTCGAGAGCACGACGAGCGTCGAGCAGTCGGCCTTCCTCGCCACGTCCGCGACCGAGATGTCCTGCTCGACCACGCCCTCCGACGAGTCGACGAGGACGAGCGCGACGTCGGCACGGTCGGCCGCCTCGAGCGCGCGCAGCTCCGAGTAGTACTCGATCC
>Ga0075275_1000050_pt1 | contig 12753 bp, 13 predicted proteins | sample SF_Rice_5C_80N_3_FD_69769 | JGI IMG/M metagenome (GOLD analysis project Ga0075275, IMG submission 69769) | Rice paddy soil microbial communities from Twitchell Island, California, USA - SF_Rice_5C_80N_305 | ecosystem: Environmental > Terrestrial > Soil > Paddy field/soil | place: USA: Twitchell... | reverse complement strand
AGCCCACCATCGAGAAGTGCAAGCGAGATCCGGCCGTGGGCACTTCGGACCACTTGCTCCGGTCCACTGGCGATGGCTGTGAAGTCCTCTAGGAGTTGCTCCGCCCCGGGTGCCTCTTCGTCGATGGTGTGGACAAATGTTGCCCAAAGTGCTGCAGCTCGTGTCTCGGGTGTTGTTGCCAGAGCGGTAGCGGCGGCCAAATGCTTTCTAGCTCTGTCGAGGCGGTCCGCGAGGTTCGCGGCTCGTGCCGTTAGGAGATGCGCTTTCGCGGCAAGATCACCATCAAGTCTTCGCGCCGACATTTCGCCTAGGACGATTGCTCGATCGAAAGCGCCTTCGCGCAGGGCGATTTCGGCTTCCACATAACCCACGAGACCACTATCAACCCGGGCGGCTCGACATGCGGCGACCCAGCGCCGCAGCGTGGCTGAGCGTCCGGATCGGATTAGGTCTGGCAAAGCGGCTTCGAAGGCTCGAGAGGTGAACCCGTGATCCTGCGTGGCTTCAGCGGCGGCGAGCGCCTCGTCCCACCGTGCCGAGCCAATCAACGAGTCTAGGCTTCGGATTGCTTCCGCGAACTCATCCTCCGACAACTGGCGCAGCTTGTCTACGAGGATGTCCCGCACCAAAGGATGGATAGAGAACGTACCGTCGGTTTCCAAGCGAAGAAGGCCACATCGGCTTGAGCCATTCAGAAGTGATATGTGGCCTTCGCCGACAAGCAGCTTCGCCGCAGAAGCCTCGGAAGCTGAAGCGACTGCAAGCAACGTGACGCCGTGCCGTATGGCTTGGGTAGCGGAGTCAAGCAGTTCAGTCGCGAGGTAGTCGTAAAGCGTGCGCGCCTCCATCGATGTCGGCAAAAACTCGTTCACGGCTTGCATTGCCGCCAGGCCCAGGACCGCCGGCCACCCCCGGGCCGTGTTCAGGAGCGATTCCGGATCCTCAGGAGCGTGGTCCGTGGAGAGCACCGACAGCGCCTCTTGATCCGTCATCGTGAGCGCCTCCATTCCGATCTCGAGGCCTTCGCGATAGATCGTCAGGCGTGGGGTGAACCACGGCGGGCGGGTGCGGCTCGTGATCAGGAAGCGGATGTCCAGCTCGTCCACGAGAAGGGCCATCAGCTGCTCGGCCTCCTCGGTGTCTGCGGCCTCCCATCCATCCACGACGAGCAGGAAGTCTCGCCGCAGCCCGGCGTACATCGAGACGAGGGCGCGCGCCAGCGGCTGCGGGTTCGCGTTCGCTGCTGCGATGGCGGCGACCCGTCTCGCGTTTCGCTTCGGCTGCGGCACCGTCTTGTTCAGCAACTCGTCGAGATGCACGGCGAGCGCGGCGACGTCTCCCGACGTCCGCGTCGCTCGGTACCAGGCGACCGGGCCTGTCTGGCGCGCGCTCCACTGGCGCGCGAGCGTCGTCTTCCCGTAGCCGGCCGGGGCTGCGAGCAGGCTCACCCGTGCGTCGCCCTCCTCGAGCAAGGCGATCAACCGCGGACGCTCGATGATGTAATCGAACGCCGGCGTGCTCAGCGTCGCTGTGGTGGTGCCCTCGTCCATCGTCTTCACGGGCCGACGCCGGGCCCGAAGCCCACCCTAACCTGCCTTTCGCCTCATGTCACGTTTGTTGCGATGGGGCTCCCGCGCCCGGGCCAACCCGGGCGCGGGTTGCCGTCAGCCCCCGGCGCCGGCCGCAACCGGCGCGAGCTCCCGGGAGAGAGGGTCCTCTCCCGTGAGAGCCCTGAACGCGGCAGGGATCTGCCGCCGCCTCGGCACGCCCAGCTTCTGGCGCAGCGCGTCGCAGTGCGCTTTCACCGTCCGGGGGGAGATGCCGAGCCTCATTCCGACCTCGTCGTTGGAGCAGCCGCGGGCGATCAACTCCACCACCTGCCGCTGCCGATCCGTGATGTCCGGCCGGGTGTCGCTGGGTGCTTCCATGGCCGGGCAGACTACGAGTCGGTCGCAGTCCGAACCATCGGCCGATGGGAGTATTCGTGACCGGCTACACGCGTGCCGCGTGCGGGGTCCTGCCCACGAAGCTCGCCTCGTGTCCTCGCCGGTTTGCCGCCTGGAGCTCCTCCTGCGTCAGCGCGCCGACGCGCAGCAGCAGGTCGAACTCGTCGCGCAGGTGCGTCCGCATCATCTCCGGCCCGTCCGTCGCGATCGTGAAGAGGACGCCGTGCTCGACGAACGTGCGGAAGACGTCGCGGACGGCACCGTCGTCGGGCAGCGCCTTCGTGAGGAGATTCGAGGTCGGGCAGATCTCCAGCACGACCTCGGACTCGTGCAGCGTGCGCATCAACCCCTGGTCCCCGGCGGCGAGGATCCCGTGTCCGATCCGGTCGGGGCGGAGCACCTCGAGCACCTCGCCGATCTCGTCGCGCCCGTACTCGCCGCCCTCCTCGCCGACGTGGATCGTCACGCCGAGGCCGGCAGATCGCGCTTCCTCGACCATCGGCTGGACGCTCGAGTAGTCGAATCGCTCGTGCCCGGGCCGCGGGCCCGCGATGTCGATGCCGACAATGCCGCGCGGGGCCCAGCGGATCGCCTTCTCGACGATGATCTCGTTCTGCCTCGGCGTGAACGTCCTGTCCATCATCAGGATCAGCCCGGCGCGCACCTGCGGGTACTCGAGGCTCGCGACGTCGAGGCCGCGGATCGCCGCGAGGATGATGTGATCGAGGTCGCGCTCGCCGCCGCGGTTCCGCTTCATCGGGTTGAAGCGCAGCTCGAGCGTCGTGATCCCCTGCGAGCGGTAGGCGCCGCCGATCGCGCCGTGGACGGATACCTCCACCGCGGCAGGGCTCGACTGGATCAGCTCCGTCCAGTGGTAGATCGCATCGAGGGCGTCGAGGTCCGGCACCCCCCGGGGGTCGGAAACGGTCACGAGCCGCTCGAAGTCCCAGTAGTCCTTGACCGGCAGCGCGATGCCCTGCCGGTGGGCGAGCGACCAGAGGATGTCGGACGAGACCGAGCCGCCGAGATGGGTGTGCAGCTCGGCGAGGCCTCCTTCCATCACGCGATCTTAGTCGTAGCCGACGACGAGCCAGCGGCGCCTCGCGAAGCGCACGACGAGCAGCACGAGCCGAGCGCCCATCCACGCGTCGAGCGCCGCCCAGATGCCCACGATCCCCCAGTCGAGCTCGAGCGACAGCACCGCCAGAACGACGAAGAGCCCGCTCGCCGCGAGCATCGACCACATCAGGTAGCGCGTGTCGCTCGCGCCGATCAGGATTCCGTCGAGCGCGAACGCCGCGCCGCCGATCGGCTGCATCGCCACGAAGAAGGGCCACAGGAGCGCTGCCTTCGCGAGCACGCCCGCATCGCTCGTGAATGCGCGCGGAAGCGCGTGGGAGAGTGGGGCAAGGACGGCCGCGAAGGCGACGCCCACCAGCGTCGACCACACGATCATCCGCGTCGCCGCCGCGAAGGCTCCGTTCGCGTCGCCGGCGCCGAGCATCCGGCCGACGATGACCTGGCCGGCGATCGCGACGGCGTCGAGCACGAGTGCGAGGAAGATGAAGAGCTGGAAGGCGATCTGGTGCGCCCCGAGCGCCGCGTCGCCGATCCGGGCGAGGATCGACGCCGCGACGAGGAACGACGCGTACAGCGCGGTCGTGCGCACGAAGATCTGCCGGCCGACGCGGAGCATCGGTCGCAGCTCGGACCAACACGGGCGGCGCGAGGCCGCGTGCGGGCGGAGCAACTCGACGAGGAATGCGGCGCCCATGCCGGCCTGCGCGATCGCGGTGCCGGCCGCCGAGCCGGCTATGCCCCAGCCGAAGCCGTAGACGAACAGCACCTCGAGGGCGAGATTGACGACGTTCGCCACGACCACGATCTCGAGCGGTCGGCGAAGGTTCGACACGCCGCGGAGGTAGCCCTGGCCGGCGAGGGCGACGAGCGCCGCCGGCAGCCCGAGCGCGGCGATCCGGAAGTAGACGAGGGCGTCGCGGCCGGACTCGCCGTGGGCGCCGAGCCCGCGCAGGAGCGGCGCCCCGGCTGCCTCGCAGGCGACGAGCAGCGCGGCCCCGATCGCGAGCGCCGCCCACAGCGCCTGCGCCGCAAGCCCGGCCGCCTGCTCGTGGCGACCCGCGCCCGAGGCCCGAGCGACGACCGCCGTCGTCCCGTACGTGAGGAAGTTGAAGACCGTGAAGGCGCCCGAGAGCACGGTGCCGGCGAGACCGAGCGCCGCGATCTGCGGCCGCCCGAGATGCCCCACGATCGCAGTGTCGGCCAGGACGTAGAGGGGCTCGGCGGCGAGCGCCCCGAGCGCCGGGATCGCGAGCCGCAGGATCTCGCGGTCGTGGGAGGATCGCAGCCGCACCGGCGCAGGCCACGATAATGACCTCGTGAAGGTCGGAATCGTCGTGCCGTACTCGTGGTCGTTCTGGGGGGCCGTCGTCGAGCACGCAGAGCTGCAGGCCGACGCGCTCCGCGAGCTCGGACACGAGGTGAAGACGATCATGGGCAACGACCCGCCGGGCCAGTTCACCCGCGTCCTCCACCCGCGGCACGGGCGTCACGGCAACCCGCCGGACGACGTGATCCCGATCGGTCGCTCCGTGATCGTCCCGGCCAACGGCTCCCTCCCGAACATCATCCTCAGCCCCCGCTCGTTCTTCCGCATCCGCGATGCGCTCCGCCGGGAGCGCTTCGACGTCCTCCACCTGCACGAGCCGATGACGCCGATCCCGTGTATCGCCGCCCTCGCGCTCTGGGACGGGCCGACCGCCGCGACCTTCCACGCGAGCGGCGACCTCGGCTGGATGAAGATCGCGAACCCGGTATGGGGCTTCCTCGCCGACCGGATAGACCAGCGCATCGCCGTCTCCGAGATGGCGGCGCGGTCGGCGGCGCGCTACCTCGGCGGCGAGTACGAGATCGTGCCGAACGGCGTCCTCATCCCCGAGCACGCGGACCCCGGCGGGCGCACGCACCGGATCGTCTTCGCCGGCCGCCACGAGGCGCGCAAGGGGCTGCACGTCCTGCTCGAGGCCTGGCCCGAGATCCGCCGGCGCACCGGTGCCGAGCTGCGCGTGATCGGCGCCGACCCGCTGCGCGTCCGCCTCCTGATGACACGCCTGCGCACGCCGGACGACGGGATCGAGGTGCTCGGGTTCCTCGACCAGGACCGCTTCACCGAGGAGCTACTGGCCGCGAAGGCCCTCGTCGCGCCGTCGCTCGGCGGCGAGAGCTTCGGGATGGTGCTGACGCGTGCGTTCGCGTGCGCGACTCCGGTCGTCGCGTCCGACATCTCCGGGTACCGCGACGTCATGACGCCCGACACCGCAGTCTCGTTCCCGGCCGGCGACGGCCCGGCTCTCGTCGATGCCGTCGAAGGCTTGCTCGCCGACGAGCCGCGGCGGCAGGAGATGGGCGCAGCCGCACGGCGGCTCGCGCAGGAGAGCTACTCGTGGACGGCGATCGCAGGTCGCCTCTCCGAGGTCTACCGGGTGGCGGGCGCCGCGTGACCTGGATCAGGCAGGTGCTGCGCCTGCCGCAATCGGCGCTCGGCCGCGCAGTGCTCGGGCTGCCGTTCCTCGCCGTCGTCGTCGGTCTGCTCGTCTGGCGCGGGCCGACGCTCTCGGGCATCGGCAGCGCCTTCTCGGCGGTCGAATGGCAGTGGGTCGCGGTGGCGATCGCGCTCAATCTGCTCTCGGTCGTCGTGCGGGCGCTCGCCTGGACGACCGTCATCAACAACGCCATGCCGCCGCCGCATCCGAGGCCGCTCCTCGTCTTCTCCGCCTTCTCGGTCGGACTGTTCGCGAACGCCGTGCTCCCCGGTCGGATCGGGGAGCTGGCCCGCGTCGCCGTCCTCACGCGCAAGCTGCCCGGCCGCAAAGGTGCCTGGGCGATGCTCGTCGGCACCGTCTTCGCGCACCGCGTCTTCGACATCGTGCCGGTGCTCCTGCTCGTGCTCTACGTGATCGTCACGGCGAACATCCCGACGTCTGCGCAGGCAAGCCTCCTCGCGGTGATCGCGGCGGGCATCGCGCTCTTCGCATTCGCATTCGTGAGCGCCCGGCGGCACTCGGCGATCACCGTCGAGGGGCTCGGCCCCGTGCGCCGGCTGCTCCGGATGGGGCGCGCCGGGCTCGGGGTGATGCGCACACCGCTCGGCGCCGCGGGGGCGATCTTCTTCCAGATCTGCGGCTGGGTATGCCAGATCCTCGCGGTCTACACGGCGATGCGCGCGTTCGGCATCCATTCGCCGCTGCCCGCCGCGGGAGTCGTGCTCCTGCTGATGAACGTCGTCACGATCTTCCCGTTCTGGCCCGGAAACGTCGGGCTCGTGCAGGTCGCGATCGCCTCCGCGCTCGCCGGCTACGGCGTCGCCTACTCGACCGGCATCGCGTACGGGTTCGGGCTCCAGGCGATCGAGGCATCGGTCGGAATCGGCGTCGGGCTGCTCTTCCTCGCCCGGGAGGGCCTCTCGGTGGCGATGCTCAAGGTGATGCCCTCGGCGAGGCAAGCCGAGGTGCCGCAGGAGGGGGAGGACGAGCCCGGGCGCGCCCCGGTCGAGCGCGAGCAGGTTCCGGGCTAGAGGTTCTCGGGGAGCGACTGCTCCGCGCGGCGGGCGAGCTCCTCGACCTTGCCCTGCGCCGCGTCCAGCCGCGCGCGGCAGAGCGCGTACAGCTGCTCGCCGCGCTCCCAGAGCGACAGCGCCTCGTCGAGCGACGCCCGGCCGAGCTCGAGCCGTTCGACGATCTGCTCGAGCTCCGCCTGCGCCTGCTCGAAGGTGGGCTCCGGCTCGCTCACGCGTCCTCCTCGACCCGCGCCCCGAAGCTGCCGTCCGCGACCGTCACGTCGACGTGGAGGCCGGGCGCCACGTCGGCGGTCGAGGAGACGATGCCGGCGGAGTCCGTCCGGACGATCGCGTACCCTCGCTGCAGTGTTGCCTGTGGTGACAATGCGACGAGCTTCGCGGCGGTGGTGTCGAGCGCCGCCCGCTTGCGCTCGATCGCAAGCGCCGGTGCTCGGAGCAGCCGCTCGTGGACGCGGTCCGCGCGTGCCCGCTCGCGCTCGAGCGAGAGGCGGGGCGCGGCCCGCAGGCGCTCCGCCGTGCGCGAAAGGCGCTGCCCGTCGCGCTCGAGCGTGCGCCGCACGCAGCGCTGCAGCGCCTGGCGGGAGCGATCGAGCCTGCCGAACAACTGACCGAGCTCGGGGACGACGAGCTTGCCCGCGGCCGTCGGCGTCGAGGCGCGGACGTCCGCGGCGAGGTCGCAGAGCGGCGTGTCCTGCTCGTGCCCGACCGCGGAGACGACCGGCACGGGGCAGCCGGCGACGGCGCGGACGACGCGCTCGTCGCTGAAGGGGAGCAGATCCTCGAAGCTACCGCCCCCGCGTGTGAGCACGATGACGTCGACTTCGGGCTGCTCGCAGAGCGCGCGGAGCGCGCCGACGATCTCGGCGGCGGCGCGCGGGCCCTGGACGTACGTCTCGGCGACGAGCACGCTCGCACCCGGGAAGCGCGTGTGGATCGTCGTCAGCACATCGCGCTTCGCGGCCGCGTCGTTGCCGGTGACGAGTCCGATCCGCCGCGGCAGCAGCGGCAGCGCACGCTTGCGCTCGCTCGCGAAGAGCCCCTCCTTCGCGAGCGTCGCCTTCAGCTGCTCGAGGGTCGCGAGATGTGCACCGAGCCCGAAGCGCTCGATCGAGAGCGCGCGCAGCTTGAAGTCGCCGCGCTGGGCGAAGAGCTCGGGGCGCCCGAAGACGTGGACACGCTCGCCGTCCTGGAGCTCGAGCCGCAGGGCGTCGAAGCGTCCGCGCGGCATCGTCACCCCGACGCACGAGCCGTCGGCGGGGTCCTTGAGGGTGAAGAAGACGGTCGCCCAGCGGTCGTGGCGGCGCAGCTCGGTCACCTCGCCCTCGACCCAGACCGTCGGGAGGCGCCCGAGCCACTGCGCGACGCCGCGGTTGAAGCTGCCGACCGAGTAGACCGTGCGGTCCTCGTAGGGGAGCGCCTCGACCTTGCTCACGCCGCCAGACTACTCGGCGGCTCTAGAGCAGGATCTCGGCGGCCGTCTCGTGCGCGCAGCCCTGGTCGAGGATCTCGACCGCCACGTGCAGGTCGGCCTCGCTCGCCGCGAGCCGCTCCGCGAGCGGAAGCGGGTAGCCGGCCTCGATCAGGACGTGGAGCCGCCAACCCTCGACCTTCGAGCGCTCGTCGTGTGCCGGTTCAGCGATCTGGGTCATCTCGCTCATGTCCGCGGAAGTTCGTGCTGGCTGGGACGAACCCTGCCGCGGATAGTTAGCCCGGCGGGCTCAGGAGTTGTTGCGGACGGCCGCCGCGGCGTCGAAGCGGCGAACGAGCTCCTGGAGCCGTGCCTCCAGGACCGCGCGCTCCGCCTCCGCATCGGCGCCCAGTTCCTCGACCCGCCGTCGCACCTCGGCCTCGAGCTCGGACAGCCGCTGGTCGAGACCGCCGACCCACTCGTCGCGCTGGCGCTCGAGCGCGGTCGTGGCGTCCGTCAGCCGCCGCTCGAGCCGCTGCGCCCCGGCGTCGCCCACCTGCGTGAGCCGCTCCGCGAGCACGGCCTCGGCCTCGCGCGCGAACACGCTGACCGAGCGGTCGAGCTCCCTGGCAAGGCGCTTCGCCGCGTCCTCACGGGCCTGCTTGACGGCGCCCGAGAACTTCTGGGCCGCGTCGTCCGCGTAGGAGGCGACTCCGCGCTCGACGAGCCGCTCCATCTGCTCGACCTGGCGCCGCGCGACGTCCTCGAACGCGGCCCGGATCCGCGCGGTCGACTCCGTTTCCTCCCGCTGCACGAGCTCGAGCAGCTCGCGCTCGCGGCGGCGGAGACGCTCCTCCAGCTCGTGGAGCGCGCGGCGGCGCTCGACGGCGTGCGCCTCGACCTCGGACTGGGCGGTCGCGAGCGTCTCCTCGAGCGACCGGTCGAGCTCGACCCGGAGTCGCCCGACCGCAGATCGCTGCTCCTCGCTCTCGGCGGAGAGGCGGTCGGCGTCGGCGGCGAGGCGTAGCTCCACCTCGCCGAGCAGCTGCTGCTGGCGCTGCGCCAGCTCGGCGATCCGCGCCTTCGTCGTCTCGGCGGCGCGGTCGAGGTCCTGCGCCCAGCCGGCGAGCCGCTGCTCGACCTGCGACTGAACCTGTGTCAGCCGCTCGCTCAACGACGAGGTCGCGTCCCGCTCGCGCTCGGCGAAGGCGGTGCGATGCTCCTCGGCGATCTTCCGCTCCTGCTCCTCGAGCAGCGACGTCGAGTCGGCGCGGGCCCGGGCCAGCGTGCGCTCGAGCTCCGCGGCCCTCTCCTCCGCCTCGAGCGCGACGAGCTCCGCGAGCTTCCGCCGCTCGCGGTCGAGGTGCTCCTCCATCGCAGCGAGCCGGCGCAGCGCGCCGTGCAGGAGGATCGCCCCGGCAGCAGCGAGCGCGCAGGCGCTCAGGCCGGCGGCGGAGACGGCGAGCGGCCGGCCGTGGCGCAGCGCGAACGCGACCCAGGCGGCGACTGCCGCGGCGGATTCGACGCCCGCGATCGCGGCGAGGAGCCGGCGCGGCGCCCGGCGCAGAGCCGCCGCGGCGAGAGCGAGCGCGGCGACGACGACTCCGGCCGCGAACATGAGATCGACGACGGTTCTCAGCGCCACCGCCCCCATGGTACGGCGTCATCCGGCGCGGGCGAGGAGCAGCGCGCCGGCGAGCAGCACCATCGCCGCCGCAAGCGCCTTCAGCGCGGCCTCGGGTGCCGCGGCGAGCAGGCTCGCGTCGACGGGCCGGGTGTCGCCGTCGTGCAGGAGGACATGTCCCTCGACCTCGGCGACCCGGCGGCGCACGAGTCGCACCTGCGTCGAGAGCCGCCGCTGCGCCCAGCTCGAGAGGAAGGCGAAGGCCGCGGCGGCGGCCGCCTCTCCGTGCAGCGTCCGGGCCGAGGCGAAATACGCGGTCAGCACCGGGAACGCGCCCCAGGCCGCTGCGAACCAGAGGTCGCCGTGGAATACACCGCCCGCGAGCTCGAGGTTGTAGGCCACGACGAGGAACGCTCCCGCCGCGACGAACGCGAGCAGCCACCAGGTTCGCGCCGCGGCGACCGCGACTCCGATCGCGCACGCGCCCGCGACCGAGGCGACCGCCAGGGCGACGAGCAGCCGCGCCGGGATTCGGGTCGCGAGCGGCCGGCCGCTCAGCTCGTCGAGGGCGTGCGCGCCGATGCCCATCGCGAGCGCGAACGCGAGCGTCGTCCAGCCGAGCAGCGCCCAGTCCATCCGGGGGGCGAGCGCCGCGCCGACTGCGACGTAGGAGAGGTGCCAGAGGGTGTACGGGGGATGGAGCAGCGATGCGTAGTCGCGCCAGCCGCCGGGACCGAGCGCGTAGAACGCGGGCCGCGGCGCGCCGCTCAGCTGCGACGCCCCCAGACGACGATGCCGCCGCCGAGGCTGAGGCGGCGCGCGTGTACGTCCTCGATCCCCGCCTCGCGCCAGAGCTCGAGCAGCCGTGGTTCGGGCAGCCGCTCCCAGAAGCCGCGGATGCTCGGCCCGAGGAAGCGGCCGACGTCGCGCCAACCGGGAGAGACGGCTCGCCCCGCCAGCGGCAGCCCGACCCGGACGTAGAGCTCCCAGAGCGGGCGCCAGACGCCGCGCGGGACGCCGAACTCGAGCATCGCGACCGTCCCGCCCGGGCGGACGGCGGCGGCGAGCCCGCGCAGCGTCGCTTCCGGATCGTCGACGTAGCGGAGCAGGTACGTGAACGTGAGCGCGTCGAATCCGTCCTCGCCGGTGAGCTCCTCGGCCCGGCCCTCGCGCAGCTCGATCCGGTCGGCGAGGCCGGCCGCCTCGACGCGGCCGCGGCCGGCGGCGAGCATCTCCGGGCTCTGGTCGACGCCGACCACGCGTCGTTCGGGAGCCGCCCGGGCGAGGGCGATCGCGACCGCTGCGGTGCCCGTCGCGACGTCGAGGACGCGACTCGCGTCGGCGGGGACGCGCGAGACGAGGAACGAGCGCCAGCGCGGGTCCTGACCGAACGAGAGCAGCCGCGCGTAGCGGTCGTAGCTCGGCCCGAGGGGCGCGAACAGGCTGCGGGCATGGCGGGTTCTCTGCGAGCGCTCGGCCAGGAGACCGACTCTATGCTTGATCCGTGTCGGTGAGCGACGACGTCGGGCGGATCGCGGCGCTCGCCGCCCCGTTCGCGACTCCCGGGGAGACCGTTTCCGGGATCGTCGTCGTCGAGCCGCTGGATGCGCGCCGCGTCTACCTCTGCGCCTACGAGTCGGCGGAGGGCCACGCCTGGCTCGGCCTCGACGACCACGGCCGGCCGATCGACGACCGGCGCCTCGTGCGGGAGGCTGCGTCGCTCGCGGCGCTCTGCGAGGTCGCCGAGGAGAGCGCCGGCGGCGGCGACCTCGGCGATCTTCGCGCCCGCCTCGCGGAGCTGCGCGAGCGCGAGGCGCCGGCCGGGATCGAGGAGGCGGAGCAGGCCGCCGCCGTGCTCGCGGAGACGCTCGAGGCGGCGCCACGCGTCGCTCGTACGCCGTACCTCGACGCGATCGGCGCCGCCTCCCGCAGGCTCGAGCAGGCGCTCGGCGAGGACGCGCGCTCGCCGTTCGCCGCAGCGATGCAAGCCGCGATCCCGGCCGTCGAGGGGCTCGCCGCCGAGGTCGAGCGCACCTACAAGGGGCCCCTGTCGTAGCTGCGCACCCTGAGCTGTTGGCGGAGCGCGTTACCGCCTTTCCGGGCCGACGCCGGGCTCGCGGTCGCGGTGTCGTCGACCGGAGCACAAGCCGGCGCTCGGCCTGCGGCCCCCGGCGGCTTCGAAGCCCACCTCGGCACGCGACCCCGCACGAACCGAGCCCAGCGTCGGCCCGGAACGCTCTCCGCGGGACACCTGCAGCTCGCGGCCGAAGCGAAGCCTCCCGCGCGTGGCCCGCTAGAGTGGCCGCATGGAAGGTGGAGGCTTCGGATTCCCGTTCGGGGGCGACCCCGAGGACATCATGCGCAGCCTGCGCGAGTTCGCCGAGAAGCAGGCGGAGACGGTACAGGAGGCGCAGCGCGAGCAGTTCGCGACGCTGACCCTGAATACGGCGGTCGAGCTGACCTCGGCTGCGCTCCAGCAGATTCAGGTTCAGGGCGGTGCCGACGAGCAGTCGATCGCGCTGCGCGACGCGATGCGCGTCCTCTTCCCCGAGGCGGTGGCGCTCGTGAGCGCCGCGCGCCAGGGCTTCATGCGCGAGTAAGCAGCCGTCCGAGGCGGCCGAGCGCCGTATCCGCCGGGACGAGCAGGCCGCGGCTCGCGAAGCCGGTGGTGCGATCGAGCGTGCGCAGGAGCGCCTCGGCGAGCGCGGGCTCGTCCCGGAGCGCCCAGAGCGCGCGGGCGTTCGTCCAGGCAGCGTCGCGGGCGCGGGCGACGTCCCACATGGCGACGACGTCGTCGATGCGGGCGCAGCGGTGGACGAGCCGGTCGAGGGAGGCGAGCGCGCCGCTCAGATACGAGGGCTTCACGCGGGCCTCCACCTCGGCGAGGAGCGCGTCGACGTGCTCGTAGTCGCGGTGCTCGGCGGAGTCGTCGTCGAGGGCGAGGCCGAGCTCGGTGCACGTCGCGACGAGCGCGACGGGGAGGTCGCGATTGATGTGGGCGTTCATGCCGGCGAGCGCGAACTGGAGCGGGGCGACTCCGCGCCGGCCACGGGACTCGAACAGCGGCGTCCAGGCCGGCGGTGTCGCGCCCGGGTCGCGGCCGTAGGTGTCGAGCGCGGCGAAGAAGAGCCCGGCGAACCGGACGTCGAGGCACTCGACGAACTGCGGGTCCGCCGCCGTC
>Ga0075275_1000049_pt1 | contig 12882 bp, 16 predicted proteins | sample SF_Rice_5C_80N_3_FD_69769 | JGI IMG/M metagenome (GOLD analysis project Ga0075275, IMG submission 69769) | Rice paddy soil microbial communities from Twitchell Island, California, USA - SF_Rice_5C_80N_305 | ecosystem: Environmental > Terrestrial > Soil > Paddy field/soil | place: USA: Twitchell... | reverse complement strand
CGTCGTCGACGTCGCGATCGACCAGGGCGGGTGCATCGAGACCGCGCATGCGACCACCCACTCCGACCCGGTGTACGAGGTCGACGGGGTCACCCACTACTGCGTGGCGAACATGCCGGGCGGCGTGCCGATCACCTCGACGAAGGCCCTCACGAACGCGACGCTTCCCTACGTGGAGGCGATCGCCGACCACGGCCTCGCACGGGCGGTCGCCCGCGATGCCGCTCTCGCGCGCGGCGTCAACGTCTTCGACGGCAAGATCACCTACGAGGCGGTCGCCGAGGCGCACGGGGCCGACTTCACGCCGCTCGAGGACGTCCTCCCGCTCGCGGCCGCCTGAGCGGCGGCGCCTACGAGTTCGACGCGCCTGAGTTCTTCGGCGGGGAGAGGCGGACGACGAGCCACGTGACGCCCGCCGCGGCACCGACCACGAGGGCGATGTAGAGCACGAACGCGAGCAGTCCGAGGGCAGTCGTCATCGCCCGCCTAGAATAGCCGCATGGCTCGCGCGTGCGTCATCGTGCTGGACGCGGTCGGTGCCGGCGCGCTGCCGGACGCCGACTCCTACGGCGACGAGGGATCGGACACGCTCGGCAACGTCGCCCGGGCCGTCGGCGGGCTCGACCTGCCCAGCCTCGAGGCCCTCGGGCTCGGCAATGTCGAACCGCTCGAGGGCTGTCCGCCGCAGCCGGGCGCGCCGGCGGTTGCCGGCCGCCTCGTCGAGCGGTCGAAGGGCAAGGACACGACGACCGGCCACTGGGAGCTGATGGGTGTCGTCACCGCGACCGCCTTCCCGACCTACCCGCACGGCTTCCCGCACGACGTGATCGACCCGTTCATGCACAAGACGGGGCGCGGCGTCCTCGGCAACGGGCCGGCGTCGGGGACGGAGATCATCCAGGAGCTCGGAGAGGAGCATCAGCGCACAGGCAAGTGGATCGTCTACACGTCCGCCGACTCCGTGTTCCAGATCGCAGCGCACGAGGAGACGGTGCCGCTCGACGAGCTGTACGAGGCGTGTCAGTCGGCGCGCGAGATCCTCACCGGCAAGCACGCCGTGGGACGCGTGATCGCCCGGCCGTTCGTCGGCGAGCCCGGCAACTACACGCGCACGCCGAACCGGCACGACTACTCGCTCGAGCCGCGCCGCCCGAACTACCTGTCGCTTCTACGCGAGGCCGGGACGAAGGTCTACGGCGTCGGCAAGATCGGCGACATCTTCGCCGGCTGCGACGTCGACGAGTCGTTCCCGACCAAGTCGAACCGCGACGGGATCCAGCAGACCGAGCGGTTGCTGCGCGAGCTCGACGACGGCTTCGTCTTCGTCAACCTCGTCGAGACGGACATGCTCTGGGGCCACCGCAACGACCCGGTCAACTTCCACCGCTGCCTGCAGGACTTCGACCGCAGCTTGCCCGACCTCCTCGACGCGCTCCGGCCCGGCGACCTCCTGATCGTCACCTCGGACCACGGCTGCGACCCGACGACGCCCTCGACCGACCACTCGCGCGAGCACGCGATGTTCCTCGCCTACGTCGAGGGCCACAACGCCGCCGGGCGCATCCACGAGGGCGAGTTCGCCGACGTCGGCGCGACCGTGAACGCCTGGCTGAACGGGAAGGCGCCGTCACGCGGCATCCCGGGGCAGCCGGTCGTCACGCCGTGAGCCCGCTCGGCGACCCGGCCTACCTGCGCGATCCGGCCCACGTGCGCACGCAGTACGCGAGCGAGACGAACCTCGCCGCGCGGGCCTCCCTCTACACGGACACGACCGGGCCGTCCGCGGGCGACGTCGCGCTCGCAGCGCTCGCCGAGGTCGGGCCAGCGACGCTGCTCGAGGTTGGCTGCGGCACCGGCTGGTTCGCGGCGGCCGTGCGCGACGAGCTCGGAGCGGACGTCACCGCAGTCGACCAGTCGGAGCGGATGGTCGAGCTCGCGCGGGAGCGCAGCCTCGACGCGCGCGTCGCGGACGTCCAGGCGCTCCCGTTCGCGGACGGCTGCTTCGACTGCGTCGCCGCGAACTGGATGCTCTATCACGTGCCCGACCTCGATCTCGGCCTCCGTGAGCTCAGGCGCGTGCTCCGGCCCGGCGGGCGCCTCGTCGCCGTGACGAACGCCCTCGACCATCTGCTTGAGTTCTGGGAGTTCGTCGGCGGGACGGAGGTGCGGCTCGGGCGGGAGCTGACCTTCGCGGCGGAGAACGGGGCGGAAGCGCTCGCGCGGCACTTCGCGCACATCGAGTTGCGGGACGCGCGCGGGACCGTCCGCATCGCCGACCGCGACGCGGTCGTGCGCTATCTCGAGTCGGCGGACCTTTTCCGCGACCTCGCCTCCGGCGTGCCGGCTTCCTTCGAGCCGTTCGACGCGCGTCGCTCGAATGTCGTCTTCGTCGCCGACGCGTGATCCGCCCCGCCGAGCTGATCCAGCGCAAGCGCGACGGCGGCGAGCTCACGGCGGACGAGCTCTCCGAGCTCGTGCTCGCCTACGCACGCGGCGACGTCCCCGACTACCAGCTCGCGGCGTTCCTGATGGCCGTCTACTTCCGCGGCCTGTCGGAGGTCGAGACGTTCGCGCTCACCGATGCGATGGTGCGCAGCGGCGAGACGATCGACCTCGCCGGGGCGCTCGGCCGGCGCGTCGTCGACAAGCACTCGACCGGCGGGGTGGGGGACAAGACGACGCTCGCGGTCGGTCCCATCGTCGCCGCCTGCGGCGTGCCGTTCGGGAAGATGAGCGGCCGCGGGCTCGGGCACACCGGCGGCACGCTCGACAAGCTCGAGTCGATCCCGGGCTTCCGCGTCGAGTTGAGCACCGAGGAGTTCGTCGCCCAGGTGCGCGACGTCGGCCTCGCGATCGTCGGGCAGACGGCCGACCTCGTCCCGGCCGACAAGGGGCTCTACGCGCTCCGCGACGTCACCGCGACCGTCGAGAACATCTCGCTGATCGCGGCGAGCATCATGTCGAAGAAGATCGCCTCCGGCGCCGACGCGATCGTGCTCGACATCAAGGTCGGCGGCGGCGCCTTCATGAAGACGCTCGACGACGCCCGCCGGCTCGGCGAGGAGATGCGCGGGCTCGGCCGGCGCGCGGGCCGCGACGTCGTCTGCATGATCACCGACATGGAGCAGCCGCTCGGCCGCGCCGTCGGCAACGCGCTCGAGGTGCGGGAGGCGCTGGCGACGCTCCGCGGCGAGGGGCCGCCCGACTTCGCCGAGCTCGTCCTCGACGCCGCCGCGCACCTGCTCGCCCTCTCCGATCTCGGCGTCGACCGCGTCGAGGCACGCCGGCGAGCGGAGCAGTCGCTCGCAGAAGGTTCCGCCGTCGCCGCCTATGAGCGATGGGTCCGCGCGCAGGGCGGCGACCCCGCCGAGAGCGCGCTGCCACGTGCACCGCTCATCCGCGAGGTATTCGCACCGCGGGCAGGCTACGTCGGCGGGCTCGCCGCACTGCCGATCGGTCTGGCCGCGCTCCATCTCGGCGCCGGCCGGCGCGCGAAGGAGGACGCCGTCGACCACGCGGTCGGCGTCGTCTGCCGGCGCAAGCGAGGAGACGCCGTCGAGCGCGGTGAGGCGCTCGCCGAGATCCATGCGCGCGACGACGCAACCGCGGACGAGGCGGCCGAGACCGTGCTCGCGGCCTACCGGCTCGACGACGAGCCGCCGCCCGAGCGTCCGGTGGTGCTCGAGACGCTCGCCTGAACATCCGCCCCTCTCGGGCGGATGCGGCCCGACTACGCTGGGCTCCATGCCGGAGCTGCCCGAGGTCGAGAGCGTCCGTCGCCAGCTCGAGCCCGCCCTCGTCGGGCGGACGTTCGAGCACGTCGAGATTGCCGATACGCGGCTCGTCAGGCCCTACGAGCCGGCCGAGGTGGCGGCGGAGCTCGCAGGCGAGCGCGTCGCAGCGGTCGCCCGCCGCGGCAAGTATCTGATTGTCCGGTTCGAGAGCGGTCGCGTTCTCCTGATCCACCTCCGGATGACGGGGAGCCTCCGCCACGCGCGGCGCGGAACGCTCCAGGACGATCCGCACCGGCGTGCCGTTGTCAGGTTAGACGACGGATCGGACGTCGCCTACCGCGACGTGCGGCGCTTCGGCACCTGGTTGCTCCTCGAGCCGGGCGAGGCCGAGCCGTACCTCGACGCGAAGGTCGGGGTGGAGCCGCTCGACGCGATCTTCACCGCGGCGCACCTCGGCGAGCGCCTGCGGGGCCGCCGCGCGCCCGTCAAGGCAGCCCTGCTCGACCAGCGCACGCTCGCCGGCATGGGGAACATCTATGTCGACGAGGCGCTCTGGCACGCGCGGATCAATCCCCTGCGTCCCGCCGAGAGCCTCGACCGCGGGGAGCTGCGACGCCTCCATCGCGGCATCCGCACCGCGCTCGAGCACGGCATCGCACGGCAGGGCTCGACCCTGCGCGACTACGCCCTGCCCGACGGCGGCCCGGGCTCGATGCAGGACGAGTTCAAGGCCTACGGGCGCGGCGACGAGCCGTGCGGCCGATGCGGAACCCCGATCGCGAAGACCCGCGTCGCCGGCCGGGGAACGTGGTTCTGCCCGCGCTGCCAGCCTCAGGCGGCGAGCAGCTCGTCCAGCCGGCCGTCGCGGTCGAGCCGCCACAGTTCCGTGTAGCCGCCGATCGGCTGGCCGTCGAGCATGATCTGGGGGACGGTCCAGCCGCCGGTCAGGTCGAAGACGGTCTGCCGGAACGCCGGATCGTCGTCGAGGTGCACCTCCTCGTAGGCGACGTCCTTCGAGTCGAGGAGCGCCTTGGCGCGCACGCAGTAGCCGCACCAGCGCGTCGTATAGATCCGAATTCGGGTCATTGCTGTGTACAACGAGTATCACGGCGCGATCGTTCCCCGGCCGACGCCGGTTCTAGACTGAAACGGCCATGGCCGGGCGCTCCTACAAGACCGAGGCGGTCGTCCTCCGGTCGTTCAGGCTCGGCGAGGCCGACCGGATCCTGCACCTCTACACGCTGGAGCACGGGAGGATCGGTGCGGTCGCGAAGGGCATTCGCAAGACGAAGTCGCGCTTCGGCGCCCGCCTCGAGCCGCTCTCGCACGCCGAGCTCGTGCTCCACCGGGGCTCCGGGGAGCTCGAGACGGTCACGGGCGTCCAGCTCGTCCGCGCGCACCACGCGGCCCGAGAGGACTACTACCGCCTCTCGGTCGGGCTGATCGGAGCAGAGGCCATGCTGCGGCTGTTCAGCGAGCAGGAAGCCAACGCCCGCGCCTTCGAAGCCGTCACGCGCTTCCTCGACCTGCTCGAGGAGGCGCCGCACGCGGCCGACAGGCCTGCGCTCGACCCGCTCGGTCTCTCCTTCCAGCTGAAGCTGCTCTGGCTCTCCGGCTACCTGCCGCACCTGACCAGCTGCGCCGAGTGCGGCGCGGGTGACGCCGGCCTCGTCGGCTATTCGCCCCGGGCCGGCGGCGCCGTGTGCGGCGCGTGCGCCGGACGAACCGAGGCGCTCGCGCTCAGCGGCGAGGGGATCGCCGGGATCGAGGCGCTGCTCGCGAGCCCCCTCGCCGACGCCGGACCGCTCGCGTTGAGCGAGCGTGCGCGGCGGGACGCTCTCCGTGTCGTCACCGCGTCCTACGAGTTCCACGGCGGCTTCCGGCTGCGGACGCTCAGCGCCTGACCGGCCGGGCTTTCGAGGCCGAGCCGGCGGCGCAGGCGGCGCTCCCACGGGCGCGGCGGGACGTGACGGTCGACGAACGCGCGCTGCTGGACGGCCACGCGGGCGAGGGCGACGGTGAGGAGCGGGGCCGCGACGACGACGAGCACGTCCGCGAGGTTGAACGCGATCGTGCCGGCGACGAAGGGATCGGGGACGGCGCCCCCGTGCAGTCTCGCCGAGACGACGTTCCCGGCGACACCTCCCGCCGCGACCCCGGCGCAGACCGACGCGAACCGCGACGGCAGCAGTCCACAGATGAGGAGCACGCCGAGAAGAGCGAGCGCGACGGCCGACCACGCCTGCGAGCGCTGGTGGTAGTCCCACGCCGCGGTGCCCAGGCGCGCCCCGAGGACGAGATCCGCGCCCGCGCCGAATGCACACGGGAGTAGCACGAGGACGAGCCGTGACCGCATCGCGGTACGAATCGGCAGAGGCGGGCCGACCCGTGAGCCGTGCGACACTGGCGTCGTGACGCGCGACCTCGGCGACGGCTTCGAGCTCGACGACAGCCGGGAGCGCATCGACCGGGCAGCGGTGCACGCCTACCTCGGCGGCGAGGCGTACTGGTCGAAGGGGCGGAGCCGCGAGCGCCAGGACGAGCTGATCGACGCCAGCGACCTCCTCGTCGGCCTCTACCGCGAGGGTCGCCAGATCGGGTTCGCGAGAGCGGTCGACTGCGCGGCCGCCGGGTTCGTCTACCTGGCCGACGTCTACGTGGTCGAGGAATTCCGCGGCCGCGGACTCGGCCTCGAGGTCGTACGGGAGATCGTCGAGAACGGGCCGTTCGCCGGGCGGCGCTGGGTGCTGCACACGCGGGACATGCACGCGCTCTACGCGAAGCTCGGCTTCGGCTCGAACGAGCGGCTGATGCAGCGAGGCTAGGGCGAGCCGGAGAGCAGGTCGAAGCGGAGCGAGCCCTGGCTGCACACCGGCGTCGGCGGCTGAACCGGCACCTCGACGGAGCCGGCGCCGCTCGGCGAGACGCGCAGCCGCGCCGCCTTCGGCTCGCACGCGCCGGCCTGCTGCTCGCCCACGCCCGGGACGTCGGGAGAGAAGCGGGCCTGCGCGTAGGCGGAATCGCCGGGCGCGAGCACGACGCGAGCCGCGAGCGCCGTGCCCGGCTGGGCCGCCGCGGCGTGCGTCGGCAGCGGCTTCCCGCTCGCGTCGAGGAGCTGCACGTTCGGGATCCCGGTGACGAAGCACGAGGCCTGGGACGCGTTCGTCAGCGTCAGCTCGTAGCTGATCTGGCCGGCGCCGGCGCTGTTCGGGACGACGGCGAACGTTCCCGAGAGGTCGCCGCCGGCGCAGGCGGGAGCGGACGTGGTAGCCGTGGTGCCGCTGCCGCCCGCCGTCGTCGTCGTCACCGTGTGCGTGTGCGTGACCGTGACGGTCTGGGTGACGGTCGTGGAGCCGCCGCACCCGGCCGCGAGGAGGAGCAACACCGCGGCCGCAGCGCCGGCGGGGCGCATCAGTCGCCCCTGGGTGAGCGCCATTCGCGCTCCAGTGCCTCGTCCAGCCAACCCTTGACCCCGGAGAGGGGCAGCCGCTCCTGCGCGAGCGAGTCCCGCTCGCGCACGGTCACCGTCTCGTCCTCGAGCGTCTGCTCGTCGATCGTGAAGGCCCACGGGGTGCCTATTTCGTCCTGGCGGCGGTAACGCCTGCCGATCTGGCCGCTGTCGTCGTGCTCGACCTGGTGACGGCGGCGCAGCTCCTCGTAGAGCGAGCGCGCGCGGGTCGCCATGCCCTCGTCCCGCGGAATCAGCGGGAGGACGGCCGCGGTGACGGGCGCGATCTTCGGATGGAGACGGAGGACCGTCCGCTCGCGGTCGCCGACGACCTCCTCGTCGTACGCGTCGCAGAGGAACGCGAGCATGATCCGGTCGATCGACACCGCGGGCTCGATCACGTGCGGCGTGTAGCGCTCGCCGTCCTGGCCGACCCACTCGAGCTTCGTGCCGGAGTGCTCGGTGTGCTGCGTGAGGTCGAAGTTGCCGCGGTTCGCGACTCCTTCGAGCTCCTGCCAGCCGATCGGGTAGAGGTACTCGAGGTCGCTCGTGCCGCTCGAGTAATGGGAGCGCTCCTCGGCGTCGTGCTCGCGGACGCGCAGGTTGCTCGCGCGGAGGCCGAGCCGCCGGTACCAGCCGACGCGCTCGTCGATCCAGTAGCGGTACCACTCCTCCGCCTCGTCGGGGGGCACGAAGAACTCCATCTCCATCTGCTCGAACTCGCGCATCCGGAAGAGGAAGTTGCCGGGCGTGATCTCGTTGCGGAACGACTTGCCGACCTGCGCGATGCCGAACGGCGGCTTCCGGCGCGCGAGCTGGGCGACGTTCTTGAAGTTGACGAAGATGCCTTGCGCGGTCTCGGGGCGCAGGTAGGCCGACGAGCTCGCGTCCTGCATGGCGCCGACCTGCGTCTCGAACATGAGGTTGAACTGACGCGGCTCGGTCAGGTCGCAGTCGGAGGTCTCGCCAGGGCGCTTGCTCGGCTTCTGGCCGCACTGGGAGTCCTCGAGCCTGTCGGCGCGGAAGCGGCGCTTGCAGTGGCGGCAGTCGACGAGCGGGTCGGTGAAGCCGCCGACGTGCCCGGACGCCTCCCAGACGCGCGGGTTGAGGATGACCGCCGAGTCGAGGGCGACGATGTCGTCTCGCTCCTGCACCATCGCGCGCAGCCACAGCTGCCGGATGTTGCCCTTCGTGAGGACGCCGTAGTGCCCGTAGTCGTAGGTCGAGCCGAGGCCGCCGTAGATCTCCGAGGACGGGAAGACGAAGCCGCGGCGCCGGCAGAGCGAGACGATCTTGTCCATCGTCAGGGGCGATGCGGTCTCCGACATGGCGTGAGGTTACCGAGCCGCGCGCGCCGGCTTTCGAGGAGGCGTCGCGGCGGCTCGCCGTGGACGAGATTCCGCCGTTCTGCCCGAGAGGCTCGACCTCGCCGGCACGATTCGCCGCGTACGCTGGCTTCCCCGTGGGCGGGTGGGGGCTGGGGATGGTCCAGGCGAGGAGCCCCGCCCGCGAGCAGGGGCTGGACGCGAGCAGGGGCTAGAGTCGCGCGCATGGCCGCCACTCCGGCGATCGCGGTGGTCGAGAGGGCCGGGATCCGCTACGCGCTGCACGAGTACGAGCACGACGCGGCCGCGGGCTCGTACGCGCTCGAGGCGGCCGGGAAGCTCGGCGTCGACCCGGCTCGCGTGTTCAAGACGCTCGTCGTCTCCCTCGACGGAGCGCTTGCGCTCGCGCTCGTCCCGGCCGCCGAGCAGCTCGACCTGCGGGCGCTCGGCAAGCGCGCACGCCTCGCCGACCGTGCCGACGCCGAGCGAGCCACCGGCTACGTCACGGGCGGGATCAGCCCACTCGGCGGGCGCCGCCGCCTGCCGGCGCACCTCGACGAGTCGGCGCTCGCGCACGAGACGATCCTCGTCAGCGCCGGGCGGCGCGGGCTCCAGCTCGAGCTCGACCCGCGCGAGCTCGTCCGGCTCGCAGGCGCCAGGGTCGCCGCGATCGCCGCGTTACGCTGACGCGATGCCGAATCCGCCCGTCGAGCTGCACGTGGTCTCGGACGCGACCGGCGAGACCGCGGCGCGGCTCGTCCAGGCGCTCGAGGCGCAGTTCCCGGAGCAGGAGTTCGTCGAGATCCGCCACCCCCGGGTCGAGTCCGAGGACGACCTCCAGCTCGCGGTCAGCCGCATGCGGGGCCGGGCCGCCGTCGTCGTCTACACGCTCGTGAAGCCCGAGCTGCGCGACGCGATGCGGACGCTCTGCCGGCGCGCCCGGCTCCACTACTGCGACCTCCTCGGCCAGCCGATCGAGGCCGTCGCTCGCGTGTCGGGCATGGCCGCCAGGATGACGCCCGGCTCGCGGCCGCCGCTCAACTCCGCGTACTTCAAGCGCATGGAGGCGATCGAGTTCGCCGTCCGCTTCGACGACGGCGTCGGGCGCGGCCTCCGCGACGCCGACCTCGTCCTCGTCGGCGTCTCCCGTACCTCGAAGACGCCGCTCTCGATCTACCTCGGCTACCTCGGCCACAAGGCCGCGAACGTCCCGGTCGTGAAGGGGATCCAGCCGCCGAAGGAGCTCTTCGACATCGATGCGCGCAAGATCGTCGGCCTGACGATCGATCCGAACCGCCTCGTCGAGATCCGCCGCGCACGCGTGCGCACGATGGGCGGCGGCGCCCGCAACCGGCAGTACGCCGAGCTGATGGAGATCTACGAGGAGCTCGAGCAGGCCGAGAAGCTCCACCGGCGCCTCGGCTGTCCCGTGATCGACATCTCCGAGCTCTCGATCGAGGAGACCGCGCACCGCGTCCTGCGCGTGCTCGAGGAGCGCCGCGGCGCAAAGGTGCGCGCGTGAACCGTCCGCAGCGCGAGAAGCCGCCCGTCCCGCGTCGCTACTGGGCGCTCTGGTGGGTGATCCTCGTCGTCGCCGACTTCGTCTTCTACGTGCTCCTCACGCCGATCTGGATCGGGCTCCGCGTCGCCGCCTGGCTCGCGGAGTTCCAGGCACGACGCCGCCGCGATTGAAGGTTGATGTGAAACAGCCGGGTCGCCCGGATGCCGCCCAGGCACGGCGCGAGACCGTCTCGTCGGCCCGGCTCGGGCCACCGGCCTGTGCTGCGACTGCCGAGCCGCCCTCGCTTGGCCTGAGACGGCCCCGAACGAGCGTCTATCTCACATCAAGCCCTCTGCGGCTCACTGCGCGGAGCTGGAGGAAGTTCGGCAGCCGGTTCCAGCGGCTCGGCGAGCCGTCGGGAGCGACGTACGCGGGCTCGCGCAGCGCCTCGACGAGGAAGCCCGCCTCCTCGAGCGCACGCGCGTAGTCCTCGAGCGGGTACGCCCAGCCGCGGAAGGTGATCGAGAGGCCGTCCCGCTCGTCCGGGATCTCCACTCGGCGCCTGCCGTAGTACGAGCCCTCGATCACGAAGCGGGCGTCCGGCGCGCGCGACTCGAACGCGCCGGCGTCCGCGAGCGGGTGGACGACGCACACGCAGAAGCGCCCGCCGGGCTCGAGGACGCGCGCCGCCTCGCGCACGGCGGCGGGCATGTCCTGGACGTCCATCAGCGAGTTGAAGGCGACCACGAGGTCGAAGGCGCCGTCGTCGAAGGGCAGCGCGGCCGCGTCGCCGAGCACGTACTCGCCCGCCGGATCCTCCTCGCGGGCCAGCCGCAGGAGCGTCGGCGACGCGTCGAGGCCGACGACCCGGTGGCCGCGGGAGGCGAGGTCGCGGCAGACGCGACCCTCGCCGCAGCCGACCTCGAGCGTCGCGCGACCCGGCGGCGGCACGAGCTCGAAGAACGTCGGGCCACTGTAGTGCCAGTAGGCGTCGTGCCCCGGAGCCCGCGCCCACGCCGCCCAGTTGAGGGCCTCGTGCTCCCACTCCTCGTTGTAGGAGCTCAACGCAGCACCTGCGTCTCCAGCCGCGTCTCGCCGTCCGGGCCGACGCGGTAGCCGGCCGCGCCCTCGACCGCGGCGACGACCTCGACGAGCTCGGCGCCCTCGAACCGGGCCGCCGCCGCGTCGTCGAGCGCGAGCCCGGGTGGAAAGCCTCCGGCGACCAGCGAGGTGTACACCGGCCGCCGCCGCTCCTCGCCGTCGTAGTGCGGGCAGGCGCTCCCCGGGAGCAGACCGAGCCCGTCGCGCATGCCCTCGAGCTGCGGTCCGAACGAGTCGGTGATCCCCGCCTCGAACCAGCAGATCATTCCCGCGCTCCAGCCGAAGAGGACGACTCCGGCCTCCCAGGCCTCCCGCAGGATGCGGTCGAAGCCGTGCAGGCGCCAGACCGCGAGCATGTTCGCGGTGTTCCCACCGCAGACGAGGATCGCGTCGTGCGAGAGCGCGAGCTCCCGCAGATCATCCGGCGGCCAGGGATAGAAGCTCAATCGCGTCACCTCCGCGTCCCAGGCGAGCATCGCTTCCGGCAGCTCCGCGAACTGGGGGCTCGCCGTCGTGTCGACGAGCACCCTCCGGCCCCGCGCGAAGCGGAGTACGTACTCGACCATCGGCCGGTCCGGGAACCTGCCGATGCCCACGATGGTTTGCCGGTGCATCGTCGGTCGTATGACAACATCTGCGCTCATGACTCGCTACGTCTACGACTTCGACGAGCCCGCGGAGGGGGGACGAGACCTCCTCGGAGGCAAGGGTGTCGGGCTCGCGGAGATGACGCAGCTCGGAGTCCCCGTGCCCGCCGGCTTCACGATCACGACCGACGCATGCCGCGCCTTCATGGGAAGCGGCGGCGAGGTGGAAGGCCTCGACGCCGAGGTCGAGGAGCACATCGGCCGGCTCGAGGAGAAGACGGGCAAGCGCTTCGGCGACACGGATGACCCGCTGCTCGTCTCCGTCCGCTCGGGGGCCGCGATCTCGATGCCCGGGATGATGGACACGATCCTCAATCTCGGCCTCGACGACGCCTCGGTGGAGGGGCTCGCGCACTCGACCGGCAACGATCGCTTCGCACGCGACTCGTACCGGCGCCTGATCCAGATGTACGGCGAGGTCGTCGACGGGATCGACGGCCACCGCTTCGAGCAGGCGCTCGCCGACCTCAAGCGCGACCGCGGCGCACGTCAGGACGTCGACCTCACCGCCGGCGACCTCGCGCAGCTCGTCTCGACCTTCAAGCACATCTACGAGCAGGAGACCGGCCGCGGCTTCCCCCAGGACGCGCGCGAGCAGCTGCGGCGCGCCGTGCTCGGCGTCTTCCAGTCGTGGGAGAACCCGCGGGCGCAGGTCTACCGGCGCACCTACTCGATCCCCGACGACATCGGCACCGCCGTCAACGTCGTCCAGATGGTGTTCGGGAACGCGGGTGACCAGTCGGCGACGGGCGTCTGCTTCACGCGCGACCCGTCCACCGGCGAGCAGGGCGTCTACGGCGAGTACCTCGTCAACGCGCAGGGCGAGGACGTCGTCGCCGGCATCCGCACGCCGCAGCCGCTCGAGGAGATGCGCGGCCGCCTGCCCGAGGCGTACGACCAGCTGCTGGAGACGATGCGGAGGCTCGAGCAGCACTACCGCGACATGCAGGACATCGAGTTCACCGTCGAGGAGGGGCACCTCTACCTCCTGCAGACGCGCTCGGCGAAGCGCACCGCCGCAGCTGCGATCAAGTCCGCCGTCGACATGGCCGGCGAGGGCCTGATCGACCGCGAGGAGGCGATCGCGAGGATCGACCCGGCTGCGCTCGACCAGCTCCTGCACCCG
>Ga0075275_1000048_pt1 | contig 12882 bp, 8 predicted proteins | sample SF_Rice_5C_80N_3_FD_69769 | JGI IMG/M metagenome (GOLD analysis project Ga0075275, IMG submission 69769) | Rice paddy soil microbial communities from Twitchell Island, California, USA - SF_Rice_5C_80N_305 | ecosystem: Environmental > Terrestrial > Soil > Paddy field/soil | place: USA: Twitchell... | reverse complement strand
TTCAAACATCATCGATTCGACGTGACGTGCAAAAATCACAGCCAGTTCGCTCAACTTACCGCTATTCACGCACCACTCGCACTTTCTTTCAAGTATCATATGGATAAAGTCTAGCTTAGATCTGGATTTTCTAAGTCATATGTGGATTTAAATAACTTCTCGAATTGATTTTGATAGCCCTGAATACCTTCATCTTGGTTCCCAAAGCGCCATACGTTTTTTAGGGCCTCTTCAGAATTTTCAATTCGTGACGGGAGAGGATAAACAACTAGCGGACGTAAATCGTCGGACACTTTGCGATAATTTACAGCTCGGCTTATCAAATCAGGAACACCCGTCAAACTTTGGCTGTTTGGGGTAAAAACTACAACTAATTTTTCCGGCATTATCATTGTACATATGCCGCTTGTATCTGTAATACCAGTTCGCGAGTCTATTAATATGTAATCAAATAGGTCCATGAGTTCTTCGGCGAACGCAGAATAAACCCAGGGTGATATCCTAAAGAGATCTTCCCAGGGAAACCTGCTTACTTTACCGGAGTATTCAGGGCTGAACTGTCCGGCCCTCATCAAAAAAAGTTTTCTATATTTATTGTCGTTGCTTAAACTATCTAAAGATATTTGACGCGAATACTGCCTTATATTTATCCTTCGGATTTCATCCTGGACTTGTTGTTTGGATTTTCTGACAGTTTTCCCCTCGGTTTTTTCTAGTGCTTCCTTAAGTTCCAACCATAAATCTATCAGTCCGGGAAATTGGTCCTCTCTAACATTATCTGAAGGTGAATATTTTTGGGGGACAAAAAAACGGTGTAAGCCGGGAGCTTCCAAATCCCAGTCAATCATCAAAATACCACGCTTGCAATCATCTCGCTCGGCTAATAAACAAGCGATATTTGCCAATGCCATTGTTCGTCCAGTCCCGCCTTTGTAGGAGTAAAACGTGATAATTTTTCCAGGTTCCATATTACATCCTAAAACACCCAGTTCGGGGCCAAATTTCTAATTAGGTGTTGAACATCCTGTTCTTTTGGTAATTCAAAATCTGCACAATTTCCACAGGGGTTATGTATATTCTGTTCCAGGCGCTTGCATTGACCAACAATGTGTCGAGCTATTTCTTCTATATCTTTTCGATAATCCCTTCGCCGACGACGCTCGCCCGAGCTTAACATGAAATATTTTACAAAATCATATACAGGGTGAGATGCATCAATTTCTTTAGGAAATTTATCTATTCCACGAATAACAATTGGAATGATAAAACTGGTTTCTTTCGTCGACCGAACATTTAATTCTTGTAAACGTGTCTGTTCGAGCAAAGACATAGCATGGAATTCTTGAGCACATAATGGATCGTCGCTATCGAAGTAACGATATGTATAAAGCATAATCATACAAGCGCTTTCACACAATTCTCTCGCGGTACGAGTTGTATTAGCTAAAACACTTTTGTTTTTTAGCTGCGCCGATATTTCAAATTCAAGATCCTCCTGAATTTCTTGGGCTGCGGTTCTTATTAAGGAGTTAATACTGTCGACAGGAAAACTTATAAAACACGCATACATCAAAGGTGCTGGGCTTTGTGATGTTTTTTTTAGATAGTGAGGTAAAGCATTAAGTAATGTTGATACTGGAATAATATAAGCGATTTTATCTTTTGGAAGATCTTCATCGCTTGCAACTACCATTCCGGCAAGTTTTTCCTCATCTCGATGCCACACTGGCCCACCACTATATCCTCCTTGAATACGATGGGCAGTTTCAGCCTCTACTTGGATATAACCCAATTCGGTTTTTCCAAGCATTTTTCCATATGTCCAATCCCCAATATCATTCGGAAAACCGCATACACCAAAATTACAGTATGAATAGTCGTTCACTTCTGCTAATTCAATTGGAATGGCTCCTTCTGGCGCATCTTCTAGAATCTCTAATAGGGCAATGTCCGATTTTGGATCCCAATATCTAACTATAGAAAGTGAAGATAGAGATTTTTTTTCAAGTAAAGGAAAATCGAGCAGCACTGTTAAGTCAGGGAGTTCTTGTGTTTCCCTGGGGATTTTCAGGCTGTCAGCAACAACATGGGCACAAGTTAATATCTGGTTGCAGGACACAAGAAATCCAGCGCCAAAAACTCTGCCTTCCGAGTTTTGTATGCGTACTATAGCTTGCTCAATTGGTTTGGACATAGAGCCTCGTTGTATTAAAAATCAACCCATTTCAATCGCATTTTTCGCGTACCACACATCCATCCTGCGAAGATCGCTGTGCGAATGAGTGCGAATATCCACTGCTGGATGCTTTTGGATGAGAAAACATGTTCCAGCGATAAATCTAAAGGGGCAAATGTACATCACCCTAAAGAACATGGTCTGGTCAGAGATTATCCCGCCTTTCTTTTTCTCTTCGGCTTTACCTTGACCCACTTGAGATTGACCGAATAATTTGCCTCCAGGCCTGATGCGGCAAGGATTATTCCACACTCCGCGCTGAGCTTGAGCCCAAATGAAACTTCGATTTCATCCGGCGCATCATGTAATTTACGCAATTGCGCCAGGATGAACTGCGCCGCGGGTTTGACTCTCTCCAGCGATTTCTCCAATGTCTCATGGGCTTTCTCAACAACATCGTAACGCGAGGCTTTGACGATATTGCCTGGACCGGGTTCGTCTACTTCCACGAACATGCTGGTTCCATCTTCAAGGGGAAATTCAACTAAACGTTTTATGGCTGCTCCTTTGTTTTTTATGTACATCCAACCCAACTTAGGAAACCAATCGCACTCCCTACATTCGTAATATTGTTCTGAGTGTAGTCCAAACACCAACTAGTAGCAAGATGATGATATTGATGATTATCCTATTATTATGTTACCTTGGCCATTATTCGTTTCACGCACATCTCCGATCTATACATACTGATTTTTGAATAAAGTATGTCACAAAATCTGGGCATTTTCTCTCTTGATTTTGGCTAAAAATGTGACTCTCAATTTTCAAAAATCAGTAATCAATTATTGTTTTCAGCTCATTTAGGTCCCTGATCTTATTCACCAGAGAGTTTGTATGAATGCTGGATGTTTTCTCCGGGAACCGGGAACCTTTCGATCAAACAGGCTTCATATTCGCATCCTGGGCGCCCTTCACAAAGCTCCACCGGTCATACACAAAGAGTATTTATTCAATTGGTAAATTTGCCTTTTGGGCTGCGAATTGATATATCCTTGTCTCTGGCTTGGCATATGGCAGCTCGAACGAAAGAAATATATATTTAAAATACTGTCTTAATTCCAGATGATCCAGCATTCTATCTGCCGAGGGGAAGGCGTTTGAGATGATCCCAAGTATCCAGCCTTTACTCCTTAATTCGGACAATATACTGTGAACATCGTTAAAACAGACAAACGAACTTGGGTCCATATATGTATTAATGAGCCAGTCAGTGAGTTCCGATTGGCATGGTGATATATTGAGAGATGTGAGCAAACTTTCAAAGAAGCTTTCCCAATAGTTGCGTTCGCTTTCGTCGGAATTTGCTTTTGTCCTTCTAACTGCATCTAAGGCGGACAAGCTGGAGCGGTTTTTCCATTCATTCGAATAAGCGCTCTTGTAATCTTCTATGCTCAAAGGATATTTTCGAACCCCGCCTATTTTTTTGCATATTTTGGCCAAAGTGATATGGCTTATGCATACGAGCGTATCGCCCAAGTCAAAAAAGATTGTCTTAATCTCGGTTTCCATAATGCATCCTCTTTTATGCCGCTATACCTGCTTTTGAGAACTGGGTGGTTTGGTTTGCAACACTAAGCCTATAATTTCATTAAAGAAATCATCGACCCGATCATCTTTGATACAGTATTCTTTTTTGACCTCAGGCAACATGACGGTACAGATTCCATTAATTGTGTCAATGTCTTCCAGCTTGCTTAGGCGGGATATTATCTGCTCCATAAACACCCGCTGATTCGTTAGGATAGGGATTCCACCGCGAGCTCTAGTGGCCTCTTCATCTTTCTCGGTATGGTCTTTTTTTTCGACGATTTCATCCTGAACCACAGCGATTTTTGGGCTTTTCTCCCATTTGTATATCCCTGTAAAGCGGCCAAAATAAGCAACGGCGAGGATGTAATTCTCGACTGCTTTAGATAACGCTTTCCTGGAATTTTTTCCATAAAATTGACCAATTGACATTGCATAATCAAATTCGATATGGCCGCGTAATGCATATATTTTCCCCAAAAGTTGCCAGAAATCTTCAACACAATCTTTCGAATCGACCCTTTTCGCATTCCGGTGGGGTTTGAAAAGGTAATCAGCAGATGACTTCTGGATTTTTCTTTCTGCTTTTGTTAATTGCTCCTTAGCTTTTTCCAACCACGCTTTCTCATTTTTTGGAACGGGAGCTCCAATTTGATCAAACAACTTGTATAACTGGGCGAGATCCTCATAACTATCAACAATAAGCACATCATAATCTTTTTCGATCGCTTCTGCCAACCCTGCCCTCAAGTTCTTTTCAGATAAATTCGCTATCCTGGCGGCATCGCCGCCGAGTCCCGAATCTGTTTTCAGTCTTAATATTTCACGATAAGTGCAGCCGATTTCGTTGTAAATCTGACTTAGGCGAATCGGTTCAACAATTTTAGCTTCACCATTGCTTTCCCCAAATGTTTTTAAGGCATCGTTAAGATATTTCAAAGAGTCGCTAAAATCCCTTTCAACCAGATCTTCTGACCGCCTAGAAATCCATAAAGTACCAATATACCTATAAGATTGCCCTAACGTGATTCTGGCCAGACCAACTTGGCGAAGATTATCATTTTCCTGTAGCAAATCTAGGACTTCCTTGCTTAATTCACTGGCGTAATAAGGATCACCAAATGCCAGTTGAGTAATTGCATAGGAAATTAGGCTTAGAGAATATCTATCATTTCTCCAGTCTCGTAAAGTTGCTCTAATATTTCTACCATATTCGATAAGAGATTCTGCCCTTACCCGATAGCCTAGTTGTGCGTATACTCGACCTAAATTATCATAAGCTGTAGCCAGTGGATCACCTTGCGTTTTTTGCACAGTTGAATAATACTGAATGGCCTCAATAAAAGCGTTTAGAGCCATCTCATAATGACCTAAATTCATCCAAAACGCATAACCTATATCATTGTAAGCGCGGCCCAATATCATATTCTTCCGAAAGATGTTAGTAGTCTCGAATGCTTTTAGCCGATTGATTATCTCTTTTAGTTTATCGATGCCTTCCTTGGTTTCGCCCGTATAGATAAGGACCCTGGAATGCCATACATCAAAATCATCGATCTCTAACTGCCTGTCAGAATCTGTTGACGCCAAACTTGCAACTAATTTTCGTCTTTCATCATCCGCTTGGTTACTAGCCGCCTTGTATTCGCCGCGTTGGACCATTTCCTGAAAGGTTTTTACTCCTGGGGATATTTGTTGGTGTGGGATTCCCTGACTTTGGTTAACGGATGTTGTAAGGTCCGCATCTTGCGGCATTAAAGGGCTTGGAGGTGGTTGATTTTTTGACGTCTGACGTTTTTCAAAACGATCCCAAATAAACTCTAAAATCGCCTTAATAATCGGTCCAACAAGTTTAGCAATTTCATCCATACCCATTCTGCACCTCTTACAAACTAAGACTTCGTAATTCCCAGCCTTTTCCGGGAAGAAAGATCGAAAACTCTTGGCTTCTCGTGTGTTAATCGTAAAACTTTCCTACAAAATTGTATAGCCAGACCAGAAATAACTTCAAGTTTTCCAGATTCGGCTCCTTCTATCATCACATTAAAGAGTCCCGATTCAGTGCTCGAATACCAAGCCTTGATTCTGATATGGTACTTTAATCCCGATTTATTTTTTATTTCTTTCTTAATCCAATTAATATCCTTCTGAGAGATCTTTTCAGTCATATGTACTGTTGCCAAAACCTGTGGCCATTTTTTAAGCGATCCCGCCTTTTCCTTCAAGATGGTTTCTTTTGGCACAGCAGCTTCTTCAGTAGAAAGAAGCTTGAATAGCAAGGAAATTGCATACAAAGAATCTGCTGCTCCATGCTTTTCGTCATTAATAATTATATTTCCAACCTGTTCGGCTCCCAACATATAGCTATTTTTCTTGCCCCACATTTTCGCTTCGAGGTTTCTGTCGCCGTTGAGGGTTTTTATGGTTTCAATCCCCAATTCCTTTAGACTTTGTTTCAGGCCAGAATTTGCACTATCGGTTATGACCACTTTATTATTTTGCAATTCGTTTCTTTTTGCGTAATAAACAGCTAGAATATATATCAGGTCATCCCCGTTATAAAAATTTCCTTTTCTGTCAACAACGACGATCCGATCCCCGTCGCCGTCAAAGGCAAAGCCATAATCAGCCCCTTTCTGCCGCACAATTTTAATTAATTTCTCTGGATATCTCCGATAATATTCTGAGCCGCAATTATCGTTGATCTTTTTCTCACCAGTCATGTCGTTATTAAGACTGGTAACAGACGCTCCCAATCCAGTTAAAAGCTGTTCTCCTGTTCGAGAAACAGCACCGTTTGAACAATCTATAACTAAATTCAAACCTAGCAAGCTTTTACGCCCTAGCATCTTAATATGATCTGCGATATATCTTTTTACTTGGTCCGTTTTTTGACGTTGATATCTTCTTGTCCTCCTCTTTTTAACTGTATTTGGTGTGAAATTGGGACTTACCAACAATTCTTTAATTTCTTTTTCTTTATCGGGCTGCAATCTAAGTCCATTAGAATCAACCAACTTAATCCCATTATAGTTGGCAGGATTATGAGACGCAGATACTACAATGCCAAGTTGGGTACGGGTCGTTTTTGTTATATAAGCCACAACAGGAGTAGGAGCAATCCCTAAGTCTAAGACATTGATGCCATTATCAATAAAGCAACTCTTTAAGACTCTAATATAATCTTTTCCTGAAGGCCGAGTGTCTCTCCCTAAAACCACCTGATAATTTTCAATTTTCTTTCTTAACAAGAAACCGGATAGAGCTTGTCCAATACAATACATACCATTTTGGGTAAATGGCCAGTCCCCCACTATCCCCCTTATCCCATCAGAGCTAAAGGTAATTTCTGACAATGAATTTATCTGCCTTCTGCTATCTCAGTCAGGAAATTGAAATCACACACTTTTTCCACAAAATGGATAATTTTAATTTCTCATAGTAGCCCTCTTGCAAAAGTCTCTGGTAGTTAGGCTTTCGCCTTCGGCGTGCTCGGCGAAACCTGACATTTCATGAAGACAGAAGCTTTGGCGGGTTGAAAACCCGCCCTACGAACACTTATGTAAAAGGTTAAGTAAATTATAACGCCAACTCAGAGCCATTTTCATAATCCCGGAATGTACGTAGATCCAAACAAGCCAGAAATGTTTATGGTCAAGTTCCTGCCAGATGGCAACGCTTGACGAAATGAATTTCCCAATAATTGTTCCCCAATTCCATATAAATTATATGGAATTGTCAACTGTCACACCGCATGGTGTCTTCGTTCCAATCATCATCAGCGCATATTAGAAGTTCAAGGCAGCTTGGTGCGGTCAATTTGTATTGGCTTTGTTGAACAATCTTTCAATTGTATCCTTCCTGCCCTGGGATCTGGAAATGAGTTTATGGTGGAGCTTGTCCCTCTTCCAAAGACAAGGGCGAGGTTGGCGTTTCCTACCATGCATTTTTAAAAATGAGTGTTATCTTTCAAGAAGTACCTTTTGCATGACAGAAATGATACATTAAAAGAAAAGAATCTCAAGTTCAAGTCTCAAAAGGAACGTACGTATGGTGTAAAAGCTATTGCAATCCTCATCCCCGCTCTGATCCACTTCAGCTGAGAAGGAATCCTCCCTGAACTTACAATGCCATCCAGAATATAGTAAGGTGATGGCCGTAACATTTAAACAAAAGCGGGCCACTTCTATTTTACACAAAAGGTAGAACATACTGGAAAAATGTAATTTCAACTATTCTTGTGCGGCAATATCCAGCTATTGACCAGACTCGGCTAAAGGTGGTTGCTCATTCGTAAGGGCAAACAATATTGTCAGATAATAAAATCTAAGCGGGAATATTAACGAGTAAATTTCCAAACGTTCATTTGGAATGTTCTTCAATCCTGTATTATCCCCTTGTGAAATTGAAGAGATTCAATATGCATAAATACTTTTGTCGGCCCCATAGTAAGCGTCAAACACATGCTGGTAGACCACGCTACATTTTTCCTGATAAAGATTGTCGCTGTAAGCGGACGGTAGTTTTTCAAGAACCTGTTGAATAGCGACCTGTACCGCGGCGCGGGTTTGTTGTCTCTTGCGCCAATCCAAGACGAGCTTCTCGGTCTTCAAAGTATTGAGTAAGTCTTTCGCCACCTCTTTGACCATCTCTTTTTCCTTGCGGGTCAACTTGAGATTTGGCCGGGTCAGGATGTCAAACAAGGCGAGTTCCTCTTCAGTCAGGCTTTCAGAGACGCCGCGCTTTTCTTCCTCATTCAAGTTTTGAGCAAAGGTAACTAGTTGGGCAAAGAAAGCATCGGCATTCTTCGCACCACTGTTGTATTCCGCGATCAACCTTTGGAATTGCTCGTAGAAATCCATCCGGGACTTGTTCAACTGCAACATGTGAACAAGCTTGTTGTTGATCTGCCCACGTAGCTTTTCGATCTCGATGTGTTTTCGGCTCTTCTCGAATTGCTGCTTGAGTTTATCGAAATCGATCTCGCTCAGATCCACGATCTTCGTCTCACGGATCTTGTAGCCTTTGGGCGCAATGGATTGGTCAAGCAGTTCATCCACTTGATCCATCACAGCGGAAATATCTGCGGAAGGTGTCAGTGAGCGGATCTTGTCAGCGATGATAACAATTGCCTTGCGGTCCACGCCAAACTCGTTGGCTGATACATCCGGCAGGATGGCTTGGAAAAGTAGTTCGACTTTATTCGCCATGGACAAATATTGCTGTTTAGTGTCATCGTTTACCAGCAAAGCATCGGCGGTATCTTCCAATGGAACAATTGCTTTCACAGCTTCATCAAGCAAGCGGACGCGCAGAAAACCTTCGGCGGATTGGATGTCGCCCAACCTGACATGATGCTGGGCAAGAAATTCCTTGGTACCCTTAATAGCTTCCCGAAGTTCGTTCACCAACGCGGCCTTGACTTCAACGGGCAATTCGCCTTGGCCGGCTTCGCCGCCGATGCCGGAACCATAAATCGCCAGAGCTTTTTGCAGGTCGCGGAAGATGCCAATGTAATCCACAATCAAGCCGTTGACCTTTTCACCAAAAACGCGATTGGCGCGCGCGATGGTCTGCATCAACGTATGGTTGCGCATCGGTTTGTCGAGGTAGATGGTGGAACAGGATGGAACGTCAAAGCCGGTCATCCACATAGCACAGACAAAGGCGATGCGGAGCGGGTCATTCTCATCCTTGAATTTAGTATCCAGGTCTTCTTCCAACATGCGCTTGCGATGCGGTTTTATATCCAATCCCTTTTGGCGCATGTCGTCAACTTCATTCTGGCTTTGTGAGATAACCACCGCCATATCGGTGGATTGCATGTATTCGATCTTGGCTTTCAATTCAGGCTGTTCAAGTGGATCGCAAGTTTCCAGTTCAGCTTGAAGCGCGGCAAGATGGATGTTCCAGTGTTTCTTCACTTTGTCGTACATGCGGACAGCCATGGCCTTATCTATGGATACGACCATGGCTTTGCCATGAATGCCGCGCCCCATAAAATGCACAACAATGTCTTCTACGATCTTTTCGAGCCGGTCGTCGCGCGTGATCAGGTGATATTCGCGTGAAAATTCTCGTTCGAGTTTTTGTTCCTGGGCTTCATCCAGTTCGGCATCCTCAAGCAGGCGTTCCATGTCGCGGTTCAGATCCTGGTTGACTAATTGCAGTTCGGGAATGCGGTTCTCGTAATAAAGCGGGACCGTGGCACCGTCTTCCACAGACTGGCGGAAGTTATAAATACTGACGTAATCGCCAAAGACTTGTTTAGTGCGTTCTTCGCCAGTCATCAATGGCGTACCTGTGAAACCGATAAAGGCGGCTTTTGGCAGGGCATTGCGCATGTTGAGCGCCAGTACATCGTATTGACTGCGATGCGCCTCGTCTGTCATCACGATTATGTCATTACGTTGCGTAAGTGCGGGATAGGTTTCTCCATTTTCAGTGTAGAACTTTTGAATGAGCGTGAAGATGTAACGATGGTCTTCGAAGAGCAATTGTTTCAGATGCTCACCACTCCCGGCGCGCACGTTGTTCTGTGGCTCAGTGACTGCACCGACATCAGCAAAGTTCTTATAGATCTGGTCATCGAGTTCATTGCGATCAGTGACAACTACGAAGGTCCAGTTGCCCTTTAGCTTACGCAGGACCTTTTGAGCAAAGAACACCATTGAAAAGGATTTGCCGCTGCCTTGTGTATGCCAGAAGACGCCCAGCTTACCTTGGTTTTCTCTAATTTTCTGTACCGCTTCAAATGAATTATTGACACCCAGAAATTGATGATTTTTAGCGATGATTTTTTGCAATCCGCCTTTGCCTTGTTGGAAGAGAGTAAAGTTCTCGACCATGTCCAGCAGACGGGACGGCTCGCAGACACCCTTCAGCATGGTCTCCAATGAAATGACGCCGGTCTCGCCTTCGCTGTTGATCTTCTTCCACTCGGAGAAATGCTTCCACTTGGAAGTGATCGAGCCGAGGCGGGATTGACTGCCGTTCGAAAGTAGGAGCAGGCCGTTGTACCAGAAGAGTTGTGGGATGGTGTCCTTGTAGTCACGCAGGTTGTTGCGGTAGGCGTCCTCCACGTTTTTGTGGGAAGCTTTCAGTTCAATGAATAAAAGCGGAATGCCATTGACAAAGCCGAGCAGGTCAGTGCGGCGTTTGTGCATCTCACCCGAGATCCAGAATTGGGAGGCGAGCAGAAAATCGTTTTCGAGCGGATGTTCCCAATCGATCACGCGGACGGTTTCGGCGCGTTCTGCTCCATCCTCGTCACGGTATAAAACCTTGACGCCTTCCTTGAGTAGTTTGTATATCTCGCGGTTGGCATAAACCATACCCGATGAGACACGTTCACGAGCGAGTTCGTCAATGGCAAGATCAATGGCGGGTGAGGGTAGTGTTGGGTTGAGCTTTTCGAGGGCGGGCCGAAGACGAGAGACAAACACAACTTCTGCGGAAGTTTCGCGGCCCAAAGTACCATCCTTGCCGAAGGTTTCTTCGTAGCAATTGATGGTTTGCCAGCCTAAAACCCCCAACAGGGCGATGGCAGGTTGTTCGATGAGGGCATCTTCGGTGTATGTAGACATCATTTCTATCTAAATATAAGCTATTGACAAAGAACAAATGTTCGTGTTATATTTACGTCATATAGAACATGCGTTCTATATGACGTAAATATTGGAGTTTATGTAAATGTCCGACATATTTTATTCTGGAAATGTTCAGGTTCATTTGCAGGGAAATGAAGCCTTACTTCCATTTGAAACAGAGCATAAAGACTTGATAACATATTATATTGGGTCTCAATCTTCATCAATGATAATTAAGGATCACAGACCAAGGTCAATTCGTGCAGCTCACCTCGCTATATCAGGCGTGGATAGTAAGGGTTTTGCGAGCATATTCAATCAACCCGCTTTTATAGAAGTGTGTGTTTCTGAGGATAGCAAGTGTGAAGAAAAAGTTGAAATAAATTTATTACCAGCAGATCCAGAAGATAATACGCCTATTTTATGGATGGGAATATTGGATAAACCACAAATTCCCGTCTATGAAGTTAATTGGGAATTTCTTAAACCACTAAATGACGAGCAGACTGCCTTTGCTATTCTTGTTCGGTGAATTTCAGTAATTATTTAGGTGTTTGCCTATTTCTTCGGGATCTTATAATCTGGAAGTTTTATAGGTTGCATAGCTAATCTCTCGCCTGCAATAAAGTACTCTGAAAGTAACCGCCATAATAATTTTTCCTTATCAAGGTTTGACGGGAATTCAAAATTCATTTGCTCAATAAGATCTTTTCTATATAAATCAAAACCAGCGCGGATAAAAAAAGTATAATCTTGGGCGGTGTTCACAGAAGCGTTGTACATCATATAACCGAAAAAAACAAATAGCATTGATAGTAGAATATATTCTCCAGGTTGAATAAATTGATAATTCGATATGAAATTATTTAACCAGATATGTATCTCTGACGGAAATATAATCCAATTGGTCATTTGTATACTCCAACCTGCCATTCCTGCTAAAAAACTCAACACTGCAATTGAAAAGGTTAGCAAGGATGAGTTCAGCAAGAACATCAATTGATTATATTTTTCCTCCATATCTATAATGAATTGACGGGGTAAAATCGGGAACAAACGTGGCCAGATGGTAACGCTCACCATGTCATAACGTTCATCTGCATAAACTTCACTAGCTCTAAGTACATTTCCTAACCGTGTCGGCATCAGTATCTTTGGATTAATCGGACTTATCGTTTCCAGGTTATGCAATTCCGCTAGGGCCTTTCCATATAAACGAGTGTATCTACTGACTTCTTGATAAGAACGTGTGTCTTCAGATTTACTAACAATAGGCGCAATTTGGTTATAGGCTTTGGATTTTTTCTTGTGAAGTTTTAACTTCTTTTTTACCATGTGGTCATGGAGAAATTCAGGTATGTAATACCCTTCAAATAATTTAACTATCCAGTCCACTGAACTGAATAAGAAGAATGCCACCCATAGCGTGAAAATTAATATAAATGCCCAACTATTTTTTCCTAAAAAACTATCCTGGTCGATCCCTAATTCTAGCCAGATCGGTACAAACCCACGAAAAAGAACTACCCC
>Ga0075275_1000047_pt1 | contig 13172 bp, 14 predicted proteins | sample SF_Rice_5C_80N_3_FD_69769 | JGI IMG/M metagenome (GOLD analysis project Ga0075275, IMG submission 69769) | Rice paddy soil microbial communities from Twitchell Island, California, USA - SF_Rice_5C_80N_305 | ecosystem: Environmental > Terrestrial > Soil > Paddy field/soil | place: USA: Twitchell... | reverse complement strand
GCCATCGGCTTCGCGAAGAACCGGTTGCGAAAGAGGTGCCCGACACGACCGTGACGCGCGTTGACTCCCCGCGCATGGCCGCCGAGAAGTTCCTGCATCCCCGCCGAAGCTGCTCCTTCCGGGGCCCGCAGGACGAAGTGCGCATGCGTGTCCATCAGGCACCAGGCGAAGATCTCCCACTCGTGCTCCGTCGCGACGGTGTCGAGTCGCCAGACGAACATCCCGCGGTCGAGGTCGTCGCGCACGATCGCCTCGCCGTTGTTGCCCTTCGCGACGAGATGGAAGATCCACTCGTCGTCGAAGACGCGCAGCCCTCTGCCCACGTCGCGACGGTAGCTCGGGCTCGGGCGCTGCGCCGTCTTCGCGCAGCGATTGTCGGAGAGACGGCACACACTCGTTTTTGTGTCTGACACCAGGGCGTGTCCCGAGGAGCCATGCGTAGGATCAGCCGCGATGGTCGACGCGAAGCCGCCGTTCAAGTTCTGCGCTCGCACGCGGGTCGGGTTCTCCGACACCGACGCGCAGGGAATCGTCTACTACGGCCGCTACAACCCGTATTTCGACCTCGCCCGCGTCGAGTACCTGCGCTCGCTCGGACTGCTCCAGCGGCGCGGCGAGGGCGACTTCGTGATGCGCGCGAACGACGTCGAGTACTTCGCGCCCGCCGTCTTCGACGACGAGATCCAGGTGTTCGCGCGTATCTCACGCGTCGGTCGGACGAGTGTGACGTTCGAGTTCGCCGCGTACCGCGAGCCCGACGACATGCTCATGGTCACCGCCCACCAGACGCTCGTGTACGTCGACCTCGCGGAACGCAAGGCCCGAGCTGTCCCCGCCGACTTCCGCGACCCCGTCCTCGCCTTCGAGGGAGCCGATGTCGACGCCTAGCACGAGCGGCGCGCTCGAGGCGATCGATCGCATCCTCAACGTCGGCGGGGACGCGGACGACGTCCTCCGGCGGGTCGTCGCCGCGCTGCACGAGCGGGCAGGCTACGCGTGGGCCGGGATCGCGTTCGTCGAGGGGGACGCGCTCGTGCTCGGCCCGCAAGCCGGCGAGCCCGACCCGTCGTCCCGGACCGCCACGCCGGTGCGCTGGCAGGGGGAGCGGATCGCCGAGCTCGTGGCCGACGGCGCCCCCAGCGGGGACCTGCCGTTCCTCGAGCGCGTCGCGGTGCTCGTGTCGGCCCACTGCCTCGTCGGCTGGGACACGGGCGGCGAGACCTGGGACTCCTGAGACATCCCTCGTTCGAGTGACGGCACTCCCCTGACCATGCGGGATCGCGCGGCCGGTCACTCGAACGGGGTACCCCCGCCCCGCCCCGGCTGAATCCCTCGAACGAGGGTCAGACGAGCGCCGGCGTGTGGACCTCGAGCGCCGCCGGGAGCGCGTCCGCCCAACTGCGGATCGCATCCCAGTCGCGCGCGTCGGCGGCGGGCATGGCCGACAGTGGAAACGGCAGCCGCGCAGGCTCGATCCGGCCGCCGAACACCTCCACGCGCACCGGCGCGACCGCGTGGCGCGCAAGCGCGGCGTCGAGTTGACGCCGTGAGTCCTCCCAGTCGCGCTCGCCTCGCTTCGGAATCGGCCCGAGGGCGAACACCGCAAGCGGGCGCGCTGCGAGCGTCGCCTCGTGGCGGCGGAGGAACCGGTGCGCCGCGCCGTGCCAGCGTCCCATGTAGAGCGATCCGCCGAGCACGACCGCGCCGTAGCCGTCGAGGTCGCGCACCTCGGCCGCCCCGCGCAGGTGCGCCCGGATGCCACGCGCCTGCAGCGCCTCGCACACAACCTCCGCCACCTCACGGGTCGCGCCCCTGCGCGACGCGTACGCGACCAGTACCAGCCCGTCCATCGTCGACCTCCTCGTCGTCCGCGGCCAGCCTGCCGCAGGCCCGGCCGAGGCGCATCCGTAGGAAGCCCGCTACGACGGTGTGACGCGGTACGCGTCGAAGACCGCGTCGACGTTCCGCAGCGACGTCAGGAGCGCTCGCAGCCCCTTCACGTCCCCCACCTCGACGACGTACCAGTTCCGCGCCATCTGATCCTCGACGCTCCCGCCGTAGGAGACGATGTTCGCGCCGAACTCGGAGAATGTGCGCGCAACGTCCTCGAGCAGGCGGGGCCGGTCCCACGAGTCGACCGCGATCTGCACGCGGAAGCTCTGCGAGCCGCCGCCGTCCCACTCCACGGGCGTGAACCGCTCCGGGTTCCGCCGCAGCGCACGCACGTTGGGGCAGTCGTCGCGGTGGATCGTGATCCCCTTGCCGAGCGAGATGTAGCCGACGATCTGGTCGCCCGGGACCGGCGTGCAGCACTTCGCGAGCCGCACGAGGACGTCTTCGACCCCGATGACCTTGATCCCGTACGTGTCGCTGCCGACCGCGTCGCGGCCGCGCGGCTGCTTGAGCGGGACGATCTCCTCGGAAGGAACCTCCTCGACCTTCAGCTGCTGGAGCACCTTGTTGACGATGCTCCCGGCTGTCAGCTTCCCCGAGCCGAGCGCGAGGTAGAAGTCCTCGGCCTTCTTGTAGCCCGACTCGCGGATCACGCCGGCGAGAACCGCCGAGCCGGCGAGCTTCTTGTACGGCAGGTTCTGCGCCTTGAGCGCGTGCTCGAGCGACTCGCGGCCCTTCGCCTCGAGATCCTCCTTCTGCTCGCGCGAGAAGAACTGGCGGATCTTGTTGCGCGCGCGCGACGACGCGACGAGCGAGAGCCAGTCGCGCGACGGGCCGCGCCCGGCCTTCGCGGTGAGGATCTCGACGCGATCGCCGCTGCGCAGCTTGTAGTGGAGCGGGACGATGCGGCCGTTCGCCTTCGCGCCGACTGTGCGGTGACCGACGTCGGTGTGGACGGCGTAGGCGAAGTCGATCGGGGTCGCCCCGACGGGCAGCGTCTTCACCTCGCCCTTCGGCGTGAAGACGAACACCTCCTCGTCGAAGAGGTCGGTGCGGAAGCTCTTCACGAACTCCCGCGCGTCGGCCTCGGCGTCGTGGATGTCCATCAGCTGCCGCACCCAGGCGCTCCACTCGGCGTCGGCCCGCTTCGACGTGCGGCCGTCGCGCGTGTAGGCCCAGTGGGCCGCGACGCCGAGCTCCGCCGTCTCGTGCATCTCGCGCGTGCGCACCTGGATCTCGAGCGGCCGGCCCTCCGGACCGATCACCGTCGTGTGCAGCGAGCGGTAGGCGTTGAACTTCGGCATCGCCACGTAGTCCTTGAAGCGGCCGGGCATCGGCTTCCACAGCGAGTGGATCAGGCCGAGGGCGCCGTAGCAGTCACGCGTCCCCTCCTCGCTGTCGCGCTCGACGATCACGCGCATGGCCGTGAGGTCGTAGATCTCGTTGAACTCGCGGCCCTTCTTCACCATCTTGTCGTAGATCGAGTAGAAGTGCTTCGCGCGGCCGGAGATCTCGGCCGGTATGTCGACCTTGTCGAGCTCGCGCCGGAGCACGTCCGCGGCCTCGGCGACGTGACCCTCGCGATCGGCGCGCCGCTCGGCGACCATCGTCTTGATCTCCTGGTACTTGCGCGGGTGCAGCGTCTGGAACGCGAGATCCTCGAGCTCCCACTTGAGCGCGTGGATGCCGAGGCGGTGCGCGAGCGGCGCGTAGACCTCGAGCGCCTCCTTCGACTTCTGGATCTGCTTCTGCTTGCCGAGGTACTCGATCGTGCGCAGGTTGTGCAGCCGGTCGGCGAGCTTGACGAGGATGACGCGTACGTCCTCGGCCATCGCCACGACCATCTTCCGGTAGTTCTCGGCCTCGACCTGCTCGCGGCTCTGGAACTGGACGCGCGTCAGCTTCGTGACGCCGTCGACGAGCTGCGCGACCTCGTCCCCGAAGTCCTCGCGGATCGCGGCGAGGTCGGTCGCGGTGTCCTCGACGACGTCGTGGAGGAGCGCGGCCGCGATGGTCTGCTCGTCGAGGCGCAGCTGCGCGCAGATCGTCGCGACGCCGATCGGGTGCGTGATGAACGGTTCGCCGGAGCGCCGCTGCTGACCCTCGTGCGCCGTCGCGGCGAGCGCGAACGCGCGCCGGATCAGCTCGATATCGACCTCTCCGCTGTACTCGTTCAGCTCGGCGAGCAGGCCTGCGAGCAGCTCCTCGTGCCTCTCGCCTGTCTCCAGCGTCGCCACCGTCTCAGTGTACTCCCGGCCTCCGCGAGCGAACCTCGAGGGGAAGGAACGGCCGTCGAGGGGGCGAAGTGACGGCTCTCGTGATCGCTCTCCGCCGTTTCCGCACGCGCCGCGCCGCCCTCCGGCTGGCCCGCCTGCTCGCTGCGTCGCTCGAGTCGCGCTCCTAGGCGCTGAGCTCGAGGGCGTGCCCCTCGATGCCGCCCACGGAGAACGGCGCCAGCGGGTCGAAGCGCGCCTGGAAGAAGCGCAGCTGCTCCGGCGCGTACGTCATGCGGAGGCCCGGGACCTCCGCCGCGTGACGATGGAGGTCGGCGACCACCTCGGCGACGTACTCGAGGTGCTCCTGCGAGTAGGCGCGCCGCGGCAGGGTGAGCCGCACGAGCTCGAGCCCGTCGTACGGCTCGTCGCCGTGCTGGCCGGAGACGATCCCACGCTCCATCGTGCGGACGCCGCCGGCGAGGTAGATCGCGGCCGCGAGTGCCTGGGCCGGGAACTCGTGCTGCGGGATGTGCGGCAGGAAGCGCTTCGCGTCGAGGAAGACCGCGTGCGCGCCCGGCGGCAGGACGATCGGCACCCCGGCTTCGACGAGGAGCGACGCGAGGTGCGCCGTCTGGTCGACGTAGTGCCCGACGATCCGCTCGTCCGCGGCCTCGTGGATGCCGACGGCGAGTGCCTCCATGGCGGCGCCGGACATGCCGCCGTAGTGCGGGAAGCCCTCGTAGACGACGACGAGCTCGCGCAGCCGCTCGGCCAGGGCGTCGTCGTTGACGGCCGCGAGTCCTCCGATCGGGACGAAATGGTCCTTCTTCGACGAGAAGACGGCGCCGTCGCTGAGATCGGCGATCAGCTTCAGGATCTCGGCGAGGGAGTGATGGCCGTAGCCGTCCTCGTGCCGCTTGACGAAGAGCGCGTTCTCCGAGCTGCGGGTGCCGTCGAGGATCAGCGGCACCCCGTAGTCGAGCGTCACGGCGCGTACCTCGACGAGGTTCGCGATCGAGAACGGCTGGCCGCCGGCCATGTTCAGGCAGGCCTCCTGGCGCACGAACGCGATGTTCTCGGCGCCGGCCTGACGGATCACGTCCTCGAGCCGGTGCACGTCGATGTTGCCCTTCCACGGGTCCGTCGACTCGGGCACGCTCGCCTCGGGAACGGAGACATCCGTCCAGACGGCGCCCGCGAGCTCGGCGTGCGCGCGCGAGGTGGTGAAGTAGAGGTTCGAGGGAACGAGCTGCCCCGGCCGGACGAGCACCTGCGAGAGGAGATGCTCCGCGCCGCGGCCCTGGTGGGTCGGAATCGTGTGCTTGTACCCGTACACGTCGGTGACGGCCCGCTCGAGCCGGAAGAAGCTCCGCGAGCCGGCGTACGACTCGTCGCCGAGCTCCATCGCGGCGCGCTGCTCCTGCGAGACGGCGGAGGTGCCGCTGTCGGTCAGAAGGTCGACGAAGACATCGGTCGCGCGGAGCAGGAAGGTGTTGTAGCCGGCCCGGTGGAGCGCCTCGCGCCGCTGCTCCGGGCTCGGCAGCGAGATCGGCTCGACGACCTTGATCTTGTACGGAGGCACATGCATGGCCGCATCGTCCGCGCCGAGACGACGGCCGCGCATCCGCGAGCGAGCCGAGAGCCGCTGCGGTCGAGTACGTAGGCTTCCGCCGTGCCCTGGTACCACGCCGTCGCCGAGCGTGACCATCTGCTGCAGAACCCGACGAGCCCGGAGAAGATCCGGCTGCTCGGGGAGCGGCTGCGACTCGGGGCGCGGTCACGGGTTCTCGACATGGCGTGCGGGAAGGGCGGCCCCGCGCTGCTGCTCGCCGAGCGGTTCGGCTGCCGCGTCGTCGGCGTGGAGCGCGCGCCGGAGTTCGCGAGCGAGGCGCGCGCCCGGGCCGCCGAGTCGGGCCTGGCCGGCCTCGTCGAGATCGTCGAGGGCGACGCGGCGGCATATCCGCTCGAGCCGGAGGCGTTCGACGCGGCGCTCTGCCTCGGCGCGTCGTTCGTCTGGGACGATCTGGACGGCACCCTCGCGGCGCTGACGCCCGCCGTGCGGCCGGGCGGGCACGTGGTCGTCGGCGAGCCGTACTGGCGGTCGTGGCCGCTGCCGGAAGGGGTCGACGACCTCGGCTACGTGCCTCTCCGCGAGACGGTCGCCCGGATCGAGGCGGCCGGGCTCGAGCTCGTGACGCTCGTCGCGTCCTCCGAGGACGACTGGGACACCTACGAGTCGCTGCACTGGCGTGCGCTCGACGAGTGGCTCGGCGTCAACGCCGACGACCCGGACGCAGCCGTGATCCGGGAGCAGTACGAGCGCGACCGGGATGCGTACCTCCGCTACCAGCGCGCCTTGCTCGGCTGGGCAATCTTCGCCGGCCGGAGGCCCTTGGCGGCCTAGCCTAGTCCGGGAAACCGGGTGGGTAGACGAGCCGGCCCTGCGGCAGGTCGGCCTCGTCTCCGAGCACGGCGACCTGGAAGGCCCAGTCGGGGGTGCCCTCGGGTGGCAGGAGCCCGAATGCGTCGGCACGGACGAAGCCGAGGCGCGCGTAGTACTTCGGGTTGCCCTCGAGCACGACGCACGGCTCGCCGAGCTCGCGCGCCGCGGCGAGCGCGGCCCGGACGAGCGCGCCGCCGATCCCCTTCCCCTGGCAGGCCGGGAGCACGCCGAGCGGGCCCAGGAGGAGCACGCGCGGCCCTCCGTTCGCGATCGCCGCCCAGCTGACGAGCACGTGGCCGAGGATCCTCCCGTCGTCCTCGTAGACGAGCGACAGCGAGGGGATGTACGCACCGGTCGGTCGCACCCGGTCGACGATGCTCGGCTCGAGCTCGCGTCCGAACGCGTCGCGGTGGACGGCGGCGACGGCCGTCGCCTCGCCTTCGCGCTCGGGACGGATCACGCCGCGCGGGCGAGGGCCGGCTCGCCCGAGAGCAGCGCCCGGAAGCGCGCCGACTCGAGCAGGTGGCGGCGCCCGAGCCCCGCCTGGTCGATCTCGAGCTCGGCGAAGATCGCGCGCGCCTCGCCGTCGCGGGCCGCCTCGGGCTTTCGAAACTCTCCGACGAGCCACTCGCGCAGCTCTTCGAACCGCGGCGCGGCCGGGAACACGTGCCGCACGACGAGCTGTGGCGAGACCGTGCCGTTCCAGCGGTTCTCCTCGAGCCGGAAGACGACGTCGTAGCGGCCTCCGGCCCCATAGCGGTCGAGACGGGCGCCGAGGCCGAACGCGATCGCGCTGCCCGCGTCGACGCCGTCCGTGCGGACGCGGAAGCGGAGATGCTTGCCCTCGCCGACCGTCGCGAGGTCGGTGAGCTCGCAGCCGGCTGCGAGCAGGGTCACGCCGGGATTGCCGAGCCCGAACGGCGCGAGCCGTGCCAGCTCGGCGCACAGGTCGAGACCGAGGCGGGCGCCGCGCGGTACGACCGCGTCGACGTGCGCCAGCGGCCGGAGATCCGCATCCTCGAGCACGCCGGCGGCGTGGGCGGCGAACGCGCGGGCGAACGGCTCGACGTTCTCCTCGCGGATCGAGAGACCGGCGGCGGCGCGGTGACCGCCCCAGCGCTCGAGCAGCCCGGCACAGGAGGCGAGCGCGCCGTGAAGGTCGAAGGCGGGGACCGAGCGCCCGGAGCCCTTCCAGTCGCCGTCGCCGCCCGCGATCAGGACGACCGGCCGGTTGTAGCGCTCGACCAGCCGCGATGCCACGATGCCGATCACGCCCTCGTGCCAGTCGGCGCCGGCGACCGCGTAGGCACGCCCGGCGCGCTTCTCTTCGGGCCACGACTCGACCTGGGCGATCGCCTCGCGGAGGATCCGTCCCTCGACGGCCTGGCGCTCGCGGTTCAGGTCCTCGAGCGAGTCCGCTAGCCGTCGCGCCTCGACGGGGTCCTCTGTGAGGAGCAGCTCGAGCGCGGCGCGGGGATGGCCGAGGCGCCCGGCGGCGTTGATGCGAGGTCCGAGCCGGAAGCCGACCGCGCCGGCGTCGACCGCGGCCGGATCGACGCCCGCCGCGCGCATGAGCGCCTGGAGACCCGGCTTCTGCGTCCGCGCGAGCGCGCGCAGCCCCGCGATCACGAGCGAACGGTTCTCGTCGAGAAGCGGGACGACGTCGGCGACCGTCGCGAGCGCCACGAGATCGAGGTGACGGCGCGGGATCTCCGAGTCGACGCCGAAGAGCGCCTGCCCGAGCTTGTGGACGACGCCGGTGCCGCAGAGCTCCGGGAACGGATAGTCGGACGGCCGCGTGGCCACGATCGGACAGTCGGGCAACGTGTCTCCGGGCCGGTGGTGGTCGGTCACGATCACCTCGAGCCCGCGCTGTGTCGCCTCGGCCACCTCGTCGACGGCGGTGATCCCGCAGTCGACCGTGAGCACGAGTCCGCAGCCCTCGTCCGCGAGACGGGCGAGCGTCTCGCTGCGGATGCCGTAGCCCTCGTCGAAGCGGCTGGGGAGATGCCAGTCGACCTCGGCGCCGAGCTCGCGCAGGAGCAGAACGGCGAGCGCGGTGGCGGCGATCCCGTCGACGTCGTAGTCGCCGTGGACGCAGATGCGACGCCCGTCGGCGACGGCGGCGCGGATGCGGGCACAGGCGGTCTCCATGTCGCCGAGCCGGAACGGGTCGTGCGGAGCCTGCTCGCCTGCGAGGAAGCGACGCGCCTCGTCCGGGTCGGCAAGGCCACGGCGGACGAGCACGGCCGCGGTGATCTCGCCGATCCCGAGGGCATGCACGAGCTTCGCCTGTGCGGCATGCGGGCAGTCGCGGATCGTCCAGGTGCCGTCGTTCATCTGCCGGCCACGCTACGGAGGGCGGCGGACGGCACCGGTGCCGCGGACAGGGCCAAAACGGCTGCTGTGGAGCGATTTCCGCTGAACCGCGGCGAAGACTCCGGACTTCCGGCACATGGTGCGGGCGATGCTCCAGGGGTCCCCTGGGAGGGTGGGGGTTCGGGATGGGGACACCAAGGTGTCGCCCGCCCCAACCGCCGCGGAGCTCCGCCGCGGGCTCCTGCTCGACCCCGACCGCGGCGTTCCTCGACCAGGGCTCGTCCGGCGCGTGCCCGCGGTCGGTGTTCGGACGCTACCGAGCCTGTCAGCGCGAGCTCGAGGCCGCGCACCGGATCGACTGCCTATCGTCGAGCCGGAGCACGACCAGCTTCGCGTCTCGGCCGCGCCGTACACCCCCGGCGACGAGGTCGGCCGGCTGCTCTCAGCCCTCGCGCGGTAGGTTCACGCCGAGGACGGTCAGGAGCACGAGCAGCGCGAGCCCGGCCAGCCACAACGCGAGCACGAGACGCGGCCGCCGGCTCTCGCGAAGCGACTGGAGCGCGACCTTGCCCCAGAGGATCACGAGACCCACCGCCGCCGCCCCGCCGACGACGATCACCGGGGCGAGGTAGACGGCCTTCTCGAGCGGCCAGGCCAGGAGCCAGGCGGTGAATGCGACGAGCGCGAGCACGCCGGCGAGCGCCGCCGGGATTCGGAATGAGCGCACGCCTCAAGGGTACGCTTCGATCTGTGGACGCCGCGGGGAACTACGAGTCCGGCGAGGACTACGTCGTCGAGTTCCTCGGCTACCGATTCGCGTTCAGCGCGCTCGACTTCGAGCAGCGGGTCACCGCCGCAGCCGTCAAGCTCGGCTTGCTCGCCGCGGGCGAGCTCGACGAGGACGAGACCGCCGACCTCGTGGAGCTCGTCGAGCGGGACGCGATCGGCGAGCCGCGCAGCCCGCTCGGGCGATATCTCGTCCGCAACTGGGAGGACGTGTCCCTCGTCGACGGCGAGTCGCTCGTCTACTGGTTGAAGAAGCTCGTCTTCCGTGGAGCGTGGCTCGACCATCGCGTCAAGGAAGGGCTGCTCGAGGTGGGCTGGGACGAGGACAAGGCCGAGTTCACATACGCCGACCCGAACGGCGGCAGGGCCCTCCTCGAGCTGCTGCCGACGCCCAGCTGGCGCGACCTGCAGTACCGCAGGTGACCGCGCCGCGCTGGTACGCCCTCGCCGGGCCGGCCTATCTCGCCGCCCTGCTCGCCCTCGACACGCAGGCCGGGATCGACATGCAGCGTGCGCTCGGCGTGGCGACGTGGCTCGTCCTGCTGGGCGCGCTGCGGCCGTTGCGCCCGCTCGCGCGCGCCCAGGCGCTCGGAGTCGTCCTGTTCGCGACCGTCGGCGAGGTCACCGGGTCGCTCGTCTGGGGCGTCTACCACTACCGGCTGCACAACCTGCCGCTCTTCATCCCCCCGGCGCACGGGCTCGTCTACCTGAGCGGCCTCGCCCTGAGCCGGACGGTGCGCGCTCGCGTCCTCGTCGCGGCCGCGGCGGCGGCTGCGGCGGTGTGGGGGCTGCTCGGACTGACCGTGCTGCCGCGCTTCGACGTCGCCGGGGCGATCGGCGTGCCGCTGCTCCTCGTCTTCCTCTGGCGCTCGCGACAGCGGGCGGCATACGCCGGCGTGTTCCTCGTCGTCGGCGCGCTCGAGCTCTACGGGACGGCGATCGGGACCTGGCGCTGGGCGCCGACCCTGCCTTCGCTCGGGATCCCCGACGGGAACCCGCCGAGCGGTGCCGCGAGTGGCTACGTGTGGTTCGACGTGATGGCGCTGCTCGCGGCGCCGGGGCTGCTCGCCCTCGCGACGGCGGTCCGCACACGGCTCGCCCCGGCTGCAGTCGCCGGTTAGCTCTCCCTCGGAGGCGGCACGGCGAAGCCGAACCGAGCGATCCGGTCCTCGGGGGCCTTGCGCAGCTCGACTCGGCGGATCGAGCCGATCGGGACGATCAGCGCGTCCGGCCCGTCGCCCTCGTCGCCACGCACGTAGAGGGTGACCATGCCGAAGCCCGGCTCCGGCTCGATCCGGTCGAGCACGAAGCGCGAGGTGTCCATGAGCTCGAACTCGACGACCGGGGCCGAGACACCGGTCACCTCGGCGAAATGCGCGATCGCCCGCAACAGCCGCTCGACGAATGCCTCGTGCGGCAACTCGGGGACGGGCGTCCAGAGCTCGGGCACGACGTCGAGCCTACCGCGTGGCGATCCCGTCACGATGGCGACGCCACGCACATCCCCGTATGCAGGGCATTTCGTGGTGGCGACGCCACGCCACACGAGTGGCGACGCCACGCCGTCCACCCGTGGCCGGTGGACGGGAGCCGTGTCGCCGCCGTGTCAGAACAGCCGCGAGTCGGGCTCGGCGGCGGTGCCGAGATGGGCCCGGCCGAGCTTCGTGATCGTGCGACCGCGCGGCGTCCGCTGGAGGAAGCCGAGCTGGAGCAGGTACGGCTCGTAGACGAACTCGATCGTGTCCGGCTCCTCGCCCAGCGAGGCCGCGAGCGTGTTCACGCCCACGGGACCGCCGTCGTACTTCTCGGCGATCGCGCGCAGCAGGTCGCGGTCGAGTCGCTCGAGGCCGGCCTCGTCGACCTCCAGCAGCTCGAGCGCCTCACGCGCGATCGCGTTCGTGATCGCCCCCTCGTGCCGGACCTCGGCGACGTCGCGTACACGGCGGAGGATGCGGTTCGCGATCCGTGGTGTGCCGCGCGAGCGGCCGGCGATCTCGTCCGCCGCCTCCGCGGCGATCGCGACCCCGAGGATCCGCGCCGAGCGGGCCACGATCGAGGCCAGCTCGGCCGGCCGGTAGTAGTCGAGCCGGAACGTCATGCCGAAGCGGTCGCGGAGCGGCGACGTCAGCAGCCCGGTGCGCGTCGTCGCACCGACGAGCGTGAACGGCGGCAGGTCGAGCGTCAGCGTGCGCGCCGCTGTCCCCTGCCCCATGACGATGTCGAGCCGGAAGTCCTCCAGCGCCGGATAGAGGATCTCCTCGGCCGCCCGGCTCATCCGGTGGATCTCGTCCACGAAGACGACGTCGCGCGGCTCGATCGCCGTCAGGATCGCGGCGATGTCCTTCCGCTCGAGCGCGGGGCCGGCGACCGCGCGGATGCCGACGCCGAGCTCCTCGCGCACGATATGCGCGAGGCTCGTCTTGCCGAGCCCCGGGGGGCCGACGAGCAGCACGTGGTCGAGCGCCTCGCCGCGCGCCTTCGCGGCGTCGAGCGCGATGCCGAGCTGCTCCTTCACGCGCTCCTGGCCGACGAAGTCGTCGAGCCGGCGCGGTCGGAGGCTTCGCTCGAGCTCCTCGTCCTCCTCGCGGACGTCGGGAGCCAGGAACTGGGCGCTCATGCCGCCTTCTTCAACGCGAGCCGGACGCGCTCCTCCGGCGGCAGGTCGGGATCGGTGTCCGCGAGCGCGCGCTCGGCGTCGAGGATCGTGTAGCCGAGCTCGACGAGCGCGTCGCGGGCGACGAGGTGCGCGTCCCCGGCGGGCGCGGTTGCCGGAGCGAGGGCGCCGTCCCCGAGCTTCTCGCGGAGCTCGAGCACGATCCGCTCCGCGGTCTTCTTGCCGATCCCGGGGATCGCCTGGAAGCGGGCCGCGTCGCCGCTCACGATCGCGCGACGCAGGTCGGCGACCGGCGACCCGGAGACGATCGCGAGCGCGACCTTCGGCCCGATCCCGTTGACGGTCAGCAGCTGCACGAACAACTCGCGCTCGGCCCGGTCGGCGAAGCCGTAGAGCTGGAGTGCGTCCTCGCGGACGTGCAGATACGTCTCGACGACGATCTCGTCCGCCCCGTCGCCCTTCCGGACGGCGTTCGGCGTCGCGGCGATGAGGTAGCCGACGCCTCCCACCTCGAGCACGAGCCCTTCCGGCGTGTTCGCGACGGGCGCACCGCGCAGACGGGCGATCATGCGCTCACCCGGTCATCCTCAGCAGCGGCGGCGCGAGCGCATGGCAGATCGCCACCGCGAGCGCGTCGGCGGCGTGGTTCGGGGTCGGCAGGGCGTCCAGGCCGAGGATCGCCTTCACCATCCGCTGCACCTGTGCCTTCTCGGCGCGCCCGTAGCCGCACACCGCCTGCTTGACCCGCGCCGGCGCATACTCGGTGCAGGGCAGGCCGGCGTTGGCGGCCGCGACGAGCACGGCGCCGCGCGCCTGCCCGACGGAGAGCGCGATGCGGGCGTCTGCGCCGACGAACGACTCCTCGAGCGCCACCGCATCCGGGGCGTGCTCGGCGATGAGG
>Ga0075275_1000046_pt1 | contig 13263 bp, 13 predicted proteins | sample SF_Rice_5C_80N_3_FD_69769 | JGI IMG/M metagenome (GOLD analysis project Ga0075275, IMG submission 69769) | Rice paddy soil microbial communities from Twitchell Island, California, USA - SF_Rice_5C_80N_305 | ecosystem: Environmental > Terrestrial > Soil > Paddy field/soil | place: USA: Twitchell... | reverse complement strand
ACGCCCGCGCCGACGTAAGCCGCGTCAGCCATTTCAAACAAACCTTGAATTGTTCCATCTTCGCCGAAAGTTCCATGAAGCACCGGGAAATAAACATCGACGTCTGTTAATTTTTCCAGTTGATTGTTTTGCAAAACGTACACACCGGCTTCAGATGGATCAGGCGAAATAATGACCTGCTCCAAACTTTCAAACTTTCCATCTTCGAACTTTGATAAAACATCAACGCCCGTCAGCAATTTGCCTTCGTGCGTGATGCCGATCTGCGTCACGTTATATTTTGACGGGTCGAGCGCGGCCAGCACCGAATGTGCGGACATCAGCGAGACTTCATGTTCGCCTGAACGTCCGCCAAAAACTACTGCAATGTTGAGTTTCTTGTTTGTCATTCGATGTTCACCATTCACCAACTAATTCAACTTCCAGTTCCAACTTCACACCAAACTTATCGACCACTGTTTTTTGAGTCAGCTCGATCAACGCGCGGATGTCACTGGCTTTGGTCTGACCGTGATTAACGAAAAAATTTCCATGCACCGGGCTGATCTCAGCATTGCCGATGCGCGTGCCTTTTAAACCTGCGGCTTCGATCAATCGTCCCGCGTAGTCACCCTCGGGATTTTTGAACATCGATCCCATTGATGCTCCCGGCGGTTGTGTTGATTTTCGGCGTTCACCAAATTGCTCGATTTTAACTGTAACTTCCTCTTTTGTCGCGATCTTTAAACTCAACTCAGCCGAAAGCACCACGGCCTTTATCTCGCCACGTTTCAAGGCGCTGGTGCGATAACCATATTTCATTTTTTCGACCGACCAAAATTCGCGGCCAGCTTCTGTCAAAATTTCTGCATTAATTAAATTTCCAGAGACATCGCCGTCGAACGCACCGGCATTTCCATAAACCGCGCCGCCGACTGTGCCGGGGACGGTGGCGGCCCATTCGAGTCCAGATAAACCTTTCGACGCACAACGATTTGCGAGATTGCTGAACACGACTCCCGCTTCAGCCCAGACCTTTGGCTGGCTCCCGTTTTCAAAGCGGACGGCTTTCGCCCGGTTCAACACCGTTACCCCGCGCACGCCTTTGTCGCTGACTAAAACATTCGAGCCGCCGCCCAGCATGAAAAAAGATAAACCTTGCTTCCAAAGTGTGGACACGATCTCAGCTAATTCATCAGCCGATTTGGCCGTGATGAGCAAATCGGCTGGCCCGCCGATGCGCGCGGATGTATAGGGTGCAAGAGAAACATTCTCTTTCACCTTGTCGCCAAATTTGGCGAGTAATACATCACGTGGACGGGCGGGCATGGTCATCATTTATGTTTCAAAAATTATTCTTTATCATTCAAGTGCTCAATTATTTTTGCAATCGCTTTTTGTTTCTTGCGTTTTTCAACGACATCGGGCGTTTCCAAAATGGTTTGAGCCGATTCGTTCTGGCGTTCGTTTTCAGCGTGGACTAAAACCATTTTTAACGGCGGCAGGCCCAGGGTCACAGATTGAAACGTGCGTTTTTCTTCGTCAGACATGGTTCACCTCACGAGAGTCCAGCAAGTACGTTGGCGCTGATCTGATCAGCGTCGCCAGCAGAGAGGACGATCAAAATATCGTTGTGTTTCAAATGTTTGAGAAGATATTTTGCGGTATCTTCGAGCGATGAAATAAAACGAACTGATGAATGCGGCATGGCACTTACGACTTCTGCCGATGAGAACTCCTGCTTTGGTTCGCGCGATGGATAGATTTCGGTCACGATGACTTCGTCCGCATCGTTGAAGGCGCGTGAGAATTCGTAGAAGAGGGCCTTGGTGCGTGAATAAGTGTGAGGCTGCCACACAGCCCAAATGCGATGATGCGGATAACGTGCGCGTGCAGCGGCCAGCGTGGCTTTGATCTCTGTGGGGTGGTGGGCGTAATCGTCCACAACAATGACGCCTTTTTTCTCACCCTTGATTTCAAAACGGCGGCTTGTGCCGGTGAATTTGCGGAGAGCGTTGGCAGCATCCTTGAAGGACAATCCCAGCGTGGCGACAACTGCCAGTACTGCCAGCGCATTGCGGACGTTATGCTCGCCCGGTACTTGCAGACTGATGTGCGTCGATACGAGCGTTCCGACATTGGTGGTTGCATCGAAGTCAAAGCCGCCGCGTTCGTTGGGTTTGAGCGATCGAGCCTGTACCCATTGCGGTGCGTTGATGGTCATCTCACCTTGAATACTATAGGCGATGACGTTCCGTCCGTTGCGGCGGGCATGGCTGATAAGAGAGGCTGCACCTGCGTCTTCCACACATCCGATCAATGTGCCGTCGTTGGGCAGAAGTGCAGTGAACGATTCAAAGGCAGTGAACATATCGTCAAAAGTTGGATAGCAATCGGGGTGATCGTGTTCAAGATTGGTGATGACCTCGATGCGCGGTTTGAGTCCCAGAAACATACGGTCGTATTCGTCGGCTTCGATAACGAAGGGCGCGCCGATTCCAGCGCGGGCATTGACTCCGTAATTGCTCATCACGCCGCCGACGATGAAGGATGGATTGCGTCCAAGCTCTGAGAGCGTGAAGGCGATCATGGCGGTTGTTGTGGTTTTTCCGTGTGTCCCTGCCACGGCGATGCCGGTCTTGTTTTCCATCAGCTTGCCAAGAAAGTCAGCGCGTTTGTAGACAGGAATGCCCGCTTGATGTGCGGCGGCTACTTCCACATTGTCATCAGGAATGGCGGACGAGCGCACCACCCATTCCGCGCCCTGAACGTTGCGCGGATGATGGCCGATGTAAACCGTCAGGCCAGCCGCTTGCAGGTCCGCAGCGAACGATGTGAGGGCGTGGTCCGAGCCGGTCACGGTGTATCCGCTTTCCTTTAGGAGGCGGGCGATAGCGGAGAGTCCGCTGCCGCCGATGCCGATGAAATGTACATGAGTCATGAATATGTCCAGTGGTAACTTTATATGTACACAACGATGACGAAGACGAAGCACAAGATCACGGCAAAATAAATGGCGGGCACTCCGAACAGATGGGGAGGCATGTAAGCCATCATCATGTTGATCGTATCCAACAAAGTTCCGGTTGGCGCACTGACAATATCAGGGAAAGGATATTGTGCATCGTTCAGGTAAAAGAGCACCGACCCGATGATGAAATAGCCATTGATCGCACCCAGGAAAAGACCGAAGAGCGCATCCTGCAAACGCTCGCGGTTTGCTTTGGAAGCCAGACGTGGAATGGACGCTACTGTTTGATAGCCAAAATACACAAGTGCGAGCAGAATCAACATGCGCATCCAGAACCATTCGATGCTGGTATCCAGAAGACGTTCTTTTATTACGTATGTTTTCAACACCAGGCTCAACGCCAGCGCCAGGATCACACTGAACGACACCAGCAATTCCTTGGCCCAGCCGCGCATCATGCCGATCACCGCGAACACGATCACATACATCCAGAAGACATAAACAAGGCTCATCATAGGCGCTGTTCTCCAAGCGCAAGCAATTCAGTTGCAATGGCTTGCGCGGCCTGCGGGGGGGCGAGAGATTTCATGGAGACACTCATCGCTTTGCGCTTTGTCGGATTCTCGATCAAATCTTTGATCACCGGCAGTAAATCTTCCTGCAGGCGTTCGTCCTTCACGATGACCGCCGCGCCGCGTTCGGCGAGATAATCGGCGTTGACTTTCTGGTAACGCCACGCATACGGGTAAGGTACAAGGATGGCGGGCAGGCCGAAGAATGGGAATTCTCCAAGCGTTGAGGCACCCGCGCGCGACACGACCAAATCAGCGGATGCGAGCGCCGCGCCCATTTCTTCGTGCAGATAAGGGAAGGCGTGATAGCGCTTCTTTTGCCCGGACGTCAGACCGGCCCGCGTTGATTGGGCTGCTTCAAAATCTGATTGTCCGGTGATGTGCACCACCTGTGTCATTTCCAACAAAACGGGCAGGTGAGGCAGAATGGCGAGATTGATGGAGTGCGCACCCTTGCTTCCGCCAAAAATAAACAACACCGGCAAGTCGTTGTTAAGTTCCAGCTTGCGGCGGCCTTTCGAGCGCGTCCACGTTTTCAGGTCGGTACGAAGCGGGTAGCCGGTTACGGTCACTTTTTTGGAAAAGTACTTTTGTGAGTCTGCCGCGCTGACCATGATGCGGTCTGCAAAACGGGCGAGAGATTTTAGCGCAAGCCCCGGTTCGATATCGGGAACGAACAGAGCGGTTGGAATTTTTCGCCCGGCAAAAGCCATTGGACCAGCCACGAATCCGCCCGTGAAGAATAAAACGTCCGGCTTGAATTCGCGCAGGATCTTTTGCGAAGCAATGACACCGCGGCTGAGTTGGATGAGATTGCGCGGCAAAGTTCGCAGGCCCACACCATGCAGGCCCGCGGCTGGAATGGTCGCAAACGGAATGCCTTCCCGTTTCACGAGTTCAGCCTCCATGCCGCCTTCTCCTCCGATCCAAAGCGTTTCAACGTTTGAACTCTTATCGTTCAACGTTTGTAGAACGGCGAGGGCGGGATACACGCCGCCGCCGGTTCCACCCGCGCAAATCAATAGCCGCACTGTATGTTCTCCATTCTTCTTCAGTTGTTGAAGTCTCGCCTCGCTGGCGCGAGATGTTTGCCAGGATTCCAAGCGCAGCAAGGGATGAAACTAAATTCGAACCTCCGGCGCTGATGAAAGGCAGGGCATTGCCTGCAAATGGCAACAACCCAACCATGACTGCCATGTTGATGCTTGCCTCGAGGCCGATCCACACTACCAGTCCGGTGGCGAGCAAAGTGCCGAGCATATCGGGAGCGCGGCGTGCAATGACCAGTCCGCGCCAGATGAGCATGCCATATAATCCAATTAAAAATACCGCGCCGACAAATCCAAGCTCTTCAACTATAACGGCAAAGATACTGTCCGTTGGCGGAACTGGCAAACTTGTTAATTTCACCATGCCGCGTCCAATGCTGACGCCAAACCAGCCGCCGTTCACTATGGCTTCGAATGAACGTTGAACATGATAAGAAGCCAGTGTCAGGTTCTTCAGGCCAGAAATAAAATCAAGCACACGTTGATGCCCGGTTGGACTGAATTGAACTACGAGCCAGCCAGCGACGAAAGCTACGATCAACAAGCCGAAGATCTGTTTCAAGTCACCACCGGCCAGGAAAAACAGCAGTCCGCCGATGATGAGCACTGTGGCTGCCGCGCTCAGGTCAGGTTGCAGATAGATCAAGCCGCCGGTCAACCCCAGGATCACGCCCAGCGGGATCAATCCAAGGGAAATATCATGCAGGAGATCGCGCTTGGCATATAACCAGACCGAGAGATATAAAATCGTAACCAGCTTTGCCAGTTCAGATGGTTGATAGGAACCCTGGAATAAAGTGCGTGCCGCGCCGAAACGGATTTCCTGGAGTAACAATACGGTGATGAGCAGGAGAATCGTCAAACCCATGGCAGGCACGATCAACTTGCGCCAATAATGATAGTCGAGACGGGAGAAGAGATATGCGATGATCAACCCGATTCCCAGCCACATCAACTGGCGTTGGAACATATAGGTCGGTGAATCGTAATAAGTGCGTGAATAGTCCCATGAAGCAGAATACATCATGATCAACCCGAAGACGATCAACGTAACGATTGTCATCAGCAAAGGCGCATCCACTCCGTCCAATGGCCTGCGCACCTTTGACGCAGGCCGCTTTTCAAAGGCGCGCTCGTTCATCATAGTTCCTGTACCCATACTCTAAACTTTTCTCCTCGCTCTTCGAAATCCTTGAACTCGTCATAGCTTGTGCCGCCCGGCGAAAGCAGGACGACATCACCGGACTCTGCAACCTCTGCGGCTTTGATGACTGCTTCATGCAGATGCTCGACTCGAGTCAACGTGTACGGTCTTTCCGCGCTTGAAGCGGCCACCGCTTTCTGAATCTTTTCCGCCGCCTCACCGAACAGCACCACATGATCCACGCGTTGATGAATTAGATTTGCCAGAGCCTCCCACGGCAGATTCTTGTCACGTCCGCCGAGCAGGAGAACGATCGGTTCGTCAAAGGCATGGATGCCAGCCATGGCTCGTTCAGGTGCGGTTGCAATCGAATCGTTATACCAGCGCACACCGTTCAATTCGCGCACAAGTTCCAGTCTGTGCGGCACGCCATGAAATTCTTCGGCAGCAGTCAGCATGGCATCCAGCGGAAGTCCAGCCGCGTGACCGATGGCAAATGCCGCTAAAACATTGCTCACATTATGATCGCCGCGCAACTGGATTTTTTCACGCAGCATCAATGGCATGTACGCAAATCCATCACGCAGGCTGAGCAAACCTTCATGTAAATAAGCGCCATTCAAATCTTCAGGCAATTCATTCAAACTAAATGTGAATAATTTGCCTTTGACCTTGTCGCGTAAATTCCAGGAGCCTGTATCGTCGTGGCCAAGCACGGCAATATCATCTTTTGATTGAAAATCCAAAATGCGTTTCTTGGCCGCGGTGTAAGCTTCCATCGTGCCGTGGCGGTCAAGATGGTTCGGCGTGATGTTCAGGATCGCGGCGACATTTGGCGAAATTGTCATCTGCTCAAGTTGGAAGGATGAAATCTCGAGGATGGCAAGATCATCTTTTGTCATTTCATCTACATAATTAATGAGCGGGTCGCCGATGTTGCCGCCAACGAAGGATGAAGGATGATGGTTGATGGATGAATCTTCTTTCTTCCCTTCACCCTGGCTCAGGGTATGCTTTCCACTTTCTTCCATCGCAAGTTTTGCCATCTGACCGACCAAAGTTGTTGTCGTTGTTTTTCCTGCTGAACCAGTAATGCCAATCGTTTTGCATGGAACTGCTTCCATGAAAATTTGTGTGTCGTTTGAAAGTTCGATGCCGCGCTTGATGGCCTCGTCCACGATGGGGAGGGTGAGCGGCACGCCGCCGGAGAGAGCCAACATGTCAGCGTGATCGAGCAATTCAATTGGATGGCCGCCGACTGCCCAATTAATCGGCAGCCCGCTCAAAGTCGTGCGTGCGGATGCGAGTTGCTCTTCAGTGCGTTTGTCGCTGAGAGTCACTGTCGCACCGTGTTTGGTCAGCCAACGCGCCAAAGCCACGCCTTGTCGGGCGGCTCCTAAAATTACAACGCGTTTGCCAGTCCAATCTTTCATTGTTTAAACCAAAGCCAATCCAACACCGATCATGGCAGCCATGAGACCGATCAGCCAAAACCTTTGCACGACCTGCGTTTCGCTCCAGCCGAGCAATTCAAAATGCAGATGCAGGGGCGCCATCTTGAAAAAACGTTTGCCCTTGGTCATTCTGAAATAAACGATTTGAATCACATCGCTTAATATTTCGCTGAACGGGATGATCGCAATTATCGGCAGCAATGCCCATTGACTTGTCATCAAAGCCACAACTGCCAGTGTCGAGCCGAGGGCCATCGAGCCGGTATCGCCCATGAATAATTCGGCGGGATGAACGTTGAACCATAAAAATCCAAACAAAGCACCGACGACTGTAAAACAAAAACGCGCCAGGTAGACTTGTCCCTGGTTGAGTGAGATCATGCCATACGCGGCGAAGGCTGTAGCTGCGATCAAACCGGCGAGGCCGTCGAGGCCATCAGTGAAGTTGACTGCATTCGACATGCTGACGATGATAAATGCTGCAATCGGCACGTACCACCAGCCTAATTCGAAGAAGCCTTTAATGCCGGGCAGAAAAAGATCAGGAACACCCAGCATATATTTCAAAACCCAGGCTGTGCCAAGACCGAAAATTACCTGGAACAGGAATTTGGTACGGGCGCGCATACCCTGACCTTTACGCTCGCCGCGAATCCCCTGCCAGTCATCCACTGCGCCCAGTATGGCATAGGTGACCATTACGATCATCGGTACCAGCACGGAACGTCCGAGACCGCTTTGTATAAAGCCGATCAGGGCCACTGCGTTGAGCAGGAATGTCAATAACAGCACGGGCAAAATGAACATGACTCCTCCCATGGTCGGTGTGCCCATTTTTATACCGTGATGACCAGGTTCCTCCACACGGATGATCTTGCCGATCTTGAAATGACGGAGGACACGCAGCAATGGCCCTCCCCAAATGACTGTCATAATATATGATAGCCCCGCCAGACTTAATGATAAAGCGGCCTGTTTCACGAATGCACCTCCACAGCGGCGATGATGCGATCCATGCGCAGGCCATGTGACCCTTTGAGAAGCGCCGCGTCATCCTGTGATAAATTTTTTCTTAACCAATCAACCACTGGCGCCATCTCTTCAAATTCAATGATCTTGGATGGTTTCATACCCGCACGACGCGCAGCATCAGCGTACATGTGTGCGCGCGGGCCGAGGGTGATGAGTAAGTTTGCAACTTGTGCGACACGCAAACCGACCATTTCATGTCCCTGTCTTTCATAGGGACCCAATTCGAGCATATCGCCCAACACCGCGATTTTGCGTTTGCCTTCTAATTCGCTCAACAGATTGAGCGAAGCCATCATTGATTCAGGGGATGCGTTGTATGTGTCGTCCAACATCAATGCGCCGGATTCCGAGCGAACTGCCACCAGACGTAATTGTGAATGTCCCTGACGCAAACCGTTGATTATTTCCTGCCAATTCAAACCTTCCACCAAGCCAACAGCCGCGGCGCGTAAAGCGGTTTCGACGGAATGTCGTCCGATCATCGGGATGTGCAAGTGCATCGTCTCGGATTTGTAATGCAAACGAAAACGAATGCCGTCCAGCCCGAGACCTTCCACACCATCAGCCCATAAGTCGGCTTCGTGGGAAAGACCATAAAAGAAAACGCGAGCCTTGGTTTTTTCTTCCATGTAACGCACGAGCGGATCATCAAAATTTAGAATGGCGGTACCTTCAGGCGCGGCGGGCAGATTTTGCACCAGTTCTGCTTTTCCGCGTGCGATGGCTTCCTGCGAACCAGCGCGTTCGGCGTGAACTGTGCCGATGTTGGTGACGACGCCGACTTGCGGCTGGGCAATATCGCATAAAAATGCGATCTCACCGGGGACATAGAATCCCATCTCGAGCACGGCACGTTCATACCCCGACCCGAGGCGGAGGATCGTTAAAGGGAGCCCGATCTCGTTGTTGAGATTCCCCGGGCTCTTCAGCGTGCGGTAGCGCTCACTCAAAACCTGTGCGATAACTTCTTTTGTTGTGGATTTGCCAACGCTGCCGGTAATGCCAATCACGCGCAGATCGAGTTTGCGACGCCAAGAGCGTGCGATCTGTTGCAGAGCCGAAAGTGTATTGTCCACGCGCAGGCAGAGGGGAGGATTCAAATCGAGTTGAGATGCGTTTTGTAAACCACCGCGCAGGTCGAGGGTCCGGAAAGAGGCGTCCACATCGCGTTGGATTAAAGTAAAAGAAGCCCCGCGCTTAAATGCATCCGCGATAAAGTCATGACCGTCCACGTTTTCGCCGGGGAGCGCCACGAACAGCGAACCGGGGATAACCTGCCGCGAGTCGATGGCCGCCTCGGTGATGACCGTGGCGGTCTCGATTCGAATATTGGTTAGTGCTTCGATTGCATCTGCAAGTGTGAGCATTAAGGTTTCGCGACCTGATTCCGAATATTGTCGGGTGGAATATTAAGCATGAGGATGGTCTTCTGTGCTACAAGCGCAAAAGTTGGGGCGGCGGTGTCGGAGCCCCAAATGGACGCAGTTGGTTTTTCGAGCCAGACGTAGATCATGAACTTGGGATCATCCACCGGCCCCCAGCCGATAAAGGATGCGTTTGTGAGAGCACTATCGTAACCGAATTGGGTGGGAATCTGGGCTGTGCCGGTTTTCCCTGCAATGCGGTAACCGGGAACCAGTGCGCCGGATGCTTCGTTTTCGAGCGAGGTTGCCAGCATTTGGCTTAGCGTATGGGCAGTATTGGCTGTGATGGGTGAACCGGCATATTGTGCTGAAACATTGTATTGCCTGCCATCGCGTAACATGGCGTAAAGTATGTGCGGCGTGACCATGCGGCCATTATTGGCGACGGATGAAGCGGCCATCAATAATTGAATGGGTGTGACCGATACGCCCTGTCCGAACGCATTTGTCGCCAGGTCAACTGGATACCAATCGCCATCGCCCGGGACTTTGAGGCGGCCTGCCGCTTCACCGGCCAAATCCACACCTGTGAGATGACCGATGCCGAAGCGGTTCATGTACCCATAAAAATTTTGTGCGCCCATTTTCTCTGATAACGTAGCCATGCAGATGTTGAGCGAATGCTGGAGACAGCCGACCATATCCTGTATGCCCCAGGCCTGCATATCCCAGTTATGAATGGTGGCCCCGCCGATCAAGAGCGCGCCGGTATCCAGATAGGTGCTGGACGGAACAACCGTGCCGCTATCGAGTGCGGCGGCCATGGTCAAAACCTTGATGACCGAGCCCGGCTCGTAAGGCATGGATATTGCGCGATCATATTCACTGGCATTGTGAAAAATGCTCGTGTAATTCCAAAATTGATTGATGTCCATGCGCGGGGAGGATGCCAGTGACAGAATCTCGCCGGTGCGCGGATCCATCACCACGATGGTCCCGTGCTGTGCGCCGTATTTGGTTAGCGATTCATCGAGGATCTGTTCCGTGGCAGCCTGCAGATCGCGGTTAATGGTCAGGATGAGAGTCGTGCCATTGGGCACGCGTGGAATATCCACGGCTTTGCTGGGATCGGTTGGAACTGTGACATTGACTTTGTTGCCCGCCAGCAGATCATTATATTTTTCTTCCACACCAAAGTAACCGCGGCCTTCTCGGGTCACAAATCCGAGCACGTTTGAAGCCAGCGCACCTTCGGGGTAACTTCGCTGCGGATGTGCCCGAAATCCCAAACCGGTCAGACTGCTGGCATGACCTGCTGCCGCAGCTTGTTTGTCAGTCTCGGCTTTGATCTGTTGCAGCATCGCGGCCTTGTCTGAGTCTACGAAATCGGCCAGGACAAGAGTCTGTACACCGTCTGGCGGATTCATCATTTGGCTATAAAGTGTATCGGGGTTTAGTCCAAGCTGAACACCCACTGTCAGTGCAATGGCGTGTTTATCTTTAACATTATTTAGGTCCACGCTGACTTCGTAGACAGTCTTATTGCCCGCCAGCAAATGTCCGTTGCGGTCATAGATTTCGCCGCGGTCGGGATAATAAGTTTCTGTTATGTTGGCCTGAGAAGCTGTCTGCCTACGGAAGGTGGCAGCCTCGGGACTATTTTGTATTCGGATGATTTGCAGAATGATAGAGACCCCAACAAAGCCCAGAATGCCGGCCAGGACGAGCGACCGCCAGGCATATTCCTGTCTCATTGCGCGATCCCGATCATGCTGATGGCGGGAGGCATACGCAATTGTTGATCCAACCACTCGATCAGCGACTGCGTATATTCGGGCGGCTCACTTGGTGCGGCGGGTTTGAGCGCTGGTGCAACAGCCAGAATGGCGGGCTTTGGCGCGGCATAACCGGGGACGATAATATATTCCACCTGACTCGGCTCAATTGGTTGATAACCCAAAGCCAGAGCGCGTTGTTCCATATTATAGGTCGACGTTGTTTCAGCCAGCTTGTTTTGCAAATCGGCATTAGTGTGTTGGATGACGACCAACTGGGCAGTCATGTCTTGAATATTGCGGCCCTGTATGCCCGCTTGCGATGTGATATCTAAATATAATGCCGCCACCAGCGCGAGTCCAAATATGCCAAGCAGGAAAGCGCCGATCCATTGCATTTGGATTCGCCATGGAGCCTGCTTGTAAGCGTGGATGAAATTATCGACTGTGTAGTTTACGTTTTGCATATCAACACTCACTTATAATTTTTCAACAACTCTTAGCTTTGCACTGCGTGCCCGCGGGTTTTCTTTTATCTCTTCTTCGTCGGGCGTGATCGGTTTTCGATTGATCTCTTTCAGCGTTGCCTTGCGTTCCACTTTATAAATTTGCTCATAAGGCGGATTAATTAAATCTTTTGCCTGCTCACGAAAAAAATCTTTGACAATGCGGTCTTCCAGCGAGTGGAAGGAAATTACCGCCAGCCTCCCGCCGGACCGTAAAGCGGATATCGCTTTCGGGAGCGCATCCTCGACTGATGCCAATTCATCGTTGACGGCGATGCGCAGAGCTTGGAACGTCCGCGTGGCTGGATGAACGCGGCTGTGTTCGGGATAAGCTCGCTTCACGATCTCGGCCAGTTGCGCGGTTGTCGTCAGCGGCCTGGCCTTGATAATTGCGCGGACGATTCTTTTTGCGCGCGGCTCCTCTCCATATTTGAAGAGAATGTCGGCGAGATCAGCCTCGGGCCAGGTGTTGACCAGTTGTGCGGCGGTCAGCCCAAAGTCCCGATTGAAGCGCATGTCGAGTGGGGCGTCGTGCGTGAATGAGAATCCGCGTTCGGGTGTGTCCAACTGCATCGAGGACAATCCGAGATCAAGCACGATGCCATCCACCGCGTCCCAACCGATTTCACGCATCGCATCCAAAAGAGAAATGTAGGAGGCCTGGGTCAGTTGCGCTCGCTGACCGAAAGGAGCCAAGTTCTCTCGGGCGAGCGCCAGTGCTTGCACGTCTACATCCAAGCCGAGCAAGCGACCATCTGGCGCACAGGCCTCCAGAATTCCGCGGGCATGACCGCCCGCTCCCAAAGTTCCGTCGATATAATGACCGGGGCTTTTGGGTTGCAACGCGTGTATAATTTCTTTGTAAAGTACAGGTTTGTGCGGCGTGTTCATGGCCGCATGTCAGCCGGGTTTCTGGCTGGATAAATTCAATGTGGAGTAGCGCTGATTGTTGGCTTCGGTGTTTTGGATCTGGGTCATCTGATCGTTCCAAGCCGAAGGCAGCCAAATTTCAAAATATTTGTTCTGACCCGCGACGATGGCTTCGGTTTCGATGCCCGCGAATTGCCGCAAAAGTTGTGGGATAAGGATGCGCCCGACCTTGTCCACTTCAACCGGAAAAGCGTTTGCAAAAATCTGTCGGCGCAAAAGACGGGCGCTGGGATCAGCCAGGTTCATGGCATCGACGATTTCAGAAACCTGTTTGAAATATTCCTCAGTCATGACCATTAGACAGCGGTCGAAGCCTTGAGTGATGAAAGCGCCGCCTTCCAGCAATTCGCGGAAGCGCGCCGGAACCATCAAGCGGCCTTTTTCATCGAGCGAATGTTGGAACTGACCCAAGAACATTAGTTCTAACTCTCCTTTAATGCGGCGAACGCCGGAAAATCCGGCGTCCTCCACTTTCTACCACTCTTTC
>Ga0075275_1000045_pt1 | contig 13506 bp, 14 predicted proteins | sample SF_Rice_5C_80N_3_FD_69769 | JGI IMG/M metagenome (GOLD analysis project Ga0075275, IMG submission 69769) | Rice paddy soil microbial communities from Twitchell Island, California, USA - SF_Rice_5C_80N_305 | ecosystem: Environmental > Terrestrial > Soil > Paddy field/soil | place: USA: Twitchell... | reverse complement strand
GCTCCGCCGCCGGGACGTGTTCCGCCAGGCGTGGCCGCTGTGGCGCCGCGACATGCACTACGACGGCCTTGCGCTCCTCGACGGACCGCTCTCCGGGCTCGTCGAGCGTCTCGCCCGGTGACTCTTGACAAGCCCCGCTTTTGCAGCCACTCTGCGGGTGGAGATCTCGACGAATGCTCAAGACAGCAGCCCCGACGGACATGGTTCGCGTCGTCGCCACCGGCGCCCGCGGCATCGTGATCGGCTTCTACGACCGGATCGCGGACTCGGTGCTCGTCCTGCTGGACGACGGTGGCCTGCGGCACTACCACGGCCGCGAGCTCGAGCGCGTCTGAAGAGCGAGCTGCCCCCACGCGGTCGCGTGACCGCTGCACGTCGCCGGCGCCGTCGTCTGTGCCGCTGACGAGCCTGTTTCCGTGCACCTTGCCCAGACCTCGCGGAGGCTGGGCCGACAGGAAGGAAGGAGGCTGGCCCCGGCGGTCGGCGGGCCGTTCCTCGGCACCTGGCCGGCACCGCCCGTCAGTGCGCCTTCAACGGCCGGAGCTCGTCTGCCTCCTCCCGCCCGATCACATCCTCTGCGTGCGCGGCCGGAAGGCGCTAGCCGATCGAGGGGGATGAACCAGTCCGCGTCCTGGACGGCTTCCCCTATTCATGCCCGCGGACGTTGGCCACCGCCGGCGAACAGCAGTCGCCGCGGTCGCCTGGACGAGAGTCGCCGTCCCCGTCGTCCCTACACCCCACTCACGGCGAGATCTTGGGATGGTATTTGGGACAGTCGAGGAAGCGGACGACGGGACTCGAACCCGCGACACCTGGCTTGGGAAGCCAGTGCTCTACCAACTGAGCTACGTCCGCATTTGGCTCAACCGAGCCGGTTCGGGAGTGTAGCGCGGCTTGGACGAGCACGACTCGCCCGCACCGCACGGGAACGTCTGCCGCCTACGCGACCGTCACCCCGTCGCAGAGGTAGACGTCCTGGATCGCCTGCAGGAGCTCGATCCCCTCGGCGCGCGGGCGCTGGAACGCCTTGCGACCCGAGATGAGCCCCGCGCCGCCGGCGCGCTTGTTGACGACGGCGGTGGTGACGGCCTCGGCGAGGTCCGAATCGCCGGAGCTCGCGCCGCCGGAGTTGATCAGCGGCGCGCGGCCGAGGTAGCAGCCGGCGACCTGCAGGCGCGTGCGGTCGATCGGGTGCTCCCCGGAGAGCTCGGAGACGACCTTCGGGTGCGTCTTGCCGTGGCCGACCGCCTCGTAGCCGCCGTTCTCCTCGGGCAGCTTCTGCTTGATGATGTCGGCCTCGATCGTCACGCCGAGGTGGTTCGCCTGCGCGGTCAGGTCGGCGGCCGTGTGGTAGTCCGTGCCGTCCACCTTGAAGGCCGAGTTGCGCAGGTAGCACCAGAGGACGGTGAACATCCCGAGCTCGTGCGCCCGCGCGAAGGCCTTCGCGACCTCGACGATCTGGCGGCGCGACTCGGGCGAGCCGAAGTAGATCGTGGCGCCGATGCCGGCGGCGCCGAGGTTCCAGGCCTGGTCGACCGTGCCGTACATCGTCTGGTCGTACGTGTTCGGGTAGCTGAGGATCTCGTTGTGGTTGATCTTGACGATGAACGGGATCCGGTGCGCGTAGCGCCGCGACACGGACGCGAGCACGCCGAACGTCGAGGCGACCGCGTTGCAGCCGCCCTCCAGCGCGAGCTCGACGATGTTCTGCGGGTCGAAGTAGTCGGGATTCGGCGCGAAGCTCGCGCCTGCCGAGTGCTCGATCCCCTGGTCGACCGGGAGGATCGAGACGTAGCCGGTGCCGCCGAGACGGCCGTGGTCGAACAGCGACTGGAGGCTCCGCAGCACCTGCGGCGAGCGGTCGGTCTGCGCGTACACCCGCTCGACGAAGTCCGGGCCCGGGAGATGCAGCCGCTCACGGTCGAACGTCTCGGAGCGATGGTTCAGGAGGTCGTCGGCGCCGTCGCCGAGGAGGTCGGCGATGCGGTCGAGCGAGCCGGTCGAAGCAGCGATGGTGGTCATTCGTCCCTCGCGGGGTCGGGTGCGTTTCGCCTGCACGCTACCCGGCCCGGCCGGACGACCGCCTCGGTGGTTTTCCGTGCGGGCGACAGGGAGAGCCGACCATAATCGGGGCACCGATCCGCGAGAGGGGGAAAGCGAGCCCATGTCGCACACCGAGCTCCACGAGACCGCACGCGCGCTCGTCGCCGAGGGGAAGGGGATCCTCGCAGCCGACGAGAGCGACGGCACGATCAAGAAGCGCTTCGACTCGATCGGGGTCGAGTCGACCGAGGAGACCCGCCGGGCCTACCGCAACCTGCTCTTCACCACTGCGGGAGCCGAGGAGTACATCAGCGGCGTCATCCTCTTCGACGAGACGATCCGCCAGCGGGCCGACGACGGCACGCCGTTCCCGGAGCTGCTCGCGTCGAAGGGCGTGATCCCCGGGATCAAGGTCGACAAGGGGGCGAAGCCGCTCGCCCTCGCGTCCGGCGAGACGGTCACGGAGGGCCTCGACGGCCTGCGCGACCGGCTCGAGGAGTACCGCGGGCTCGGCGCGCGCTTCGCCAAGTGGCGCGCGGTGTACACGATCTCCGACACGAGCCCGAGCGAGTACGCGATCTGGACGAACGCCCACGCCCTCGCTCGCTACGCCGCTCTCTGTCAGGAGGCGGGGATCGTCCCGATCGTCGAGCCGGAGGTGCTCCAGGACGGGACGCACACGATCGAGCGGAGCCTGTTCGTGACGTCGCGCGTGCTCGCGGCGCTCTACACGGAGCTGTTCGACCAGCGCGTCGACGTCGCCGGCACGCTCCTCAAGCCGAACATGGTGCTCTCGGGCTACGAGGCGCAGGACCGCGCGGGGGTCGACGAGGTGGCGGAGCGCTCGCTTCACGCCTACACCAAGCACGTCCCCGCGGCCGTCCCGGGGATCGTCTTCCTCTCCGGCGGCCAGTCCGACACCGACGCGACGGCGCACCTGAACGCGATGAACGAGCGCGGCCCGCACCCGTGGCAGCTCTCGTTCTCGTACGGCCGCGCCCTGCAGGCGCCCGCACTCGCCGCCTGGGGCGGCAAGACCGAGAACGTCGGGGCCGCTCAACGCGCCTACCGCCACCGGGCGAAGATGAACGGCGCGGCCCGCACAGGCTCCTACTCGCCGGAGCTGGAGCGGCAGACGCCCGCCTGAGCCGCAGTCAGGACACGAGGTGCGCGCGGGCGCCCTGGCTCCGGCGGGCGACGTCGGCCCAGGCGAGCCGGATGTCGGACAGCTCGGCGATCGCGATCTCGATCCGCGGCAGGTACCGGCGGACGGCGTCGAGCGCGGTCGGGTCGGTCGGATCGGCGAACACGACCTGCACCGCCTCCCCCGCGAATCGCACCGGGAGCGCCGCCGCCGCGAGCCCGACCTCGGGCGGAAGCAGCTTCACCGCCCCGGAGTCGACGCCCACGCGTGCGACGCTGATGTACGGCACGTCGAGCTGCGCGGAGAGCGTCCGGGCGAGCTCTTCCTCGTAGATCGCACCCTGCCGCAGGAGCACGACGCCCAGCATCTCGCCGCTCAGCCGTGACTCCGAGAGGCCGGCCGTGAGCTGCGCGTCCGAGATGAGCCCCTTCCTGGCGAGGAGCTCGCCCAGCCGGGGCGGCGGCAGCAACGGGAGAAGCCCGCCGGCCGGCGCGGTGTCCGTCGCGCGCCGCCTCACCTCGAGCAACGGCCCGTTGAGGCGCGTCCAGCTGCGGACGAGCTCGAGCAGCTCGGCCTCGTCCACGCTGCTCTGCACCTCGACCTCGGTCGGTCCGGCGAGCCGCGCCGGAAGCCCGAGTCGGCTGAAGTAGTCGCGGACGGCGGGCGCGACGTCCGCGCGCGCACAGTCGAGCACCCATTCTTCCGCGTCGGCGGGTCCGGGCGGAGCCGCCGAAAATCCAGACGCCATCTCGAGTCTCCTTCGTCCGCAGTGGCCGCAACAGCACCTCGCCAGTCCGACCGTACACGCGAAGTGCGTATCCGCACTCCCCCGTTCGAGCGAGGTTCGGGCTACGTGTACTCGAAGCCGGTGAGCGCCGAGAGCTTCGTCAGCGACTGCTGCGCGACGATCCTGCGCACGGTGCCGGAGCGCGAGCGCATGACGATCGAGTCGGTCACGGCGCCCCCCGGCGTGTACTGGACGCCCTGGAGGAGCGCGCCCGTGGTCACGCCCGTGGCCGCGACGAACACGTCCTGGCCGGACACGAGGTCGTCCGTGTGCAGGACCCGCGCGGGGTCGAGCCCCGCGTCGAGCAACTGCTGCCGCTCGTCCTCGTTCCGGGGCCACAGCCGGCCCTGGATGCCGCCGCCGACGCACTTGAGCGCCGCCGCGGAGATCACACCCTCGGGAGTGCCGCCGATCCCGTAGAGCATGTCGACGCTCGTCCCCGGCTGGGCGGCCGCGATCGCCGGCGCGACGTCGCCGTCCCGGATCAGGCGGACGCGCGCCCCGGCCTCGCGCAGCTCCGCGATCAGCTCCTCGTGGCGCTCGCGCTCGAGCACGACGACGTCGACCTCGCGCGGCGTCTTGCCGAGCGCCTCGGCGACGGCCCGCACGTTCTCCCCGGGTGACTTCGTGATGTCGATCGCGTCGATCGCGCCGGGGCCGACCGCGATCTTCTCCATGTAGAAGGCGGCGCCGGGAAAGAGCATCGTCCCGCGCTCCGCGACCGCCATCACGGCGATCGCGCCGCCCTGGCCGAGCGCCGTGAGCCTCGTCCCCTCGAGCGGGTCGACCGCGACGTCCACCTCCGGCCCTTCGCCGTTTCCGACCTCCTCGCCGTTGTAGAGCATCGGCGCCTCGTCCTTCTCGCCCTCGCCGATCACGACCACGCCGCGTATCGCGACGCTGTCGAGCACGTAGCGCATCGCGTCGACCGCCGCCTGGTCGGCTTTCTCCTTCGCGCCGCGCCCGATCCAGCGGGCGGCGGCCATCGCGCCCGCCTCGGTGACCCGAACGAGCTCCATGGCGATGTTGCGGTCGGGGGCATGACGCGCGCTCACGGACGGTGATCCTAAACCGGTGGCCCGGCCGGACGACCGGGTGACGCGCGAACGAGTCACATGCGCTGCGGCGCCTCGACCCCGATCAGGCCGAGGCAGCGGGCGATCACCTGCTGTGTCGCGCGGCAGAGGCCGAGCCGGAACGCCTCCTGGTCGCTCTCGAGCACGCGGTGCTCGTGGTAGAAGCGGTGGAAGTCGTCCGCGAGCCGGATCGCGTAGGCGGGAATCGCCTGGGGCCCGCGCTTGACGGCCGCGTCCGCGGCGACGGAGGGCAGCTCCGCGAGCCGCTTCACGAGCTCCCGCTCCTCGGGCGCGAGCGGCGCGGCTGGCTCGACCGAGGCGGCGGCGCTGCCCGCGTTGCGCAGGATCCCGGCGATCCGGGCGTGCGCGTACTGCACGTAGTAGACCGGGTTCTTCTGGGAGCGCTCGGCGGCGAGGTCGACGTCGATCTCGATCGTCTGGTCGGGGCCTCTGTTGACGAGATACCACCGAGCCGCGTCGACGCCGATCTCGTCGAGGAAGTCGTCGAGGAAGACGACGTCGCCGCGCCGCTTCGACATCTTCGTCTGCTCGCCGCCCTTCGTGAGATGGACGAGCTGGTACAGCAGCACCTCCACCCGCCCGGGGTCGTAGCCGAGCATGCGCGCGATCGCCGCGTACCAGTTACGCGTCCCGTGATGGTCGGCCCCGAGGACGTAGATCGCCCGGTCGAGGCCGCGCTCGAGCTTGTCGACGAGATACGCGACGTCCGCGGCGCGATAGGTCGGCGTCCGGTCGCCCGAGCGCAGCAGGACGCGATCCTCGTCGTCCCCGTACGCCGAGGAGCGCGCCCACAGCGCGCCTTCGTGCTCGTAGCTGTCCAGGCGCGGCAGCAGCTCCGCCAGGCGCGTCTCGAGCTCGCTCTGTCGCGCCCAGCCGTCGAAGTGGATGCGGAAGCGCTCGAGCGAGGCCTCGATCCGGCGGAGCATCTCCGGCACCGGGTCGTCCGGGAGCGTGGCCAGCTCTCCCACGTACGCGCCGTGGTAGCCGTCCTCGGGCGGCTCCTCCCCGCGCCGGGCCGCCTCGACGGAGGCGCGGAAGCGGTCCATCTGCGCGCCGGAGTCGTTGTAGTAGTACTCGCGCCCGACCTCGTGGCCGCCCAGCTCGAGCAGACGCGCGACGGCATCCCCGTAGGCGCCGTTGCGGGCGGACGCCACCGTCAGCGGGCCGGTCGGGTTCGCGGACACCATCTCGACCTGGATCCGCTCGCGCGGCTCGGCCCAGCCGCCGCCGTACTCGTCGCCGTCCTCGAGGATCGCGGCGAGCGCGTCGGCGAACCACTCGTCCCGGAGGAAGAGGTTGACGAACCCGGGTCCGGCGACCTCGGCGCGGTCGACCTCGGGCAGCTCGGCGGCGGCGGCGGCGATCTCGGCGGCGAGCTCGCGCGGCGCCGTGCGGCGGACGCCCGCGAGCTGCAGCGCCACGTTCGTCGCGACGTCGCCGTGCTCCGGGTCGGCGGGCCGCTCGATCCCGAGCTCCGCGCCGACGACGCCGGTGAGCGCCGCGGCGAGCGCCTTGAAGGGGTCAGCCGGCAACGGCTTCCCTGGGGGCGAACAGATCCTCGAGCCGCCGGATCTCGTCCGGGGAGCCGACGCCGATCAGCACGTCGCCGACGTCGAGCGGCGTGTCGGGCTCGGGCGTCGTGTCGAAGGTGCCGTCCGGCTTGCGCAGCGCGACCACGATCGCGCCGGTCTCGTGCCGGATGCGGAGGTCGCGGATCGTGCGGCCCGCGGCGGGGCACGTGCGCCGCACCTCGATCTCGGCCAGCTGGAGGTCGGGCCCGGTCGCCGTCGTCACGACGTCGAGGAACGCCGTCACCTGCGGCTTGAGCACGAGGTTCGCCATCACCTGGCCGGCGGTCGAGTACGGGAGGACGACGCGGTCGGCGCCGGCGAGCTTCAGCTTGCGCTCGGCATCCTCGTCGGAGGCGCGCGCGACGATCGTCAGCTCGGGCCGCGCGGCACGGGCCGAGAGCGTGATGTAGAGGTTCGAGGCGTCCGAGTCCGACGCGGCGACCAGGCCGAGTGCCCGATCGAGGCCGGCCCGCGCGAGGTCGGCGTCCTCGGTCGCGTCGCCCTGGACGAGCAGGTCGCCGTGCTCCTCGGCGGCCGCGACGGCGTCCTCGCTGTGGTCGAGGACGACGTACGGCACGCGCGAGTGGCGGAACTCCTCGGCCACGCGCCGCCCGACGCGGCCGTAGCCGCAGATGATGAAGTGGTCGCGCAGGCCCTCGATCGTCCGTTCCCTCCGTCGCTGTGCCAGCGCACCCGTGAGGACGCCGCCGGCGATCGCCTCGACGATAACGGCACCGGCGTAGGCGATGATCGTCAGACCGGCGAGCACGAGCACGATCGAGAGGATGCGCGCCGAGTCGTTGGAGGGCACGGTGTCGAGCCCGGTGAGGGTCGTCGTCACGACGGCGCGGTACACCGCCTGCAGCCAGGTCTCGTGGAGGATCAGCCGGAAGCCGACCGCGCCGACGCCCAGCGTGGCCGCCACGGCCGCGAGCAGGCGGGCGATCTGTCGCAGCCGGAGGTTCGCGGGCACGCCCCTAGTATGTGGGCATGGACGAGGACGAGCTGCTGCCCGAGCCCGACGACCCGGGCGAGCGCAGGCTCAACATCCAGCTGCCGCAGGAGCTGATCGGCGGCGTCTACGCCAACTTCGCGAACATCAGCTTCTCCCAGTACGAGTTCACGCTCACGTTCGCCCGCATCGAGCACGAGGTCGAGGAGGGAGACGTCCCCGGCGCGGTCGTCGCCCGCGTCAACGCGTCGCCGAAGTTCGTCGAGGAGCTGATCGGCGCGCTCCAGGACTCGTGGTCGAAGTACGTGACGCGGGAGGGGATCCGGAACCTGCCCGAGGCGCCGGATCACCCGGAGGCGCCGGGCTCCTGAGCCTCGGGCTCGCGCCGTCGTACGCCGTCCTCTGCGCGGCGCAGGCGGCGGTGGCGGCTGCGCCCGCGCGCCGGGCGAGCCGCCGCGGCCACGGTCTCGTCGGCGTGCTCGTCCCGGCCGGGCTCCTCGCCGCCGGAGTCGCGCTCCTCGATCTCGTCTCCTTCGGGCCGCACGCTCTCGCCTGGCTCGCCACCTTCGGCACGCCGCTCCTCGCCGCGGCGGGCGGGTGGCTCGCCGGCCGTCGCCACTGGTGGCTCTGGCCGCCGGCGGCGCTCGGCCTCTGGCTCGTCGCCTGGCAGGCGCACGGGCTGCTCCGGGACGCGGGCGGCCTGCTCCTCGTCGCCGGGGCCTGCCTCGCCGCCGCCTCGGCAGCGGCGCTCGTCGCTCCGGCCTGGTCGCTGCGCCTGGGCCTCGTCGCGCTCGCCCTTCTCGACGTGATCCTCGTGTGGGGCACGACGAACGTCGAGCAGGCCACGACCGCACTCCACGCGGTCGCCCTCCCCCATGCCGGCGGCACACCGCTGCCGCGCCTCCAGGATGCGACCTTCGGCTCGGCGCTGATGGGCTGGCTCGACCTGTTCGCGCCGGCGCTGCTCGGGGTCGTCGTCTCGGGACGGGCCAAGCTCCTCGCCGCGGCCGTGACCGGGATCGCCGCAGGGCTCTGGGGGCTCCTGCTGCTCGTCACCTCGGAGGTGGCCGCGACCGTGCCGGCGCTGGCGGGGCTGGTCGTCGCGCGGGCGGGCGTCCGCCGGAACTAGCCTTCGCGGGTCGTGCGCGCCGCCGTCGTCTCCGACATCCACGCGAACCTCGCGGCCCTCGAGGCCGTCCTCGCCGCGATCGACGCGGACGCCCCCGACGAGCTCTGGTGCCTCGGCGACCTCGTCGGCTACGGCCCGAGCCCCAACGAGTGCTGCTCGGTGGTCGCGGAGCGTGCAGCGATCTGTCTGGCGGGGAACCACGACCTCGCCGTGTGCGGCGCGATCGACCTCGACGACTTCAGCGGCGACGCGGGCGCAGCCGCGCGCTGGACGCGCGAGGTGCTCGACGCCGACGCGATGTCGTTCCTGCGCGGGCTCGAGCCGTCCGGCTCGGCGCACGGGGTCGCGCTCTTCCACGGCAGCGCGCGCGACCCGGTCTGGGAGTACGTGCTCTCCGACGAGGCGGCCGAGGCGACGATCGAGCGCGCCGGCGCCCCGGTCGTCCTCGTCGGGCACAGCCATGCGGCCCTCGTCGCGGCCGAGCGGGACGGGAAGATCGTCGGCGGTCTGGCCGTGGGCGGAACCGAGATCGACCTGTCCGCGGGGTCGCTGCTTCTCAATCCGGGCTCGGTCGGGCAGCCGCGCGACGGCGACCCGCGGGCCGCGTACCTCGTCCTCGACCTCGACGCGCGGACGGCGAGCTTCCGCCGCGTCGAGTACGACGTCGCGCGAACGCAGCGTGAGATCCGCGCGCTCCGCCTGCCGGACGCGCTCGCCGCGCGGCTGGCCACGGGCCAGTGAGACGTCTCGGCGCACTCGGTCTCGTGACGCTCGCGGCCGCAGGCTGCGGCGGGGCGGCCGCGACGACGACGGTCTCGGCGCCGAAGCTGCCCCGCCCGCTCGCACGGAGCTGGGCGCAGCGAGCGGATGCCGTCGCGGCCGCGGCTGCGTCGGGCGACGGCTGCCGCGCCAGGGATCTGGCCACGGCGCTCCGCGACGACGTCGCCGCGTCACGCTCCCGCCTCCCGCGCCCGTATCGCCAGACCCTCCTGGGGTCGGTCGACCGGTTGGCCGCGGAGATCTCCTGCACGCTGCCGGCCCAGACGGTGACCGTTCGAACCACCACGCCGGCCGGGCCGAAGCCCGGGCCGAAGCCGAAGCCGAAGCCCAAGCCCGGGCCTGGGCACGGGAAAGGCCACCACAAGGGCCACGGAGACCATTGATGGCCGCCACGCTGGTCGCCGGACGCTACGAGGTCGAGCGCCCGCTCGGGCACGGCGCGATGGCGGTCGTCGACCTCGCGCACGACCGCGAGCTCGGGCGGCCGGTTGCGCTCAAGCGCCTCGCCGAGAACCTCGCGCGCGACGACGGCACCCGCGGCCGCTTCCTCCGCGAGGCGCGGCTGGCCGCACGTCTCTCCCATCCGAACGTCGTGCGCGTGTACGACGTCGGCGAGGCGGACGGGCTCCCGTTCATCGCGATGGAGTACGTCGACGGCGAGACCCTCGCGGAGGTCGTCGCGCGTCGCGGCGCCCTGCCGCCGCCCGAGGCCGCCGCGCTCGCGATCCAGGCCTGCCGTGCGCTCGCCGCCGCCCACGCCGCGGGGCTCGTGCACCGGGACGTGAAGCCGCAGAACCTCCTGCTCGCGAGCGACGGCACGCTCAAGCTCGGCGACTTCGGGATCGCCGTCGGCCTCGAGGGCACCCGCCTGACGGAGGCGGGCACCGTGCTCGGGACGGCCGCGTACCTCGCACCGGAGCAGGCCCGCGGCGACGACGTGACCGCGGCCGCAGACGTCTACGGTGTCGGCGCCGTCCTCTACGAGCTCCTGACGGGCCGCCCACCGCGGACGATCGGCTCGCTCTCGGAGCTCGGCGGCTTCGAGCCGTTCCGCATCGCCGACGTGCGCGAGGCCGCCCCGGGCGTACCGCCGGAGCTCGCGGCCGCCGTGGCGCGCTGCCTCGCCTTCGCGCCGGAGGATCGGCCGAGCTCGGCAGCCGAGCTCGCGCGCGAGCTCCTGGCCGCGTCGGCCGCCGCGGAGACGCTGCCTCTGCCGGAGCCGCCCTCCGAGCGCGCGACGGAGATCAGGGCCACGCCGCGCGCCGCGTCACGGCGCCCGTCCCGCCGCACCGCCCTGGCCGCCGGGGTCGCGGTCGCGTGCGCCGCCGGCGGGGCAGCCGCCGCCGCCGCCCTCAGCGGCGGCGGCTCGCGCCCCATCCCGGCCGCGGGATCGACTGAGCGTGTGGTGCCACCGGTCCCGGTCGCGACCGGCCCTGCGCAGCAGGCGCGCGACATCGCCGCGTGGCTGCGGCGGAACTCGGGCTAGGCGAGCTGCGGCGCGACCGGGGCCGGCGCCGCTTCGGGCACGGGCTCGCCGAAGAGGTGGATGCCCTCGCGGGCGAGCGCGAGCTGGACGTCCTCGCGGGCCTTGTAGATCCGCCACTTGACGGTTGCGAGCGTGACCTCGAGCGAGTCGGCGATCTCGGTGTAGGAGAGGCCGACGATGTCGCGCAGCAGCAGCGCCATCTTCAGGTCGACGCTGAGGTTCTCGACGGCCCGCCAGACGGCGTCGATCGCCTCGAGCCGCTCGAACGGCGCGTCGAGCACCTCGAGCGGCGGCACGTCGTCGATGTCGACGACGGCACGCGGCCGGCGCTCGACGGCGCGGAGCTCGTCGAGGACGCGGTTCTTCGTCACCTGGAAGAGCCACGTCGTGAACTTCGAGCGCAGCGAGAACCGCGGCAACCCCTGGAACACGCGCAGGAAGACCTCCTGCGTCAGGTCCTCGGCGAGCGCGCGGTCGCCGACGAGCCGCAGCACGTAGTTGTAGACCGGCACCTGGTACGCGCGCACGATGATGGAAAAGGCGCGCTCGTCGCCTCGCTGCGCCTTCCGCAGGACGCCGAAGTCAGGCTGGGGCAGCGGCAAGGTGGCGCAGTATAACCTGATTTTCAGACGGGAAAGAGAAGATTTTCGCCGGTCATCTCCGGCGGCTGCTCGACGCCGAGCAGAGCGAGCGCCGTCGGGATCACGTCCGAGAGCTCCCCGTCGCTCACCCGGAACCCTCTCGCGGTCACGATCACCGGCACCGGATTCGTGGTGTGGGCCGTGTGCGGGCTGATCCCGTCCTCGGTCAGGAGCGTCTCGGCGTTGCCGTGGTCGGCGATGACGATGCACACGCCTCCCGCCTGCTCGACGGCGGCGGCGACCCGCCCGAGGCACGCGTCCGTCGTCTCGACCGCCCGCACCACCGCCGGGATGACGCCGGTGTGGCCGACCATGTCGGGGTTCGCGAAGTTGACGACGACGAAGCCGTAGCCGCCGCCGGCGATCTCGGCGCAGACACGGTCCGCGACCTCGGCCGCCGACATCTCGGGCTTCTCGTCGTAGCCGGCGACGTCGCGCGGCGAGTCGACGAGCACGCGCTCCTCCCCCTCGAACGCCTCCTCCCGGCCGCCGTTGAAGAAGTAGGTGACGTGCGCGTACTTCTCGGTCTCGGCGGCGTGCAGCTGCCGGATCCCGTGCGCGGCGAGCACCTCGGCGACGACCTGCGGCACCGCGTGCTCCGGGAACGCGACCGGGAAGTCGAAGTCGTCGCGGTAGCGCGTCATCGTCGTCAGGTCGACCCCCATCGAGCCGAGCCGCTCCGAGAGCTGGCGCGTGCGGTCGGGGCGGAAGTTGAAGAAGATCGCCGTGTCGCGCTCGTGGTCGAGTCGCGGCCGGGCGGCGAGGGCGACGGGGACGACGAACTCGTCGGTGACCCCCGCGTCGTAGCTCGCCTGCACCGCGGCGACGGCATGCTCGGCAGGGGCGTCCGTGCCGTGCACGATCGCGTCGAGCGCGAGCTGCGTCCGCTCCCACCGCCTGTCGCGGTCCATCGCGTAGTAGCGGCCGGCGACGCTCGCGATCCGCTCGTCCGGCAGCTCGGCGAGGTCGTGCACGGCCGAGGTCGGCGAGACGTCGCGCCCGTCGGTGAACGCGTGCAGCCACGTGCGCTCGGCCATGTCCTCCCGCGCCGCGAGCTCGAGCAGGGCCCGCACGTGCTCGATGTGCGAGTGGACGCCGCCGTGCGAGACGAGCCCGAGGAGATGCACGTCGCCTCCGCGCTCGCGCGCGCGCCGGAAGGCGGCGACGAGCTGCTCGTTCGCGAAGAACGAGCCGTCGCGAATCGAGCGGTTCACGCGCTGGAAGTCCTGGTCGAGGATGCGGGCGGAGCCGATCGTCAGGTGCCCGACCTCCGAGTTGCCCATCTGCCCCGCCGGCAGGCCGACGGCCTCACCCGAGGCGGCGAGCTGCGCGTGCGGGTACTCGGCCTCGAGCCGGTCGAAGACGGGGGTGTCGGCGAGCTCCACCGCGTTGCCGGGACCGGGCGGCGCGATCCCCCAGCCGTCGAGGATGACCAGGGCGACGAGCGGGACGGTCATCCAGCGGCCGCGCCGGCGGCGCAGATCGCCGCGAACGAGGCCGGCTCGAGCGAGGCGCCGCCGACGAGGGCGCCCTCGACGTCGGGCTGGGCGAGCAGCTCGGCCGCGTTGTCGGGCTTGACCGAGCCGCCGTAGAGCACGGGACGCGCGAGCAGCGAGCGGATGAAGGCATGCGCGTCCTGGGCGAGCTCGGGCGTCGCGGTCTTGCCGGTGCCGATCGCCCAGACCGGCTCGTAGGCGACGACGAGCCGCTCGTCGTCGGGCAGGACGGAGACCTGGCGGCGGAGCACGTCCTCGGTGTCGCCCGCCTCGCGCTCCCGCTCGAGCTCGCCGACGCACGCGATCACGCGCAGCCCGGCCGCGAGCGCGGCCTCGGCGCGGCGGGCGACGGTCTCGTCGGTCTCGCCGAAGTACTGCCG
>Ga0075275_1000044_pt1 | contig 13553 bp, 16 predicted proteins | sample SF_Rice_5C_80N_3_FD_69769 | JGI IMG/M metagenome (GOLD analysis project Ga0075275, IMG submission 69769) | Rice paddy soil microbial communities from Twitchell Island, California, USA - SF_Rice_5C_80N_305 | ecosystem: Environmental > Terrestrial > Soil > Paddy field/soil | place: USA: Twitchell... | reverse complement strand
GTCGAGAACTTGTAGCCCTTGCGGTAGTCGAACTTCTCGACGGCGCGGATCAGGCCGAGCGAGCCCTCCTGGATCAGGTCGAGGAAGGAGAGGCCGCGGCCGAGGTACCCCTTCGCGATCGAGACGACGAGGCGCAGGTTCGCCTCGGTCATCGCCGTCTTCGCCGCCATGTCGCCACGCTCGATCCGCTTCGCGAGGCTGACCTCCTGGTCGGCGGTGAGCAGCGCGACCTTGCCGATCTCGCGCAGGTAGAGGCGGAGCGAGTCGAGCGAGGGCTCGACGGTGAGGTCGAGCTTCGGCGTCGCGACGGCCTTCTCGTCCTCCGGTGCAGGCGGCTCGTGCGGCGGTGTCTTGTGCTGCTCGCCCTCGACGAGGTCGACGCCGTGCTCGATCAGGTACGTGTAGAAGTCCTCGACCTGCTCCTTCGTGAGCTCGACGTCCTCGAGCCCGTTGGCGATCTCGTCATAGGTGAGAAAGCCCTTCTCCTTGCCTTCCCCGACGAGCTTGTGCAGCTCCTCGACGTCGGGAAGCGAGATGTCGACGGTGAGCAAGTTGCGAACCTCCCGGCCCTTGGTCGTTACGACGGCACTGGTCGTGCCACAGCCCTGACACGAACTCTCGACCTGCAAGCCGGCTTGCACCCACGCCCCGGCTCCTCCCTCGAAGTGAGCCGGATATTAGTGAGCAGTCACGGGTCCGTAAAGAAAATCTCTCGCGTCACGAGCGAACGGCGATCTCGCCCACCGGCTCGCCGCGGCTGTTCTCCACCGTGACGACGGCGGAGCCGCCGAGCTCGACGCCGAGCGGCCGGAGGAAGTGCGCCAGCGCGGGGCCGAGCGGGCGCGACTCGCCGTCCTCGCACTTGAGGGCGACGCCGAGCCGGTCCGGGCCGGCGGCGCAGAGGAGCCCTTCGGCCCCGCCCTTGGCGATCCAGCCGGGTGCGGCGCGCATGAGCCGGAAGTCGGTGCCGTCCGGGCCGCCGACGAGGTCCGGGCGTGCGCGCATCGCGTCGGCGACGCGGGCGCCGGCGGGCAGCGACTCGAGGCGCGAGTAGGCGTGGGCCATCCGCTCGAGCGGGAGCGCGAAGGTGACGACGCCGCAGCCGTCGGTCGCGGTCGCCGGCTCGTCGGGGTCGATCTCCGCCGCCTCGGCGTGGATCTCACGGCAGCCGAGCTGCACCGGGTGGTCTGGCAGCCGGTAGCCGCGCGCGTCCCAGCCGCGGGCGCGGCAGAGCGCGAGCATCCCCGCATGCTTTCCGGAGCAGTTGTGGTGGATCCGCCCCGGCGGACGGCCTTGCTGGAAGCCGAGCTCGAGCTCGTCCTCGGAGGCGGGCGCGCGCGCGAGCAGCGCGCGCGCCGCGGCGACCTGCTCGGGTGTGTCCCGGTGCGACGCGCAGGCGATTGCCAGCTCGTCCGCGGCCAGGTCGTCGCGGGCGCGCGCGAGCGGTAGCGCCTGCAGCGGCTTGGACGAGGAGCGCATGAAGCAGGAGAGCGAGGCATCCCCCGCCTCGGCGACGACGGCGCCGTCTCGAACCGCGACGGCGCGAACGCGGTGCACCGCCTCGACGACGCCGTTCCGGCGCACCTCGACCAGGATCGCGTCGTCCACGCGGGGCAGCGTACGCCCGCGGAGGATCTCGCCGCGCCGACTCCACCGGCGCGGGCGGTCGCTCTGGCTCTCCACCGCGTGCCCTTCGGCATGCCGACGGCAGGTGACGAAATCTTGGCAACTCCGCAAGAGACAATGGCGCCGCAGGCGAGCGGCAGCCATCTTCTGTTGTATGAGCAGACAACGGGATCTCTACGAGGGCATCTTCCACGTCACCTGTCACTCGGTCTGGGACGGCGTTCTCTTCCGCGACGATCTCGATCGAACCAACTACGTGCACGAGCTCGCCCGCATCACGTCGAGCACGAGCTGGGAGCTGATTGCCGCATGCCTCATGACGACGCATGCGCACCTCGTCGTCGGAGTCCGAGACGACCAACTCGCGGAGGCGATGCAGGCGCTCAACTTCCGCTACGCAGCGCGCTTCAACTCGCGCCATCGACGTCGTGGACGGGTGTTCGGCGCGCCCTACGGCTCCCACCGCATCCACGACGACGACCACCTTCTGACGGTCTACAGATACGTCGTCCTGAATCCGGTCGAGGCCGGACTGGTCCGCTCGCCCCAGGAGTGGATCTACAGCAGCTACGGATCGGTGATCGGCGCGCGGCCGGGCTTCGACTTCGTCAACGCCAACCGCGTCCTCGGCTGCTTCCACCGCGAGCGCGATGTCGCGATGGGCGGACTTCGGCGCTTCGTCGAAACGTCGTGACGAAGTCGTAACCGCCCTTCGGCATGCCGAAGGGCGGGAGGTTGAGCCCTGGACGTGAACCGCGACGCCGAGCGCGAGACGCCGGCGCCCGAGCGGCCGCAACTCGCATGCGACGCGACGCGCGCTTGCCAATGGTCGGGATATGCCGTACGTTCGGGATGTGCCGACCAATATCGACTACGACGCCGCCGACACCCTCGTCGTCGACAGGCCCGAGCAACTGCGCGCCGTCGCCGACGAGGTGCGCAACGCGGTGATCGCGCTCCTCCGCGAGCGCGCCTTCTCCACCCAGCAACTCGCCGGGCGACTCGGCATCCCGAAGGGCACCGTCGGCCACCACCTCAAGGTGCTCGAGCGCGCCGGACTGATCCACGTCGTCCGCACGCGGAAGGTTCGCGCCGTCACCGAGAAGTTCTACGGGCGGACGGCGCACCTCTTCCTCTTCCACGCCGAGGATCCCGCCGACGCGCGCGCCCTCGGCGCCACCGTCCTGCGCCAGGCCGCAAACGAGCTCGAGCGCGCGCCCGAGGGGAGCGGCTTCGGACACCCGAAGGCGCGGCTGACCGAGCGGGACGTGCGCCGCTTCGAGCGCCGGCTGGGAAAGCTGATGGACGACTTCCTCGCCGCGGACTCGCCCACCGGCGAGCCGTACGCGCTCGTCGGAGCCCTCTACCGCCGCCCCGATGCCTAGGCTCCGCCGCCCGAGCGGCGGCCTCTGGTCGCACCCGGACTTCCTCAAGCTCTGGAGTGGCCAGACGATCAGCGAGTTCGGCTCGCAGATCTCCGCGCTCGCGATCCCGCTGCTCGCCGTGGTCAGCCTGCACGCGAGCCCGTTCGAGTTCTCGGTGCTCGGCGTGCTCGGCTTCCTGCCGTTCATCCTCTTCGCGCTGCCCGCGGGCGTCTGGGTCGACCGGCTGCGCCGCCGCCAGATCCTGATCGCGGGCGACCTCGCCCGCGCCGTCCTGCTCGCGCTCGTGCCGGTCCTGTGGGCCGCCGGCGTCCTGCAGCTGTGGCACCTGCTCGCGCTCCAGTTCGCGATCGGCGTCTTCACCGTCTTCTTCGACGTCGCCTACCAGTCGTACCTCCCCGCCCTGATCGAGCGCGAGCACCTCGTCGACGGGAACTCGAAGCTGCAGCTGACCGTCAGCGTCTCCGCCGTCGCCGGGCCGAGCGTCTCCGGCGTGCTGATCGGCGCCGTCACCGCGCCGTACGCGATCGTCGCAGACGCCGTCAGCTACGTCGTCTCGGGCGCGTTCATGCTCCGGATGCGGCACCGCGAGGAGCCGCCGCGGCCCGAGCCCGGCCAGTCCCATCCGAAGATGTGGCCGCAGGTGAAGGAGGGGCTCGCCTGGGTCGGCCGCAACCCGTGGCTGCGCTCGATCGCCGCCTGCACCGGCTCGTCGAACTTCTTCTCCACCCTCGCCAACTCGATCCTCGTCTACTACATGGTGCGGAGCCTGCACCTCTCGGCGTTCGCGATCGGCGCCGTGTTCGCGGTCGGCAGCGCCGGCTCGATCGTCGGCGCGCTCCTCACTGACCGGCTCAACAAGTGGCTCATGGTCGGGCCGACGATCGTGCTGACGATCGCCGTCAGCCAGGTCGGCGGGTTCATGTACCCGCTCGCGCCGCGCTCGTTCCCGCTGCCCATGCTCATGCTCGGCAGCGCGCTCTTCGGCTTCGGCGCCGTCGCCTACAACATCACCCAGGTCAGCCTCCGCCAGGCGATCACGCCGGAGCGCCTGCAGGGGCGGATGAACGCCGCGATGCGCTGGATCGTCTGGGGGACGATCCCGCTCGGCTCGCTGCTCGGCGGCGGGATCGCGACCTGGTGGAGCCTCCGCGGCGCGCTCTGGGTCGGCGCGTTCGGCGGCCTCGTCGCCATCCTCCCGGTCGCGTTCTCGTCGGTGCGTACCATCGGCGCGATGCCGGAGCCCACCGCCGAACCGACACCCGCGCAGGCCGAGCTGGCCGGTGGGCTCGTCGAAGGCGCGCCGCTCCCGGGGCCGGCCGCCGCGGATGCATAGACCCTCGCTGCGACCGCGCAGCGAGCTGTGGCGCGATCCCGGCTTCGTGCGCCTGTGGGGCGCGAACGCGGTCAGCCAGCTCGGCTCGCAGGTGACGCTTCTCGCGCTGCCGCTGACCGCGCTCTACGTGCTCCACGCGGGCCCGCTCGGCGTCTCGCTCCTCACCTCCTTCGCCGTCCTGCCGTTCCTGCTCTTCTCGCTGCCGGCCGGCGTCTGGGTCGACCGGCTCCGCCGCCGGCCGCTGATGATCGCGGCGGACTTCGGCCGCGCCGCCGTCGTCGCCTCGATCCCGCTCGCATACTGGCTCGGCCACCTGACGCTCGCGCAGCTCTACGTGGTCGCCGCGATCCACGGGCTGCTCTCCGTCTTCTTCGACGTCGCCTACCTCTCTCTCCTGCCGATGCTCGTCGGCAGGGAGCGGCTGGGCGAGGCGAACGCGAAGCTGCTCGGGACGCAGTCGCTGATGCAGCTCGCGGGCCCGACGCTCGCCGGCGGGCTCGTCGCCGCGTTCGGCGCGGCGGTCGCGGTGCTCGCGGACGCGATCAGCTTCCTTCTCTCCGGCGGCTTCGTCACGGCGATCCGCGGCCGCGAGCCGCGCTCCGTGCCGGCGGGAACGCGCGCCCGCACGGAGCTGCTGGAGGGCCTGCGCTACGTCTTCGGCCAGCCGTACCTGCGCATTCTCACCACCTGGATCTCGCTCGGCGCCTTCTTCTCCTCCGCCTTCTTCGCGCTCTTCATCGTCTACCTCGTCCGGGGCCTCCACCTCGGCCCCGCCACGATCGGCTGGCTGATGGCGGTGGTCAACCTGGGCTTCATCGCCGCCGCGTTCCTGAACGGGAGGATCGTCGCCCGCTTCGGCGTCGGCCGGGCGATCGCCTGGGGTGGGCTGCTCTCGCCGCTGCTCCTGCTCGCGATCCCGCTGGCGCCGCGCTCGAACCCGCTGCCGCTGCTCGCCGCGAGCGGGGTCGCCGGCACCTTCCTCGGCTTCCTGATGAACGTGAACCAGCTTACGCTGCGCCAGGCGGTGACGCCGAACCGGCTGCTCGGGCGGATGAACTCGGTCGCGCGCTTCATGTACTGGGGGACGCGGCCGCTCGGGTCGGCGCTGGGCGGCGTCGCGGCGGAGCAGATCGGCCTGCGCGAGACGCTGCTGCTCGCCGCGATCGGCTCCGCCGTCACCTCGATCCCGATCTTCCTCTCGCCGATCCGCAAGCTCCGCGCCTTCCCGCAGCCGCCGCCGGAGCCGGCGCTCAGCGTCGAGCCGCTGAGCGCGGCGCGGAGTACCGTGTCCGGCGATGCCGGAGCTCCCGGAGATGGAGGCGTGGCGGCGCCGACTCGCTGATCCGGTCTCGGCCTCTGCGATCGCGAAGGCGGGGCCGGCGCACATCGCCACGCTGAAGACGTTCGATCCACCGCTCGCGGCGCTCGAGGGGCGGCGCTTCCGCGGCGTCGAGCGGCGCGGCAAGCGGCTGCTCTTCCCCACCGAGGACGGCGGGCTCGTCCTGCTCGTCCACCTGATGTCCGCGGGCCGCCTGAAGACGCTCGCGGCGGGCGCGGCGGCGCCGAAGAGCCCCGCCTTCCAGCTCGAGTTCGCGGGCGGCTCGAGGCTCGTCCTCACCGAGGCCGGCAAGAAGAAGCGCGCCGGAGTCTGGCTGCTTACGCCGGAGGCGGCGGCCGCGGAGCTCGCCCACCTCGGGCCGGACGCGCTCGGGCTCGACGCGGAGGAGCTCGGGCGGATCGTGCGGAGCGAGTCGCGCCGGCTCCACGCCCTGCTGCGCGACCAGCGGCTGCTCGCCGGGATCGGGCGCGCGTGGGCGAACGAGATCCTCCACGCGGCGCTGCTCTCGCCCTACGCGCTCTCGACCGACCTCTCGGACGAGGAGGTGGAGCGACTCGCCGTGGCGATGAACGCCGAGCTCGCGCGCGGCCTCGAGCTGCGTGAGCGCGGCGCCTCCGACGCGCAGACGTACCGCGTGCACCGGCGGCTGGGCGAGCCGTGCCACGTGTGCGGCACGCCGCTGGCGCAGGTCGACTTCGAGGAGCACACGATCTTCTACTGCCCGGACTGCCAGACCGGCGGCCGCGTCCTCAAGGACCGGCGGCTTTCCCGCCTGCTGCGCTGAGGACCGTTAGGCTGCCAGGCATGGCAACGGTCGCGGACGTGATGAACACGAGCGTGCTGACCGTCGACCCGACCGCCTCGATCGGCGAGGCGGCGGAGAAGATGGTGGACGCCGGCGTCGGTGCGATCGTCGTCGTCGAGGACCTCGCCCGCATCACCGGGATCGTCACCGAGCGCGACATCCTCCGCGCGGTCGCGGCCCGCGCACGCGCCGCCGAGGCCCGCGTTCGCCAGTGGATGACCGAGACCGTCGTCACGATCGAGCCGGACACGACCGTCGAGGACGCCGCGAAGATCATGTTCGAGCGCAACTTCCGCCACCTGCCGGTGGTCAAGGACGGCCGCCCGCTCGGGATCGTCAGCCTCCGCCGCCTCTCGCGCTGGGAGTTCGAGAACGCGGCGTCCGCCTCGTAGAGGCTCCGTCGGGACCGCCCGCTAGGGTCGTCCCGTGATCCGTCTCTTCCCCGAGCGCGGCGGCTGGCTGGAGGTCGTCTGCGGCCCGATGTTCAGCGGCAAGAGCGAGGAGCTGATCCGCCGACTCCGCCGCGCCGAGATCGCCGGGCAGCGCGCGCTGATCGTCAAGCCCCGCATCGACGACCGCTACGACATCGGCCATGTGGTCAGTCACGCGGGCGCGAAGATGCGCGCGCTCGCCGTCTCGTCGGCCCCCGACATCCCGGGGCTCGTCGAGGGCTACGACGTCGTCGGCGTCGACGAGGTGCAGTTCTTCGGTCCGGAGATCGTGCTCGTGATCGACACGCTCGTCGAGCGCGGCAGCCGCGTCGTCGCGAGCGGCCTCGACCAGGACTTCCGCGGCCTCCCGTTCGGCTCGATGCCCGAGTTGCTCTGCCGGGCGGAGCTCGTCGACAAGCTGCAGGCCGTCTGCCATCGCTGCGGCGGCCCGGCGACGATGACGCAGCGGCTCGTCGACGGCAGCCCGGCCCCGGCCGACGGCGCGACGATCGTCGTCGGGGCGCTCGAGCAGTACGAGGCGCGCTGCCGCGCCTGTCACGAGCTGGCCGAGCCGGCGCTCGCGACCGGCTAGAGCCGGATCGTCAGCGTCCCGTCGACGACCGCCACGGAGCCGCCGAGGCGCTCGACCACGAGCACGGCGACGGCGGCGCCGAGATCGCGCAGGTCGCGGCCGAGCACGACGGGCGCGGACGCCTCGGTCACGGGGCTGACGCGCAGCTCGGCACCGTCGACGGCGACGTCGACCTCGTCGAGGCCGCCGTGCCGGAGCGTCGACTGGATCAGCGCCGAGACGCCGCGGTCGACCGCGTCGGGATCGGTCTCGATCGTGCTCCCCGCGCCGGAGACGTGGACGCGGTCCTCTCCGAGCCGCCCGGCGGCGTTGCGCGCGAGCTCGAGCGTGTCCGCCTCGCGCAGCCCGGGCTCGTAGCGCCCAGACTCGATCCGCGCCGCGAGCGAGAGCTCGTCGAGGAGCTCCGACATCTGGGCGGCCGCGGCGACGATCATCTCGACGTAGCGGTCGGCGGGCGGCTCGAGCTCGGAGACGCGCGCGAGCGTCTTCGCGAACCCGTGCACGGTCGCGAGCGGCGTGCGCACGTCGTGGCACGCCAGCGAGACGAGCCGGGCGAAGGAGGTGTCGTCCGCCACCAGACGTCTAACCTAGCGATATGGCCGACACGACGCGCGCTCCGCTCGACCTCCAGGCCGCAGCGCCCGACGTGCCGATCGGGCTCTCGCGCGCGGGCGTGACGGGCGTCCAGAAGGCGGTGCGCATCGGCCGCGGCAAGGGCGAGAAGCTGATCGCGGCGACGATCGACTGCACCGTCGACCTCGATCCCTCGCAGAAGGGCGTCCACATGTCGCGCTTCCCCGAGCTGTTCGAGGAGGCGATCGAGGGAGTGGTCGCCGACGACGCCTTCCTCGTCGAGGACCTGGCCGAGCACGTCGCGCGCCACATCGTCGGGCGCCAGGACGCGCTCGTCGCCGAGGTGCGGATCGTCGCACGCTACCCGTACGAGCGGCGCACCCCGGTGACCGGACTCGCGACCCAGGAGATGGTCTCGCTGATCGGGATCGCGGCCGCATCGCGGGAAGGTGCCCGGCGCGTCGTCGGCGTCGAGGCGACCGGCATCAACGCCTGCCCGTGCGCGCAGGGGCTCGTCCGCGAACGCGCCTCGGAGCGGCTGCTCGAGGCGGGCTTCGACGGCGGCGACGTCGAGCGGATCCTCGACCTCGTGCCGATCGCGACCCACAACCAGCGCGGCCGCGGCACCCTCTACGTCGGCACGGGCGAGCACGTGAACGCCGAGCGGCTCGTCGAGCTCGTCGAGCAGTCGATGAGCTCGCCGATCTACGAGCTGCTGAAGCGCCCCGACGAGCTCTTCGTCGTCGAGCACGCGCACCTGCAGCCGCGCTTCGTCGAGGACTCGGTGCGCGTCGCGCTCCGCAGCGTCCTCGAGGAGCTGCCGCAGCTCGACGACGGCGACTTCGTCCTCTCGCGCCAGCTCAACTTCGAGACGATCCACGCCCACGACGTCGTCGCCGAGCGCTACGGCACGATCGGCGAGCTCCGCTCGGAGCTGCGCGACGGCGGCCACGGGCCGCACTCCCACACCGAGCTCAGGGACTGGCTGCGCTCTTAGGCTCGCCGCGGCGGAAGCCCCGGAAGCGGCTCTCCTCGCCGCGGGCGAGCCGCCGCAGGTTGACGCGGTGGAGCAGCAGCACGGCGAGCGCCGCGAAGCCGCCGAACGCGACCACCGGCCAGGGATAGCCGAGCAGCCACGCCCAGAGCGGCAGCGAGGCGGCGGCGAGGATCGACGCGAGCGAGGCGTAGCGGCCGACCGCGAAGACGAGCAGCCAGACGCCGGCGGCAGCGGCGCCGACTGGTGCCGCGACGCCGAGGAAGGCACCCCCCGCGGTCGCGACCATCTTCCCGCCCTTGCGGAATCCCAGGAAGAGCGGCCGCCAGTGCCCGAGCATCGCGGCCGCGCCGGCGAGGACACCGGTGCCGTGCCCGACGAGCAGGACGCCGAGCAACGCGGGAACGAATCCTTTCGCCGTGTCGAGCAGCACCGCCGGGATCCCGAGAGTGCGCCCGTAGACGCGCCAGACGTTCGTGGCGCCGATGTTGCCGCTGCCCTTCGTCCGGACGTCCTCGCCGTGGAAGACGCGCACGAGCCAGTAGCCCCACGTCATCGAGCCGGCGACGTAGCCGGCGGCGACGAGGATCGCGGTCAGCACGGCGCGGGCGGGCTAGGACGGGATGCCGTACTGCTCGACCCAGCCGTTGACGACGTCCCAGTCGAGGTTGTCGAGGAACGCCTCGATATAGGCCGCGCGGTCGGTCTGGTAGTCGATGAAGTAGGCGTGCTCGTAGACGTCGAGCGCGACGAGCGGCGTGGCGTTCCAGACCGGGAACGTGTTCTGGGCGTCGCCGATGTAGTTGAAGAGCCGGCCCTCGTCCCAGTCGTACGCGGTCCACGCCCAGCCACGGCCGGCGATCCCGGTGGCCTTCAGGTCGGCCCGCCAGGCGTCGGCCGAGCCGAAGTCGCGCTTGACGAGCGTCCCGAACGTACCTGTCGGGGCGCCGCCGCCGCCGCCGAGATGGGCGAAGTAGAGCTCGTGGTTCTTGATGCCGCCGATCGCGAAGGTGAGGTCGACCTTGAGCGCGCGCAGCTCCGAATACGTCTGGTTGGCGGCGGCGAGGTCGGCGTCCGCGAGCTTGCCGAGGATCTCGTTCCGCTTCGCGACGTAACCCTGGTAGAGCTTGTAGTGCGCCTCGATCGACGTGCGCGAGATCCCGTCGAGCTCGTACACCTCGGGGCGCAGCGGCCGCGGCGCGATCTCCTCGAACCTGTACGCAAGCGTGGACATCGGGCGGACATTCCTCCTTCGACGTGGACGGGCGGCCGGAGCATATCCTCCGTCGAGGAAGCAGAGCTGCGAAAGGAGCCGTGTATGGCATTCGAACTGCCCGATCTTCCGTACGGGTACGACGCGCTCGAGCCGCACATCGACGAGGCGACGATGCGTGTCCACCACGACGCCCACCACAAGGCGTACGTCGACAACGCGAACGCCGCGCTCGAGGGGACGGAGTGGGCCGACGCGAGCGTCGAGTCGGTGCTCTCGAGCATCGAGGCGATCCCGGAGGAGAAGCGCACCGCCGTCCGCAACAACGCCGGCGGCCACGCGAACCACACGCTCTTCTGGTCGATCATGAGCCCGGACGGCGGCGGCGAGCCCGGCGGCGAGCTGCGCGCGGCGATCGACGACGCAGTCGGCTCGTTCGACGACCTCAAGTCGGCGATCAACGACGCCGGGGTCAAGCGCTTCGGCAGCGGCTGGAGCTGGCTCGTCTGGGACGGGACCGGTCTCGAGGTCTACTCGACGCCGAACCAGGACTCGCCGCTGATGCAGAGCCACGTGCCGCTCCTCGGCGTCGACGTGTGGGAGCACGCGTACTACCTCAAGTACCAGAACAAGCGCGCCGCGTACCTCGAGGCGTGGTGGAGCGTCGTGAGCTGGCCCGAGGTCGAGCGCCGCTTCGCGGCCGCCCGCAACGGCTGAGCGCGACCGAGTGGGGCGGCCCTGCCGACGGCAGGGCCGCCCGACCCAATCCGATCGGGGCAGCGATGCGTAGGAACAGGAGCGACATGGAGCTCGCACTCTCCTCACCACCGCTGCACGCCGTCCCCGAGTCCGGGGAGGCCGCGCCGACCGAGGCCACGGACGCAGAGCTGCTCGCGCTCGTCGCCGAGCGGGACCGCGCCGCCTTCGAGGTGCTCTACGACCGCTACGTCCGCTCGGTGTTCGGGCTCGCGCTGCGCCGACTCGGTGACCGCGGCCGCGCCGAGGACGCCGTCCAGGAGGCGTTCACCGCGATCTGGCGCTCCGCGGCGAGCTACCGGCCCGAGCGCGGCGCGGCGGGGGCCTGGCTCTACACCGTGGCCCGGAACGCCGTCGTCGACCGGTTCCGCACTGCCGGACCGGTCGCCGCAGAGGTGCCCGATCTCGCCTCGACGGAGCCGGGGCCGGCTGAGCAGGCGGAGGCGGCCTGGACGGCGTGGCGCGTGCACCGCGCGCTCGAGGAGCTGCCCCGGCGCGAGCGGGACGTGGTCGAGCTCGCGTACTGGAGCGGGCTGTCCCAGAGCGAGGTGGCCGCCTATCTCGGCCTGCCGCTCGGAACCGTGAAGACGAGGACCCGTAGCGGGCTCGCGCGGCTGGCCGACCTGCTGGAGGGAGAGCTGCAGTGACGAGAGAGCGTGACTTCGACGAGCTGGTCGGACGCGAGGGCGACGACGCGGAGCGCGAACGCCTGCGCCGTATCCACGACCTGCTCGTCACGGCCGGGCCGCCGCCAGAGCTGCCGCCGGAGCTCGAGGCAGGCCCGAACCTCGCGATGACGCTCGGACGTCCGCCGCGGCAGGGGCGGCGTCGCCTCGCGCTGCTCGCCGCGGCGGCGATATCCGTCGGGATGGTGTTCCTCGGCGGCTACATCGTCGGCAACCGCAGCGACGGATCCGGCCCGCCCGCCGGGCGGACGATCCAGCTGCAGGGAACGAGCGCGGCGAGCGGCGCGTTCGCCTCGCTCCTGGTCGAGCACGGCGACACGGCCGGCAACTGGCCGATGCGGCTGAACGTGTCCGGGCTGTCGGCCCTCCCCGAAGGGAGCTACTACGCGGTCTACCTCGTCCGCAACGGCAAGCCGTGGAAGCCGTGCGGCTGGTTCGTCGTCGCCGGGGTGCACTCCGGGACGACGGTGACCCTCAACGCCCCCTACGAGCTCCAGTCCGGCGACACCTGGGTGGTCACGAAGCAGCAGGCCGGCACGAGCGGCCCGGGCGAGACGGTCCTCCGCCCGACGACGTGACCCTTCGGGCCACGTCCCGGTGTCAGACACAAAAACGAGAGTGTGACGGACGTCAGTCGATGACCGCGCCGTGGGCGCGGGCGAGTTGGACGGCGCCGGCGAGGTCGAGGCGAATGCCGCGGACGTTCGCAGCCGCGAGGTCGACGCCGTCGAGCTGCGCGTCACGGAGGTCGGCGCCCGCCAGCGTCGCGTTGTGGAGCTGCGCGCGGGTCAGGTCGGCGCCACGCAGGTCGGCTCCGGTGAGGTTCGTCTCGCTCAGATCGGCCTCGCGAAGGCGGACGCCGCGCAGATCGGAACCGGCGAGATCGTGGCCGCGCAGCGAGACGTAGGACCAGTCGCCGCCCTCGATCGCGACACCGGTCAGAACCGCACCGGCGAACGACGCGCCGACCAGCCTGCAGTCGGAGAAACGCGCGCCGAAGAGGTTCGCGCTCTCGAAGATCGCGTTCGCGAAGTCGGAGCCTTCGTGCTCGGAGCCGTTCAGCCGCGCGAGCGTGAAGTCGCAGGCCTGGAACGAGCAGCGCCGCGTCCCGATCTCGCCGAAGACGGTGCCCCGGAAGCTGCAGCGGAGAAAGACCGCCGCCTCGAGCTCGTCGTCGTCGACCTCGGCGCCCGCGAACGAGGCATCCTCGGCCCCGGCGGGCAGGTTCACGTCGGGCGGCTGGACTCGTTGCGCATCTCGGAGAGCAGGCGCTCGAGCCTCGGCTCGGTCGACTCGTCGGTGAAGCGCATCGCGGCGGCGACGTTCGGGTGCACGGCCGCGATCTCGTCCCGCATCTGCAGCGCGACGGCGCGGTACGACGGATGCCCCTCGGGGCCGGAGCGGAGCTCGATCAGGTGCAGCGCCTCGCGCGCGTCGAGCTCGAGCACGTACCGGATTCGGTACGCGAGGCAGAGCGCGTACGGCGCCTCCTCGGCGAGCCCGGCAACGCGCAGCCGCTCGTGCTCGCCGCGCGAGACCTCGAGCGCTCGCCGGAACTCGCCGCCGAAACCGGCCTGCTCGACCTCGTCCGGCACCTCGGCGCCGAGGCCGGGCGAGAGCCGCTGCCACTGGCAGGTGAGGAGACGATGCCGCTGCAGGTCGCGGAAGGCGCCGTAGTCGGAGACGATCTCGAACCGGTAGGAGAGCGTCTCGAAGCCCCGTCCGGGGCGGTGCCGCCGGTTCTCGCGGGTGCCGACGAGCTCGTGGAGCAGCGCCGACCGCGCCTCGGTGGAGAGCTCGGTCACCGCACGCCGCGTCTG
>Ga0075275_1000043_pt1 | contig 13565 bp, 19 predicted proteins | sample SF_Rice_5C_80N_3_FD_69769 | JGI IMG/M metagenome (GOLD analysis project Ga0075275, IMG submission 69769) | Rice paddy soil microbial communities from Twitchell Island, California, USA - SF_Rice_5C_80N_305 | ecosystem: Environmental > Terrestrial > Soil > Paddy field/soil | place: USA: Twitchell... | reverse complement strand
CCTCGTAACTGCAATAGAACGAGGGGATATTTCCCTTGTTTTCCGTTTCGGCTTTTTCTTCCGTCTCATCCGCGCCCCAATCATGCAGATAGTTGCGATAACTATCTGCGATAATGACAAAATCTTCCGTTTGCGAGAAATAATAGATTGTTTTGTTTAGATCTTCATTTGTTAGTGTCATCACTCCACCTCTTTTTTTTTAGTGTTATATCGAATCAATTCTAGACTTCAAATTCGACTTAATAATTTCCAAATCCTTGTTTAAAGATTTTAGATCATTATAATTTTTCGCAAGAGAGAAGTATTTTTGACAAATATTATAGCGCTTTCCAAATATCAGCATATATTTAGATTTAAGTTTTTTAGCATACATGACCCCCGATCTACTATACAAGCCTGATTCGGCGAATCCTATTTTTTTTAAGAACAGAATATTCTCTCTCCTTTGCGAAGAGGGTGATCTATAACGATCTTCGCAAGTATCGATTGTATTATAATCCTCAAAATCTTTTGCTACTAAAATTGGTCCCATCAATCCCATCACTCCACCTCTTTTGTTTTGAATAATAGTTTTACAATAAAATTCTCTCCTACGCTGTAATTTATTCCGTGCGCCGCCCAGAACCCCTTTTTCCAGTCCCTGCATTCTTTTTCTTTGTACTCGTTTTTCAACTCTGCAAGCGTGTAACCGTTTGTTTGTCAATTTATGACCGTTTTTGTTCGGTCATCATTATTCCATCGCTTTACCATTAAATTAATTTTGGCGATACGGTATAACACGTTACTAATAAAATTTACAGCATCTTCATCTTCGGGGAGACTTTGAAAATTCGTCTTCAAAAAAGACGAATCAGTAGTACTCCACCCAATCTTTGTGTAAACGTTTTGCCAACGCTCACACATTACTACGTCGTCTTTTTTCGAAAACTGAAACTTAAATATATAAGTTTCAGCGTCAGTTTTATTCGAATCATATCTGCGAGAAGCTTCAAAAATTTTTTCTTTCTCCATTTTTTCCTCCATTTTTTCCTCTTTTGTTTTGCACTTTGCGTCTACTATTCTACTTTAGTACGATTAACACGAGGCGGTTTCCCGCCCCTCTATTCGATATTTATTTATTGTGTTGGTTTTATTTCCCGGTTATCCGGGAGTGATATTAATTTATTTAATTCTGAAAACTTTAGTTTAATTATCTATAAATGTAAAGCATGGTGTAATAGTCTCGTATTTGCTTACCTCTTCGTCTTTATTCATGTCTGCAATTGTTGTCAAAAAAGAGGCAATTTTTGCATCGTCGGATTGAGTTGCATCAAAGTCACTTTCGAGGTAAAAATCATTGAAATAACCCTCAACATCATATATAGTAATGTCCTGCAAATAATTCCAAGCCGTCCTTTTTGCTTGCTCAATTATTTTTTCGTTCGGATTTTCGGGATGGCAATATTGAACATCGATCATCCATTTCCTTTCTTTTAATGCGTTGAAAATTTGTTCTGCTGTCATCACTTCACCTCTTTTGTTTTATGAATTAATTTTATCTGTTATTAAAATTCCAACATTTCTTCGATTTCACTCTCATCAATTTCTATTTTATTACACGCTTGTGGCAGATAATAAACTGTGTAAATCCCTGGAGCTGGATTTTCAAAAATAGCACTTAAAAGATTCCCGTCTACTTTTACAGCGTTTTCTTCTTTTAATAGGTTAATTATAATATTTACGTTTGTTTTCCTCTTTTTTTTATTTTTATTTTTATTAAAGCGGGTTGCCCCGCCTTTGATTAATTATAATAATTTTTTATATATCTCAAGAATGCATAAAGTAATCGTGCACGCCTTCTCTTGTATATTTTGCCTCTATTTCTTCAAATTCCGCGAGCGGTATGTTATCCACCCTTGAATCCAAATTTCCATATGCGTCTGTTCTGGAAATGGATGCGTATTTTCTTCTGCGCTCTATTGCGAATCTCCACCCTCCACCACCAAATGGGCCATTCGTGGGGTCTGCCGATCCAATCGTTATTTTGTACTTTTTCATTTCTTTCCTCTTTTTATGTTGTTAAATTAAAAATTAAATGGTGAAACGTCTGCTTTATAATACGTAACGTAGCGTGATTCGACTTTTGTGAAAATTACGTGAAATATATCTTTGTATTCGTCTAACATAACATTGCAAGTGTTTTTTCCTGTTTTCTGCAATACCACATTAGAACACTTCGATAATTCATCAAACGATGGAATATGCTTATTTTCTTCTGTTAACAAAAGATTATTTTCAAAATCAAAAATTGCTTTCATAACTTTGCCTCTTTTGTTGTGTTGTTAAATCACCTACAATAATATACAACAATAGATACTTGCTGTCAAGAAGAAAATGCTGACAATGCCATAATTAATATTGTGTTCACTACTTTGTTCACTATTAAAAACTATTTGTGAACGAAAAGTAGGTGGATAACTTAATCTGTAACCTATATTTTCCCTTCGTTTCATTAATAAAGAGAAAAATGTTATGGCTGATGAAAAAAGTAAAGGCGGCAGACCGCTATTATTCCAAACCGTTGAAGCCCTTGAACAAAAAATTGAGGAATATTTTAATAGCTGTTTTAGACCGCTAGTTGAAGTAAAAACCGGCAAAATTGTTTTAGATTCTAATAATAAAGAAATACCGTTTCAATTCAAACCATTCACGATATCTGGACTTGCTTATTACTTACATACAAATCGTCAAACTTTAATCAATTATCAAAACCGTGATCTATTCTTTGACGCTATCATGCGCGCGAAGGAAAGATGTGAAGCATTTACAGAAGAATCGCTGTTTACGCGTGATGGCGCAAATGGCGCAAAGTTCGTGTTATTGAACGGATATGAAGCCTGGAAAGACAGACAGGAAATTGACGTGAACATGAAAAAATTGATTATGGATGTGTAAGTAAAAACGAAGCAATATGTTAGCTTGCTAACATATAATAGGAATTTTTGCTTGAAAAGTGGGTTAACTAATTATGGCATATGAAGTTACACGGATTTCCAAAATGATAAAAAATATCATGTTTCATGATAAAATTTATCATAGGAATGATAAAAAACATCATTTTGACTAAGGTAAAAGTTATGAAAAATAGTAATCCAAAATACCAGATATTGAATGTTGAGACAGGCGAAATAATGGGCGATTATGTGCCTAAAAGCCGCCGGAAAAGCACACACGAGTATTATCTTGTTTTCGCAAGGAATTTAAGCGATGCAGGTATTAATGTCACAGCCCTTGAACAGGCCATTCTTCTTGAAATGAATGCAAAAAATATAATTTCATTATCAGAAACGGCGCAAAACGATATAATGCAGAGGAATAAAATCAATCTTGATTACCTGCGACATGCTTTTGTCAATATGTGCAAAAAAGGATTGGTGTTAAGAATCAGCCAGTCTGTCTATTTCGCAAATCCTATCTTTGTTACAAAATCAAGTTGCGAAAATATTTATGCATTGCGAAGTGAATACTTATCATTCCTTACAAAAATATCATCGACAAAAAAATCAAAATCAACAAAGAATCCGGCAGAAAAAGAAAATAAGATACTTGTACAAGTCCAAAACGTGCTTAATAATTCAAAACCTTTCAACGTTTAACAAGAAACGGCGCAATTAGAAGTGATATGAGCGATGTTTATGAAAAAATAAAGTTCTCTGACCTGTGCCATTTTCAGCCGAAACAGTTGGAAGCCGTGAAATTAGCTGATAATCACAAGTATTTTCTGTATGGGGGAAGCCGGGGCCCCGGGAAAAGCTATTTTTTACGATGGTATGGACTACGAGAATTACTAATCATGTCTAAAAATGGCATAGACAATGCAACTGTTGGACTGTTTTGTGAAGATTATCCCTCGCTCACAGACCGGCAGACTAGCAAAATCGAAAAGGAATTTCCAAACTGGATGGGAACACTCAAAGATTCAAAGGTTCAAGGATTCGGTTTCCACCTACGTCCTGAATATGGAGGCGGTTTCTTAGCGTTAAGGAATCTTGATGATGTTAGCAAGTATCAAAGCGCTGAGTTTGCGGCAATCTTAGTCGACGAGCTTACAAAAAACGACAAAGAAGTTTTCGACATACTGAAAGGATCACTAAGATGGGCAGGCGTAAAAGTCCCAAAGTTTATCGCTGCAACAAACCCGGGTGGCAAAGGTCATGTGTGGGTAAAAAAAGAATGGGGTATAAAAGGTTACAAAGATTTGCAAACTAAAATGGATATTAACGATTTTGAGAATAACGAAAATTTTGACAAGAAAATAAAAGAATTGATGTCAACCCCAGTAGTTCATGGCAACTACGCCTACCTCCCTGCACTTCCCGACGACAATAAATATTTGAGTACCGATTATTGGGAAACTCTTGAATCATTGCCGGAGCGCTTACGAAAGGCTTGGCGGTTCGGCGATTGGAATGCGTTTGAGGGACAATTCTTTGAATTTGATGAATACACACAAATTATACAGCCGTTTGATATCCCGACAGGGTGGGAGCTGATAGGTAGTCTTGATCCCGGTTATAGTTCGCCTTGCTCTTTTTCAATATCTGCCGTTGATTTTGAAGGAAGTATATATCGAGTTGCTACTTATTACGAAATTAATCGCAGCCCAATAGAAAACGCCAAAGGAATAAAAGAATTTATTACCAACCTGAAATTTACAGATGGAAAGATGCCTCGTACAATTGTGGCTGATCCATCCGCATGGGCAAAGAAAGACCGGTATGCTATGCAAAATAATGAAATGACGTTTGCTGATGCTATGAGAAATGAGGGAATTTACTTACTCAGGGGATTGAATGATCGTATCCAGGGATGGTGGGCGCTCAAAGATATGATGACAAGGCGTGTAGATAAAGTTACTGAAGATGGGAAAACTATTAAGATTCCAAAATATTTTGTTTTCGATATTTACAATAAGCCTTTTATTGATGAACTTACAAGCGCCGTGGGTGATGACAATAACCCTGAAGACATCTCCGGTAGGGGGAACGATAGCAAAGTATCAGATCATGCCCTTGATGAAGAGCGATATAAAATAATGGCAATCTATAAACCAAAGAAAAAAGTAGTTCCAGATGCGCCACAATGGGTTTTAGATATGCAAAAAGAGAATAAACAAAAAACTAAGACAAGCAGTTTTTATGGAGTTTAAGCTATGTACAATGTGAAAAGAAATTTTAAAATACAGGATAACGATACCATCTTCGAGATGATGCGATTGTTCCAAACAACGACAGGAGAGTTTGATCCTGTTGTTGACCAAATGACGAATAACTTTGATTTCACCATTGCGGCTTTACAGTGGGATAAGGAAGTTAAAGCAAAACTTGAATCTGAAAATCGTCCGCACAATTCGTACAATTTGATAAGAACTATTCTGAATGTTATATACAGTATCGAGTTTCAGAATAGACGGAAAGGCACGGCAAGTCCACGAACGGGCGGCGACAATCAACTTGCACAGACAATTACGGAAGTTATGTACTATTATCTTTACCATGCGAAGTTTACAGCAGCGCAAAAAACTGTGTTTATGAATTCAATCATTGCCCGGTTAGGTGTGTACTATGTCAACTTCACGTTTGATGAAGACCCGGAAGGCAGTTTAATTGTTGGTTCCTGTGATCCGCGCGAATTCCGGTATGAAAGAAAATTTGATGATCCTCTTTGGAGTAGTGCTTCCTACGTTATGCGTAAACATGAAATGTCGTTAGAAGAAATCCTCAATAAGTTTGCACTAAATGATTCAGAGATGCAAGAGGCGATTCTTGAAGAAGGAAGAAGATTCTTCGACCAATCTGATAATGATAAAAAGGATAAGTGGGTAAGCAAAAAGTTAAAGTCATTATTCAGCGCTGTTTATGAAACAGCAACAGGTTATTCAAGTAGCGATGGACTGTTTAAGAACTATTTGCAATGGTGGAATCCGGCAAATGGTAAGTTCGATGTTCTTGAACTGCACGAGACCCGGATGGAAAGAAGATTGATGTTGCCAGATTCTAAAACAAATAAGAAATATGACATAACAGACCACACCAGAAAAGAAGATGGTTTTCGGTTCGATAACGAAAAAATTGATATGATTAAACAGCAGTATGGTTTCGATGGTGATCCACACGTTGAACTTGAAAATCGCCGCTTTGTTACTGCCGTAGTTCCAACATTCAACCTAAAAGTAAATGAACAGCCATATCCTTTCAAAAGTGATTTCTATGTTTATATCCCACAATATTGTTATAACTTACATCCTGATCCTTTGCGGTCGCAATCCATCATAGATGATTTACGAGATCCACAAGCGCATTTTAATAAAGCAAAGTCACTTATTCTTGAATTGCTAGGCAGATATGCAAACAAGGGTTGGATTCTTGATGAGAATGCCATAAATGGAGTTGAGGAAGACTGGGAAGGTAATAGGATCGCTCCATACAAAAGAGTCCGTGCCGGATATATGGGGCAGATTAGACCGGAAGAAGGTCAAACAATTAGCCCTGATCTTATCCGGGATGCTAATGAGCAAGAGGGATTGATGCGTGTAATCACGAATGTTCAAGACGAAGCCAGGGGGCAAGATGGCTCTGAAGTGAAATCAGGCAAACATTTTCTCGCGAAAGAACAAAGTCAAACAAAATCGTTTGCATATGTTCTTGATAATCACGACAATTCGCAGAAAGCCGTGTTTGCTTTATCATTAAATTTCATACAGCATTTCGTTAAATCGCATACTATTCTGAGAATTACGCAAGATGTTCCAACACCTTACGAACTTCATGTAAACAAAAGCGAAATGTATTTTAACGAACAGGGGCAAATCGCCGAAAGGATTGTAAACGATCTTGATGCTACAAAGTATGATATTGAACTTTCACAGGAACCTTATGGTACGTCCGCACAGGAAATTAAATACAATAAGCTCGGACAGTTATTCGATGCAACGCTTGCTGTAAACCCAAAGAAAGCCGATGTAATGTTGCCAATCATAGTAGAAGCTGGCAATTTCCCCGAAGCGCAAAGGATATTGACCGCTTGGGACAAAGTAGATCAGCCATCACCTGAGCAACAACAACAGATGCAGCAAATGGCACAGATGCAAGAAATGCTCGCACAAATTCAGATGTCGCTTGCAACTCTTGGAGTTTCTGAGAAACAGGAAGACATCAAAGGAAAGGAACTTGATAATCTTGAAAAAGCACAACGGATAAAACACACAGCCGTTGAACACATATTGAATCCACTTGGAATGTTGGCAGGTCAAGGGAAAAGTAATAGCAGTAATGGTAATGGGAAGAAGGCTTCACCAATTAAACAACCTATGTTAAATTAATTTGACAACGACATGAATTTTACTGAACTTATTTACAAAATGTTTGAGTTCTTTTTTAATAACACGTGGCATATGCTGCAATTCATCATCATAATCTTGATACTAAGAAAAGATGTTGAGAAAGGGATTAAGAAAGTGAAATCATTTTTCCATGATGTAAGAATCAGATACCGTAAAACTGCGGGGATTAAGACCGATTTTAGTGAAGTGATTCAACAACACAAACCTAGTATCCTTAAATCAGAAGTAAAAAAATGAGCGATAAGACTGATTTGATTATCCGGGATATTGACAATAAACTTGCTAAAGTTCTTACCGGAGTAGCTGAAGCGCATAAGAAAGGTATCAGATTTCACTTTGAACTTGATTGTCCGGGTGATTGTAAGACTGTCAGAAGCAAATATTCAGACATTGACCCGAATGAATTGTACGAGATTGTTAAAAAAGAATTTGAAAACAAATAAAAGGTGAATTTATGAATCAAGAAGACTTAAGCAAAATCATATCTGAAAACAAATCAAATATCCTCTATGTCGTTTCAAACTCTCCAGACTGTATTACCTACAAATTTGAAAATGGAATACATTTCTTTCCATCAGATGAATCATGCCAAAATTTTATTAAAGGGAAAAAGAATTGTGTATGGCTAAATAAACTGCCTAATCCAAAGTGCCAAAAATGTTATGGCACAGGAAAGGCAGGCGAGCAAGTTAAAGTTATTCCTATCCCTATAGCATCAATCACTAAGATATTTATGGAAAACCTTGATAGTACACCGGATAGTATCCCTGATAAAATATTGCAGTTATTCCATCTTCCTGACATGTTCAGGGAAACATTACAACGCTTAGTAAATTTTGCAGTTACGGAAGTGACTAACCATAACCTTGAACAAATATCAGATAAGTACTCAAAGATTGTGAAAGAAGATTTCACATTGAAAGAAGTAGTTTGGTGTTCTTGTTTCACTAAGAAATTAAGAGAAACAATTACAATGATTGCAGCAACCAATAAAACCATATCAACAAATTAAGGAGGAGGTGTTATAATGCCCTTCTATGATTACAAGTGTCCTAATTGCAACGATATGGTTGAATACCATGAAGCAATTGGAAATAGTTCGGTTCATTCCTGTCCTTCCTGTGGTATGGGAATGAAGAAATTAATATCTGCGCCAAACTTCAAAATTACATCTAGGGATAAATCGCAAGATATCACAGCCAAAGAGCGACGGGAGCGTTGGAACTCTCCAGACCCGAAGGTGAATAACTTATGATAGTTATTGAGATTCCAACTTATACATTAACCCCTGAAGCTGAAATGGGAAAAATACTAGGACTTGCTGAAAATCTTGAACGAGATACTATACCATCTAAGACAACAGTCTTTATCCCAGATGGAGCAATAATCATTGTCAATGAATCCACGCATAAAGGAAAATCTTCCATCTGTATTGATGGTGATGAATGTATGACATTGTTAATTAACGCTGATTACGAAACTACTACAATGATTGTGCAAAATGCAGTTAATAAAGCAGAGAAGAAAGCATGAAGATTTGGCATTTCATACCGTATTCTTTGAACCGGGATTTAGCTACTGAGATAAACGAGTATGTTAAATTAGTTCCAAATAACGAAGACTGGATATGTGTCTATGATGGCGATATTATGTTCACTCGTCCAAACTGGGGATCTGAAATCGCTGAAATGATAAAAGAGAATCAAGACTTTGATCTTCTTACTTGTTTAGCTACAAGAATCGGGATTAAGTGCCAGAGTCTGAATAACCAAATATCACAAGAATCAAATCTTGTTAAACTTGCCGATATGGTAAATAAGCAATTTGATAAGATTAAAAACTATAGGGCAAAACAAGTATCAGTACCAATTGGGGGTTTTTTACTATGTTTCAGGAAAAAATTAGCAATAGAGATCCCATTTATTTCATCAGACCATGGGATACTTGGAGTTGACGGACAATGGAGCAAAGCCTTACTTAACTGCGGCAAAAGAATTGGAGTATGCCAGAAAATAGTCTTAATTCATTATTACCGTCTTCATAAGCTCGATCATAAGGATACAACGCATCTACAGATGGATAACAAATCTTATATGACCTGCACAGTTGATAAGACTTTGGTTATTCCTCCAAATTTCAAAGGGATATTCCCAAATAAAGTCGAATTGAGAATTGATATGGTCGCTGGTGTATCTACCCCTGTTCCTGATAGTATTATCCGTTTTTTCACAAAAAATCATCCTAAGATATTTAAGCGTTCGTATATGGATGAATCTGAGAAGGTTAAACAAAAGATATCTTCTGGAGAGGATAATAAACTAAGTATTCTTGTTGCTACAAATCATCTTAAAAGTTTAGGAGGCAGCGAAACATTCACTTATACGCTTGCCAATGAGTTAAGACGGCAGGGATACGAACCGGATATATTTACTTTCCATGAAGGTCTTATATCAGAGAAACTTATGGTAGAAGGATTTTCTTTTCAAACAAAAGATAAATATGATCTTATTCTGGCTAATCATATTACTTGCGTGAATTTACTCCATACGAAAGGGTTTACAATTCAGACATGCCATAGTACTAAAATTCCAATGGAACAGCCGTCAAGAAATGCTGATCAACTTGTTGCCATTTCAGAGGAAATTAAAGGGCATATTAGGAATAAATATAAACGAGAAAGTACAGTTATCCTAAATGGAATTGATTGTGAGCGATTTAAGCCGGTTAACCCTATCAATGATAAGTTGACTAAGGTGCTTTCCTTATCTCATTCAGAGGAATTGAATCAAAAACTTAAAACTTTGTTCAATGATAGAGGAATCGAATTTGCAACAATAAATAAATATGTTGATCCTGTTTGGAATATTGAGGACTATATCAATGACGCGGATATGGTAATTGGACTTGGTAGAAGCGCGTACGAAGCAATGGCATGCGGCAGACCGGTATTAATACTCGATCAACGCAAATATCAAGGGGTTATGGGAGACGGTCTATTTGATCCGGGTAGTGATTCGATTATTAATAATTGCTCCGGAAGAATGTATAAAATTAACGATATAGATAATTTAGTTGATGATTCAATTAGTGGATATGAAAAAGAAAGTTTGAAAATTGGTAATCTTTTAAGAGAATTTGCTTTAGATAATCTCAACATCGAGTTACAGGTAAAGAAGTATTTGGAGATTTATGAATCCAATAAAATTTAAATTTATAGATTCAAGCAAAACTGATTACGCGATTCCGAAACAATTGGAACGGCAATTAATAAAACTTGGATTAACACTATCGAATGATGATGATGATGCTGTTACTATTTGCTGCGCAACTGATTTTGGATATAAAACTCCGAGTGGATTGAATATGACGCCTGAAAATTTCCCCTCCATACAAAAGTTTTTAAATTCTAAAGCCGACCTGCTGTTCTATGTACAACTTGTTGACTGGTTCAAGGATAGACCGAATGCTTATTTCTTGCCACATGGAGTAGACACGGATATATTTTATAATAAACACCTGGAAAGAACGATAGATGTTGGCTTTGTAGGAAAGACATATAAGCGGTCAAACCGGACAAAATTTATAAATATTCTTGAGCAACACACAGGATTCAGAAGAAACGACAAGGCAATATATTTTGAAGCAGTTTCATCATTTTATAACAAATGCAAGATTGTTGTGAATGATTCGCAAATGGATGAATTGACAATGCGGATGTATGAAGCGACTGCTTGCGGGGCTCTGCTACTGACAAGAAAAATAAAAAACCTTGAATCTATTTTCAGTGATGAAGAAATAGTAACCTATTCAGACAATGAAGATATGATCCATAAAATGAATTACTATCTGAAAGATAATGCGTTACGTGAACAAATAGCCGGGAAGGGGAATAAACGTACTATTTCGGAATATTCACTTTGCAACCATGCTAATTTTATAATTCAAAAAATAAAGGAGTTCTAAATGGAAAATAAACTACCCCTGATGCGTCCTGCGGCTATCTGTAAATCATTACTTCAGGCAATAGACTATGTGTCTAAGTCCATTGATATAACACAAGCTACAATGATAGAGATCGGATCTTTTACAGGGGAATCTACGGTGATGTTTGCGGCCAGATTTAAGAAGGTTATCTCTGTTGACCCGTTCATAACATATGCGGTTGTAAGTCAGATAAGTACGTTAAGAAAATACAAACAGGATAAGTGGGACCAGGTGATGGAAACATTCAAGGAAAGGACAAAACCATTTGCAAATATTACACACCTGCGTCTGTTGTCTGATGAAGCCGTGGAAAAGATAAATGAGCCGATTGATTTTGTCTACATCGACGGAAGCCACACCTATGAGCAATGTAAGAAGGATATTCAAAACTATCTGTCGTTAATAAAAGAAAACGGTATAATCGGCGGACATGACTATCAGAAAGGTTTCCCTGGAGTGGTTAAGGCTGTTAATGAAGTATTTGGAGCACCTGATATTGTCTTTGGTACAGATGGTAACTGGATCAAGGAAATAAAATTATGAAAATAATCGGTATTACGCGAGTACGGAATGAAGAACATATAATCGGCGATACGCTGGAGCATGTGAGTAAGTTAGTTGATGGAATTATGATTTTTGATGACCATTCAACTGATGAAACAGTAGAAATTTGTAAATCTTTCCCAAAAGTTATATCATGTTTTGAAAATGCCCGATGGGAATCAAACCCAATTATAAGACTTTCGCTTGAAGGTAAACACCGTCAACTTCTTTACCAATTAGCAAAAGATATTTATAATCCTGACTGGATTTACTGTTTTGATGCTGATGAATTCGCGGATTTTGAGGGTATTGATTTTACTGCCGATGCTTATAAACTCCGGCTATTTGATTACTACATCACTCCCAAAGATGCGAACCTTACTTGGAGAGACCGTAAATATATTGGTCAGGAATACCGCGATATAACTATGTTATTCCGGCCGCATCCAGATATTAGATTCAGCAGCCGTGTTCCTACGCTACCAAATATTTATAATATTCAAACACAAGGATTTGTAAAACATTATGGAAAGGCTATTTCAGTTGAGGAATGGGAAAAAACTTGCCAATATTACATCAATCACTTGAGTGAACCCGGTATCAAAAAACGTTGGCAGGGTAGAATAGGCAAGGCAATCCATACTAAATCTGATTTTGGTAGAGATCTGATTACTTGGGAAGAAAGAGAAAAGAAAGGGATAAAGTTATGATTATGAACTTCTATGAGAATGAGAACTACATCAGGATGTGTGAAAAGGCTACTGAAATTCAAGACATGGTGTTAATCATACTAAAGTAGAATTGAAACTAGAAAAACTTGGTCTGGCAAGGACTGGATTTTTAATATGAATGAAAAGTAGGTGGAATTTACATTTTGCATCCTGTAAGTTCAACGCATCGGCTTTTAGGTTATAGTGGGTGTTTCTCTTTTCTTTGTCCTTTGATTGTTGGTGTGGTTATAGGAATCCGGGTTTTGATGTGGCTCGGATTCCTCTTATTAAATACCGGGGTAGAGCAGCGGCAGCTCGCAGGTCTCATAATCCTGAGGTCAGAGGTTCAAGTCCTCTCCCCGGCACTAAGATAATAATGAAGAAAAATATCTTAATTGCGAGTGCGCATACGTTAGTTGATATAAATAGCTAAAATGTGAACACGGCTTTTAGCCATTATTATCTTTCATTTTATGATTTTTCAGATTCTAAATCTGATGGTAGCGGGGCAGGAAATTAATTAATAGGAGAGTTAATCAGATGGTTAATGAAAGTAAGAAAGCAGAAATGAGAGAAAAACTGAACATGGGAAGTGATATTCAGGGATCTAAGATTAAAGTTATGGTTGATGGCATTGAAAAGGTTGATGGCAAATTAACAGCGACAGTCAATATTTCCGGCTTACCGCGTAAAAAAGATGAAGATTATGACTCTACTTATCGCCGGATACCAAAGATATTCGATAGTTGGAAAACCCTTGCTGATTATGGAGAAGAACTTTTTGATATGTCAGATGAAGATATTTTGAAACTTTGCAATACTAAATAAAATTTTATATAACAAAGCAGGCTAAGTTAAAATGGCAGATTTATATTCAGAAACTTTTAAAAAACCCGATGAATTCTTCGATGAAGATGAAAGAAAACAAGTAATCGAAGGATTGACTA
>Ga0075275_1000042_pt1 | contig 13584 bp, 8 predicted proteins | sample SF_Rice_5C_80N_3_FD_69769 | JGI IMG/M metagenome (GOLD analysis project Ga0075275, IMG submission 69769) | Rice paddy soil microbial communities from Twitchell Island, California, USA - SF_Rice_5C_80N_305 | ecosystem: Environmental > Terrestrial > Soil > Paddy field/soil | place: USA: Twitchell... | reverse complement strand
CTCGGCGATCAGCTTCACCTGCGAGATCACCGGGTCCTGGTGGATCGTGTCGAAGAAGGCGGAGAGCCGGTCGACGTCGTAGAACTCGCGCGCGAGCGCCGAGGCGAGGTCGAAGCGGAAGCCGTCGACGTGGCACTCGAGCACGAAGTAGCGGAGCGAGTCCATGATCAGCCGCAGCACCGACGGGTGCACGGGGTTGAGCGAGTTGCCCGTGCCCGTGAAGTCCATGTAGAAGCGCGGATCGTCCTGGACGAGCCGGTAGTAGCTCGCGTTGTCGACGCCGCGGAAGGCGAGCATCGGCCCGAGATGGTTGCCCTCGGCGGTGTGGTTGTAGACGACGTCGAGGATCACCTCGATGCCGTGGCGGTGGAGCGCCTTGACCATCCCCTTGAACTCGCGCACCTGCTGCCCGTGGCGGCCGGTCGCCGCGTAGAGCGCGTGCGGGGCGAGATAGCCGATCGACGAGTAGCCCCAGTAGTTGGTCAGGCCGCGGTCGTGGAGGAAGCCCTCGTCGGCGATGTGGTGGATGGGCAGCAGCTCGACCGCGGTCACGCCGAGCTCCTTCAGGTATGCGATCGCCGGCTCGGAGGCGAGCGCCGCGTACGTGCCGCGCAGGTCGCCGCGCACGGCGGGATGCCGCTGCGTGAAGCCCTTCACGTGCACCTCGTAGATCACGGTGTCGTCCCACGGGGTGTCCGGCGGACGGTCGTCCTCCCACTCGAAGCCCGGGTCGACGACCACGCACTTCGGGATCGCCTCGGCGTCGTCCTCGTCGTCCGGCTCGAGATCGGCGTCGTCGTCGAGGCTCGGCACGTACGGGAGGGTGTTCGCGCGCTCCCACTCGACCGGCCCCTCGATCGCCTTCGCGTACGGGTCGATCAGGAGCTTGTGCGGGTTGAAGCGGTGCCCGGCCGCGGGCTCGTAGGGACCGTGCACCCGGTAGGCGTACCGCTGCCCGGGGCCGAGGCCGCGCACGTAGCAGTGCCAGTTGTGCGCCGTCACGTCGTGGAGCTCGATCCGCGTCTCGTGGTCGGCGCCGTCGAAGAGGCAGAGCTCGACCCGCTCCGCGTTCTCGGAGAAGAGCGCGAAGTTGACACCGTCCCCGTCCCAGGTGGCGCCGAGCGGAAAGGGCTTCCCCGGCCAGACGTCCATCAGCGGATCAGCTCCACCGTGCGGTTGGCGAAATCGGCAACGAGGGCAACGCTACCGCGCCGCAGTCGCAGCAGCCGCGCCTCCTCGTCCGCCTCCACCTCGAGCTCGCGCGGCAGCTCGCGACGGAGCGCGAGCAGCTCGCGGTACAGCGAGTCGGGCTCGCGCGGCTCGAGCTTCGAGCGGAGAAAGGTCTCGAGCGCCTGCGGATCGGGTACCTCGTCGCCTGCGAATGCGGTGAACGCCTCGAACTCGCGCTTGCGCCCCGCCCGCGTCGCCTCGGCGATCTCCGGGTCGACGTGGTCGGTGAAGAACTGGAACGGGCGCGTCTCGAGGTACTCCTCGCCCATGAAGAGGAGCGGCGTGCACGGCGAGAAGAGCGTCACGGCGGCGGCGACGCGGAGCGCCTCGGGCGGCAGCCGGTCGCCGAGGGCGCGGTTTCCGACCTGATCGTGGTTCTGGGCGCAGACGACGAGCCGGCGCGGGTCGTGGCCGCGGCCGCGGAGGTCGTCGGCGAGCGAGGAGAGCGAGCCCTCGTAGTCGGCGTAGTAGCCCTCGCGCTCGCCGGTGAGCAGGACGTGCAGCTCGTGGTGGGAGCGGTCGGCCCACTGCGCGTCGTGGCCCCACTCCTCGATCGGCCGCCAGTCGTCGGTCTCCATCTCGGAGATCACGAGCGCGCCGCCGACGCGTTGCTTCAGCTCGGCGCAGACGTGGAGCGGCGAGTCGTCGAAGATCGCGTGCACCGCATCGAGGCGGAGCCCGTCGACGTGGTAGTCCCGGATCCACAGCTCCGCGTTCTGGAGCGCCCACTCGCGCACGCCGCGCCGCTCGTAGTCGATCGCGTCGCCCCAGAAGGTCTCGTGCCGGTCGGTGAAGTAGGGGCCGAACGCACGCAGGGCCTCGTTCCCGGGACCGACGTGGTTGTAGACGACGTCGAGGATGACGCCGAGGCCTTCCGCGTGGGCCGCGCCGACGAGGCGCGCGAGGCCCTGAGGGCCGCCGTAGGCCGGGTGCGGCGCGTAGGTGTAGAGGCCGTCGTAGCCCCAGCCCCGCTCGCCGGGGAAGGTGCCGACGGGCATCAGCTCGATCGCGGTCGTCCCGAGCTCGCGCAGGCCGGCGAGGCGCGGGATCGCCGCCTCGAAGGTGCCCTCGGGCGTGAAGGTGCCGACGTGGAGCTCGTAGAGGACGAGGTCGTCGAGCGCGAGGCCGGGCCGGGCGGCGTCCGGCCGGGCGAAGGTGCCGGTGTCGACGACGCGGGAGGGGCCGCGGACGCCCTCGGGCTGGTGGCGCGAGCAGGGATCGGGCCACGCCTCGCCGTCGGCGAGGAGCAGGTAGTCGTCGCCCGTGAAGGAGCCGTGCCAGTGCTCGCCGTCGCGCTCGAGCGGCGTCTCCGTCCCGTTCGCGCGGACGGCGACGCGTCCGGGGGTCGGCGCCCAGACACACAGCTCGTTCGTCCCGTCCCCGCGCGGGAACGCCCCCAGTCTCGTCTCGCCCGGCGACAACGCGAACGAGCCTACCCGCGCCGGGCGCGAGCCAATCAGGCGATCTCCCCTCGGGCCACGTCCCCGGCCTCTAGCGCCCGGCGGCGTAGCCCTGCATGCCGCGCGGGTTGGCGGCCGCCTCGAGCACGCCGTCACGCCGGCGCGCGACGGCGCTGACCCGGCCGAGCGACCAGTCGCCCGTCGCCTCGACGTCGTGCCCGCGCGCGCGGAGGCCCGCGAGGGTCGCCTCGCCGGCGCGCTCCTCGACCGCGACGTGACGGGGCCGCAGGCCGCGCGGGTAGAAGCTCGACGGGAACGCCTCCGTGTGATGGTTCGGCGCGTCGATCGCCGCCTGCAGGCCGAGCCCGAAATGGACATGGCCGAGGAAGACGTGGAGCGTCCACTGATCCTGCTGGTCGCCGCCCGGTGTGCCGAAGGCGAGATACGGCTCTCCGTCGCGCGAGGCGATGCTCGGGGTGAGCGTCGTGCGCGGCCGCTTGCCCGGCTCGAGCGAGTTCGGGAGCCCTTCCTCGAGCCAGAACATCTGCGCGCGTGTGCCGAGGCAGAAGCCGAGCGACGGGATCGCCGGCGCGCCCCACAGCCAGCCGCCGCTCGGCGTCGCCGACACCATGTTGCCCCAGCGGTCGACGACGTCGAGGTGCACGGTGTCGCCGCGCGTCGGCTCGCCGACACCCGGTGCCACCGGCGCCTCATCGACGGGCCGGGGCAGCCGCGGCTCCCGCCCGCCGGGCGAGCCGGGACGCAGCTCGGGCGACGACTCGTCGCCGACGAGCCGTCGCCGCTCTTCGGCGTACTCCCGCGAGAGCAGCGTCGCGAGCGGAACGTCGGCGAAGTCGGGGTCGCCGTACCACGCCTCGCGGTCGGCGAACGCGAGCTTCGCGCACTCCGTGACCGTGTGCACGTACTCGGCGCTCGCGTGTCCCATCGCCGCGAGGTCGAAGCCCTCGAGCAGGCGCAGCTGCTGCAGGAAGACCGGCGACTGCGCCCACGGCCCCGCCTTGAACACCTCGTGGCCGTGGTAGTCGGCCGAGAGCGGCTCCTCCCAGGCCGGCCGCCAGTCGCGCAGGTCGTCCTCGGCCAGGAGCCCCGCGTGCCGCTCGCCGGAGCTGTCCAGCCACGCGCGCTCCTGGAAGCGGACGATCTCCTCGGCGACGAAGCCGCGGTACCAGCAGTCGTGCGCCGCCTCGATCTGCGCGTCGCGGTCGCTCGAGCCCGCCTCCGCCTCCTCGAGGATCCGCCGGTAGGTCGCCGCGAGCACGCCGTTGCGGTGCAGCGTCCCGGTCTCGGGCACCGGCAGGTACAGCTCGGCGGAGGACGTCCAGTCGTCGCGGAAGAGTCGCTCGACGTTGCGGATCGCGCCGCCGATCTGAGCCACCACCGGATAGCCCTCCTGGGCGTACCCGATCGCGAACCGGATCACGTCGCGCAGACGCAGCGTCCCGTGCTCGCGCAGCAGCGCCAGCCAGCCGCCGAACGCACCGGGCACGACCGCGGCGAGCGGGCCGGTGCCGGGAACGAGCGGGAGCCCGAGCGCGTCGCGGTAGCGCTCGATCGTCGCCGCGCGCGGGGCGCCGCCCTGGGCGCAGAGGACGAGCGGCCGCTCGCGCCCCGCGGGCCAGACGAGCGCGGGCAGGTCGCCGCCGGGGCCGTTCAGATGCGGCTCGACGACCTGCAGCGTCAGCCCGGTCGCGACCGCGGCGTCGAACGCGTTGCCGCCCTGCTCGAGCACGGCCATGCCGGCGGCGGAGGCGAGCCAGTGCGTCGACGCGACCATGCCGAACGTGCCGCGCAGCTCCGGACGCGTCGTGAACATCGCGCCAAGGCTATGCGCTCGGGCCGCCGCCGGGCGCCGCTACTCGGAGAGGCTGTTCAGGGCGAAGTCGACGAGGTTCCCGCCGCGCGGCGGGGTGACCGCGACCCGGGCTCCGAAGTCCCGGAGCTCGACGGTCAGCGTGAAGCGCGACTTCCGGTCGGGCGTGCGGCCGGTCACGAGCAGAAGCCGGACGTAGCCGTTCGCCGCCACCCACGCGGTCAGCCGCAGGTCCCGGTACTCGCGGCCGCCCTCGAGGCTCGCGAGCGCGGCGCGCACGGCCGGCGCGTCGTAGGCGAGCCGGGCGTGGAAGACGCCGCCCGGACCGCCGCCCGCGCGGACTGCGCGCGCGCCGGAGGCCGTGCGGAGCAGGGCGACGGGCACCACGGCGCGTAGCGTCCGCAGCTCGGAAGCCCCCTGTCCGAGCGCCGCCAGACGCTCCCGGATCCAGAGCGGCCCGAAGCTCGCACGCGTCACGGTGGTGCGCAGGTAGACGAACTGTCCGTCGACCTTCTCGTCCGCCGAAGGTCCGGCGAGGGTCGAGCCGTCCGGGGCGGTCATGTCCGCCACCTTGATGTGGACGTGCTCCGCCGCCGGGCCCGTCGCGCCCTGGACGTGGAGCGTCTGCGCGGGCGTCCCCGCCTGCTCGAGCCGCACCGTGAGCCGGAAGCGGAGCGGGGTCGCCGAGGTGCGGGCCGCGGCGCGCGAGAGCGTCGTGTGCCGGACCGGGGTGCCGCCACGGGCGGCGAAGGCGACGACGGCCGCGACGACGAGCGCGGCTCCGAGGACGACGAGGGGCGCCACCTTCCGCATGCGGTGGCAACGTGCCGCCGCGCCGGGCGGATACGGCTACTCGGGGACGAGCCAGACCGCGCCGAGCGGCGGCAGCGTCAGGGAGGCCGAGAAGGGCTGATCGTGCCAGGGCGTCGCCTCCGCCTCGACCGCGCCGAGGTTGCCGACGCCGCTGCCCCCGTACACGGCCGCATCCGTGTTCAGCACCTCGCGCCAGCGGCAGCAGACCGGCATGCCGACCCGGTACTCGTAGCGCGGCACCGGCGAGAGGTTGAGGACGCACACGAGCGGCGGCGAGTCCTCCTCGCCGAGCCGCGCGAACGCGAGCACGTTGTTCGCGGCGTCGTTCGCCTCGAGCCAGCGGAACCCCGACGAGTCGAAGTCGACCTCCCAGAGCGCGGCCGTGTCGCGGTAGACGCGGTTGATGTCGCGCACGAGCGACTGGACGCCCTGGTGCTCCGCGTACTCGAGCAGGTTCCAGTGCAGCGAGCCCTCGGCGTTCCACTCCTCCCACTCGCCGAGCTCGCCGCCCATGAAGAGCAGCTTCTTGCCGGGATGCGCCCACATGTAGGCGTAGAGCGAGCGCAGGTTCGCGAACTTCTGCCAGCGGTCGCCCGGCATCTTGTCGAGCAGCGACCGCTTCCCGTGCACGACCTCGTCGTGCGAGAGCGGCAGCACGAAGTTCTCGCTGAACGCGTACATGAGCGAGAACGTCAGCGTGTGGTGGTGGAAGCGGCGGTAGACGGGGTCCTTCTGGAAGTAGGAGAGCGTGTCGTGCATCCAGCCCATGTTCCACTTCATCCCGAAGCCGAGCCCGCCGAGATAGGTGGGCCGCGACACGCCCGGCCACGCCGTCGACTCCTCCGCCGCCGAGACGATGCCCGGCTCGCGCCCGTAGATGGTCTCGTTCATCTCCTTGAGGAAGGCGACGGAATCGAGATCCTCGTTGCCCCCGAACATGTTCGGCACCCACTCGCCCGCCTTGCGCGAGTAGTCGAGGTAGAGCATCGAGGCGACGGCGTCGACGCGGATCCCGTCCGCGTGGTGCTCGCGCAGCCAGTAGAGCGCGTTCGAGAGCAGGAAGTTCCGGACCTCGGTGCGGCCGAGGTTGAAGACGAGCGTGCCCCAGTCGGGATGCGCACCGCGCCGCGGGTCGGCGTGCTCGTACAGGTGCGTGCCGTCGAAGGTGGCGAGCGCCCAGTCGTCGCGCGGGAAGTGCGCGGGCACCCAGTCGAGGATGACGCCGATGCCGCGCTCGTGCATGCGGTCGACGAACTCGCGGAAGTCGTCGGGCGAGCCGAAGCGCGAGGTCGGGGCGTAGTACCCCGTCACCTGGTAGCCCCACGAGCCCGAGAACGGATGCTCCATCACCGGCAGCAGCTCGACGTGCGTGAAGCCGAGGTCCTCGACGTAGTCGCCGAGCTCGTCGGCGAGCTCCCGGTAGCCGAGCGGCCGGTTGTCCTCGAGCGGGTTCCGCCGCCACGAGCCGAGGTGCACCTCGTAGATCGACATCGGCCCCTGCTGCGGGTCGTGCTCGCCGCGACGCTCGAGCCAGTCCGCGTCGCGCCACTCGTGGTGGGAGCGGAAGACGACCGACGCGTTCGCCGGCGGCACCTCGGTGTGGAACGCGAGCGGGTCGCTCTTCAGGCGCAGCCGCCCCTCCTGGGTGCGGATCTCGAACTTGTACGTCGTCCCCTCGCCGACGCCCGGGACGAACAGCTCCCAGATCCCCGAGGAGCCGAGCGTGCGCATCGGGTGCAGCCGGCCGTCCCACGAGTTGAACTCGCCGACGACCGCGACCGACCGCGCGTTCGGCGCCCAGACAGCGAACGCGGTGCCGGTGACGCCGTCGATCTCCCGCTCGTGCGCCCCGAGCCGCTCGTACAGATGCTCGTGGCGCCCCTCCATCGCGAGGTGCAGGTCGAGCTCGCCGAGCGTCGGCAGGAACGAGTACGGGTCCCGCAGCGTGAAGGTGTTCCCGTCGGCGTACTCGACCTCGAGCTCGTACGCGAGGGGTAGCGTCGCCTGCGGCAGCAGCGCCTCCCAGAGCCCGGCGGAGTCGGTGAGCTCGGCCTCGACCGGCTTCGCCTTGCCGCCGCCGGTCTGGACGCGGACGGCCTGCGCCTCCGGCCGGAAGGCGCGCACGACGACGCCCCCGTCGTCGGCCTCGTGGGCGCCGAGGACTTCGTGGGGGTTCGCGCCGAGCTCGATCACGCGATCTCCGCTGCCGTCTCGATGAGTCTCTGTATCCCGGCGACGGGGATGCGAACCCAGTCGGGGCGGTTGTCGAGCTCGTAGCGCAGCTCGTAGACGGCCTTCTCGAGCTCGAAGACGGCGAGCATGCGCTCGACCGCGGTCTGGCCGGGCGGCAGGAGCGTCGGGTCGGCGGTCTCGAAGTAGCCGGCGAGGAAGCGCTCGCGCGCCCGGTCCTCCCAGTCCTCCGGCGGCTCGATCCCGCGCGCCAGCGCGGAGGCGGTGGCGGCGTACGCGAACGAGCGCAGCATCCCGGCGACGTCGCGCAACGGCGAGCGCTTGCGGCGGCGCTCGACGAGCGGTCGGGCCGGCTCGCCCTCGAAGTCGAGGATCACCCAGTCGTTGCCCGCCCAGAGCGTCTGCCCGAGGTGGTAGTCGCCGTGGGTGCGGATGATGCGCCCGGTCGAGCCGGCCTGGGCGAGCAGGCGCAGCTGCTCGCGAACCTCCTCGCCGCGACCGAGGATCGGCGCGAGCACCTCGTCCTCCTCGGGCAGGGAGAAGAAGACGCGGGCGATCTCCTCGTCGACCGTGGCGGTGAGCAGGCCGAGCGACTCGACGCTCGGCCCCTCCGGCGCGAAGGCGGGGTCGCTCGGGTCGGAGCCGAGCAGCGTGTGCATCTGGCCGGTCACCTCGCCGAGCCGCCGCAGCCGGTCGAGGAAGCGCTCCGGAGCCGTCGCGATCTCGTCGAGGGCGAGCTCCCAGCCGTCGATCCCCGAGGAGACGTACTCCTGGAGGATGCCGAGCGTTGCGCCGAGCGGCCCGCCGGTGTAGCCGTACCAGCCGCCGAGCGGCGCGATGTTCTCGAAGCCGCGCTCGCCGAGGAAGCGGAGCATCTCCAGCTCCGGGTTGATCCCCGGCTCGAGCCGGCGGAAGAGCTTGAGGATGAGCGACTCGTCGAAGACGATCGACGAGTTCGACTGCTCCGCTCCGACGAGCCGCGCCGAGCCGAGCTCGCGGCTGAGGGCGGAGAAGTCCTCGGCCGGCCGGAACTCGACGATGCCCTCGCCGCCCTGCAGCGTCAGCCCGCCGCGCATCGCGCTCACGAGCTCGCGCGCGAGGCCGGGATCCTCGGCGAGGCCGTCGATGCGGACGTCGCCCTCGTGGCTGGCGTAGAGCAGCTGGTAGATGTCGTGGGCCCCGGTCTCGTAGCGCATCTCGACGAGCGAGAGCGCGAACTCGGGCTCGGCGCTACGGATGACGACGGTGTCGAGCACCTCGGAGGCCGACACGGCGCGCGTCTTCGCGCCGTACCAGCGCTGCTGGGTCACGTACCGGATGAGCTCGGGCGCGTCGAGCGTGGTCACTCCCCCTCTCTGAGCTGGAACCAGAAGAATCCCCGCGGGGCGAGCGTGAGGAGGTACGGCAGCTCCCCGATCGGCGGGAAGGCCGTCTGGCCCAGCATCTCGACGGGGACCATACCGGCGAACTCCGCGAGGTCGAGCTGCACCGCCTGGGCCGAGCGGGCGAGGTTGTGGACGCAGAGGACGACGTCCTCCTCCCAGCGCCGGATGTGGGCGAAGATCCGGGTGTTCTCGGCGCGCAGCGGCTGGTAGGTGCCGAGCCCGAAGACCGGATGCTCCTTGCGCAGCGCGACGAAGCGCTGCAGCCAGCGCAGGAGCGAGGTCGGCGTCCGCAGCTGCGCCTCGACGTTCACGGCCTGGAAGCCGTAGACCGGATCCATCAGCGGCTGCAGGTAGAGCTGCGCCCAGTCGGCGCGCGAGAAGCCAGCGTTGCGGTCGCCCGACCACTGCATCGGCGTGCGCACGCCGTCGCGGTCGCCGATGTAGACGTTGTCGCCCATCCCGATCTCGTCCCCGTAATAGAGGACGGGCGAACCCGGGAGCGAGAAGAGGATCGCGTGCAGCAGCTCGGCCTCGTCGCGGCCGTTGTCGAGCAGCGGCCCGAGCCGGCGGCGGATCCCGAGGTTCAGCTTCATCCGCGGGTCCTTCGCGTACTCCTCGTACATGTAGTCGCGCTCGTCGTCGGTGACCATCTCGAGCGTCAGCTCGTCGTGGTTGCGGAGGAACAATCCCCACTGCGCGTTGCGCGGAATCTGGGGGGTGCGCTCGAGGATCTCGTAGATCGGCGTCGCGTCCTCGCGGCGGAGCGCCATGAACATGCGCGGCATCACGGGGAAGTGGAAGGCCATGTGGCACTCGTCGCCGTCGCCGTCGCCGAAGTACTCGACGACGTCCTCCGGCCACTGGTTCGCCTCCGCGAGCAGCACCCGGTCCGGGTAGCGGGAGTCGACCTCGGCGCGCACGCGCTTCAGGTACTCGTGCGTCTCGGGCAGGTTCTCGCCGCTCGTCCCCTCCCGCTCGAAGAGGTAGGGCACCGCGTCGAGGCGGAAGCCGTCGAGGCCGAGGTCGAGCCAGAAGCGCAGCACCTCGAGCATCGCCTCCTGCACCTCGGGGTTGTCGAAGTTGAGGTCGGGCTGGTGGTGGAAGAAGCGGTGCCAGTAGTACTGCCCGCGCTGCTGGTCGAACGTCCAGTTGGACGGCTCGCTGTCGATGAAGATGATGCGCGCGTCCTGGTAGCGCTCGTCGCTGTCCGACCAGACGTACCAGTCGCTCTTCGGCCCGGTCGGGTCGGCGCGCGACTCCTGGAACCACGGGTGGTCGGCCGAGGTGTGGTTCATGACGAGGTCGGCGATCACGCGCATGCCGCGCTGATGCGCCTGCTCGACGAACTCGCGGAAGTCCTCGACCGTGCCGTAGTCGGGATGGATCGCGAAGAAGTTGGCGATGTCGTAGCCGCCGTCGCGGAGGGGCGACTCGTACATCGGCAGCAGCCACAGGCAGTCCACGCCGAGCCACTCGAGGTAGTCGAGCTTGTCGATCAGGCCGCGGAAGTCGCCGGAGCCGTCGTCGTTGCCGTCGAAGAAGCCGCGGATGTGGATCTCGTAGAAGACGGCGCGCTTGAACCACTGCGGGTCGCGCTCGAACCACTGCTCGCTCATGAGCCGATTCTCAGCACATGGCTCTTGCCGGCGCGCAGCTTCACGTAGTTGCGGCCGATGTGCCACGTCCACGACTCGCCCGCGAGCAGGTCGCGCACCGGGTACGCCGGCGGCAGCCCGGTCGAGACCGGCAGGATGCAGACGCCCTCCTGCGTGGCGGCCGGGTCGAGGTTGACGACGGTGACGACCGTGTTCTCGCCACGGCGCTTGAGGAAGGCGAACAGCTGCTCGTTCTCGGTCTCGAGGACGGTGAACCCGTCGAGATGCTGGAGCGCCTCGTTCTCGCGGCGCGCGGTGTTGAGCGCCTGCGCGAGCGGGAGCAGCGGGCCGTCGAGCGCACGCTCCTTCGCCTCGTACTTCTCCGAGTCCAGGTACTCCTCGGAGCCCTCGCGCACGGGCACGTTCTCGCAGTGCTCGAAGCCGGAGTAGATGCCGTACGCGGGCGAGAGCGTGGCCGCGAGCACGAGCCGCGCCTCGAAGGCGGGGCGGCCGCCGTGCTGCAGGTACTCGTGCAGGATGTCCGGCGTGTTCGTGAAGCAGTTGGGCCGGTACACATCTCGCCAGTCGAGCAGCTGGCCGACGAGCTCGAGCAGCTCCCAGCGGCTGTTCTTCCAGGTGAAGTACGTGTAGCTCTGGGCGAAGCCCGCCTTCGCGAGCGTCGTCATCATCGCGGGGCGGGTGAACGCCTCGGCGAGGAAGATCGCCTCGGGGTGCTCGGTGCGCACCTCCTGGATCAGCCACTGCCAGAACGGCACCGGCTTCGTGTGCGGGTTGTCGACCCGGAAGACGGTCACGCCCTGCTCGACCCAGTGCAGGACGACGTCGAGGAGCGCCTGCCAGAGGCCGCGCCAGTCCTCGCAGTCGAAGTTGACGTTGTAGATGTCCTGGTAGCGCTTGGGCGGGTTCTCCGCGTACTTGAGCGTGCCGTCGGGGCGACGGTTGAACCACTCCGGGTGCTCCTTCAGCCACGGGTGGTCGGGCGAGCACTGGATCGCGAAGTCGAGCGCGACCTCGAGCCCGTGCTCCTTCCCCTCGGCGACGAGCCGGCGGAACTCCTCCGCGGTGCCGAGGTCGGGGTGGATCGCGTCGTGGCCGCCCTCCTCGGAGCCGATCGCCCACGGGCTGCCGACGTCGCCCGGCTCGGCGGCGGCCGCGTTGTTGCGGCCCTTGCGGTTCGTGTGGCCGATCGGGTGGATCGGCGGCAGGTAGACGACGTCGAAGCCGAGCTCGGCGAGCCGCGGCAGCTGGGCGCGCACGCCCTCGAAGCCGCCCCAGGAGCGGGGGAAGAGCTCGTACCACGAACCGAAGCGCGCGAGCACGCGGTCGACGTCGACGCAGTAGGTCTCGGACCAGGTCTTGCCGGAGCGGTCGTCCGCCGCCGCGGCGAGCGCCTCCTCGGCGGAGATCTCGCGCCCGAAGAGGACGGCGGCCTCCGAGAGCTCGCCGGCGAGATCGTCCTGGCCTGAGTCGACCTTGCGGCGCAGCTCCTCCTGGAACGAGGCGATCCGGTCGACCCACGCCTCGACGCGGAACTGCCAGAGCCCCGGCTGGTCGACGGCGAACGAGCCCTCCCAGTGGTCGTTGCCGCGCGGCGCGAGCGGCTCCTCCGACCAGCGGGACGCCCCCGGAGGCTTGACCCGGACTGCGGCGCCGAGAGCCTCGTGGCCGTCACGGAAGATGCGCGCCGTCACCTCGACGCGCTCGCCGACCGTGCGCTTGACCGGATAGCGCCCGCAGTCGACCTGCGGCGTGACCTGCTGGAGCTGGATCCTCGCCGGCGGGCCGTTCGTCTTCGGTAGAGCCATCCGTCTTTCCTCTCCGGAGGTGCGGCGTTACGAACGAGCGCGTGCCCCGGCGAAGCGCATTACGCTGGGCCGCTGTGCAGTTGCCGCGCTCGTCCGGGATCCTGCTACATCCGACCTCGCTCCCGTCGGGGACACTCGACCGGGAGGCGTACCGCTTCGTCGACTGGCTCGCGGAGGCGGGCCAGTCCTGGTGGCAGATGCTGCCCCTCGGGCCGCCGGACGAGTTCGGCTCCCCGTACCGCTCGACGTCGGCGTTCGCCGCCTCGCCGGAGCTGCTCGCGAAGCCGGACGCGCGCGTGACGGCGGGCGAGGTGGAGGACTTCGTCGCCCGGCATCCGTACTGGGCCGGCCCCTGGGCGCACTGGCGCGGCGCGGGCGCTCTCGCCGACCAGGTGCGCTTCGAGCGCGAGTGGGGCGCCCTGCGGGTGTACGCGCGCGACCGCGGCATCCGGCTGATCGGCGACGTCCCGATCTACGTCTCGGACGAGGGCGCCGACGTCGCCGGCCGGCCGGAGCTCTTCGCCGGGGGCGAGGTCGCGGGCGCGCCGCCGGACGCGCTCAGCGCCTACGGGCAGCACTGGGGGAACCCGCTCTACGACTGGCCGGCGCACCGGGCGACCGGGTACCGCTGGTGGATCGAGCGCTTCCGCCGCACGTACGAGCTGGTGGACGTCTCCCGGATCGACCACTTCCGCGGCTTCGTCTCGTACTGGGCGATTCCCACCCGGTTCAGGACGGCGAAGCACGGCCACTGGCGGCGCGGCCCCGGGCGGGAGCTGTTCGACGCCGTCGAGTCGGACCTCGGCTCGCTGCCGCTGATCGCGGAGGACCTCGGCGTGATCACTCCGCCGGTGTACCGGCTCCGCGACGAGCTCGGGCTGCCGGGGATGGTCGTCCTCCTCTGGGCGTTCGGGAAGCCCTCGAGCCTGCACGCGCCCGCGAACCACCGTGAGAACCAGGTCGTCTACACGAGCACGCACGACACGGACACGACCGTCGGCTGGTTCCGCGACCTGCGCCCGCGGCAGCGCGCCGCAACCGGGCTCGACCCCGAGGAGCCGCACTGGGGGCTGATCGAGATGGCGCTCGCCTCGCGTGCGAGCCTCGCGATCGTGCCGGCCCAGGACGTGCTCGGCCTCGGCAGCGAGGCGCGGATGAACCGCCCGGGGGAGCCGGAGGGGAACTGGAGCTGGCGCCTCGAGCAGGGCGGGCTCACGCGCCGGCACGCCCAGCGCCTGCGCGAGCGCGTCGAGGCGCACGGCCGCCTGTCCGGGTAGGACGTGTCCGGTATCAGTTACCGGACACGTCCCGGCG
>Ga0075275_1000041_pt1 | contig 13645 bp, 11 predicted proteins | sample SF_Rice_5C_80N_3_FD_69769 | JGI IMG/M metagenome (GOLD analysis project Ga0075275, IMG submission 69769) | Rice paddy soil microbial communities from Twitchell Island, California, USA - SF_Rice_5C_80N_305 | ecosystem: Environmental > Terrestrial > Soil > Paddy field/soil | place: USA: Twitchell... | reverse complement strand
AGCAGGGAAGCCGATAACCAATCCCAGGCACGAAAGGATGTTTTTTGCATGGTCTGAGTGTACAATAGTTGAACCTTGCTCGTCAATCGTAAGTTAAGGAGTCGCCATGAATTTCCTTTTTGATAGCGGCATTAAATTCATCATTTTTATTCAAAATTTTTCTTGGCTGGAAGCGCCAATGCGCTTTTTTACATTTCTTGGTTCCGAATATTTCTTCTTGTTTGCTTTGCCGGTTATTTACTGGTGCATTGATTCAGCGCTTGGCATTCGTATTGGCGTGATCCTGGTTTTCACTGGGGGCTTTAACGATATTCTCAAAATGTTCATGCGCGGTCCGCGCCCGTATTGGCTGAGCACACAAGTCAAGGCGCTCTCGGCTGAATCGGGTTTTGGCGTACCGTCTGGGCATTCACAAAGCTCGGCAGTTGTGTGGGGCATGTTCGCACATCGCGTAGGCAAGGCCTGGGCATGGATCGTTGCGGTTGTTGTCATCTTTCTAATCGGCTTCTCGCGCATGTTTTTGGCTGTCCATTTTCCGCATGATGTTTTGCTCGGTTGGCTTCTTGGCGGGCTGACCCTGTGGGCCTTCATCGCGTTATGGGATCGCGTCGCAAATTGGGTTGAACAAAAATCATTTATCCAGCAAATACTTTTAGCTTTGGCAGTTTCGATTGTTATCATTTTGTTCGGCGGACTTGCATTCTACGGATTGCGTGGTTACGTCTTTCCGCAGGATTGGATGACGAATGCGTTTCAGGCTGGGGACCCGCTACCGGCTCCCGTTTCGATGGATGCGACTCTCACTTCGGCTGGTACGCTTTTCGGTCTGTTTGTGGGTTTGGCGTGGATAAATCGTCGAGGCGGGTATCAGGTTTCGGGTCCGGTGGGGAAGCGGGTTTTGGCCCTTGTCATCGGGTTGATCGGTGTGCTCATTTTGTATCTGGGATTGAAGATGGTTTTTCCGTCAGGCGATTCGCTCATCGCTTATTTTTTCCGTTATCTCCGTTATGCGCTGGTCGGCTTTTGGGTCTCGGGTGGCGCACCTTGGTTGTTTTTTCATTTCAAAATCATCAACCCCAACCCCTAGGGAGTCAATCTGATATAATGTCCACCGCTAGGTAAAAAAAATTTATGATGGGATTCGGATGACTCTCGAACGCGGAACACTTTTACATAAACGTTATCGCATTGTAGAGATCCTGGGCCAGGGCGGCATGGGATCGGTTTATCGTGCCGTGGATGAAAACCTTGGTGTGGATGTAGCCCTCAAGGAAAACCTTTTTACAACTGATGAATACTCGCGCCAGTTCCGCTTGGAAGCGGTGATCCTGGCGAATTTGCGTCACCCGAATATGCCGCGCGTGTCCGATCATTTTGTGGTGGGCGATACCGGACAATATCTTGTAATGGATTTTATCGAGGGCGAAGACCTTCGCCAGCGCATGGAACGCATGGGCACGGTCACCGAAGATGATGCTGTCATGGTTGGTGCGGCCATCTGTGATGCGCTGACTTATTTACACACACGCAAGCCGCCCATTTTGCATCGTGATATCAAACCGGGTAACGTCAAGATTACGCCCGATGGTCACATCTTCCTAGTGGATTTTGGTCTTGCAAAAGTCGTGCAAGGTAGTCAGGCCACGACTACGGGCGCACGCGCCATGACTCCCGGTTATTCGCCACCCGAACAATATGGCACGGCTCGCACTGATCCACGGACTGACATTTATTCACTGGGGGCTACATTATATGCCGCGTTGTGCGGCATGATCCCCGAAGATGGTTTGGCGCGTGCGATGGATAACGCCCAACTGACTCCGCTTCGCAAGCGCAATGCAAAAATATCGCGTCGTCTGGCCGCCGCAATCGAAAAGGCCATGGCAATCGATCCGGCTGATCGTTTTCAGACTCCGGATGATTTCAAGAAGGCGCTGCTCAATTCAAAATCCAAGACCCAGCATCTGACCGGGGAATTCACGGTTACACCGCCTCCTGATGTGCAGGATGGTCCGCCTGAGGGCCGCAGAGATAAAAAGAGTGAACCAAAATCTGATAAGCCGGGCGTACCGCTTCCGCCTCCACCGATTGATGAAGATAAACCTTTTGTCCCCCCAAAAAGGCGTCGACGTGGAAACGGTGCATGGTTTTGGCTTTTGTTATTATTGATCGCGGCTTTTATAGGCGTTGCTTTTTTCTTTCCAGATGTCTTACCTGATAGTTTACGTAACTCATTGCCGTATATTAGTCGTCCGGTCAAAGTTCCTACCGCAACTGCGACTCCGCTGCCAACAACCATTCCATTTTCAACTCCAACGGTCCTCGCGCCGACTAAAACGGCTTCGCCTGTTCCGGCTTCTCCAACCTTTACATTGACTCCAACAAAAATAGCCGGCGGAGTCGAAAGCGGAACCGTAACACCCGGTGAGACTCCCACTGAGATGTCCACGCTCATGCCCACGCCGATAGGCGGAGGCATGGGACAAATTGCATTTGCATCGGATCGGGCAGGGGGAGCGCCACAAATTATTTTGAGCGATATTGCCGGTGAACATGTTCAGCCACTCACGAATCTTCCTGAAGGCGCTTGTGCTCCATCCTGGTCGCCGGATGGTATGCGGCTTGTGTATGTCTCGCCATGCAGTCACCGTTTAGACCTGTCCGAGACTCCACCTAAAAATACAGCGCTTTATATTATTAATGCTGATGGAAGTAATCTCACGCCAGTGCCCACCGCCCCCGGCGGAGATTTTGAACCGGCATGGTCGCCCGATGGTAATCGCATCGCCTTTACTTCCATGCGTGACGGGCACATGCAGATCTATGTTTATAACCTGACCGATCAGTCCGTCACGCGGTTGACGAATACTTCCTCTGATGTGGATACCCGCCAACCCGCCTGGTCGCCATTCAGCAATCAAATTGTGTATGCAGAAAAACGCGTCGGTGCTTATCAGATATGGACAATGACGGATACTGGCGAAGGTCAGCAACAGATTGTACGCAGTGGTCAGCAATTCTGGGATTATTCGCCGGTTTGGTCGCCGGACGGAAAGATGATCTTATTTAATGAACGTAATGCCGATGGCCTTTCTCAGCCATGGGCGTTGAGCATTGTGTATGAAAATCGCAACACTGACCAAGGAACCCGGCTGAAGATCGGATCAGGTCCGATTACGAACTTGCATTACTCTCCTGATGGTTTCTGGCTGGTCTTTGAGGGGCTCAGTGATGGCGGAAACAATAGAGATATATTCTTCGCCACTCTTTCAGGTGCACAACTTACACGTTTTACAAAAGACCCCGGTACAGATTTTGACCCTGCATGGCGGCCAGTTAGTCCCCCTTAATCCAGAAATATTGACTAAGAGACGACCCAACAGGTCGTCTCTTTTATTCTTACACTCCTCTTATTGACCTCATCCCTCCCGCATGTTATGATTCTTTCCGTCAAACTGGCACTCTCTAGAAGAGAGTGCCAACTTGTGCGAAGGCAAAAATGTACGAACTAACTGAAAGACAAAAAACTCTGCTGGTCCTGATCATCCGTGATTACATAGATACCGCCCAGCCGGTTGGCTCGAAGCGGTTGGCAGAGCATTACCACCTTGATTTTTCATCAGCGACCATTCGCAACGAAATGTCTGCGTTGACCGAAATGGGCTATCTCCGCCAACCACATACATCTGCAGGTCGTGTGCCCAGCGAGGAAGGTTACCGTTATTTTGTTGGGCAAATGATTCATCAAGCCGAATTACCCGAGTCGGTTCGGCACACCATATCGCACCAGTTCTATCAGGCGCGCCCGGATGTGGATCAGTGGATGCACCTGGCTGCATCGGTGTTGGCGCATCAATCACAGGGTATATCGGTTGTTACGGCGCCACGGGCGGAGGAAGCTCGCTTCCAGCATGTGGAGTTGATTTCAACCCAGGGTAGACAAGTGTTGATGGTGTTCGTGCTGATGGGTGGCGAAGTCTCGCAACAAATCCTTACATTAGCGGAACCCGTTTCGCAGGAGCGACTTAGCCAAACGGCCTCGCATCTCAACGGACTTTTAGCGGGTAAGTCCGTGGACGGTGTTGCCGCCCTTTCAGCTCACGCCGATGCGCTCGAGAAGGATGTGTTGACCCTCATTATTCAGGATATGCGTCGCACGGCTGAAAGCACCTCTGGGGAACTCTACACTGATGGCTTAACCAACTTTATGGGCGAGCCTGAATTTGCCGAGTCTGACGATGGGCGGCGTACACTCCGCCTGTTCGAGGAACGTTCGACTTTACAAGACTTGATGGCGCGTGCATCAACAAATAGTAGCGTCGGTGGTTTACAAGTGTTGATCGGCGGAGAAGGCGGATGGGAAGAACTTCGTCAATGTTCAATCGTGTTGGCGCGCTATGGCGTGCCCGGCATGGCGACAGGAACATTGGGCGTTTTGGGTCCGATGAGAATGTCCTATGCGCGCACCATTCCAACTGTGAGATTTGTAGCAGGGTTATTAAGCGATTTGGTCAATGACCGAATCGCAGGTGAATAAATCCAGAATAATGAGAGAAGAAGCATGACCGAGAAGAAACATCATCATCACAAGGAAGAGACTCAATCTGAAGAAGTTAATGAGATCAAAGCCGAAGTGGTAGAGACGCCCGAAAGCGGCGGCCCGACTCAGGCGGAGTTCGAAGCGCTTCAACAAAAATTGACAGAGGCCGAGGCGCAGGCGTCCGAATTTAAAGATGGCTGGTTGAGGACGCAAGCCGAATTCCAGAATTATAGGAAGCGCATCGAGCGTGACAATGAATTGACGTATGTCTCGATGAAGGGCGACATCATCAAGAAAATCCTGCCCGCGCTGGATGATCTTGAACGCGCTTTGCAAAATCGTCCAGTAGACAATGCATGGGCGAGCGGCGTCGAATTGATCGCGCGCAAGTTGCAGAATATTTTAGAGTCTGAAGGCGTGAAGCGCATCGAGGCCGAAGGTGCGATGTTTGATCCGACCTTCCACGAAGCGATCTCGCATGAACCGAGTGAAGAAGTTGAAAGCGGGCACGTGATTGCTGTTGTCCAAAATGGATATATGTTTGGCGAGAGGGTAATCAGACCTGCCCTCGTCAGAGTGGCACAATAAAAAATAATGTCATGTCATGCTGAGCGAAGCGAAGCATCTCCTGAAAGTGCGAGACCCTTCGCTGCGCTCAGGGTGGCATAAAAAAGAATCAAAGGAGAAATTATTTCATGGGAAAAATTATCGGAATAGATCTTGGTACAACCAACTCGGTTGCGGCGGTCATGAGCGGCGGCGAGCCAATTGTGATTCCGTCAGCGGAGGGTGAGAGGCTGGTGCCGTCAGTTGTCGCGGTTAACAAGAATCACGAGCGTCTGGTTGGACGCGTGGCGCGCAATCAAGCCATCACCAACGCGCAAAATACCGTCTTCTCGATCAAGCGTTTTATGGGACGCAAGTCTGATGATGCAGAAGTCGAACGCACTCGCAAGCGCGTTCCGTACACAGTGGCGGAGGCTGCCAACGGGGATGTGCGTGTCATGTTGGATGATAAAGAATACAGCCCGCCAGAAGTCTCGGCCATGATCCTGGCAAAGATCAAAGCGGACGCGGAAGCTTATCTCGGTGAACCGATCACGCAGGCAGTCATCACTGTCCCCGCATATTTCAATGACGCGCAACGCAACGCTACGAAAGATGCGGGCAAGATCGCGGGACTTGAAGTTTTGCGAATCATCAATGAGCCGACGGCTTCATCGCTGGCTTATGGCCTTGATAAAAAGAAGAATGAAATTATTGCTGTCTATGATCTGGGCGGCGGTACATTTGATATTTCAATTCTGGATGTTGGTGACGGCGTCTTCCAGGTTCGTTCAACGAGTGGCGATACGTTCCTCGGCGGCGATGACTTTGATCAGCGCATCATGGATTATCTGGCTGATACTTTCCAAAAGGATAATGGCATCGATCTGCGCGGCGACCGTCAGGCGCTTCAACGTTTGAAGGAAGCCTCCGAGAAAGCCAAGATCGAACTCTCGACCACGATGCAGACCGAGATCAACCTGCCTTACATTACAGCCGACTCAAGCGGACCCAAACATTTAGTCACCACGTTGACTCGTTCCAAGCTCGAACAGATCACCGGCGATCTTGTGGATCGCACGATTGCTCCGCTCAAGCAGGCTCTGGCGGATGCGAATCTGCAGGCTGGTCAAATTAACGAAGTGGTCATGGTCGGTGGTATGACTCGTATGCCCGCCGTTCAGGATCGCGTGCGCGCCTTCTTTGGCAAGGAACCGCACAAAGGCGTGAACCCGGATGAAGTCGTTGCCATCGGCGCGGCTATTCAAGCGGGCGTGCTCGGCGGCGAAGTTAAAGATATTTTGTTGCTGGATGTGACTCCACTTTCACTATCCATCGAAACACTAGGTGGAGTTGCCACGCCGCAGATCGAACGCAACACCACCATCCCCACGCGCAAGAGCCAGATCTTCTCAACGGCTTCTGACAGCCAGACGCAGGTTGAGATTCACATCCTGCAGGGCGAACGTCCAATGGCGGCGGATAACAAGACGCTTGGCAAATTCATCCTCGATGGAATTCCGCCTGCGCCGCGCGGTATGCCGCAGATCGAAGTCACTTTCGACATCGACGCCAACGGCATTTTAAAAGTCACTGCATCTGATAAAGCCACGGGACGTAGTCAACACATTACCATCACGGCTTCCTCTGGTTTGTCGGATAAAGAAGTTGAGAAAATGCGTCAGGATGCGGAAGCGCATGCCGAGGAAGATCGCAAACGCAAAGAGTTGATCGAGGCGCGCAATCAGGCTGATAATACTGCCTACGCTGCTGAGAAGGCTTTAAAAGAATTTGGCGATAAGGTTCCGACCGATATTCGCAGTGAGATCGAAACCAAAACGGCCGAAGTTAAAGAAAAAGCCAAGAGTGACGATGTAGCCGCTATAAAGTCCGCGACCGAAGCGCTCGGTGAAGTCATCCAAAAGATCGGCGCGGCTGTTTATCAACAGCAACCGGATGCTGCCGCGCCCGCCGGTGAATCAGAATCAAAATCTGATGGCCCGGATGTTGTCGATGGTGAAGTGAAGGAATAGTTCACGTCATTGCGAGTCGCCCTGTGGCGAAGCAATCTTCTAACTAAATTTGAGATTGCTTCGTCGCAAAATGCCCTCCTCCCAATGACAGAATAACTTATGACCAATCGCGATTATTACGAAGTTCTTGGCGTCGGACGGAATGCCGGCGAAGATGAGATCAAGGCGGCCTTCCGAAAGTTGGCGCGTCAATATCATCCCGACGTGAACAAAGAGCACGACGCCGAGGAAAAATTTAAAGAGATCAACGAAGCTTACGGCGTGCTTTCTGATTCAGAAAAGCGCGCCCGCTATGACCGCTTTGGCAAAGAAGGCCTCGGCAACATGGGCGGCGGCTTCCATGATTACACCGCGGACTTTTCAGACATCTTCGATGAACTCTTCGGCCAGTTCGGATTCTCAACCGGCAGCCGCCGTTCTCGCCGGACCCCGAGACGGGGACGCGATCTTCAAATGTCCCTCACGCTGACGTTTGAAGAGGCGGTCTTTGGTATCGAGAAAGAGATCGAGTTCGAGCGCGAGGAAACTTGTTCCACCTGTAACGGTTCCGGCGCCGAGCCAGGGACAACGCCAACGCGTTGTTCCACTTGCAATGGTCAGGGCGAAGTGCGGCAGGTGCGTCAGACCATCCTCGGACAAATGGTGCAAACCACAACCTGCCCAACTTGTGATGGACGCGGTGAAGTTATTTCATCGCCGTGCCACACTTGTCGCGGCGGCGGTTTGGAACGCAAACGAATTAAGAAAAAAGTTCAAGTCCCGGCAGGCGTTGATAGCGGCACGCAAATCCGCCTGGCAGGGGAGGGTGGCCCCGGTGCGCTTGGCGGCCCAAATGGAAGTTTATTCCTCGTGTTGAATGTCCAGCCGCATAAATTCTTTAAGCGGCGCGAGAACGATATTTTGTTGAACCTTGATGTGAACGTGGCACAAGCCACGCTTGGCGCGGAAGTCGAAGTCCCAACTCTGGATGGGATGGAAAAACTTAAGATCCACGCTGGGACTCAGCCGGGAAAAGTTCTGCATCTCAAAGGCAAGGGCGTGCCGCATCTCCGGCGCGGCGGACGCGGCGACCAACTGATCATTGTCAATGTGGAAATTCCCACCAAACTGACGAAGGAACAACGCGAATTATTTACAAAGCTGGCCGAGTCGCTCGGCACGAGTGTCAAACCAACGGAAAAGGGATTTTTGGATTGGCTGAATGAAGCGTTGGGCGGGTAGCACTGATCATTGAGAAGCATAGAAATGGCGGACATTCGTCCGCCATTTGTTTTATAATCCATTCCATTATGTCAGAGCATACGCATTCTCATTTCGGTGATGTTGCCAAACAGACTGGCTCACGGCTGGCGCTTTCGCTTGCGTTGACCGCTGTCTTCGTCATCATCGAAGCGGCGGCTGGGATTTTTGCAAACAGCCTCGCCTTGTTGACGGATGCCGCGCATAACTTTACCGACGTGATCGCGCTTGGATTAAGTTGGTACGCTGTCCGTCTAACGATCCGTCCTTCCAATTCTCAAAAAACGTATGGCTATCATCGCGCCGGGATTTTAGTTGCGCTCATTAATTCGACGACGCTCGTCATTATTTCGCTCGGCATTTTTTACGAAGCATATTTGCGCTTTACCAAACCACCGGAAGTTAATTCGGAAGTGCTGATCGGCGTCAGCGTGGTGGCGTTCATTATTAATTTGGTGACCGCCCTGATGGTCAAGGATGGAAGCGAACACGATTTGAATATGCGCTCGACCTTTGTCCATTTAATGGGCGACGTGATAACGACCATCGGCGCGGCGATTGCGGGCGTCATCATTTTTTTCACGCACGCCAATTGGCTCGATCCGCTCGTCAGTGTCTTGATCGGACTTTTGATTTTGTGGAACGCGTGGGGCATCCTGCGTGAGACGGTGGATATTCTGCTCGAGTCCACGCCGCGCGATGTGGACATGTCTGCCATGGTGCGCGACATGATGCAAGTCAAAGGTGTGCTTGGAATTCATGACCTGCACGTTTGGAGCATTACACAGGGACTGCGCACGATGTCCGCGCATATTTTGACGGACGATATTTCCATTAGCGCTGGGGCAGAGATACAGAGCAGGGTTAATGAATTGGTGTCTCATCATTACAATATTTCACACGCGACTTTGCAGCTTGAATGTGTGGGTTGCGACCCCGATGGTTTGTACTGCGATATCAACGGGGTGGTGCATTCGCATCAATCTTGATTTAAAGTTGGGAGCCATCTCAAAAGTGTCTCCCTGAACGTAGCGAAGGGTCTCTACTTAAAAAATACGGGACTCTTCAGTCGCGAAGAACGCTCCCTCAGAGCGACATGATATTTTTGAGACAAGTTCTAGAAACTTCAATAATCAATTTATAAAAAGGAGAATACCATGAAATGGATTACTCGCTCGCATGTCCACGTTGACCGCGTTGCGTGCCCGTGGTTGATCACCCGCTTCATTGACAGCGAAGCGGAATTTTTATTTGTACCCAAGAATCAGATCGAGAAAGTTGCAAAAGAAACCGGCGCGATTCCGTTCGACGCGCCGGGCGTGGAGTTGGGTCATGGCTCTGATGGACGCTGTTCATTTGAATCGATTATTTTAAAATATGATTTGAAGGAGCCGGGACTTTTGCGGCTGGCAAAAATTGTCCATGCCGCAGACGTCAGCGAAGATATTGACAAAGATCCGATTGCGCGCGGACTGGAAGCGCTTGCCAGCGGCTACAGTCTGCGCTTCCCTGAAGACATGGAAAACCTCGAACATCAATTTGAAGTTTATGATGCCTTGTATGCCTGGTGCCGACTCGACGTGGCGAAAAATAAATAGGATATGTCACTCTGAGCGAAGCGAAGAGTCTTAGGCTCGCAAACAACGAGATTCTTCGGTCGCAAAGAACGCTCCCTCAGAGTGACATAATATTCTAAAAATGAATCACAACATCATCACTCTCTTTTCCACACGTATAATCCGTCTCTTTTGTTACGGATTTCTCTCTGTCATCCTCGCGTTGTATCTCGCGCAGGTCGGCCTGCCCGAACAGCAAATCGGCTTGTTGTTCACGCTCACACTGGCTGGTGACGCAGGTATATCGCTTTGGCTCACCACAACTGCGGATCGATTCGGTCGCAAGCGGACTCTGATCGTCGGCGCGTTGCTCATGCTGGGCGCGGGCATCGTCTTCATCATCACACGCAACGTGCTCGTGCTCATGGCTGCTGCCATCATTGGTGTTATCAGTCCGAGCGGCAACGAGATCGGTCCGTTTCTTTCCGTCGAGCAGGCCGCGCTCTCGCATCTTCTTCCCGATGCAAAACGGACTCAAGTTTTCGCGTGGTACAACCTCGTCGGATCGTTCGCTACCGCGACAGGTGCGCTATCAGGCGGATGGCTGGCTCAATTATTGCAATCAAACGGGATGCCTGCGCTGGATGCATATCGCGTGGTTTTGATGGGATACGCGATTGGCGGACTGCTCATCGGCCTTTTGTTTCTTTCGCTCTCGCGGGACGTTGAAGTGGACGCGACATCCCAAACCGACTCTGCGCCGCGAGTGCTCGGACTCCACAAATCGCGCAACGTGGTTATCAAACTGAGCGCGTTATTTTCCATTGACGCATTCGCTGGTGGATTTGTTGTCCAGTCTTTGATCGCGTATTGGTTCTATGTTAAGTTCGGCGTCGATGCTGGAATCATCGGCTCGATCTTTTTCGGTGCGAATGTGTTGGCTGGCATCTCAGCTTTATTGGCAGTTCGCATCGCCAACAAAATTGGATTAATTAACACGATGGTTTTCACTCACGTTCCATCGAATATTTTATTGATCCTTGTCCCGCTCATGCCAACGCTTCCGCTGGCGATCATCCTTTTGCTTTTGCGTTTCAGCATCTCGCAAATGGATGTGCCGACGCGTCAATCGTACACGATGGCAGTTGTCGCGCCTGATGAACGTTCAGCCGCGTCGGGCGTAACTTCCATCGCGCGTTCGGTCGGCGCGGCAATTTCTCCATCACTGACGGGATTATTTCTGGCTTCGCCCGCTTTATTGAGTTTGCCGTTCTTCCTTTCAGGCGGATTGAAAATCGTTTATGATGTTTTACTATATCGAAGTTTCAGCACGATGAAAGCGCCCGAGGAGAATTAACGTGTCATTGCGAGCGCCGAAGTTTTCTATCCAAACCATTATTCATTAGGGAAATCCATCGTGTTTCGTAGATTGGAAGCCTACAAACTCTATCTCGGTTTGGAATTCTTCAACGCGTTGTTCTTCAGCATGATTTTTGTAGTCACTTCGTTTTATGAAGCGACAGTAGCACATTTATCCGGCTTGCAACTGGTTCTGGTAGGAACGACTGTTGAATTGACAATCCTTCTTTTCGAGATTCCTACTGGCGTTGTCGCTGACGCTTATTCACGGCGGCTGTCCATCATTATAGGTTTTTTTGTAATGGGGTTGGCATTCATCGTTGAGGGTTTGTTTCCGATTTTTATTCCAATCTTGATAGCTCAAGTACTTTGGGGAATCGGATACACTTTCACGAGCGGCGCAACACAAGCTTGGCTTTCGGATGAGATCGGCGAGCAAAATGCGAACCGCGCTTTTTTACGCGGCAACCAATTCGATCTAGCCGGAGCGTTGATTGGAATTCTCGCAGCGATCCCGATGGGGAACATTTCGGTAAACCTGCCCATTCTCGCTGGCGGTACCATGCTTTCAATGATCGCTGTGTTTCTATCCTTATTTATGCCGGAACACGGATTCAATCCCACGCGACCTGAAAACCGCAACACGTTTGGGCATATGACCGATATTTTCAAAAAAGGGCTCAACGCGGTCCGCACGCGCCCCACTCTGCTGACAATCTTGGGTGTGGGATTATTCTACGGATTATATTCCGAAGGCTGGGATCGGCTCTGGGTTAAATATTTGGTAGATCACTTCACGATCCCCAGCCTCTTTGGCATGAACGATGTGGCTTTTCTTGGTTTCCTGGACGCATGTGGAATGATTCTTTCTATTTTTGCAACGCGCTTTGTTGAGAAGCGGCTCGATGCAAACCACGCGCCTTCGATTACCCGTGCGATGTTATGGATTACTTTGCTGATTTCCATTGCGATCTTTACATATGCTTTCTCACCGGCGCTGGCTCTCAGCGTGATCACAATATGGATAGTTAGTGTCATGCGCAATACGATGGGGCCGCTCTATAACGCATGGGTCAATCAACGACTCGATTCAGATACGCGTGCCACAGTTATTTCCATGTCCGGGCAGGTAGACGCGTTTGGTCAGATTGCTAGCGGTCCCGTTGCAGGGATTATCAGCATGATCTCCATACAAGCCGCGATTGCAGGGGCTAGCTTGTTGCTCGCGCCTGCAATACCGTTGATTCTGCGTGCGAGTCGTCTCCATACAGACGAAGAGGCAAGATAGTTATTTCGATAAAAGCTTTACTTAATCGTCGGTGATGGCGTCGAAAAGTGATATTATGCTTGAGGCATCTATGCAAATTATTTGTAACCTGTGTGAATGAGAATGACAAACTGGCTTGAAGTTTCTTTGGTTGTGAATGGCGAATTGGCAGAAGCCGTCGCAGATGTGCTAGCGCGCTTTGCTCCCAATGGTGTGATGACCGAGCAAGGCGTGAAATATAACGACGCCGAAGATGCGGGCACACCAACCGGCCCGATTACCGTCCGCGCATATTTGGAAGCGGATGATAAACTCGATGAGACGCGGCAAAAACTGGAAGAGTCACTTTATTATTTGGGGGTGATCCAACCGCTTCCCCCCGCGACTTTTAAAATGATCGCGGATCAAAACTGGATGGAAGCCTGGAAACAAAACTACAAACCGATTCCCATCGGACAGCGACTCATCATCATCCCGGCCTGGCTTGATTCGCCGGAACCGAATCGCATCCCGATCAAGATCGATCCGGGCATGGCATTTGGCACGGGAACACATCCGACAACACAATTATGTATGGCGTTGATGGAAAAATATTTTGAATCATGTCACCCTGAGCGAAGCGAAGGGTCTCGTAATTCTCAAGACGATTCTTCGTTCGCTGCGCTCACTCAGACTGACATGAAAGTTATTGACGTCGGTTGCGGCTCTGGCATTTTATCCATCGCGGCGTTGAAGCTGGGAGCGAAGATTGCGCTTGGCGTGGATATTGACGAACCCTCGATCAAGAATTCGCGCGAAAATGCGGATGTCAATGGAATCGGAGATGAACTTTTGCTTGGCGTCGGCTCGGTGACGGAAGTGCTCGATGGAAAATTTGCGTTCAAGTCTGCGCCGTTGGTGGTGGCAAATATTCTCGCGCCGATCATCATCCGTCTGTTCGACGCAGGGCTGGCGGATCTGGTCGAACCCGGTGGCGTGATCATCTTAAGCGGAATCCTGCAGGAGCAGAGTCAAAGTGTGATTGAGGCCGCGCAGGCTAAAGGTCTAAGAATGAACGAGCAACGTCAAATGGGAGATTGGGTGGCGCTGGCAATGAGTCGCTAAA
>Ga0075275_1000040_pt1 | contig 13702 bp, 13 predicted proteins | sample SF_Rice_5C_80N_3_FD_69769 | JGI IMG/M metagenome (GOLD analysis project Ga0075275, IMG submission 69769) | Rice paddy soil microbial communities from Twitchell Island, California, USA - SF_Rice_5C_80N_305 | ecosystem: Environmental > Terrestrial > Soil > Paddy field/soil | place: USA: Twitchell... | reverse complement strand
TCAGTTCGGCAGAGTCCGATACCGACCGCTCCATATGAACGGGCGCGACGAGCGTCTTTCGGATAATCGGCGTTGGCCCAAACCTGCAAACCACGTGTCGGCCAGCCTTTTGGCGCCGCGCGCATTCCATCACGGGCGCAAATTTCATCAGCCCATTTTAGCAACGTCAGCAGATCGGTCTGCTCTTCGATGCTCGGCTCAACAGTTGGTATTTTTCCAACAAATACATTGCCGGTCGTGCCATCAACAGAAATCCACTCGCCCTCTTTGATAATCTTTTCATCCACCGACATCAAGCGCTTTTCAAGATCGATCTTGATCATGGATGCGCCTACTACGCATGGAATACCAAACTGACGTGCAACTACAGCCGCGTGAGACGTTGCTCCGCCTTCGCTGGTCAACACACCTTTGGCAGCAATCATGCCATGCACATCATCCGGCTTGGTAAACGGGCGGACCATAATGACGGCTTGATTATTTTCCTTGGCCATCTTCTGGGCGGTATCTGCATCAAAATAGACCTGACCCACTGCTGCGCCTGGTGATGCATTCACACCCTTGGCATATTTCTCGGCTTTCTTCAAAGTATCCGCATCAAACTGCGGATGCAGGAGCGTATCCACATCTTCCGGTCGAACGCGTTTGACAGCATCTTCGCGCGAGATCAGGCCTTCATTTGCCATGTCCACCGCGATCTTGACGGCCGCTTTGGCTGTCCGTTTACCGTTACGCGTCTGGAGCATCCACAACTTGCCGCGCTCGATTGTGAACTCAACATCCTGAATATCTTTGTAATGCTTTTCCAGTTTGGACGTGATCCCCATGAACTCAGTGTAAGCCTGAGGCATATATTTTTTCAAATGTTCGATCGGTTCCGTGTTGCGGATACCCGCCACAACATCCTCACCTTGTGCATTGAGCAGGTAATCGCCCAGCATCTTCTTGTCGCCGGTGGATGGATCGCGCGTGAATGCCACGCCTGTTCCTGAGTCATCGCCCATGTTGCCGAAGACCATCGTCACAATATTGACTGCCGTACCCAAATCATGAGGAATGCCTTCATGATTTCTATAATCAATGGCACGCTTCCCATTCCAGGATTTAAACACGGCTTCAGTGGCAAGTTCCAACTGTTTGTATGGATCCTGTGGGAAGTCAAATCCTTTATGCTTCTTAACTGCCTGCTGGAAAACGGTCACCATCGCCTTCCAATCATCAGCAGTCATTTCCGTATCGAGCTTATAACCTTTTTTCGCCTTATATTCTTTCAACGGCTCTTCAAACGCTTCATCCGGAATACCCAACACCACCGCTCCGAACATCTCCACCAGACGGCGATAAGAGTCGTAAACAAAGCGCGGATTGCCCGTCAATTTCACCATTCCAGCAGCAGTCTCATCGGTCAGACCAAGATTAAGCACTGTATCCATCATGCCCGGCATGGAAAACTTTGCCCCCGAACGGCATGAGACCAACAGTGGTTTTTTCGGATCCCCAAACTTCTTGCCGGTTTTTTTCTCAACTTGCTTTAATGCCGCTATTTCCTGTGCCCACATCCCCGCCGGAAACTTGCCCGCCTTTTGATATTCATTACATGCTTCGGTAGTCACCGTAAAAAATGGAGGTACCGGCACACCAGCCCGTGTCATATCCAGCAAACCTGCGCCTTTTCCGCCGACGAGACCTCTTACACTGTCCCAACTTCCACCGGCGGCTTTCTCTACATCTCTCACCTCATTAAAGAGGTAAACCCATTTCTTCATTTCAGCCTCCTGAAAATTTATAAAAATGTTAATTGTGAAATATTTTACCAAAAACGGGGCGTTTGCCCATTGACAAATATCACTTCAATCATATCAATCTGTAAATAACCTGCAAAGTTCAATTCCGCCTACATCCATGATAATAGGCCTAGAGACAAAATGACAACAACTGTACTGACAATAGACGACGACGCTGCAATTACCGAATTACTGGGGATCATTCTCAGGAGCCAGGGATTCGATGTCCTTATCGCCAATGATGGTGAAGATGGTATTCACATCATTAAAGATAAATCTCCGCAAGTTGTGATCTTGGATTTGATGATGCCCGGCATGGATGGCTGGCAAGTATGTAAAGCAGTACGAGCCTTTAACAACATTCCCATCCTGGTGCTTTCTGCCCTTGACGATCCTGCTATCGTCGCAAGCATACTCGATGCCGGAGCAGACGATTATTTGGTAAAGCCGGTTCCAAGTGCAGTTCTGGTTGCACACATCAACAAACTCTGCAGACGGACGGGAGTGCTTAGGCCGCCTGCAGATAATATTCCCATACAGTCCAGCACGCATTCAATCTCACCTTGACGCATCAAAAACGGGACCCGAAAGTGGGTCCCGTTTTTGATCCTTAATCAATACTATTGCCTTTTACAAAAGACTTCAACGCGTCGGCCACGGCCTGTGGATTCTCCATCATTGGCATGTGACCTAATCCCGGCAATTCAAAATAATATGCTCCACGCGCCGTTTCCTTCATCTCGCGTCCGCGTTCAACCGAAATCAAAGCATCTGCATCGCCATGGATAATTATCACAGGAGTCTTGATTGCTTTGAGTAGATCAATGGAATCTGGGCGCTCAGCCATTGCCTTGAGCGAGCCGATCACACCTGCCACCCTTTGCTGTTTGATCAAATCGCGCACGAACGCTTGCACATGCTCATTCGTGGACAACTTTGGAGCCATCGACTCTGCCACTTGACTTACACCTTTTTCTGCAACATCGGCGGCGGATTTATAACGGCCTTCCTTGCGTTCTGGCGAATCTGCCAAAGCTTGTGACGAGATCATTCCAAGCCCGGACAAACGCTGGGAATAATCACGCGCAAAAGCCAGCGCCACATATCCGCCCATCGAGTGACCCACGACGGCGGCCTTTTCAATCTTGAGATAATCAAGCAACCCGGCAATATCCGAGGCCATATCTGAAACCGTATAAACTGATTTAACTTCACTCGACTCGCCGAGGCCGCGCAGATCAGGCAAGATCAAATCAAATTCATTTTCAAGCAGATGCGAAACATCGTTCCAGGTTGTGTGATCAAGCGGATAACCGTGAATCAAAACAAGCGGCAGACCGTGCCCACGCCTTTCAAAAGCCAGAGCGAAACCATTGATTTTTATTTTTTGCACTTTTACCTCCAATTTACAGTTACCTTTAATTTGCTTCCCAATTTCGAATAGTAATAAACAAACCCATTATCGCACCCAAACTCATGAACGCGGCGTGTGATATCCACATCGGCTTTGCAATATTCAGCGACTTTATCCAACTCGCCCGTGCGAAACCATTGTACGGATTGAACTCCACCAGCAGTTTTCGTCGCGCCGAGGCAAGCCTTCGCCAGCGAGTCGAGGGAAAGGTTGAAGCCGAGAGTCCGCCGAATGTCGAGCATCAGGTCAAGGGTCCGCAGAGAAGCGAAATTAAATGTCGGCGAATAAGGCTTCAAAACTTCATAATCGAATTCGCGGATGTTGAAGCCGATCACTTTGTCCGCAGATTTCAATTCATCGAGAAGTCCTTGCACATCCTTTTCCCAATAAACAGAAAAATCATTTTTGTCAGTTGAATATGTCACGCCACAGGCAACTTTTAACTGGCCCGTGTTTCGCGCGCCGACTTCTTCAAAAAGTTTTTGAGTCTCAAGATCGAAGTAAACCAGATTCATTTTTGATTCTCCGTCAACCAAGTGCGACCAAATTCCAAAACGTCTTCACGCGTTGAAACTTTTCCGGTGGCCTGTGCTTCGCGGATCGCTTCGAGCAACTGACCGACCAGCGGCCCCGGCTGAATGTTGTATTCTTTGATGACATCGTGTCCATCGATCAGACGAGGCGGCGCGACCGTTTCTTGCGGCTTCTCCCAATAATTTTCAAGCAGGATGCGAGCCACATCCAATGCCGCGACCCAACTTTCCTGCGTCAACGAATGAGCACGCGTGCCGCGCAAATCAGCGAGGCCAAGCAAAACAAGATCGACGCCACCTTCGCCAGCTTCACGGAAGAAACGATAAATGGCTTTGCGCGACGGCTCCTTCTTTTCGCCTTCCATGCGGCTGGTGAAAAAATGAAAACGCATGTGATTCTCGATAATGATTTTTAAACGTTCGATTTCATCGTTGCTGAGATTGAACGCCTGCGCCCGTTCGGCTGTGACCTTCGCCCCAAGCTGATCATGATCGAAGAAGCGGATACGCCCCGTCTCATCCACGGACTTTGTGGCGGGCTTCGATATATCATGAAAAAGCGCGGCGAAGAAAAGCAGAGCGCGCATCGAGCGATCTGTGTTCAATGTTTTCGCAAAATGTTCAGCGAACCGTTCGCGATAACGACCGAGGCGCAGGGTGAGCAAACCGGTGAGCATGTCATTCGTTTTCTCGGCGCTGTATCCGGGCGCAAGATCGGCAATTAATCCATAGAGGTGCTGGATGACGCTCAAGGTATGTTCCCAAACATCGTAAACGTGCGGTTCAGATTGCTCTACACCTTTTAATTGAATCAACTCTGGCAGAAGAAAAGGAAAGACTCCCAACATTTCCAGTGCGCGCAAAGACGCGTCCGGGCGCGGGCCTTCGAGGATTTTAAATAACTCATCACGCTGACGTTCAGGTGAAATTTTCGGTAAAAGGTTTGCGGCATCTTTCATCGCCTTGCGCGTTTCGAGTTCGATCTTGAATCCAAACGCGGCGGCTTGACGCACCGCACGCAAAATCCGAATCGGATCATCGTGAAGTGATGTCTCGGAACAAGCGCGGATGATTTTTGCACGCAAGTCCGCCGCGCCGTTGAGCGGATCGAGAATGGTCTGTTTGTGAAGATCAAAAGCAATGGCGTTGATGGTGAAGTCGCGGCCACGAATGTCGTCTTCGAAGGTGGAGCCCCGGAACGCCGCGAAATCTAAAATGTCGCGTAAACCGTTATCGGCGGTGATGATGACGCGTGCAGTGTCGAAAGATTCGTCGAGGATGTAGAAGTCCGCTTTGAGGGCAGATGCGACGCGTCGAGCTATCGCAATCGCATTTTTTGGAACTGCAAAATCCAGATCATGCGAGACGCGATTAAGCAGCGCGTCACGCACCGCCCCACCAACCAGATAAATTTCGGCGTCGGGCAACGCGTCGCGGACGGAGTCAACCAAAGGTGAAAAAAGAAATGGCGAGGACATATAAATAATTTCAGGCGTTTCTTTGTGACGAATCTTTTGCGCGGCTTGGAGTGCCTGTTCGGGCGTGCCGCCCTGTGCGATGATCTTTCCCCGCAGACGAGCAACCCAGCGTCCCGCATAAGAATTTGCGGACGGGATTTCATCGTCCATCACATTCGAATTAACGTCAGGCATATCAAGCCGGTGGTTTATATTTTTTCAAATCTACAACGCCAACGAAAGTCAGGTTGCGATAATACTCGTCGAGGTCAAGACCATAACCAAAAACAAATTTATTCGGAATACTGAAGCCGCGATAATGGATCGGAACAACTGCTTCACGCCGTTCACTTTTATCAAGCAAGGCGCAGACCCTGAGGCTGGCCGGCTGGCGTGTCTCGAGCATGCCTAGCACGGATGCAATTGTGTGACCACTGTCCACAATATCTTCCACGAGCAAAACATCTTTGCCGCGAATGTTTGTTTGCAGGTCAAAATTGACACGCACGTTACCGGTCGATTCGCGTTTGCCCGAGCCATAAGATGATACTGCCATGAAATCCATCATGTGCGGAACGGTGATGTGGCGACTCAGATCCACCATGAACGGCACACCACCGCGCAGAATACAAATCAACAGCAAATTATCACCGGGATAATCAGCGCTGATCTCCGCACCGAGTTCGGCGACTCGTTTTTGTAATTTCTCTTCGTCGATCAAAACTTCGGCGAGAATGTCGTGATAATCTTGCATTTTATTGTTCTCACAAGTCTATAAGTCTAACAGGTCTACAAGTCAAAAAATCTAACGCGGGACTTCGTGATGAACGCGGCAACGCGCCTCGTACAATTCTGATGCACCGACGATCACCACCGGGTCATCATAACGCGCGGGCTTGCCGTTGACCAGCCTTTGCGTACGCGAGGCTTCATCTCCACACACCATGCAGATGGCATGAAGTTTGTCTACATGCTCAGCGCGCGACATCAAAATCGGCATCGGACCGAACGGCTCGCCGCGAAAGTCCATGTCGAGACCAGCGACCAAAACACGCACGCCGCGTTCAGCAAGTTGCTGGCAGACATCCACAATTTCTGGATCAAAGAATTGAGCTTCATCCACGCCGATGACAGTTGTGTCTTTATCGATCTTGGTTAAAATCTCCGACGACTTTTCGACAGGGATGGCATCAAAATCTGCACCTGCATGAGAAGTCACCTTTTCAACCGCGTAACGAACGTCGATGGCCGGTTTGAAAACCTGAACTTTTTGCTTGGCAATCGTAGCGCGTACCAGGCGGCGGATCAATTCATCCGTCTTGCCGCTAAACATCGAACCGCAAACAACTTCAATCGAACCATGGGTATGTCTCAAGCGAGTCTCCCTTTGTTCCTACAAAAAATTTTTTAAAATTATAACAAACAGGCAGATGCTTTTCGCATCTGCCTGCCGAAAGTGCAGGTGCTCTACCTGCACAAGTTTACCTGAGATTATGTTTCTTTACAAAGATTACGCACCGGCTTCAGTGGTGGTCTCAGGAAGATTGTAGCCCAATGCACGCAGCTTTTTCTTGATGTCCACCAGAGACTTTTGACCAAAGCCTTCGATTGCCAAAACAGCCGCATCGCCTTCAGCCAGCTTCGCAAGGAACTGACCGACTTCAGTAATACCAACCTTGGAAAGCGCTTCATTCGCGCGGGCCGGCATATCCAACTCAGCAATAGCGCGATCCGGCGAATTGCCAGCGACTTCCTTGGCTTTCTTCTTTTCAACGTAAGTCTGACGGGCAGAGAGCTTCTTGTAGAAGCGATCCACCTGACCTTCAACGTCGATAATGCGAGATTCACCGCTGAAGAACGGATGACAGTTCGAACAAATATCGACGCGCAGTTCCTTTTTGGTCGAGCCAGTTGTCCAGGTTCGGCCACAGGAAGCACAAGTTACCTTGGCATCCGGATAATATGTGGGATGAATTTCAGCCTTCATGTTATTTCTCCGCAGGAATGACGTTCACACGCTTGCGGCCACGCACAAGGTCGAACATCACAACGCCATCCGCCGTGGCGAACAACGTATCATCTTTACCGGCATCCACGTTCAAACCGGGCTTGATCTTCGTGCCACGCTGGCGGATCAGAATATTGCCAGATAAAACGAACTGGCCCGCATAGCGCTTGACACCCAGACGCTGGGCATTTGAGTCACGACCGTTGCGGCTTGAACTGCCACCTTTTTTATGAGCCATTTCTACCTCTCTAATTACTTGCTCGACTTCTTACCAGTCGATGATTTCTTATCTGAAGATTTCGCGGCGGGCTTACTCGAAGTTGACTTCTTGGCAGGCGCTTTTTCGGATTTCTTCGCCGGGGCTTTTTCAGCCTTCTTTTCCGCTGCTTTTACAGGACCTGCGGCGGGCTTCTCGGCCTTTACCTTTGGTTCAGCCTTGGCCTTTTCAACTTTGGCTTCGACCTTCTTCTCGACCACAGGCTTCGGCTCGGCTACTTCAACCTTGCGAACTTCGCCTTCACGTCCGATAAAATCAACCATCAGCCGCGTATATTGCTGACGATGTCCACCACGAACACGAATGCGTTTCTTGGGGCTGTATTTAAAGCGGAAAGCTTTTTCGCCGCGGAAATGCTCAACAACGGTGGCCTTGACAAGGATCTCGCTCAAAGTCGGAGCGCCCACCAAATATTCGTCACCATCTGCCATCAACAAGACGCGGTCAATATTGATTTTCGCACCCTTTTCAGCAGACAGGCGGTCCACTTCGATCTTTCCGCCTTCGACGGCGCGATATTGCTTGCCGCCGCTTTCAACAATTGCGTATCTCATTATTCTTTCTCTCCAGTCATTCACTTCGCCGCTCAACCTGCGGGAACAATTTCATCCTGCGCAAGCCGTCGGGGAAGCTGGGATTCATATTTCCGCCCCGGCATTCTTGCAGCCAAGGCAGAAGCGGACGGTATTATAACGGCTGGATTAAGCATTGTCAACATCAAGAACAAAGTGATTTGAGTTAAAAAATGAGTGTACAAATCCAATGTGTAGTATTTCACCCATAAACTAAAACCATGATTGACAAAGCACCTTCTATCATTTATGCTCATATCAGCCGCACAAAGGAGGCTTCATGAAATTCTTCGAGATGACCCCTGAGGAACGCAATCGATTTTTATGGTGGGCAATCCCTGCACTGATGCTCGGTATTTTGATTTCCCTTTTGATCCAAAAGCCCGTTATCGGTGTCATAAGATTGAATGACGCCATCAACGCATACACCGCCAAGGACCTCATTTCGCAAATTACTTATGCACGCGAACATCCTGAGATCCGCGCCGTGGTTTTGATCCTCGACAGCCCCGGCGGCACGGTCGTTGACACAGAAGCCGTTTACATGGAACTATCACGTCTGCGCCAAACAAAACCAGTCGTGACCTGGGTCAGCGGCATGGCCGCCAGCGGAGCCTATTATTTATCATCAGGCACAGACTATGTTGTAGCCGTCCCATCCTCGGAAGTTGGCAACGTGGGAGTCATTGGTTACCTGCCGGCATCTCCGTTTGTCTTTGAAGATATCATCTCAACCGGGCCTTACAAACTCTGGGGATCACCGCGCGACACCACCGTGCGCGAGATCGAAATGCTCAAACAAGGTTTTTACCAAGCCGTCAAACTCGGACGCGGAAACCGCCTACAGGTCGGCCCTGATGTTCTTTTGCGAGGACAAATCTGGCCCGGAAGCGAAGCCCTGCGGCTCGGACTCATAGACCAGCTTGGGTCCGAGACTGACGCGTACAATCAGGCCGCGGGCATGGTGCATATCTGGAATTACGATATAAAAGATTTATATAATGTTGCAGTCGTTCTTCCAAGCACCACTTACGCATCCGGTTTTTTTCTGCAAACCAAAGATGGTATGACGCTGCCCTATCCATCTCGTCCAGGCTTGTACATGCTTTACATTCCGCAATTGCCTGCTGGACAAAAATAGGAGGAAGCCATGAACCGAAAATTTATTTACATCGTTCTTGCATTGTTCCTCCTGCCCATCGTATTGCGCCTTGCATGGTATTTTCCCGGCTTTGACCTTCCTCGCAAAATCGCAACGCCAGATTATGCCAATTTCAAAATGCCGGAGGCGCCCATCTCCACGCCACAACCTGAAGGCATCAAACAAAAAGACGGTGTGGTGTTGCTGGATTATTCGCACAGTAATCAGTTCAAGCCCAGCGAATTTCAAGTAATGGCCGATGCATTGACCCGCCGCGGTGCACGCGTTGAAACAAACTCGGATGCGACACAACTGGAATCACAATTGAAGTATGCCAGTTCTTATGTTGTGATTTCGCCTTCTGCCAATTTCACTGCGGATGAAATCCGCCTCATTCTGGACTTCGAGCGGCGCGGCGGACGATTGGCCTTTTTCACCGACGCGACACGTGGCCTGCTCTACACTGATTACGCCAGCGGCTCACCTGCTGTTCTCCCGGATACAGACATCGTTAATCCTTTGCTTGAATCATTCAATATCAGCTTCAATGATGATTATCTCTACAATCTCACCGATAATGAGGGCAACTTCCGCAACGTGTTCTTCGAACAATTTGGAAAATCCGACCTGACTTGGGGCTTGAAAAAAGTCACACTGTACGGCGCTCATTCGGTGAAAACAGATTCAGGGTTGGCGTTGTTAATTGGCGGCGACAAAACTCTCTCGTCCGGCACCGACGCGACACCTGGGAATGATCCCAAGCAAGGTTGGGCCGCGTCCGCTTTGAGCGCAGATGGAAACGTGTTGGCTGTTGGAGATTTCACTTTCATGCAAACGCCCTACAACACAGTCGCCGATAACGACACGCTCATCAACAATATCGCCGACTTTCTCGTCAGCGACACACGTCAGATCACGCTATCCGATTTTCCATTCATATTCAAGGGATCAACGGCCAGTATCTTACCGACATCCAACGTGCAGATGACGGCGGAAATGACAGGTGCGTTATCGCGTTTACAGACTGAATTAAAAACATTGAACGTCGATATGAAAATCAGTGAAACAGCATCTAGTGGCGACATGATCGTGCTTGGAACTTTTTCGCCCAGCGACGACCTGACAAAATATACCGACGCATTTAACTTGAAATTGGACGACACCAGCGAATTCGTTGAAGTCCCACAATTTGGAAAGCTTGGCCGGGCCGGCAACGGTATCATATTATTCAGTGCAGGTAAAAACGGTAATACCATCGTTCTACTGGCTGACACAGAAACCGACTTGACCACCTTGATGGATACTTTAAGCAGCGGCGATCTTTCGGGGTGTGTTCTGCAAAATGATATTGGAGTTTGTAGCATTGGTTCAGGCGGATCATTCTCAACCACTCCTGCATCTCCCACGCCTGTCGAAAGTGAAACTCCAGCGCCCACTCCTCTGGGCTAATTCAATAATCGAAAGGAGAACGATCAATCATGGGTAGATTAGTTCAAATTGGTGCAGTTGAAGGCTATCTGGGTAGACCATCGGGCGAAGGCCCATGGCCCACGATAATTGTTATTCAGGAATGGTGGGGACTTGATAATCAAACAGAGTCCATTGTAGATCGCTTTGCCGGTATCCACTACTTGGCCTTTGCACCCGACCTTTATCACGGTGAACTGGCAAAACTTGGCGATAATGAAACCGCCACGAAACTTGTCCAAAAATACGCTCCCACTGCGGGTGATGATTTGCGGAAGGTTTTCGATGCACTAAAAAGTCATCCGGATTGCAATGGAAAGATAGGCAGTGTCGGATTCTGCTTTGGCGGACGCATGTCGCTCGCATTAGGTGCGACCCGCCCAGTCGATGCCATCTGCACCTTTTATGGCGGCGGTATGCAGGAAATTTTCGATTATCTGCGGACACATCTCAAAGCCCCGGTGCTTGGATTGTTCGGCGACAAGGATCAATCCATCCCGGTTGGGACGATAGAACAATTCGACAAATTGCTCGACGAGATCGGCGTCGAACACGAAGTGATCGTTTATCCAAATTCAGGTCACGCCTTTTTCAGGGATAGCGACCCAAGCGTATATAAACCAGAAGCATCGAAAGATGCATGGGAAAGAGTACAGAAATTCTTCAAGAAGAATCTCGCTTAAAAAAGTAAAGGCGGCTATAGGCCGCCTTTACTTTTTTAATTACGCCGATTAATTATTTGGCGCTCCGGCATTGACCCAATCAGTTAAGATTTGAATCTGACTTGCAGAAAGTTTCTGACCGCGCTTGGGCATATTGCCATTGGCCACCAAATGGATAAAGGAACTATTGGCCGCGTTTCCCGGAACAACCACCGCGCCTCTTTGAGAACCGGCCATCAAAGCAGTGTAACTGGTCATATCCAAACCCTTTTCCGTCTTATCACCGCCATGACATTTAATGCAGGCGGCTTGCAGAATCGGCATGACATCTTTCGAGAAACTGACATTGGACGAAGACACTCCACTTGAACTCGAATTCTGAACCGGTTGAGCCGCTGCAGGGTTAACATCCGCTGACGCTGAAGTTCCACAGGCGGACAGCAAAAGAATTCCCACCAAAACCAGAGCAACAATGAACAGTTGCTTGAAAACCTGCCCTTTTGACGAAATTCGGTTAAACATTTTACCTAGCTTTCCTTTGATATTGAAAATTCGATTCATAATGCTGGGGATTTTATTGGCGGCAGATGAACTGATGATTAAATATTGAATTGGGAATTATAAGGAAATTATGTAGGTTCAATTTCATTGTTTGCTGTTGACAAATCATCCTGCATCCTGTACCCTCTTTTCATGTTGACATCGAACCAGCTCGCCGTTATCGAAGCTCCACTAACATCCAAGCTGTTTCTTCATGCCCCGGCTGGGACAGGTAAATCTACAGTCGGCATCGAACGCTTGAAATTTTTGCTAGCCAACGGCGTGACGGGCGATTCGATTCTGGTCATCACACCGCAACGAACTCTGCAGGAACCTTATCTCGAAATCATCCGCTCACCCGAAAGGATCGCGGGCGGCGAAGTGACCCCGGCCACTGTCGGCGGTTTGGCGCGGCGCATGGTCGATCTATTTTGGCCGCTAGCCGCGGAAGCCGCAGGCTTTGCACATCCTGAAAACCCGCCCACATTTCTCACGCTCGAGACAGCGCAATATTACATGGCGCATCTTGTGCGCCCATTGTTGGACGCCGGATATTTTGAATCACTGACCATCGACCGCAATCGACTCTATTCACAAATTCTGGATAATTTAAATAAAGCCGCGGCGGTTGGATTCCCACACACCGAGATCGGCCCGCGTCTGGACTCAGCCTGGATCGGCGAGCCATCCCAACGCCGAATCTACGCTGACGCCCAGGACTGCGCCAATCGCTTCCGCGATTTTTGCCTGCAAAATAATTTGCTCGATTTTTCGCTGCAACTGGAAATCTTCTGGGCTCATTTGTGGCCCGACCCAACCGTCCGAAATTATCTAACGCGGACCTATCGTCATTTAATTTACGACAACATCGAAGAAGATATTCCTCGCGCGCACGACCTGATCCGCGAATGGCTGCCGGAATTTGATTCTGCGCTGATCATCTATGATGACGAAGCCGGTTATCGTCGCTTCCTCGGCGCGGACACTGACACGGCTTTCGCCCTGCGTGAGTTATGCGACGATGTGATTTCCTTCGACGAAACGTTTGTCATGTCGGAAGAAATTCTCCAACTTGAAAAATCTCTGACAGAAGCCATCGCGCCCCTTCCACACTTTCCACTTTCTACTGAACAAAAAGAAGAAAATTCCGAGCCACTGAAATTAATCCTCTCGCGCTTCTATCCAGAGTTGATCGATTCGATTGTTGATGAAATCCAAAAACTTATCACCGACGATGAATCTCAGCCTTCATCCTTCCACCTTCATCCTTCTGATATTGTTATTCTCGCACCCTATCTTTCGGATGCGCTGCGTTTTGCCGTCACAAGTCGACTCGAAGCGCGCGGCATTCCAGTTCGCACGCATCGCCCTTCGCGTTCGCTGCACGATGAACCCGCTTCGCAAGCATTACTGACGCTGGCCGCGCTTGCCCATCCGCACTGGGATGTGCGCCCCTCCAAATTCGATGTGGCTTACGCGCTGCGTCTGGCGCTCGACACCGACCTCGTCCGCGCACAATTGCTGACCGAGATCATTTATCGCGCCAAGGATTTTTCGCTCTCGCCCTTCGACAAGATCAGCTCAGATAAACAGGAACGAATCACGTTCACATTCGGCAATCGTTATTCGATGCTTCGAGATTGGATTCTGAATTATCGCGAAGATCAGCCACTTCCGCTTGATCATTTCCTGCGCAGATTCTTCGGCGAAGTTTTATCGCAACCCGGATTCGGATTCCATCGCAACCTGGACGCGGCCCGCATCGCCGCCAGCCTGATCGAGTCGGTGCAGAAATTCCGTCAGGTCATGGAGCCGGTCGAAGGTCTGGCCGATATCGGACGCGAATA
>Ga0075275_1000039_pt1 | contig 13740 bp, 12 predicted proteins | sample SF_Rice_5C_80N_3_FD_69769 | JGI IMG/M metagenome (GOLD analysis project Ga0075275, IMG submission 69769) | Rice paddy soil microbial communities from Twitchell Island, California, USA - SF_Rice_5C_80N_305 | ecosystem: Environmental > Terrestrial > Soil > Paddy field/soil | place: USA: Twitchell... | reverse complement strand
CAACGAGCTATGGCTCATTCACTTTCACCCAATCATAAGCGCTTGTGAACGGCACACTAGCAAACGATGAGGCCGAGATTCCGACCGCGCCGCTTGTCAATCCAAACTTCTGCTCATCCCATTTTCTCATTTGCACACCATTAATGAAGGGCGTAATTAAACTATCTTCACACAACAACCCGATCTCATTCGCACCGTTTTTGATCTTCTCGGAATCACCGTGATACAGAGGCGTATAGTGAACAACGCCCTGGGCCAGCCATTGACCATATAACAGCATGTAAGTCTGGTCGGAATAGATGTTGAATTCATACCAGCCATCTTTTTTGTTATAGCGACAAACAATACCCAACGCACCATCTCCCGCGCGGACTTCGACCTGCGCATCCACGCGGACATTTTGATAATCCTGTCCGTCATACAAAGCATAGACCCATTGATTCGGCGCGGTCAGATCGAAGACAAGATAGCCCGCGTCCACACTCGGACCCGGAAACGGCTGGCCGTTATCGATTTGTATGAACGACCAATACGGCAGACTCCCGTTAAATTCTTCGTCGACGGTACGCGGCGCAGGTCCAAGAGTCTCTGTCGGCGTTGGCGGGACAGGGGAAAGGCTGGGGACAGCGGTCAACTCTGGAGAGGAACCGCCGCTCACAGTTGGGGAAAGAGGCGTATTCGCGGCAAGTTGACAAGCCATGATAAGGAAGGAAAATAAGATGAGGAGCGCAAAGCGTTTACGAGTCATAACCCTAATCATAACAAAATAAAATCAGACCAACACTTAAACTGTTGGTCTAATTTTACAAGTGGAGATGGCGGGAATTGAACCCGCGTCCGAAAGAATCGACCCTCGAAACTCTACGAGCGTAGCCTGCCGAAGTTAGTCACCACAGGGATCTCGGCTGGCCAGTAACCCTGCGGCCATCCGCTAGTCTTAGGCACACTTAGCGGAGTTGTGCGCGGCACTCCACCATTGTTTCGCCCGACCCTGCACCGGGTGGAGAACGAGGCAGGCGGACGCGGCCTCATCAAAGGAGGCCGACTGTTATGATCTCACCTTATGCGGCGAGGGGCATAGCAGCGTAGGAAGTGTTATTGGCACTTGATTTTTTGCGCTGATTTTACGAGAGTCGGCGCCTCTCGGCTCGCATTTCGGGACCAGCCTCTCCCGTCGAAGCCTGTCATCCCCTAGGCAAGACAGGGCGTTAGCCCGTTTGCAATTAAGATTATAGCATAGGCGGGTTAGAGAAATGTTAGCGCACCAGCGTCAGATTAACCTTGTTAATTCGGGCGGGATTTACGATAAAGAACGCAAAGTTTAAAAGATTTTCTGGTGATCTTCGCAGGCTTGGCGGTTCAAAGAATTGATGCAATATTTCGAGAAAGCCATAACACGCGGCCTTGATAAACTTGCCTGAACAATGGCTTTATGCTAGACTTTAGTTGGGAGTAAATGCCATGCCTGAAAAAATTCTGATTATTGATGATGATGTAGACACTTTGCGGTTGGTTGGGCTGATGCTCCAGCGGCAAGGCTATTTAATTGTAGCCGCATCGAACGGAGAACAAGGCCTGGCGAAGGCATTCGAAGAAAAGCCGGATATTATTTTATTGGATGTGATGATGCCCGAAATGGACGGGTATGAAGTGGCACGCCGCCTGCGTAAGAATCCAGTGACACAAACCACACCCATTCTAATGTTCACAGCCAAAACTCAACTGGACGATAAAGTCACCGGTTTTGAATCTGGCGCAGACGATTACCTGACCAAGCCCACTCACCCAACCGAACTACAAGCGCACATCAAGGCTCTGTTATTACGCATGGGCGTTAAGAAGACCGAGGAAATAGAGACAGCTTCACACGAACATCATGGCCGCGTGGTCGGCGTGATCGCGGCACGCGGCGGCCTGGGCGTTTCCACGCTGGCATCCAATCTGGCCGGAGCGTTATACACACGCTCGCACGGCGACGTCATCCTTGCAGAACTGACACCGGGACAGGGCACGCTTGGCATGGACCTGGGCCTGCCAAATCAAAAAGGTTTGAATGAATTGCTTGCGGGAACCACCGCGGAAATAACACGCGAAAAGATCAACTCCCTGCTTTCTCCCCACAGTTCCGGTTTGAAGTTGCTACTCGCATCTGAAAATCCGCGTGATGTTTACCTGACCAATCAGGTCAACCAGTACGAGACGCTCGTGGCGCGCCTTTCGACTTTGGCACGCTTCGTTGTTTTGGACCTCGGCTCGGGTCTGCCACCTTTCGTGCAAAAAATCCTGCCCCTATGCACTGACCGGATCGTGGTTGTCGAGGGAGTTCCGAACACCATCACGCACACAAAGTTTTTAATTGACAGCATCGCTGAACTTGGCATCGACCGGATGGGCATTGATGTTGTGTTAAATAACCGCATCCGCTCGGAAGCACAGATGGCCTGGACCGATGTCCAGCAGAGTTTGGGACATTCCATTTCCACGACAATAACTCCCGCGCCGGAGATGATGATCGCGGCTGCGCGCATCCACATGCCGGCTGTGTTTTCCCAGCCCACCAACGTCACTTCACAACAAATCTTAAAGATCGCAGATCAAATCCTGGAGCATGAGAAAGCCAAATGACATCGTTCCCGGCTTCGGTGCAGGAAGGGATTGAATTCGCAGCCGAGTTATTTCGTAAAGCGAAACGCGCCGTCGTATTGACGGGAGCGGGGCTTTCAACTCCATCGGGCATCCCCGATTTCCGTTCGGAGGGAACCGGCCTATGGTCCCGCGATGAACCGCTCGAAGTCGCTTCGTTAAACACATTCCGCACACAGCCTGAAAAATTCTACGCGTGGTTCCGTCCGCTGGCAGGTCAGATCTTTAATGCAAAACCAAACCAGGCGCACATCGCATTGGCCCGTTTGGAGGAAGCCGGGCATATCAAATCGGTGACGACGCAAAACATCGACATGCTCCATCAAAAGGCCGGATCAAAAAATGTGATCGAAATGCACGGTACACTAAAAACGCTTTCCTGCACGCAATGTTTTCGACAGACAGATTCGGCCCCCTTCTTAAAGCCCTTCGTTGAAAAAGGCGAATTGCCACATTGCCCGCATTGCGGAGCCCTGCTTAAACCAGACGTAATTTTATTTGGGGAACAATTGCCACAGCAGGCTGTTTCGGCGGCACAACATGATTGCCGAACCTGCGACCTTATGCTGGTGGCCGGTTCATCATTGGAAGTTCTACCGGTGGCCGGTCTGCCGATGCAGGCCATTGACCGCGGCGCACACCTCATCATCATCAACAACTCACCCACTTATCTGGATGTACGCGCAGATGCCGTGCTGGCGGGAAACGTGGCTGAAATCATTCCTGCAATTGCAGAACAGGTATTCAATGGCTGAAATCAAAACCCAACGTTTGGACGGCTATCGCCGCTTGATCGAAATTGCCCGTGATCTCGCATCCACCCTCGACTTAGATGTGCTGCTCGAACGGATCGTCAGTGCCGCGGCTGAAGTCAGCGGCTCGGAAGCGGCCTCGATCCTGCTTTACGATAATTTAACGCGGCAGCTATATTTTCAGGTGGCGACGAATCTGGACGAGCCCACCATGCGCGGAGTGGTCGTCCCGCTGGAGGGCAGCATCGCCGGTTGGATCGTGATCAACCGCAAAGCCGTCCGCATCGTGGACGCGCGCGAAGATCCGCGTTTCTTCGGAACCGTCGACCAAATGACAGGCCGGCCAACTCGTTCCATTTTGGGTGTGCCGCTCATCACCAAAAATAAAGTGGTCGGTGTGTTGGAAGTATTAAATAAGGAACACGGCAAATTCACCGAAGGAGACGAATCCCTGCTCTCAGTGTTGGGAGCGCAGGCAGCGGTTGCCATCGAGAATGCTCGCCTGTTCCAACAATCGGACTTGATCTCAGAATTCGTGCACGAGTTACGCACACCGTTGGCATCGCTCAGCACGGCCACCTATCTTTTGTTGCGACCTGAAATGTCGCGCGATCAACAGGAACAGATCATTAACAACATTCATGGCGAGACCCTGCGCTTGAATTCTCTGGCATCTTCATTTCTTGATCTGGCCCGGCTCGAATCGGGACGCGTTCAATTCCACAAGACAAACTTCAAGATCACAGACCTGCTTTTTGAATGCAAAGATATTATGAATTCAAAAGCGGAGGAAGAAAAGATACAGATCAAAATAGAAGCATCTGATAATTTGCCTGCCTTCGAGGCTGATCGTGACAAGATCAAGCAGGTGATTTTGAATCTATTAAGCAACGCTATTAAATATAACCGTCCCAATGGTTCGATTATCCTGGATGCACATGCGACCGAGACGGAAGTCTGCGTTTCGATTCAGGATACGGGCGTGGGCATCCCCGAGGAAGCCATCCCGCATCTTTTCGAGAAGTTTTACCGGGTGCGCGAGACGGAGGGCAAAGCCGCCGGTACCGGACTCGGACTTTCCATCTGTAAACAAATTGTGCAGGGACACGGTGGGCGTGTGGAAATCAAAAGCAAGCTTGGCGTCGGGACATCGTTCTCCATCCACCTGCCGAGATCGGGAAAAACAATACCGAGGCTTTAATTAAAATCTCCCGCATCACTGCGGGAGATTTGTTTTTTAAAAAGATTTAACAGAAAGTCGCCAACGCGCAAAGTTTTTATTTTTCCTTAGCGGCTTCGCGGCTTTGCGTTGGGTTTCTGATTAAGCAAGATCGCGTCGAGTGAGGAACTCGTCAATTTTTATGGCTGAAATTATTGCCAGAGCTACGATTAATATAATGACACCCCAAAACAAAATTCCATCTAGCATCGATTTAAATTCTTGATTTTGAATATCTTTCGACACATAATCGTATCTTGTTTCTACTTGATGAATCGGCGCAAGAGAATCTGGTGCAAACCCAAATTCATTATAAACATCTCTCACGGCAGGAGGAGTTGTTGAGTGAAACCCTGAAGGGGCTTCCGCAAATATAAAAATATCAGTGCCGTTAGAGCCAGCAAAGAATTCTCCATGCCATACGCCTTGATCGTCAGTATGGTTTTGTTCAAATTGACAAATATGTGATGCATCATCATAAGCATAAGGCGATGTCACCGACCATATACAAACATCTCGAAGTGGTTGCTCCGACGGATCCCATATTCCATTCTGGTTTATATCTAGCCACGCCTTTGCACTTGATCCACTATCGGAAAGAGGTTCATTTCGAGAAAGCCAAAGTCCTAAAAATCCATAACCTTGGAAGGCAAGGAAAATGGCAACAACAAACACCACGATGATTAGGAAAGTTAGAGAGACGCGCCGAAATATTTTAACCATGAACTTTCCCGTATCTCAGAATCACCTCGCCCCTCGTCTCCCAAACTGACGCTCCAACATATCCACGGACAAATGAATCATCGTCGGCCTGCCATGCGGACAGGTACGCGGCGAGTCGCAATTTTCAAGATCGGTCAGCAAGGCGTGTTGCTCGTCAGGCGAAAGCGTCTGTCCACCTTTGACAGCCAGCCGCTTGCAGACGCGCGCCGCCAACTTTTTCTCGATCTCATTTTGCAGCGGCGCTTCATCTTCCTCGAAATCTTCGACGATGGCACGCAATGCGGCGGACGGATCACCGCCCATAAATAAAGTCGGCATGGCGCGCACCTGGAAAGAGTTCGAGCCGAAGTCTTCGACTTCAAAACCAAAATGACCCAACACCGATAATTGTCCGCTCAACAATTTTGCGCTGGCCGGAGGCAATTGCACCACGACCGGAGTCAGCAGAGATTGAGATGGGATTTTTTTCATGTCATGTTGCGCCATGAGTTTCTCGAACAAGACTCTTTCATGCGCGGCATGTTGATCGATGAGATAAAGTCCATCCGGGCCTTCGGCCACGAGATAGGTCGAGCCGATCTGGCCGATCAATCTTAGCAAAGGAATGTTGGCAGTTGGTGGTTGATGGTTGGTAGGTGGCAACTGTGAATCTTGATTTGCTATAAACTGACTACTGTCAACCGTCAACTGCTCGTCATGCGCAAGACTCCAATCCAACCCAACTTGCTTGGAAGAAGACTCAACACGAGTCCCCCACAGCGCAGGCGCAACTGTCGGAACCGGCGCGTACGCTAAAAGTCCGCGACGAACCGCTCGTTGGACAAAACTAAAGATGCGATCCTGATTCTTGAATCGGACTTCAGCTTTCGCCGGATGAACGTTCACATCCACTTCTTCGGGATCGATCTCAACGAACATCGCCGCCAGCGGATAACGTCCGACCATCAACAAAGTGTGGTAAGCCTGAATGAGCGCGGTGGTCAGCGGCGTGTCTTGCACCCAACGCCCGTTGACGAAGAACGTGATGTCTTTTCGATTCGAACGCGTGATGGCGGTCGGGCTGGTGTAGCCAGTTAATTTAAGAACTTGCCCTGAGCCTGTCGAAGGGTCTTCTTCAGCGTTGATCTCCAATAATTGTTTGGCAACGTCCACGCCATACAACGCCGCCAAAATAGAACGACGATTTCCATCACCCGCAGTTTGCAGTGTGACATTATTTCCATCGCTCAATTTAAAACGCACATCCGAATAAGCCAGCGCATAACGTGTGATCAACGCGTCGATGGCGCGGCGTTCTGTGACATCGGTCTTTAAAAATTTCAAACGCGCCGGGACGTTATAAAAAAGATCTTCGACTCGCACGACGGTTCCGGTCGGCGCGCCGATGGATTCAACTTTGCCTTCGCGTCCGCCCTCGACCTTGATGCGTGCTCCCGCCTTCGACTTCACCACTTTTGAAGTCATCGTCATGCGCGAGACCGAGCCAATCGAAGCCAGCGCCTCGCCGCGAAAACCAAGCGTGGCGATGTGAAAAAGATCGTCGGCCTTCGACAACTTTGATGTGGCATGGCGCGAAACGGCCAGCGCCAATTCATCGGACGTGATGCCGCTGCCATCGTCGGCCACTTCAATTAATTTGCGTCCGGCCTCGGCGATCGAAACCGTCACATTTTTTGCGCCTGCATCCAGCGCGTTCTCGATCAATTCCTTGACCACCGAGGCGGGACGTTCGATCACTTCACCGGCGGCGATCTGCGAAGCAACTTCTGATGATAAAAGTCGAATGGGCATGGCTCGATTATATTCGATGTCATTGCGAGCGCAGCGAAGCAATCTCCTATTTACTTTGGGATTGCTTCGCCGCCGGGTTTCGACAGGCTCAACCAGCGGCGGCTCGCAATGACGTGACTTATAATAGCCTGATGACTTTTACCACCATCTTTTTCGATCTCGACGACACGCTTTATCCCGCATCCAGCGGGCTGTGGCAAACGCTCAAAAAACGGATGAGCACGTACATGCTCGAGCGCATGGGCATTCCCGAATCGGAGATCGGGCGGCTGCGCGAAAAATATTTCCGCGAATACGGCACGACACTGCGCGGACTCCAAGCCAATCATCAAATCGACGAGCAGGATTTTCTGGCTTATGTGCATAACGTTCCGCTGGCAGACTATATTCATCCCGATCCGGTTCAACAATCCGTGCTCGCTTCACTGCGGACCCGCAACCTGATCTTCACCAACGCGGACGTTCCTCACGCCCAAAGAGTTCTCCGCCAACTGCAAATCGAAAAATATTTCGCAGACATCATCGACGTCAACCGCATGTCGCCGTTTTGCAAGCCGAATCCTGAATCCTTTGCGCTGGCGATGAAAGTTGCGGGCGAGAGCGACCCGTCGAAATGTGTGATGATCGACGACCTGCCGCGCACGACACGCGCCGCGAAAGCTCTCGGCTTGTACACGCTCCTTTATGGTGAGTCCGCTTCGAGCGCGGATGCCGATGCGGTTTTATCCAACTGGAGCGAATTGCCAATTTTGTTGAATGGGAGGCATCCATGAATACACCCGGAGTCCTGATTATTCTGCTGGTTCTGGCGCTTGTCATCATTGCCGGTAATACGATGATCGCCGTGGCTTTCCTGCGCGGGCGGAAGGACCATTTCAAGGGCACGCGTGCCAAAACCGATGAAGCCATGGATGAACTTCATCAGCGCGTCGAGGAATTATCGAAGAAAAAAGACTGATACACACAATTTTTACAAATCTCTTGCACAGGTTTCATTGTCCTTTAATCCCTGCATGATAAGCTGACTTACGTTTATAGTCATTTCTGGAGGCATTTGTGAATAAAACTTTGAAAGTTGTTTTGCTGAGTCTGGCCGGGCTGGTGCTTTTATTTGGCGGCTTCTCAGGCGGATTCGTGGTTGGACACCTGGTTCCCTTCGGCGGCGCATCTGCAGTTACGCCACTTGCCGGCGCACCAACCGTTTCTCCCGAGGCGCAAAGCGCCACACCACAGAACCTGCAAACGCTCTTTCAGCCATTCTGGCAGGCCTGGCAAATCATCCATCAGGAATATGTGGATCAGCCGGTGAATGATACCAAGTTGATGGAAGGCGCCATCAACGGCATGATGCAATCGCTGGGCGATGCACACAGTACTTACATGGATCCTCAAACCTACAAAGATGCGAACGCACAACTGGCTGGTTCTTATGAAGGCATCGGCGCGTACGTGGACACCACTGGCAAATTCCTGACAGTCACAAGTCCGATGCCCGGTTCACCGGCTGAAAAAGCCGGGCTGCAAGCTGGCGACGAAATCATCGCGGTCGATCATGTGGATATGAGCGGCGTCAATCCGGAAGTGGTGCGTACAAAAGTCATCGGCCCAGCCGGGACGATTGTCCATCTGACGATCCGCCGCGCGGGCGAATCTGCACCGTTGGAAATCGATGTGACGCGCGCCAAGATCACGGTCCCAAGCGCCAGCGGCAAGATGCTCGATAACGGCATTGCCTACGTTCAGATCACAACCTTTGGCGATAACACCACCAAGGAATTGACTGACACGTTGAAAACTTTGATGGCACAAAATCCAAAGGGTTTGGTTTTGGACCTGCGCGACAACGGCGGCGGATATTTACAAACCGCAGTTGAAGTAGTCTCTCAATTCCAGGATAATGGTGTGGTACTATACGAGAAATACGGCAACGGCACCAAGAAATCCTACGATGTGATCCCCGGCGGATTGGCAACAAAGATTCCGATGGTCGTTTTGATCAACGAAGGCTCGGCCTCGGCTTCTGAAATTACAGCCGGTGCGCTGCAGGATTATGGACGCGCTAAACTGGTCGGCGTAGTCTCGTATGGAAAAGGTTCCGTTCAAAATTGGGTGCCGCTCTCCAATGATCAGGGTGCGGTGCGTGTGACAATCGCGCGCTGGCTGACGCCCAAAGAAAATACAATCGACAAAAAAGGTTTGACGCCGGATGTCTATGTCCAGCGGACGCCTGATGACCGCAAAGCGGGCCGCGACCCGCAACTGGATGCCGCTGTCCAAACCCTGTTGGCTGAACTCAACAACCAACCCATCCCAACCTCCATGCCAACGGCTACTCCGACACCATAATAAATTTTCAACAAAAGGAGACAGTCACTATAATATAAATGACTGTCTCCTTGAAAAAAACAATTGCAAGTGAGGTAAGTATGTTCTTTTTCGATCCAACCTATCTATGCTTCATGGCTCCCGGCTTTTTGCTGGTGATGCTATCCTCATGGTACGTTAACTCTGCTTATAAAAAGTGGAGCCAGATCCGTGTCCACAGCGGGTTGACCGGCGCACAGGCCGCGCAGCGTTTGATCTCGAGCGGCGGATTATTTGGCGTTCAGATTCAGGGCATCGGCGGCAACCTGACCGATAACTATGATCCACGCACCAAAATTTTGAACCTGTCACAGGGCGTGGCAAACGTCCCTTCGGTGGCTTCCGTCGCCATCGCCGCACATGAACTCGGTCACGCCATGCAGGATGCGGAAAATTATTTTCCGCTTCGTTTGCGCGCCGCGTTTGTCCCGGCTGTCAACATCGGCTCGTGGCTTGGCTGGATCATGATCATGGCCGGTATCGTTTTGACATCCATGCTGAAATCATCGTTCGGCATTCAAATTGCCTGGCTGGGTGTATTGGTCTTCTCCGGCGGCGCAGTCTTCGCCCTTCTGACCCTGCCAGTTGAACTCAATGCATCAGCGCGCGCCAAACGTTTATTGGCCGAAAGCGGAATTATCGTAGGCGGGGAGGAACAAGCCGGTGTCAACAATGTGCTGAACGCCGCCGCGTTGACCTACGTCGCCGGGTTGGCCGCTGCACTTTTGCAATTGCTTTATTACGTCAGCATCGTTGCCGGTCTCGGTGGAAGACGTAGAGGCTAGTAAATTTTTATTACTAAACAACAAGAGACCGCAGAATATTCTGCGGTCTCTTGTTTATATTCAGTCTTACTTCAAGTCTACTTCTGCTCTGACCGTTCCTGCGCGCTGATGGCGGGCAATCAGTTTCACCTTCCCGCCTTTCGGCGCATGGACGATCCAATCCACTTTGACGCGATCTTTCGTGCTGTCGCTGGAATTATTCATCGCATCTTTATAGGCCCGGCCTCCAAGCTGACCAAGTTCTTCGCGGCTCTTGCCTGTCTGCAATTTCGCGCCCTTTGGCGATTCGATCTCACACACCACCCCGCGCAATTTTCTTTCCAATGCTTTTTGCGTAATGTGCGTTGGCAGCCAGCCTGTGTTCTCAACCACCAGCCGCACGCGGTATGTTTTATTATCCAACGCTTCGACACTGACATCGCGCAATTCCAACTTGGGAGAGATCAAAGCCTGCCACACCAGCCAATCTGGAAATGACGCGATCTCCTTCTCGATGAATTCGCTGGGCGGATTTGTCCACGCATGCAAGTCATCCCAACCGCCCAACTCCACCTTGCCTAATTGCGGATGGTCATACTCATACCAATCCACGAACCCCATGCCCTTGAGTTTTGTATCGTTCCATTTCAATAACTTCAGATCATCTTCAACCGGATGTTCACGGAACCAATCGATATATTTAAATTTCTTGATGCCTGCCTGCCGCATCGGGCTCCAGAATTCGACCGTCCATGCAAACACGCCCAGGTGGTCATACATCCATGAATCAAACGCACCGGTCGTCACCGATTTCGGATGATATTTGAAATCATGAAAGACTGAAATATTTTCATAACCTGTCAGCTTCGTGCCCTGATCGCCGATCTTTTTATAAGTCCACAGATCCTCGGCTGGGAATTCATCGTCAGAGCGATCATCGTACGGGCGCAAAATGACTCCGCTCATGGTGTGGAATGAAATTGCAGCGGTGATGTTCGTATGTTTAACGATGAAGTCCATCAGGTTGCGTACTTCTGGCTCGCTGGCCGGATATGGTCCCGCGCCGCTCTGTTCCCCCTCCGTCCGCCAGGCGATGGGAAAATTTCGATTCAAGTCGAGGCCTTCCTTCGGGCCATGAATATCGATCGTCACGCCATCGTAATTTTTGATAAAGCCTTCAGGCACCACGCGGAAATATTCGCCGCCGGTCTCGGCTGGGTCGCGTCGGATGAGAAGACGCGCTTCTTTCGGGTGCCGCTTCCAGGTCCCGTTTGAATCAGGGATGCGCATCTGCAGGATGCGTCCGTCGCCGTCCACATCTTCATCCAGCAAACCATCCACGCGCTCTTCGTCGAACGGATAAGGTCGTGTGCTCGAACGGATCAGTTTCGGCTTATCGGCCAGCGCCCACTCCGCGCCATCCGGATTGACGCGCGGCACGATATAAAACGCGCGCGTATCCAACGCACGGCGGACATCCTTATCCTTTTTATAACGCGTGACCAGTGAATGGATGAAATACAGCGCCGCCACTGATGCTGTGACTTCTGTTGCATGGATATTTCCATCCAGCCACAGCGCGGGTTTATCCGCATCCGCCCCGGACTTGAAGTTGGTGGCCGTTATCAACCACACATCGCGGCCCTCATAACTTTTGCCGATGCTCTCCAATTTGATGAGGTCGGAATATTCTTTGGCATAAGCTTTCAAAAGGGAAGTCAATTCTTCGTAACGGTGGAATTTATTGAAACGCGGCTTGGGCATGTCAGATTCCTTTGCTTTGAAATGTTATCTTGACCACAAAATATTTTACAACAACCTGACAACTATTTTACACCGCATAGATACACTTCGGCATCATTTAATAACAAGGAGACAACAAAATGAAAACTAAATTTTATACAACGATGTTCGTGCTAGTGACTCTATCGATTCTGGTCGCCGCCTGCGCTCCCGTTACAACGCAGGGACAACCCGCATCAGCCGCCCCGGCAGCGACTCCCGTTTCACAGGCTAACAATTTGCCTGCAAGTGTGCCCGGCGTTAATCACGCTGACAGCAGCGTGGACATCACTCATCTACCGCTCGGCGATGGCAAAATCTCAACATCACCGAAAGTTGGTTATGTGTTCTCGTGCCAGACACAGTTCAACGGCGGCGGCGCTTCTCATTTAGGCAACTGGATAAACGGCGACGGGACCTTCGATCTCAGCCAGAAACCAACAGTAGATGGCTCGGTTACCTGGCCTTCTTCATTCACCATCACCTTGAACGGCGACCAACGTGTTGTAACCAGCAACGACCTGCCCAATCACGCCACTGGCATATTCCCCATCTCACCCAAGGATGACGCGTATAACTTTGACCGTAATCCTAATTCCATCAAGGCGCAGAACATTCAATTCAGCCTGGCAGCCAATCCGCAGTTGGCTGCCACACCTACCTGCGTTGGCATGGGCATGATCGGCATTATGACCTCCGGCACAGCGCTCTTCAATGCCCTCGACGCAGGCGGACGTGACGCCGTGGCTCACGAAATACAGGATGCCTGCGGCGGCCATCCCCAACAAAACGGCGAATACCATTATCACAACCTGTCCAACTGCATCAAGGATGATGGCACGGGACAATCTCAATTGGTCGGTTACGCTTTGGACGGCTTCGGCATCTACGGTCCGCGCGATGCGAACGGCAAAACATTGACCAACGCCGACCTCGATGAATGTCACGGCATCACATCCGAGGTGGATTGGAACGGGCAGAGAGTCGTGATGTATCACTATGTAGCCACCAGTGAATATCCATACACCATCGGTTGTTTCCGCGGCACGCCGGTCAATATTCGCGGGCAACAGCAAGGTCAGCCCGGTTTGCAGAATGGGCCGCAGAATGGACAGCAGCAACCTGGTGGTCAATCGCAAGGCGGACAAGGTCAACAACCTCTGCAACAGGCCATTACTGCCTGCAGCAACCTGACACAGAACACATCCTGTTCTTTCACCGGCATGAGCGGACAACAGATCAGCGGCACTTGTCAGACCCCGCCTCAATCGACACAACTGGTTTGTGTCCCAGCGGGTGGACCGCCGCATAATCCATAAGCAAAAACATATCAGCCCGACTCGCGATGAGTCGGGCTGATGGTATTTCATAACACATTCATCAAACACAAATAGAAATTTTGTTTTTATCCACCTGCCATCTTGACCTTATAACCGAGCTTGATCAAAACATCTGAAATTCTTTCACGATTCTCACCCTGGATTTCGATCACGCCATCCTTGACCGTCCCACCCGTGCCGCAAGCTTGCTTGATCTTCTTCGTCAGAGCAGACATATCTTCGTCAGACAACACCAGATTCTTGATCAGTGTCACGCCTTTTCCGCCGCGACCTTTCGAGTCACGATGCAAATAAGCCGTCTGCTGATTCGGCGGCAGGGATTTAATTATTGGTTTGTGTTGCTCTTTCTTGCGCTGGTCGCC
>Ga0075275_1000038_pt1 | contig 13779 bp, 15 predicted proteins | sample SF_Rice_5C_80N_3_FD_69769 | JGI IMG/M metagenome (GOLD analysis project Ga0075275, IMG submission 69769) | Rice paddy soil microbial communities from Twitchell Island, California, USA - SF_Rice_5C_80N_305 | ecosystem: Environmental > Terrestrial > Soil > Paddy field/soil | place: USA: Twitchell... | reverse complement strand
AAAATCTGGCGCCGATTTACAGAATGATACTCAATCATGCGGATGATGAACAGGGTGCAAATGTCATGAATTAAAAAGAGCGGATAAAAATATCCGCTCTTTCCTCGACCGTCAACCGGCCACCGTTAAAAATTTGGATATGTCGCTGCGAGGGTGTTCTTATGCACTGTGTTCTTTCAGTGTCCCGAAGCAGTCTCCTGTCCGAATAAGGAGATTGCTCACCTGCACTTGCAGCGCAGGTGCAAGTGTCGCCATCTCGCTGCGCTCGAGAACGCGGCTCGCAACGACATCTTATGCTGTCTCGTTGGCATTCAACCGCAAACGCGCAGTCTCTCGCGTTCCCGTTGCCTCGACATGCTCCACCGCCGCGCCGAGTCCGAAGAGCGGCATGTTGCCGTACACACACTCGAACTGATTCGGGTTGACGGTATAAGTCTCATGCCAGATGCCGACGATGCCGTTCGCACCGACCGCCTGATTGAATTTCTTCCACGGCCCAAGATGTGGATCATCTGCACTGCGCGCAAACTTTTCCAAGTCTTCGAACGAGCGCCAGTATTGAATCAGAACTGGGCTGTTTGAACCGAACGCAAATTCGGTATGAAGCATTCCTCTTGCGTACTTGTTCAGGCTTTGCAGCATGGGTCCCATCGCCGCCATGACCGGAATCCATTTATCGAAGCGCCACCATTTGTTGACGCGCATCCCGATTAAAAAGACGACGAAGGGTTTATCCGTTTTGGCTGTGTAACGACCGTTGAATATTTTTGCCATTCTTTTTCTCCATTAAAGTTGTTTGTCTCTTTTCGATATCTTCCTTCAACCAGTCAATTGTTTCTTTCATGGCTTGATTTAGAGACGTGCCTTTCCAACCGAATGCTTTTTCAGCTTTACTTGAATCCATGATGAATGGCTGATTCCATTCATAAATCATCTCAACAGACTCGCGAATTGTTGGGTCGAACAAACCAAGAACACTCAACATCGCTTTATTAGCCGCCAACACTTTGACCTTGTGGCCCAGTTCATCTTCCATGATCTTGACCAATTCATTTTGTGTGACCGGCGCAGGGCTGGGCGTAAACCAGATTTGTCCGAGCGCATCTTCGCGCGTGCCGATGGTCGCTAAAAGTTTTCCGAAATCGGCGGCGTAGGAAAATGTATGCAGTTGATCCATACGGCCAAGCAAATTGATGGACTTGCCGAGTAGCGCGGGGCGGATTGCGTAATCAGTGACGGCATGATCATCGGGGCCGAAAAAATTCGAAGCGCATCCGATGGCAGCGCGGATTTTTCCGGCGCGATGAGCGTCCATGACGGCGTTCGACATTTCCGCGCGGACTTTGCCTTTCTTTGTGTGAGCTTGATATGGCATGTCTTCACGGATGGGCTGTCCATGCATACCGCCGTACATATATAAATTGTCGGCCACGATGAATTTCGTTTTATTCACTTCCGCCGCCTGCATGATCGCGGACTGAAAGCGCGGAAATTTCTCAACCCATTTGTGATAAGCCGGTTGCGCACATTGATAAATCGCCGCCGCACCCTTTGTCAGCTCGATGTTTTGCGCGGCGTCGTAAGCGTTGCCCGCTGCCACTTCAACGGAGTCCGGTAATCGGTCGGCTTGACCCGAGCGGTTGATCATCCGCACGCGTTTGCCCATCTTGACCAATTCGCGCGCGGTCCACTTCCCGAGCGGACCCGTCCCAAAAATAACGTGAAGGTCTGACATTGATTTCTCCTTAATTCGATTTACCGATCATGCCCAAATGTGTATGCTGGAATGAGTCTTCATGTTTCAAGCCGTATCCCAAAACGCGATCCATGCTCGAATGGCCGAAAAGGATCAAGCCTGCTAATTGCAAAGGCTGGCTGGCAAGCAAAGCGCCGATCACAAAGATCGCGATGCTCAACGCCTTATGATGGACAAAGTTGTAGACGAACGCTCCGATGCGCGTGCCACCCAGATAACCCAACATGCTCAGGTCGGGCGCAAAGAAAAGCAGCGGATACCACCACCATGCATAACTCAATTTTGAAAAGAAAAATATGGACAGGGCAAACATCAATAACTCTTCAAGCTTCAGTAAATATTTCACTTCAATCTCCTATTTTTACCAATTCATTCTCGCCAGTAAATCTGCGAGACCGCCACCATCCAAATCAGTGCCGTTTGAAAGGATGGCGATACCCAGGCCTTTGTCTGGATAAAGCCGCATCAAAGTGGCAAATCCTGGCCCACCTCCAGCATGTTCAAGAATACGCGTATCGTTAATATCATACACAAACCAGCCAAGGCCATGACCGTCAATCGGAGCGGTCTCCGTCATCAAAGAGACTGATGATGGATTCAGAATCTTCGTGCCATCAATAGTTCCCTGGTTCAAATAGGCCGTCATTAGACGTTCCACATCAATCGCCGGACCAATCAGCCCCGTGGATGGTGTCGCATCAATATAGATTCGATTCAGCCAAAATATTTTTCCATAGCGCTCGCGGATCAAAAGTTTCGTATCCAACAATGCTGGCAGAAGCGGTGTATAGAAATGGACAACAGGCAATGTGCCCATGGCTTCATTCTTACTCATCTGATCAGTATAAACAAAATTGGTCTGCGACATGTCCAACGGCCGGAGAATATTTTCAGTTATGTATGCCTCATAAGTTTTCCCCGAAACAGCCTCAATGACCGCACCTAGCACCATGTAATTTAAGTTGCTGTAAACAGCCTTTTCTCCCGGCATAAATTTTAACTTGTTGAATTCTGGCAAATATTTTTTAACGAGCACGGTTTGGTTACGAACTTTATCGTCGTAATGCACCCAACTAATCATGGCAGGCATCGTATCTGGCAAGCCTGAACTATGCTGCAACAAATTGCGTATGGTGATGACTGGACTATTCTTCGACGGATATACTACTTCAAACCAGGGCAAATATTTATTTACCGGATCATCCAAATTCAGGCTGCCCCTTTCTTGTAATTGCATAATAGCCATCGCAGTAGGAATCTTCGTCATAGACCACCAATGGTAGACGGTATCAGGCGTGGCGTTTATTCCGCGCGGTTCATCAGCAAAACCAAAAGCACGGTTATAGACGATTTGTCCATCCTTCACAACGATCACCGATAATCCTGGGGGGTTCCCCGATGCAACCAATTGATTGAGATAGGATTCTAGTTCGTTCACATTATTGACCTGTTTGGGCGTAGGGATCGGATGGGGCATAAAAGCGTATATTCCAACGCCCATCACGGTCATTACAAACACCAGAATCAAAATGATATCTTTGTGTCTTTTCATTTTCTTTTCCTGATTTATAAATATTGAATTTTTATACTTTCAATTTCACGCCGAAAGATTTCGCCCGGGTCGGTGATGGGGGATGGATTTTGGTGTCCAAGTTCCAGCGTGACCAATCCATGCACGCGGCTCCAGATGACGTAGGCCAGATACAAAACTTCAACGTGGACATCACTACCTCGTTCACTGACAAATTTCCGCCACGCCTCCAACATGGACTTTAGAGCGGACGTCAGCTTCGGAAGTCTTTCCACACGCAATTTATCCGTATCATAAAGCGCTTGCAGTGTTTCGATCAGCGGAACCAGCGCCCAGGCGGCTGGCGGCATGGTGACATCATCTGGTCCCACGTAATCGGGGATCGGCGTACCGAAAATCAGTTGATAACGCTGCTCATATTGAATCGCCCAATCGCGATAGGCCAGTCCAAGCGTGCTGAGACGTAATTCCGGTTTGCTTGCGGGGATCGACTCGATGGCCTGCTTCTGCGAATCTCCCAGCGACGTGAACGCGTCCACAATCAGCGCGGTGACCAGTTCGTCACGGGAAGGGAAATAGTTGTAAATGGCAGGCGCGGTGATCTTAAGCTTGCGAGCAATCGCCCGCAGAGACAGCGCAGGCGCGCCTTCGTCGGCGATCTGTTTCCAGGCCGCTTCCTTGATGGCGTCCTGCAAATTCGGGATTTGTTTTTTGAGCGTGGGACGAACCATGTTCACTCCTTAATAACTAAACGCTGTATAGTAATAAATATACAGTGTTTATTTATTCTTGTCAAGAATGAAAAGGATAATGATTAACTTCCCGCCTGATTTCTTGGATCAAAGAATCAAGGTATAAGGGAGTTAAACCTTCAAAAATTTTTTTACATCAAGCCTGTATCTTGAATATTGTTCTAGTGTTTTATTCGCAAGTTCTCCAAGCTGTCTCGCACATTCGTCATATTTATTACTTTTGTTAGAATCGACTATCCCTTCTGCTCTGTCAAAGTTCCAATCAGGGCGTAAATATCGGTAATTATTGTTGGAATTTTGGCCTTTTATAGTGAAGAAATTATGCCCTATGAAATCGGTGAACTGGTCCAAATTGTGAAATAATTTTTTGCTCTGGGTGATTAACTTCTTGTCAAGATATTGATTCCCAACTTTATCAAAAAACCTCAACCATCGCATTAATTCATCAATCTCATCTCGATCCATGGAATGATCACTAAGCAAATGATAATTTACAATGTCAAACAATCTTTGTTCTGTGAGTATCTCGTCACTTTGGTTAAATATTTTGACATCATGTTCCTTGGTTTGTTTTCGTTGTTCAAAATATGAATTTAAGAAGGCACCTAAAAGCCCGCCTACTCCAAGTGCGGCAATCAAAGAAATGATGTTTTCAACTGACACGTTTTCCTCCTGCTAATTTCAACTGGAATGTGAGCGGCGTCCCACCTCCACCGCCCACTGATTACTGGTCACTGAACAATGTCTACTGAATCACTCCCAACTTCTTCCCCACTTTTGCAAACGCTTCCAAACCCTGACCCAGATCATCGCGGTCATGCGAAGCCGAGATCATCACGCGGATTCTGGCTTTGCCTTTTGCCACGGTCGGGAATCCGATGGACATGGCGAACACGCCTGCGTCAAATAATTCGCGGCTGAATTGCTGTGCCAGCGGCGCTTCGCCAAGCATGACGGGCGTGATGGGGGTTTCGCTGACGCCGGTATCGAATCCGAGTTTCTTCATTTCGGCTTTGAAGTATTTGGCGTTGTCCCAAAGCTTGTCAACCAACGCGGTGGATTCTTCCAACAAGTCCACTGCTGCAAGACAAGCTGCTGCATCCGGCGCGGTGACCGCCGACGAAAACAGGAACGGTCGTCCGCGCTGACGCAGCCATTCGATGATAACTTTATTTCCGGCCACCATTCCGCCGACCACACCGAACGCTTTTGACATCGTGCCGACTTCGATGTCCACTTTGCCATGCAGATTGAAATGATCCACGATGCCGCGTCCGCCTTTGCCGAGAACGCCTTCGCCGTGCGCATCATCGACCATGAATAAAATATCGTATTTCTTCGCCACTTCATACAGCGCAGGAAGCGGTGCAATGTCGCCGTCCATGCTGAAGACGCCGTCCGTGACGATCAAGGCCCGGCGGTAGGTCCCGGCATTTTCCTTGATGGCCGCTTCAAGCGCGGTCGGATCGTTGTGATCGTACGCGACGATGCGCGCGCCGGAGAGTCGGCATCCGTCAATGATCGAGGCGTGATTCAATCGGTCAGAAAAAATCACATCTTCTTTCGTGACCAATGCCGAGATGGTTCCGAGATTGGCGGTGAAGCCCGATTGGAATGTGATGACATCTTCCGCGCCTTTGAATTTCGCGAGACGCTTTTCAAGCTCGACGTGCAAGTCCATCGTGCCCGCGATCGTCCGCACCGCCGCCGGACCCACGCCATATTTTTTTGTGGCCTGCTTCGCGGCTTCGACGATCTTCGGGTGATTCGCAAGTCCGAGATAATTGTTGGAGCAAAAATTCAAAACATCTTTTCCGTCCACGACCAGTCGCGCGCCTTGCGCCGAACCGATCGTGCGGATGTTGTTATACAGGCCTTGATTTTTCAAACCGTCAATTTCTTGTGTGAGCCAATCGAGTTTAGACATGTTCATCTCCAGTTGAAGGGAATCGTAAAATTATTATACGACTTAGCCACAGGTGTAGCGGTCACAATTCAATGGTGACAAAAAGCCGTCGTTCAAACGACGGCTTTTTGCTAGTGAGTGGAATGAGCTTCATTCCCTGATGAATAGTACAAATATGTATCCTGGTGAATGATAGTTTCAAGCGCTGTGATTCCCAGTGGTTTGATTTCATAGTACGTGTAATAGGTTCCGCTTGAATCTGGCGCAGTGGCACAGGTATAACCAACGACACCGCATTCGACTCGCACCGGGATCGCAAGGATCAGCAATACCGCAATCAAAACGATCAAGATGATTTTATAACGGCGGCTCATTCATATCTCCTTCTGCTAACAATCCCATCTCTGCCAACGCATCCATCACTTTGGATTGTGCGCCTGCTTTGATGACAATTGTAGTTGGACCGAGCGGCTCACCGAGGAATCGCGCCGCTTTCGATTTCCGCAACTCTTCCAGGACCTCGGGGCGGCTGACCTTCAAAACAACTTGAGTCTCAGCCCGTGCTTCTGTTCCGTTAACTTCCCAGCGTTTGAGGGCTTTGACCAATACCGGCGGGATTCCAGCATCAGCATGTTTTGCCAATAAAGTTAATAACTGTTCAACTTTCAATCCCTGCTCTTTGGCCTTGGTCAACGAATGCGGCGTGATGTGATATTTGTATTCATCGGGTCTTTCATCATCCCATTCACAAAAACGTGAGAGTTGATAACGAACAACGCGCGGGACAAATCTTGGCGCGACGATTTTTCCATTCGATGAAACAGAAATCTTTCCTCTTTCTTCTTTTGCCTGAAAAGTTGAAAGACGGAAAGAAGCTGGCTCCGCATTTTCATTCGGATACGCCAACTCCACCATCCCCAGCCAATGCAAAATATCAGTGATGAAAAATTTTATCAACGCGCCATCGACTTCGTCCCAATACGCGAAGCCGCGCAAATATTGTCCGTCTGATTCGCGCTTGATAAACCACGAATCATAGTCTCCGGCGGGACGCTGAAAGTCTGGAAATTTTTGTTTGACGTCGCGCACGAACGGAGTCAGACTCCACCACTTATCTTCAGGAATCGCATCCAGCAGGTTCAACAAAAATTCGCGCGTGACCTGCGGCTGATTCTTCCATTCGCCTTCGCAGATAAGATTTGGAATTAATCGAAGCTCGTTAAATGATTCGGATTTTTGCCATGCTTCAACTAACATTTGCAAAGCATCCGCGCGCGAGGCTTCCAAAAATTTTCGCACGGCTTCGGCTTGCGGAATATTTTTCTTTAACAATCCAGCAGTTTGTAGAAGTGATAATAATTTGGGATCGGGAGAAATTTCTTTTCCAAGACGAAGCGCGGCCAATAAAGTTGTGGCATCGTCGAGGATGTGATCGTCAGTGGGAAGGATGTGATTCTTTTCACCGGGCGTCGCGCCGCGGCCCAATGGTTCATCCTTTGTAGGGGCGGACGGCCGTCCGCCCCTACCGGTTTGAATCATTGAAAACAAATCATCGGGAATATAAGCAAATTCCTGCGGTCCTTTATCGGTGTCGAAAAATGCGCGCGCAAGGATGGCTCGATAAAACAAATTTTCAGATGTAGATGCAGGCCTGAGATGCGGGCGTTCACGGTCGCGTTTGCCCGCGCCCATTTCGCGGATGTCGCCGAACTGACGGATGAAATTTGCCCACGGAATTCGGCCATCGGCATTCGTCAGTGCGGTGAGGGCCTCACGTGCTTGAGGGGTGAATGAGTCAATTAATTCGGCGGCCAGTTCCGGGTCGAGGAGCGAAGCGGAAAGTTCATCACGAGCCGAATCATCATCGGTCGAATCAAGTTCAATACCCCACAGTCCGGCCACGATGCGGAGATGTCCAATATCTTGTTTCAAAAGTGAGCCGATCAGGTTGGGCATTTGTCGTTATTCTATCATCGTATATAATCGCGCAACAAAAAGGAGATACCATGAAATTTGCAAAATGGGTTTTTATTGTGGCCGGTGTCTATGGGATTTTGGTAACTGCACCGATATTCTTTTCTGAAAAACAATTTGCCGTACAATTTCCGCCTGCGATCAATCATCCGGAATATTTTTACGGATTTGCCGCCGTGACGTTGGCGTGGCAGATCGCATTTTTAGTGATCGCCAGCAACCCGCTTCAAAACCGGACCCTGATGCTGGTGGCCGTTGCTGAAAAAATTCCCTACGCGATTTCCATTGCCGTCTTATTTGCACAGGACAGAGTGAGTAACATGTTTCTCGGCTTTGGCGTGATCGATTTTATTTTGGGAATTTTATTCTTCGTTTCGTATTTACTTACAAAAAAATAAAATTCTGCATGAATCAAAACAGCAGATGCAATTGCATCTGTTGTTTATTTTTAACTTCCGCGCACAACTTTCAAAGCGCCCGGCAAAATTTCAAAGGTGACTTTGCGAAGGTTGCTGCCGAAGCTGGTGAAGATTTCGCCGTCGGCATGGATATAAAGCGGACGGTCGGAAGTCATCGCGAATTTTTTGCAGACGCCCATGCGGATCTGTTTTGTGAAGCGGCGATGTGTGCCGCTCATGAACTCGGGCACGAGGCGAAACATCATGGCGCGCGAAACTTTTCGAACGAGCAGGAATTCCATGATGCCATCCGTCATTTTCGAATCAGGCGAAAGCATAAAGCCGCCGCCTTCGCGTCCGCCATTGCAAAGTGTGGTCATTAAAACTTGATCGTCGATCTTTTCGGAGTCAGTTTCGATCTGCACATGCGCGGGATTGTGATCGAGCAGAATGGTTTGAATAACGGCGGTGAGATACATGAGGAAGCCGCGCACGATGGGGAGTTTATGCGAGCGGATGGTGACGATCGCATCGAAGCCGATGCCGAGCGTGTTATCGAAATATTCCTTGCGGCCATGCTCATCGGTCATCAAGCCGAGGTCGATTGTGGATGCTTCACCATTTAATGCGTGAGCGAGCGCGTGGTCGGATTGCATGGGAACGCCGATGGCGTGCGCAAAATCATTGCCTGAGCCAACAGGTACAACTCCCAGCAATGGCCGCTTATTTTCCTCGACCTGCATCAGTCCGTTGACGACTTCGTGCACCGTCCCATCCCCACCCATGGCGATGACCATATCGTAACCTTGCTCGCCAGCCTGCCGGGCAAGTTCGATGGCGTGACCAGGATAAACGGTTCCACTCCAATCGGCATGATCATATTCGAGTGCAATTGGGCGCAGGTCACGGGCAACGCGCCAGGCATTGCCCATATCAGCCATGGGATTCAAGATAATCATCACTTTGCGCGGCATGGATTCTCCTCAAACATGGATTTTGAAAATATAACCCTCAAGAATCAAAAGAGAGGCCGATATTCTCTCTTAATTAATTTCCTGATGCAATTCCCCGGTGAATCCCCTAGCCACAACGAAGGAGCCGCGATGCTGCTTTTTCGCACGATAAAGCGCCTCGTCGGCAGCTCGCAATAGATCAGGCGGCGTTGCAGCATGAAGTGGAAAGAGAGCGACCCCCGCAGAAAGTCCGAGGCTGACCTTTTGACCATTCGGGGCAGTGAAGAAAAACTTATTGATTTTTTCAATGATCTTCTCGACCACAATGCGCGCCGAGGATGGATCGGTCTGGCTCAAAATCAGGGTCAATTCATCGCCGCCATAACGAGCCAGGAAATCGCTTGTACGCAGGCCAGTTGACAGATAATTGAAGGCGGCCCGCAAAACCTGGTCACCCACCGAATGTCCGTGCGTATCATTGACTGTTTTAAAACCATCCAAATCCATCATGACGACTGCAAAGGTATGACCGCTGCGGCGAGCATTAATTACTTCGCGTTCCAATCGGTCATCCAGTGCGCGGCGATTCGGTAATCCGGTTACCGTGTCGCTGTACGCCTGTTTACTGACAATCGAGTGCAGGCTGGCATTGGAAATTGCCACCGCAGCCTGGTCAGATAGAAGACCCAACAGGCGCAGTTCAGAGAATGAAAAGCCGCCAATCGTTGATCTTGATAAATTCATTACGCCGACAACTTTATCGTTAATTTTTAAAGGAATGCCGATAATGGAGCCAAGCCATGTTTTTGGCGCGTCCTGATAAAAGAGATGCTTGCTCATGTCTTCGATAATGATCGGCTGCCCGCTCCTGGCTACTGCAAATGTCAATCCATTCTGACGCGGCTCAGAGATGGGTTTATTGCGAGGCCCATCCTGATTCAAGACTGCGCCAAACTCAAGCTTCCCATTGATGTAAAGAAAAATATGAACGGCCCTGGCATTCTTAACCAGATGCGCCGCCTCTGTAACCACCGCATTCAATACAATTTGTAGATCCAGGCTGGATGTTAAATTCAGGCTCAACCGCTTAAGCGCGTTTAATTCATCAGCTTGTTGTTTGAGAGTCAACAGAATGGCATGGTTTTGGATCAGCTCAGTTGCCAGCTTGCGGGCCTGCGCGGGCACATCTTCCGGATTGTCGTTGCTTCCAACCACATCCATCAGCGCGTTAAGAGAGTTCAGAATATCATCAGATTCTTCAAGAGATAGATGATTTTCCTCCATTAAAATACGCCGAGCCTGATTCAAAATTTCAATATGAACATCCATTTTGTTCACATGAGATTTCAGCAAAAGAAAACCAATTGGCAATCATATTTTTTCCCAACTTGACTAAACCACAATAATTATACAGGAAAACAGGCTGTGTTAGAATGTTCGCAAACAAATTTGGGAGTATTCAGTGTCTGTTCAAAAACCGTTCCTGCCGCCAGCCACCCCGTTAAAACCGCGCTTGCGCGGCCTGATCATCGGCGCATCCAGTGGGATGGGCGCAGCATTGGCACGCCGCCTCGCCCGTGAGGGATACACTCTCGCGCTAATTGCACGCCGCGCCGACTTGTTGGATTCGCTTTGCAAAGAAATCAATCAGGCTTACGAGGAAACACGCGTATTGAATTACGCTCATGACGTTAGCAATTATGATGAGGTGCCCGATCTTTTACGTCGCATCGTCTCGGACCTCGGCGGGCTGGACACCGTTATATTTGCCGCAGGCGTCAACTACCCGCCGATTCTCGCCAAAGACAACTTCGACACGGACCGCCAGATGCTGGAAGTAAATCTCATTGGCGCATTTGCATGGCTCAACCCAATTGCAGACATGTTCCAATCTGCCGGGCGCGGACAGATCGTCGGTATCTCATCCGTGGCCGGTGATCGCGGACGAGTCGGCAACGCCGGATACAACACATCCAAAGCCGGGTTGACAACTTATCTCGAAGCCTTGAGAAATCGTCTCACACGCCACGGCGTCAACGTGTTAACCATCAAACCCGGCTTCGTTCAAACCGAAATGCTCAAGGCCGCCGTCGGCCCAACACCGTTTGCCATCCCTGTTGAAAAGGCGGCAAATGATATTTACAAAGCCATGCGCGCTCGCAAGCAGCAAATCTACACACCCTGGTTTTGGAAATGGATCATGCTCATCATTCGCAACATTCCTTCGGTTATTTTCCGAAAAATGAATTTCTAAAGAAAGCTGATGCCCGATGAAGCTTTGATAATTTACCGGGCAAACATTATGAACACATCAATTCAATTACTCAACAATTTTGCATCGCTCGAAAACTTCGGACATTCCTTGCGCGCTTCGGCTTATGTCATCAAGCCAAAATGTGCCGAGGAAATTTCCGAAGCATTTCAACTTGCCAAGAAAAATGGATTATCCATCACAGCACGCGGGGCGGGACGCAGCTATAACGACGCATCACTCAATGGCGGCGGCATCGTGCTAGACATGTCAGGCATGAACAAGATCATTAATTGGGACTCGGCTACAGGTCAGGTAAGAGCCGAGCCGGGCGTCACGATTCAACAACTCTGGCAAAGCGTCGAACCTGAAGGCTGGTGGCCGCCAGTCGTTTCCGGCACGATGTTCACCACTTTGGGCGGATGCCTCAGCGCGAACGTCCATGGAAAAAATAATTTCAAAGTGGGCACCATCGGCGAACACGTTTTGGAATTTACCGCAATCTTACCCACCGGCGCAGAGGTAACTTGCTCGCCCCAAAAAAATGCTGACCTGTTCTACTCGATGATCAGCGGGCTTGGGATGCTCGGTGTTTTTACATCCGTCACGATGCAGATGAAACGCGTCTATTCCGGACTTTTGGAAGTGGATGCGCGCCCGGCACATAACTTTCACGAACACCTGACCGACCTGCTCGACAACGCTCCCAACTATGATTACATCGTCGGCTGGCTGGACACGACCGCTGGCGGGAAATCCCTTGGCCGCGGACAAATCCATGCCGCGCGTTATCTAAATGAAGGCGAAGACAAAGACGCGAAAAATACAATGCTGCTGAAGAATCAAACCTTGCCATCGCGCATCTTTGGCGTTTTTCCAAAATCGATTCTGCATTACTTCATGAGTCCATTCGTAAATAATCTTGGAACATGGGGTGTAAACACCGGGAAATATATTGCCAGTTTGCCGCATCATACTTTCAGAGAATCTCATGCCGCCTTTCACTTTCTGCTCGACTATATTCCGAATTGGGAATTGTCTTTTGGGCGCGGTGGATTGATCGAATATCAATCTTTCGTGCCGAAAGAAACTGCCGAAGCCGCGTGGTCAGAAATGCTGCGTCTCTCGCACAAACGCGGTATGCCACCTTATCTGGGCGTGACAAAACGTCACCGCCCCGATCAGTTCCTACTGACACACGCCGTTGATGGTTTTTCACTGGCAATCGATTTCAAGGTCACGAATGGCAACCGCGAAAAATTAAGCGCCATGTTGCAGGACTTTGACAAGATCGTGCTTAATGCTGGCGGAAGATTTTATTTCGTTAAAAATTCTGAGACTGCGCCGGAATCTGCAAAGCGTTTTCTCGGCGAGGATACGATTGCAAAATTCAAGAAGTTGAAAAAACGCTGCGACCCGAATGGAATGTTAGAGTCTGATCTATATCGTAGAGTTTTTGGCGAATTTTAATTCAGGAAATTTTAAAAAATTATCGGTATGAAATTTGATGTAATCGATCTTGGCTTAATCGAATACGAACAAGCCTGGAAATTGCAGGAACAATATGCGTCGGAGATCGCGGCAGGTGCGCGACCTCCGACGCTGCTTTTGCTGGAGCATCCGCACGTTTATACGTTCGGACGAAAGGGTCATGCCGAAAATCTTTTGTGGGGCGAGGAAAAACTCAAGGAAAAAGGGATCGCAATCCATTGGGTGGATCGCGGCGGAGATGTGACCTATCACGGGCCGGGACAATTGGTAGGTTATCCATTAATCCCGCTTGGAAAGATCAATAAAGATAACAAGCTTCCAGAAGCCGATTATGTTGGCTACATCCGCAAATTGGAAAAAACGCTGATCGTGGCGCTGACACATTTCGGACTGGGAGCTGGTCAAAGGTCCGGAAAGACCGGCGTGTGGATTCAAGCTGATGTGTATTCGCGCTGTCCGCGTTGTAAACCTGAAGATCGTGCCAAGCCTGCCAAGATCGCGGCTATTGGCGTCAAGGTCGACGTGAATGGAATCTCGCGTCACGGATTTGCATTGAATGTGAATCCAGACATGGAATATTTTGACGGCATCATTGCATGTGGTCTGGTGAATGAACCGGTTGTCAGCCTCGCAGATTTATTGGTCAAGCCGCCGAGCATGGAAAAGGTCAAGCAGGAAGTAGCTGTCGCATTCGTCGAAACCTTTGGATACGAAATGAAATAGTTCCATTCGCAGCCATTTTCCGCATAGTCCAGATGGTGGACGCG
>Ga0075275_1000037_pt1 | contig 13811 bp, 13 predicted proteins | sample SF_Rice_5C_80N_3_FD_69769 | JGI IMG/M metagenome (GOLD analysis project Ga0075275, IMG submission 69769) | Rice paddy soil microbial communities from Twitchell Island, California, USA - SF_Rice_5C_80N_305 | ecosystem: Environmental > Terrestrial > Soil > Paddy field/soil | place: USA: Twitchell... | reverse complement strand
CCCCAGGATCGTGATATAGTCCGTTGGCAAGGTAGGCATCAGCAACCTCTGAGCAGAGTATTTGCTTTAGCTTACCTTGCTTTTTGTTAACGTTCAAATGGACAAAGTCCAGCTAAGAATTTACCACATTACAAAACCAAGGTTCCAATACTGCAGTCGATGTAAGTTAATCTGTAAATTAGAACCCAAAAACTATATTTATGCTCATAAGATTAAGAATAAGGGTTTTTTTCGATAACTGGAAATTCAAACTCAGATTCTAGCATCATGTTTTTTAAGGTTGGAATAATCTCTTCTTTAAAAAGAACCATTACAATTAATCCATAATCGAAAAATTGCGGGAGCTGTCGACAATTTCTATCTTGTCTTTTTATTTCAGACAAAACTTTTTTGTAAACGAGGTTTGTGGGTGACGCAACTTCAAACTCACATCCTTGTATGTAATAATCGTTTATTCCTTTCCAAGCCAGCCCTGGCATATTTAAGCCTTGAACGACCTTTATCATTTCTCTTTTAGATAAAGAATAAATATAGTTTCCACTAGGCTCAAATGCGGGCGGTGGAGGAGAAAAGAAAAACGAGGAAGAGTGTTTGCTTCGTGAAAACAATCTTCGCTCTAAAATAGAGCTTAGTAATGTTTTTGCTAATTTTTTAGGCGAACTGAATACAAGTGGATCGTTAGGTTCAATTAATATTAGTGCTTTCCTGCAGACTCTCAACATTTCATAAATGGCAACTAAGGGTCTGGGCATATGATGTAACGCTTCCTTACAAAAGATGATATCAAACGAGTTGTCATTAAAACTCAAAGATTCTGCATTCTCTACACTATAACGATCAAATAATCCCAGATCTTTTCCTCGTTCCAACATGTTGTTAGCTATATCTGTAGGTAACACGTTAATTCCAAAAAGTTTTTTTAGTCTATAGGAATCTAACCCGTATCTGCCATCGCCAATTGATACCCATTGAGCGTCTTTATAGAATTTTGCAATAGGTTCAATTGCTTCATACATACGTTTATGTCGCCAATAATCAACAGTATCTTCCTTAAACCAGGATTCATGTATGGCTTTTCTGCTAGGATTGAATAATTCTCCATCCATAACCGTTTTTTGCTGTTCGTGAAATCTTTGTGGATCGGTCACTTCAATTCTCCTTCAAAATTATGAATAAAAAAATTATCCTCTTACCTTCATACTGAAGCTCTTTTGTCTTTCTGTCATTTTGCAAGATTACACCACTAAAAAATTAAGAAACAAGACATGAAAAGAAAGCGGGTAAATCCAGCGATTTGTGCGGCACGATCATTTTCCGAATAACGATCTAGTGATTGAAGCATAAAATCAACAAAGGCTGGATGCAAAATAAGATCGTCCTTGAGAACAATTACACGTCCACATTCATTGCAAAGCTCGGTCACAACATCCACAATGGAATGGGCCAAACCCAGATTCTTAGCTCGTTCCACGAGTTTTGCATTATACACTTTAGCTCAATTTCGTGTGATTTGCCTGACTTCTCTTACTACTTCATGCTCAGGGATTCGGGGCCCATCACTGAAGATAATGGGCTGGCATTCCTCCAGCCGATGGCACGCAGCAAGCGAGTCCAGCATTTATTGTGTATCGAGTGGACGGTTGTATGTAAAAACAGTGATCGGAGTTTTCTTCATGTCAAATGTAATCATAGTCTTTCAATATCTGAGCAAAAATTCCGTTCAATTGCTCAATTGTTTGGGGCCGGAGCTTATTCTGATGGCCGCCTGGTTTTCCTTTTCTCACATGTGCATAGATATTTTCTCGTTTGGGACGGATTTTTTCTGTCTCAACATAAAGTGTCTGGCGAAGTTCCGGACTAATTTGGTAACCCTCCCGTAAAATGGGATCTTGACAATTTCCAGATCGCAAAAAGCCAATAATTTATTGAACCACACGTCAAAATTATTTGTCATTTCTTCATACCGAGTTAAATATAGACCGGGGATAACCACTGACTAACAAGTCGGAATAACGTTGATAAATAGAACGTTCACACTCTGCACTCTTAAGAACAAATTTATCAACACTGAATGTGCGCACATGAGCACGTCTTTCCAGAAAAAGCTCACGCTTATTACTGGTTTCTTTTGGCAAAGGCGTGCCACTGATGATAAATTGCCGTCCATTCATTCAGCCACTGTATTTCAATTCTCATGCGCGTCAGGCGTTGGTTTAAGTCGCGATCTACCGCGCCTAGCCCCTTGTAAACTACCATGGTCTACATTTTGGCTTCAATTTTTGAATAGCTCGCCACTCAGGAGTGTTGTGGTCGCCAGTCTGTGACGAAGAACGAGACATTACAGGGACATAGCCTGCTTTATATAAAGACTTGAAAAGACTAAGTCTGGCATCATAATGCCCGGGCATTTCATGTATTGCATTTACTTTTTGATCTTCATGAAATTTCAACATGCCAAAAGATGGCAGAAAATATCCTCGGCTCCCCAACTCCATTGATGCGCTTATCGAAAAGGCCATATCATAAGCGTTTGGAAAATTCCGGGCTGTGGCAACATTAAATACTTGCTTATTGAAAAGTATCTCTTTGTTATACATACAAATACCTGTCCCGCACACATCGCTCTCGGTAACTTCTGTTAATTCAGTTTGACTGAAATTTAACCCAACACTACATAAGTTATCCTCCGTATATTGAGTCCAAAGCATATTCCAACAAGACAATATATCTACTTTTCTCAACTTCTTGAACTCTTTATACATATAAAGGATAAAATTTGGGTCAAGCAAGGTAATATCATCATCAATATGTAGGATTGTTTCATGCTTTGCCAATATAGCAAATGCATACCGCGCGCTATCCCACCAATTGTAACTGGAATCAAATATTTTTATATCCAATTTTTCTTGCAAAGCTCGACCTAATCTACTATTACGTAACTTCCTTAGGTTAGCCTTCTCGTAATTATTGATGACCATTATTTCAACAGTAAGCCCTTGTAATTCTTGCAACAAAATACTCTTCAACAAACTATGCAATCCTTTTTGTCTGTTGTACGACAGAATAATTATTGTTATGCCATCAGGTTCTTGAGCTTTTGGAAAAAGTTCCAGAGAAGGCAAATCTGTATCACCCCTTGAAACAATTTCGTCATCCTTTCTTGCGGATACAAAATGCAATATTTTTTTCATCCTCCCTTTTAGTGGGCTGCGAATCATGGATGCCAGATAACGGAACGAAAATAAATGACCAAAATTCGAAACCGAATCATTCTTGTTAGGTTGGCTTGCCCAAATGGTTCGTTTCAGATAATCGTCATATACCAAGTCTAAATCGTCAGATAGAATGATTTCTTTTTTTCTAAACGCTTCGTACAATTGAAATAATAGCGAAACAGCCTGCTGTTTTTGTTCCATAGTTAAAGTGTGACTAGTTTTCTGAGAATCCATCAGGCATTCTACATTTTCAATAGAAATGGGCTTGTCCAATAGTTCCGAGATGAATTTTTGTCGAGCAATCCGCACATTTGCCTGTTGCAGTTTAGACTGCTTAACTGAAGTCGCTTCAGGGTGAGTGCGATAGGTTACCAATAGGCGATCCAAATTAGCAAATCTAGTTTTTTCGATCAATCGCAGCCATAATTCTGTATCTTCTACAAACGGCAGATGATCTTTATATCCCCCAGCAGAACGAATTAAATCCTTGCGTATCATGACGGTTGGATGAGCAAAAGAGCGGCCAAATAATAGATTCCATGCTATCAGGCCGTGAAAGACTGGAACATCATAGTTTCCTTGCAAAGTTTTATTCTTGTCAATGATCTTCATTTTGGCACCCAGGACCCCCACATCAGGATGTTGAGTCAGAAAAGCTACCTGTTCAGCGAGCCTGGTTGGCTCAGAGATATCATCCGCATCCATGCGCGCAATAAATATTCCCGTTGCTGTCTCTATGCCTTTGTTAAGCGCAGAAACAAGACCTAAATGTGGTTGAGAATGGACCAGGATACGAGAGTCACTCTTTTGATATTCTTTCAATATCTCGCGAGTACCATCTGTAGAGCCATCATCAATGATTAAAAACTCAAAATCGCTAAACGTTTGATTGAGAATGCTCTCTACGGCATCTGCCAGGTAGGCGCTGCCATTATAAACCGGCATTAGGACTGAAATTTGCGGAATACCCATCTTCTGAATCCTATCCAATCATTTGCACAATAATGGGCTGGCCAGCATGGGTTTGCCATCCTGATCGTAAAGTGCATCCAATCCAAATGCAGTCAACATTTCGGCGGTTTTGTTTATTTGAGCGCTGGAAAATGTAGCTTTCCATTCTGTCAGTGCAAATTCTTTTCCGGATGAAAAATCTCGTTCCCAAAAGTTGGTGCTGGATGCTTTTGCTGGATCAATGCATTTGAGGGCTTTTTGGGGATCTACGCCGAGTAATCCATATAAATTATGAATCTCATACTCAAAATTCAGAATTAGATTTTCATAGAATATGGTATGGATTTGATTAGATTCGACCTGTTGAAATGGAACATAATACATGATACACCATTCAAATAGCAGTCGTTGGAAATAATCCCCAATATCCACTTTTTTTTTCATTTGTCCAATGATGGGGAAATCTGTCAATAATGCGGATTGCCCAAGGATAAGGTCCAGGTCTGAAGTCTTCGTTCCGGGCATATTTCCCCAACCTCGTTTTTGCCAAGAAGAAAGCACAGCAAGCGGATGACGCACGACAAGTATGATGTGCATTGTTGGGAATAGCCGTTTTATCCATCCAAGCATGAGGTTTGCACGGACTTCTTTTACCATACGTTTTAAGTAAAAGATCTTATGATTATCTCTTTCTATCCACTGATTTTTTACACTTCCAGAAAGTAATTTCCTCGCCGCCTTCTCAAGGATTGGGTTTTCGGTATCTGGAGATATGTAAGGTATATACGGAAAGTCGCAGGCTTCCGGAACATTTGGTGTAAAGAAGGGCTCAAAAAGTACTCTGTAACGGTTGTCATAATTGATCAAATCGCTTACCCAGGTAGTGCCGCTGCGCCCCATGCCAGCAACAAACTGCTCTGGAACAGGTCCGCCAAGATCGAAGTAAAAACCCCAACTTCGTAATTTATTTCGAATCTTCGATTGAATTTGTTTCATCCATTCTCCAATTTAGCAATGAAAATTGTAACTTTCAAATAAATGTTACTTATCAACATCTAAACTTTTATCCATTCTTCCGGTAGCAAATCGGGATTTGAAAACTTCTTTACGAACCAGGACTTTGGAGCCAATACAATTTTATCCTTTTTAGGATTTAGCCAAGCTCCCCACCAACTAAAAGTACTATTGGCAATAATATGGTGTTGACACTTGCTTATTAATATCATATCCCAATAACTATCCTGCCCCGTGTTATGACTTACATATGTTGTCGGAGCCTGCAAATCGATATTCTCGCGCACCCATTCTATATCATCTGAAAATACAAAAAAATGCGCTTGAGGATGTTTTTTTCTAATTACATCGCCTGCCTCTTCATAATATTCTTTTGGCAAAACACCAAAAGCGATTTTGGATAAATAATCCCCACGACGGAAATGAACACTAACGGCTACACCCGTTTGCATATGAGCCAGTACTTCCAAATTCTCTCTGCTCCAATTTGCTTTCGGTTGTATTTCAGCCCTAATAATATTTGCTATGGGCTTAAAATATTTCTCACTTTGCCAGTAACCACGCAGGCAAACGTTTTTTGAAACACTAAGAATGTTTTGATCAAAACCGAGATGTCTTTCCTGCACATTTTTTTGACGATAATAGGGCTGCCACTCTTGATAGATTGATCTGAGTTTACGAAATACGGGCAAACCATCAAACCGTTCTTTTTCCTGTTCCGAAACCGGTCGACCTTCCACTTGGAAAAGGTCAAGCTGATAATTCCGGTACGACTTTGGTGATTGTAGAAACTTCAAATCAAAACGCAAAGGGATACTACGCTCCCAAGACAATCGCCGCCCCAATGCGTATTGAAAGAGCTGGTTGCCCAAGCCGCCATTAAGTGTGCAGATAATCATCCTCGTATTGTCTCGTTGACTTGCTAATGTTTAAGGATTCCGCCGCCAGTTTTCCCATACCATGGGATATTGATAGGTTAACGAATGTGTTCGAGACAGAGACTTTTGAATTTGAGCCATCCTTTCAGCATGTCCATCAATGAATTCATGAAATTGGACCTGAATATTATCAATGTTTTTAATAAAGCCGGTATTAAGCAGCTGCTCCAACAACTCGTATTCGCCGCCTTCGATATTGATCTTTATTAAGTCGATGTGATGAATGTCGTGTTCTTCAAAAAAACGGACTGCATCCACAAGACGGATTTGTGTTTGTGAAGATGACGACCGGAAGACGGACGATGCGTCTGCCCTGAGTGAAATTTCCGCTGTGCGTTCACTGGAAGCCAAACCAACTGAATAAACAGAGATCTTTGGATTCTTGGAGAATCTCTCGCGGATATGCAATGCAAATTCATCAACCGGCTCAAACACATGGATTGTGCAAACATACATGGAAAATATATCACTGGTCCACTGTCCAACATATCCTCCAACGTCAACCACGACAGAATGGGGGGTTAGGTCATAATTCAATCGCAGAGTTTGGTCACCTTTATCAGCGAACCATTGAGAGACATTGGCTTCCATGAGTGATCCGGGAAAGTATTTTCGCTTGAGTGACTGGCATTTGTTACCAGCCTTATGCAAATTGACGCTTAATTTGCCAAGGAACATACCAATGAAGATTTTGAACACTACATCATCCTTTCAGGATAAAGGGTTACAGGCTTTTTCGCCTCTGCAGACGAGGAACGACAAATCTTAGCCAACATAGGAAAAAGGTTGTATTTATTTAGAGTCAGGTCGCGCGCTTCATATAGATACTTAAGATTCGATGTATACACATCTGCATCCATGGCCCGTTTAATGATTGCAATTGCCTGTTCAGGTTGTCTAATATCAATGGGTGTAAATGCTTGCGTGGAATAATAGTTGGATAAATTAGGACAGCCGTAATAAAAAGGATATGCAAAACCCAGATATGTATCAGTCAATTTTTCTGTAAAATAATCGCGGTAATAACTATTCTCCATGACGATATGATAACGGAAAGGGGCAATGGCATCCCACTTATCCTCCACTTCGTTAATGCCTCTGCCAAAGATTTCGATCTGATTACCAAAATATGCCCTGAGGGCGTCGAGGAAAATCAGCCTTTGGCGATGCCCTTCCGTTTTGGTTTTCGAAGAGACAGTTACAGAAAGCTGTTTGCTCTTTTCGATCTTTCTCATTTCCGCAAAATCGTCATATCCGAAACGAACAAGATCTTGCCCGCGCCGTACACCGATATGCCAGGGTAGGGCCTGCTGCTGATGAAGAACATTCTTATAAAAAAAAAGTCGGTGCGAGGTGATGATCTTAGAAAACTGCCGAAGAAATCCTCGCTTGTATTTTCGGTTTGCCGGCGGCTCGCCACTAATGAAAATAATATTGTGGGGCGGACAGCAGGTTGTTTCTGGCCGAGTCAGCCCTTCATAAACAACCCACCAATCACAATTATCCACAGGTTCATCTATGAAGAATTTGCAGTTGTCCCATAGTCCTTTGGCACCAGGCGTTTGGCGATGTAGCGGCCAGGTAGGGAAACTTGTAGAAAGCTTGATCTTAATCATCTAGATAGCTCTATTTACCTGAAGGTAAAATTCTAATACTATCTGCTTCTACAAAAAAGTTCGCAGTCGGACGCATCGAATTCACATACTGTTTCAGGTCATTAATAGATGGATATCCAGGCTCTTTACCGAAGCATCGTGCGTCGTCTATTACAAGGATATGCTCAATGTTTGTACTCTCAAGGATGACCTTTAGTTCTTCATAGATAGGAGTATCTTTACTGCCTCTTGCAGTAATTCCCGCAGAATAGTGGGCATCCAGCCAGAAAAGTGCCGGCGTGGTCAATTTGGGGACGATTTTTCCAAGCTCCGTGCTGCTATCACCCTGCAAAAGAGTAATATGTTTTCTGTTTTTGAAACGTTTGACAGCCTGATCAAATAATTCGCAACTTAGTTCAATGGAGTATATTTCCGAAAAAATATCTTGTAATCCCAAAACCATTGCACCTTGATAAGTACCCGTTTCCACAAAAGTATGAATTCGATATTTTTTGGCATACTTCCATAAAACCCACTGCTTGACTGCATGAGGCGGAGGAATGGCGCATCCCTGTTTCTCCCACATTGCATATTGCATTTGCAGGAATCTAGAGCGCCTCTGTATCCTGAATGGTTTTGGCACGATGGAGCCAAAATCAAATGACGATAAAACCTTCCTGACCATATATGCCTCGATTTATTCTCTCTCGTAGCCAAACATATCCATCCATTTGCCAAAACGGTCCCAATACAAGTTATTCAGGCTATTATCAAAGACCGTACGCCACTGCCCAGTTCTCGCTACTCTATCTAGTCATTCCAAGTTTTTGGAACGAGACCAGATCATGGTTTGATCACCTTTTCTCAATTCTTAAAATATTCATTCAGATATTCCCGTTCATACAGGAGTATTCGCCAGATTAGTTCTGAGAACTTCTTGCGGAACTTCTTGCGCGCTGCGTCATAGCCCATCTGAGCATTGATCACCTGCGGATCGTGAACCGTTTTTTCTTTCACCTCTTCATGGGTAACGCGTGCGGCAACCAAAGCCAGTTTCCCTCCATCCAATTCCAACCCAAAATGCTGCGTAACCTTTGCGAACTCGGCAGCCATATCTGCTTTGAAGCCTTCATAGTGTAATATCGTTTTTTTTCTGGTAAATTTTTCTTTTACTAGCCATTTCTCAAGATGACGACCGTAAAGATTGCTCCAATACAAAATACGATCATGATCATTGATCGACTCTTTATGATAGCGCAACTGGGAATAAATCGTGTCAACGGGATCGCGGTATAAATACAGGATAGTAGGATGTTCGATCTCTAATTGCATATCGTGCGTATGGTACGTTAAATAATCCTTACGCTCCGGATAATAGAAAACGCGCACCAGAGATGGCCTTTCGAAATACAACTCCATCAACATTCGCAGCCAGTGGCTGCCGGTGCGCGGGAAACTTACCAGCAGGGTATTATCTGGATTGGAAAGGAACTTCTGCCTCTCCTCAGCGTCTTGAATAAGAACTGATCCCGGAACATCTTCATCCTCCTGCTGTTCAGCATGAACCAGCTTCTTAAGTATATTAACTTTCATCACGCACTTGCCTTGAAATTCAACATAATGTTGCCAGCCCGTATTTTATCCTTCAATTCTGTCGGTATCTCAAATGAAGCGCTCGGCCAATGAATCAACCCCCAGCCTCTTAGAGGATGAAACCCGGAAGTCTTCTCCGAATATGAAGGGTAATACAATCGGTATTCCCGCTCATGAGCAAGAGCGCTTTGAATATATTCCAGGGAGCAAACCTGACCATTGTATTGGTCATAGCCAAATATATCCAACATCGGCACCTTGAAATCATCAATCAATATGTACGCGTTTTCAAATTTAGATGTTACAAATGCAATTTCGTCACGCAAGGGCCATTCAAAGCCATATCCATGCGCGTCCAGCCAAAACAACGTTTTTTTAAGGAAAATGTCAGGGTGTTCCCTTTCAAGAACAGTTAAAAACTCTTGTGATGTCAAATTAAAAACCCCAACGTTATTCAGTCCATGTATATTTTGCAAGACCTCTCGATATGCTGCCTTATCTGGCTCGCATGAATAGCACTGAACAGAAGGGAATGTCCGTCCAAAATACGCCAAGGTTGAACCTACATTAGTGCCGGTCTCTACGAAGATCTCCGTCTGTTTGGCCAGAGAAGCAACAAGCTCAAGCAAGTATTTATCGCCATGAAAACCAACGTTGAGAAAAGGCGATATCTGACGATTCGTTCGCCTATTTATTTTTTCAAACCAACTCATCAAGGAACTTAACATAATCAATTATATTTCCTTATTCTAAATATAACAGCGGAAAAACTTGTTGGGTCCATTGGAAATTGCTGTGATTCTAATATGGATATGACGGACTCGCACAGAAAATTTAAAAAATCCGCGCTTTCTGTGTAATCCGTGTCTAAAAGATTTTAATCACGGCGTTTCCCAAAGAAACACTTATTGAGCATAAATAAACAATCGTTCGAAATCTGCTTTGGAACTATCGAACATCCCGGCTAACAATTTAACTCTTCTAAGAGAATTGGCATGGCGTTTGGAGAGGACGAACATCGTCCATATAATACTTTGCATTCCGAACACCATCCAGATCAAGCAATTGACCGAAAACGCTTGAAAAAAACATTTATCTCCTACACGGGTGATGAACACGGTATTGAAAACACGAATGAGTCAATCAATGGATATTCGGGACGCCTACTTCCTCATAAGATTAGCATACAGAGGAAGGTCATCATCACTTTTTATTGTATATGTATTTGGCAAATAGATACCAGACCTGTTGCCGTGACTTGTTAAGAAGCTGTCATTGATGCCGACAACAGGAATCTCAAAAGAAAGGATGTTTCCCTTTGCAAAGATACCCGCACCATTGTTTTGCATGCTAACAATAATACTGCATCGCCCTGGGGGAAGATAATGATTATCGAGGCGCATCGAAATAACCATATTTCCAGTGGGCAACATGGGAATATCAGCCCGAGAGATTATGATTCGGGCTTCAACGCTGTTCACAATGTACAAATTGATGCTCAAACTTGATGCCTTTGCGCTGGAAACATGAAGGTAAAAATTAAAGGTCAAGGGCTGATTAAAACCCGGCTTCAAGCTTTTGGCATCGAATTCTATCCGTCGTATAGTTATCCCGGGCATCTTGGTTTCGTATGGCCCGCTTTGAGAAGCCGGTACGAGATCCACCTGGTCTTTTAGGTACTGTGAAATCGCATCCTCTGGAGCAGCATCCAAAACACAACGGCCGCTATTCAAAAGGATACAACGTTTCGTCAATGCCTGAATCGAACCCATATTATGGCTGACAAATAATACCGTCCGCCCCCCCCTCGCTACATCATCCATTTTGCCCAGGCATTTCTTTTGAAATGCAGCGTCACCAACAGCTAACACCTCATCTACTACTAAAATTTCTGGATCCAAATGCGCGGCCACGGCAAAAGCCAGGCGCACATACATCCCGCTGGAATAGCGTTTGACGGGTGTATCAATGAACTGCTCTATACCCGAAAAATCTACAATTTCATCGAGCTTACGCCGGATCTCGCTACGGTTCATCCCGAGGATAGCACCGTTTAAGTAAATATTTTCACGCCCGGTCAGTTCCGGGTGAAAACCTGTGCCCACTTCCAGCAGGCTGGCAATGCGCCCTTTTACTTTTACCTCGCCGTTGGTTGGAGCCGTCACGCGCGCAAGGATCTTGAGCAGAGTGCTTTTTCCCGCACCGTTCCGTCCAATAATACCCAATGCCTCGCCTTGCTGAACCTGGAAGTTGATATCCTTCAATGCCCACAGTGTTTCACCCTGGCGGTTGCCATGGTCCGCCTCGCCAATTTTTTGGTAAGGGTCGGGTTTGCCGCGCTGTTTGGCCCACCAGCGTTTTAGGTCGCCGTAAAAGGTGCCAGTGCCGATAGTGCCTAATTGGTAACGCTTTGAAACATTCTCAACGGAAATAACGGTGTTCGACATCTCAAACCGTATCCATAAACGTGTTCTCGACGTGATTGAAAATCAGCGCCCCGACTAAAAATATCATCCCTGTAAAAGCCGCGCTATACACTAACCAAATGGGGTCAATAGCGCTCACACCTAAAAAAGCCAGCCGAAAGATCTCCACAATTGGCGTCATTGGGTTAGCCAGGATCAGCCAGCGCCATTTGCCCTGAATGGTAGAGAGTGGGTAGATTACCGGTGTGGCATACATCACCAGTTGTACGCCAAATCCTACCAATTGCTGTAAATCGCGGTATTTGGTGGTTAGTGAGGAGATGATGATGCCAAACCCCAGGCCCATCAGGGCCATGATCAGCGCCAGCAATGGTAGGATGAGCATCCACCAGTTGGGGTGTATATCGGCCCCGGTCAGCATGAAATAGGTCAAAAAAAGCAGGAATATCGCCAAGCGGATGGCAAACGAGATGAAATTGGAGATGACAACTGAAACCGGCACACTTAAACGCGGAAAGTACACCTTGCCAAAAATGGCCGTATTGGCCGTGAACGTGTTGGAAGTACTCATTAGGCAGGCGCTAAAATAACTCCAAACCGTATTCCCGGCCATGTAAAACAAAAATGGCGGTAAGCCATCGGTGGAAAGTTTGGCAATGTTCCCGAAAATAACGGTAAAGACAACAGTTGTCAGTACTGGCTGGATGATATACCATAACGGACCCAGGATGGTCTGCTTGTAGTAGGCTACAAAATCGCGCCAGACCATGAGCCAGATCAAGTCGCGATAACGCCACAACTCGTCCAAATGCAAATCCCACCAATTGCGTTGAGGGCGAATGATTAAGTCCCATTCGTTTTGTGGAGCAACTATATCTTGAGGATTCATATAATTCCAGATTGAAGATTGCAAAAATGATTTTCACGATAAAAATACCAGTTGCCCCGGGAGGGGCAATTATTCAGCCGTTGAATATTGCCATAGAGATAGGTTTGTGTCAAGTGAACGGACAGCCCCGCCCGTTGCCTTGCTCCGGGGCCGTCCGCTTATTCATCTGACAGTCTAGAGCGACTTCTCAACTGTCGCTTCGCCCACACTGCCCGGTCGGTCACTGGCGGCCACGGCAATGCGCACTTTCCGTACCCTGGTTCACTGTCGTAGTAGCCGTATATACCCAGCGTCCGCTTTTAGCGGGGGTTTCCATAGCGCCCCCGCTTTCGATTTTCTCACCGTTGACATCGTTGATGCTGACGTTCACGCTGGTCACTTCAAAATCGTCATGCGCCTGTATCACGATCTCGTTTCCTGTTGCGCCGCTGTAAGCCGAGAGATCCACCGCGTCCACAGCTGGTGCGTTGAAAAAATCCGCCACGGTCAGTGAGAAGAGCGGCTTGCCTGAAGAATGGGCGGCCTTTTCGTAAAGCACCTTCTTCTCTGATGGGTTTGTATCATGCCCCCCCAAGGGACATGCCAACGGGCAAATGAAGGTTGTCTCTCCATCGTAAGCACATCATAAGCATACGGCAATTACCAAATTCTACTTAAGTGAGACGCCGAACGTGTTGAGACTATGGCCGGGCGTTTATTGTGATGGAGTAAAGGTAATGGTGTCAATACAAAAAAAAGAAGCTTTTTTCGGTGAAGGGTTTTTGCTATGTGATTGTTGAATTAAGTTTGGACTGTTCACAGAATCGGCAGAATTCGTCTTTTAATTGTCCCCGAATGCAGGAGAGTAAATTTGCGACTTATCTTTTAGAAATTCCTGATCTAAGTTTTTGCCAAAGCAAAATATCACCTGACAAAAATGAAGAGAGGATTGAGAAGAAATGCATTTACAATAAAATTGAATTGGTTTCCTGTTATAACTACAGGTGAACATAAGTGTATTTGTTTGCTTTGGAGAAACAATGAAAAATTCTTTTGTGTCCCAACTTGGACGGGCCGCTCTGGCCCTTGTTGTCCTGTTTTCTTTTATCGACACCAGCACTATCAGCGCATCAGCCGCGCCAGCCACACCTGGTATCTATGATGATCCTGATGCAGGCTGGACATACACTGGTTCATGGACGGCTCTCTCT
>Ga0075275_1000036_pt1 | contig 13958 bp, 12 predicted proteins | sample SF_Rice_5C_80N_3_FD_69769 | JGI IMG/M metagenome (GOLD analysis project Ga0075275, IMG submission 69769) | Rice paddy soil microbial communities from Twitchell Island, California, USA - SF_Rice_5C_80N_305 | ecosystem: Environmental > Terrestrial > Soil > Paddy field/soil | place: USA: Twitchell... | reverse complement strand
ACACATCTGACCGCAAGGCGCGGCAAACTGCCTGGGAAAATTACAACGACAAATATCTTGAATTCAAAAATACGTTGGCGGGCAATCTCACCGCGTCCATCAAACAAAACGTGTTCAATATGAAGACGCGCAAATTTAATTCATCGTTGGAGTCCACGCTCTTCAACGGCGATGTACCCGTCGAGATGTTCCATAATCTGCTCGGCATCTTCAAGAAAAAACTTCCGCTGTGGCACAAGTATTGGAGAATCCGTCGCAAGGCGTTGGGTGTGAAGACTCTGAATCCGTACGATGTCTGGGCTCCTTTAACGGACAAAAAGCATAAGGTCCCGTTTGAACGAGCGGTGGATTGGATCAGCGAAGGTCTGGCGCCGATGGGCGATGAATATGTCAACATCCTGCGCGAGGGATGTCTAAAGAATCGCTGGGTGGATTGGTCGCCCAACGCGGGCAAACGTCAGGGCGCATTCTCGACGCGCGTCCCGAGCGACACGCATCCGTTCATCATGATGAGCTACACGGACGATGTCGGAAGCATGAGCACGCTGGCGCACGAGCTTGGTCATTCGATGCACGCGCATTACGCCAGCCGCGCGCAGCCGATGTTCTATTATCTATATCCGTCCATCGTGGCCGAGACCGCCTCGAACTTTCATCAAGCCATGGTGCGCGGACATTTGCTCAACACGAGGACCGACAAATATTTTCAGATCGCGCTGCTCGAAGAAGCCATGGACAATTTCCATCGCTACTTTTTCATCATGCCGACGCTGGCGCGCTTCGAACTCGAGACGCATCAGCGCGTGGAAAAGGGAGCGGCTCTGACCGCCGATTCCATGATCGAGCTGATGGCGGACCTTTTCAGCGAAGGCTACGGCGGTGAGATGAATCTCGACCGCGAACGAGTCGGCATCACATGGGGAACATTCACCACGCATCTTTACATTGACTATTATTCGTTCCAGTACGCGATTGGCATTTCTGCCGCGAACGCGATTGCCAAACGGATTCTCAATGGCACGCCGAACGCCGCGCAAGATCACATCAACTTTCTCAAAGCGGGTTCATCAAAATCGCCGATGGATGTTTATAAGTTGGCTGGCGTGGACATGACCAGCACGCGTCCTATCGAAGACGCGTTCGATGTGCTGGAGGATTATGTGGATCGGTTGGGTGTGCTGACGGGAAAGTAGATTTTGGAAAGTGGAAAGTAGGTCACGTTTGCGAAGTGACTGCGCCTTTCAGTCGAAACGTGACCTACTATTGTTTCTGCCATTCACGGCGGCATATAATAAAAACGAGACATATGTCAAGGAGCCGCCATGAAAATATCCTTTTCAATCGATATAAACAGCCCGCCTGCAACGGTCTTCGGCTGGCTTGAAAGGCCGGAAAAGGCCGTCAAGTGGATGACCAGCGTGGCAAAGACGGAGATATTGCACGAGACGCCTGAAAGGATCGGCACGACCTTTCGAGAAGTTGTAGAAGAAGACGGCAAAGGGATGGAGATGCAAGGCGTCATCACGGACTTCAAAGCGGGGCAGGCGATCTCATTTCATCTGGAAAGCCGCGTCAATGCGCTGGATGTGGAGTATTGCGTCGAAGCAAAACAGAATGGCACGCGTCTGACGCAAACCGCAAACGTCCGCTGGAAATTTCCGGTCAATGTCATCAGCCTATTCATGGGAGCAAAAATAAAACAGGGCATCAGCGAACAGTCACAGAAAGAGTTCGAGAAGTTAAAAGGACTTTGCGAACGCGGCATCGAAAATTAACACGCTGTACAATGGCGCGAGCATCAATGATGCAGATCTCAATTATGAAACAACCCGACGCGGTGCAAAATGCCATCGTCAATTGTGGCTGGGAAAGGTTGAGTCGAAGAGTAAGTCGAACAAACAAAATAATCAGGCATCTTGAATACGTATCCTCTTTCACGTTACAATACTTGTGATGCCCCACAAATTAGCTATTGATTTCGGCACAACGAATAGCGTCATTGCGCAATGGAATGCGGATCGGCGCGAAACGGTTCCCTTGCCTGGCATCAGTGTTGATATGGGCGGAAATCATCTTATCCCGTCCCTGCTCTATGTCTGCGATGGGCGTACTGGAGATGTGGCAATCGGCGCGGCAGTGCAGACGGGTGGATACGACCGTCTACAAGACAATCGTCTGTTTCGCAATTTCAAGCGCAGTATCGGTGCATCTTCCAACCTGGAGCCGCGCATCATTGACGGCGTGCAATGGACTGATGCGGATGCAGGTCAACATTTTCTACGCTGTCTGTTGGAAGCACTGCCTTACAAAGCAAACGACATCGAACAACTGGCTATCACTGTGCCCGTCGCAGTTCTGGAAGGTTATACGTCCTGGATACGCAATGCACTGAAAGGTTTTCCAGCCGAACGAGTTAGTATTGTAGACGAATCAACTGCTGCCGCGCTCGGCTATGCCGTGACCGAGCCAGGTACGAATGTACTGGTGATTGATTTCGGCGGCGGCACGCTTGATATATCACTTGTGCGCCTGCCAGAGACTGGCACTTCAGAAAAACAGGTTTCCACATTGAGCAGTTTGCTGGGCGGCGAACGCGGCAACCTCGCACATGTCATTGCCAAAGCTGGAATCAATCTTGGCGGCTCGGATATTGACCACTGGTTACTCACGGAGGTTTTGTCGCGCGCAAAAATCCCCGCACTCAATCTGGGACTTGGTTACGCTCCCTTACTTACTACCTGCGAAAATGCCAAAGTTGTCCTGTCCACGAAAAACGATGCTGAAGTAATCGTCAAACCCGAAAGCGGGTCGAAACATTCGATCACGATCACACGCGCCGAATTGGAGGCGTTGATGGAGCAGCATGGCTTTTATGCTGCCCTGTGTCAATTGCTCGACAGGGTAATGGGCCTGGCACATCAACGCGGCGTCTTTAAAGAAGACATCAGTAATGTTCTGTTGGTAGGGGGCACATCGCTTATTCCATCCGCGCAACGCACGCTTGACACTTATTTCCGTACGATCACACAGGGACGACAGAAAATACGCCTCCCCACCTGGCCCGCCCTGCACTGGAAAGTTGAAAATACCAGCATTCGTGTTGATAAGCCGTTTACTGCCGTTGTCGAAGGAGCGTTGCAAGTTTCTGCCGGGTTGGGGTTGGATGATCGACTTACTTATAGTTACGGCCTGCGAGTCCTTGACTCTGCTTCTGGTCTGATTCGGTACGAGGAAGTGATTCCTGCCGGCTCCCGCTACCCATCACCGGTTGTGACCGTTAAGCTGGCTGCTGCAACCCCGCAGCAGGATTTCATCAATTTAGTCATCGGCCAAATTGATACCAGTGCAGTTTCCGCGGTTGAAGTGCAATACGAAGCTGGACAGGCGGTTTTTGTATCAAAGCCCGATCAAAATGCTTTGAGAATTGTTCCGCTCAATGCGGAACAGCCTGTCTGCGTACGTCTCACTCCCCACGGTATACCGGGCAAAGAACGCCTCTCTGCTGCTTTTCATGTGGACAAGTCGCGTCAGCTACACATCGCTGTGACCGATTTGAAAACAGGCAAAAAGCTCGTGAAGGACATCATCGCGCTCATCCCTTCTTTCGAGGGTGAAAAAGAGCTGAAAGCAAATAATGAGGACACTGTCAACGGATCTGAACCGGCTCTCGTAGTGTCTCCTGCCTTCGGTGGCGGATATCGCCTGTCACTACGCAATCTTGCCTCCGCATTAAATCTTCTATCACCTTCGCAGGTTTCAAGCGATGTTCTGGCCGCTGCGCTGCGTTCCAATGATTGTCTGGCACGTTTCAATGCCGCCAAACTGCTGTGTCAACGCGGCGACCGGGATTCGCGCCTGATTTTCGATGATGTGCTGACACATGGCACGTCACCGCAAAGAGCAACTGTCGCGCGACACTTGTATCAATTTTCATGGTTTGTTGCCGAACCCCTTTTCAAGCGGGCGCTCAACGACCCAGATGTCCGTGTACGCGAAGGCGCAGTATTTGCCTTGTGCAAAATGCGCGCGCCGGAAGCTTATCGCCTGGCACTGAACACTTTGAACAGCCATGATGTAAACGACGGTTTAAGAATGTCAGCAATTTGGGGCGTTTATAGTAACCCGGACGCCGGAGCCATCCCCGTGCTGACACAGACGCTTGCAGCTGAGAGTCCTAAAATACGTGAACAGGCGCTCGAAGTGCTTGGTGCAACTGGATCAACGGACGCTATTCCAATTGTCTGCGGCGCATTGACCGACCCTGGCCTGGATGTAAAATACGCAGCCGTACTCTCATGGGTGGAACTCGCCGGGGAAAACTGCTTCGTTGAACTTGCCCATCTCATTGCGGCGACGCATGGCGAAGACCGCCGCGTCATCTTGCGAGCATTCTTCCATGTCACAAACTACATGGGCATAGAAGTAGCGCTCAGTTCGGCAATCAATGAGATCGTCACTGCGCTCCGATTCGCGCTAGCGGATGCTTTGCCCCAAACACGTATATCGGCTATCCTGCCTCTGGCATGGATTCACCATCCATTGACTGAGCAGATGCTTTACGAAGGCTTCCAATACGAACGTGACAGTAACGTAAAGATGTATATGCTTTCATATGCCGTGAATTTTTCCTCACCCGCAGCAGATGAGTTGCTTCGTTTATCACTGAAAGATGACGATAACCTTATTCGACAGACAGGAGAATATTTACAATCCGTTAGAAAAAATCATCAGCAAGTTTAAGCCGCGCCTATGTCTAAAACCATTCTTTTGTCATCGTCTCCTGAACTTCTAGCACGTGAAGGCCTGACCGAAACCGTCGCCGCCTGGGAAGATGGTCTGCGCGCAAGCACAGATCGCGGCTCTTTCGAGTGGTGGTACTTCGATGCCCACTTCGACGACCAAACCACCGCAGTGATCGTCTACTCGACAAAACCGTTGCTCGAACGCAACGGTCCGCTCAAGCCGAATGTCTCTTTGACGATCACACGGCCAGACGAACCCAAGCTTTTCCAGTTCCCCATTTTCCCAGCCGATCAATTCTCCGCATCCAAAGAAAAATGCGACGTGCGCATCGGCCCGAACTGGACACGAGGAGATTTACATAAATACGAAGTCCATGCCGAAATGAACGGCATCGCCGCACACCTGACTTTTACCGGACTCGTCCCCCCGTGGCGTCCCGGCGTCGGGAAGGCTTACTTCGATGGCATGGACAATTACTTTGCATGGCTTCCATCCATTCCATACGGAACGGTCGAAGGCACATTGACTTACGATGGCCGTACCCATGAAGTCAAAGGCACGGGTTATCACGATCACAACTGGGGCAATGTTGGCTTGAACGATGTAATGGATCACTGGTATTGGGGACGCGCTCACCTCGGCGAATACACGTTGATTTATGTCGAACAGATCGCATCGAAAACTTTCGGCTTCACAAGGATGCCGGTCCTCATGCTGGCAAAAGGCAGTGAGATTCTCATCGGTGATAGTGAGTCATTCACCATGCAGGCCCACGACTTTGTCCAACATGAAGGTGGACGTGGTTATCCGCGCGAAGTGGATTTCAATTGGGAATCAGGAAAAGAAACAGTCCACTTGCGCCTGCGCCAGCCAAAGATTATTGAAGCCACAAGTTTGCTTTTGCTCCTGCCCAAATGGCAGCAAGGGATCGCAAAACTATTTGGCAACCCCTATTATTTCCGTTTCAACGCTGAGCTTGAATTGGAAATCAATTTGAAGAACGCAAGAGCCTATGAACATGGCGCAGCATTGTATGAGATCATGATATTGCAGGGAAAGAAACATCCATAAACACTAAGCACGTCACTGCGAGAGTTTTCTCCTCGAAGCAGTCTCCTCGTCAACGGGAGATTGCTTCGTCGGGAAGATCGCCCTCCTCGCAACGACATCCATTCCGGCCGCCCTTGACAAATAGACATTTATCTATATAATACAAATCGAAGGTTATCGATATGAAGTTTGATCCCGTTCTATTCGCCAAAGCCATCGCCGATGAGACCCGCCAGAAGATCATGAATATCTGCTGCTGCGAGTCGCTCTCGGTCAACGAGATCGTCGAGAAGCTGGATGTCTCACAACCCACCGTCTCGCATCATCTCGCCATTTTGCGCGATGCCGATCTGGTCACCGTGCGCGGAGAAGGCAAGCAAACTTTTTATTCGCTCAACCAGGAGCGCGTCTCGTTTTGCTGCGGCCAGTTGATGATCAAGTTCGCGCCCGAGACAAAGACAACCGAGAAGCTCGTCAAAACCATATCAAGCTAAAGTTGGGGTGCAGTGGATCCCTGCATCCTTTCTTTTTGCCAAAACACATAGACAATCATCTATATAAGGAGATAAAAGATGCCCCAAAATTCTGACGTCATTCATGAGACCGTACGCGAGCATTATGCGGAACGGATCAAAAGCTCCGCTTCATGTTGCGGACCCGACAGCGGCTCCACCCCTGAGAGCAAACTCTATCCGGTAGATTTGCTCACCACCCTACCCGAAGGCGAATCAGCCATCAGCTACGGATGCGGCGACCCGATCACACTTGCCTCGTTGCAACCCGGTCAAACCGTGCTCGATCTCGGCTCCGGCGCAGGACTCGATTGCTTCTTCGCCGCGAAAAAAGTCGGTCCGACGGGACACGTGATCGGCGTGGACATGACTCCCGAAATGATCGAACGTGCCCGGTCCAGCGCGAAGCGGTTGAATCTCGATAACGTGGAATTTCGTCAGGGTTATCTCGAAGACTTGCCGGTAGATTCCAACAGCGTGGACGTCATCATTTCAAACTGCGTGATTAATCTTTCGCCCGATAAATCAAAGGTATTCGGTGAGGCATTTCGAGTCTTGAGGTCCGGCGGTAAACTCGCGGTGTCAGACATCGTCACCGACGGGCCATTGCCCGACGCGATCAAGAAAAGTTTGAGCGCCTGGTCCGGATGCGTGGCAGGCGCAGTCGAAGCCGATGAATACATTGGCATGATGAAAGCAGTGGGCTTCACGAACATTTCAATCACCCCCGTTTTCTTCGACAAGGAAGATGTTGACTCGGCGCTGGCTGATCTGGGCGACGCCATCGATCTGAAAACCATTTCGCGTGACGACGTTTATAAAGCGGTTTATAGCGCAAAGATCACTGCATATAAAAAATCGTAACGAAGAATTTCGTTACCGAAGATTCAAAAGTTTCGACGGCAATTAAATTGCCGTCGAATTTTTAACCAGATTGTTAACTCCCTTCCATTGACAGTACAATCGAAGGGGAGTAAAAACATACCGACTGGTCGGTTTTTGGTTTGGAGAGACAAATGCAACAACGTAGTGAAGAGACTAGAGCCAAAATTTTGGAATCATCCATAAAGTTATTTTCCAACAAAGGTTTCAACGCCGCCAGCGTGGATGAAATCTGCGCAGAAGCAGGAGTCAGCAAAGGCGCGTTCTACCATCACTTTGAGAGCAAGCAGGCATTATTCCTTGCACTGCTCGATGGCTGGTTAAAGATCATCGATAACGCCATCGAAGCATCCAAAGATAAAACCGCGCCTGAGACCTTCATGCAAATGACCGAAGCTTTTCCATACATTTTTGCAACAGCCGGTGAAGGCCTGCCAATGTTCCTGGAATTTTGGCTGCAAGCCAGCCGCGACAAAAAGATCTGGGAAGCCAGCGTTGCTCCTTATCGCCGCTATCATAAATATTTCACATCACTTATCAAAAAAGGCGTGGACGAAGGTTCGTTCGTCGAGTTGGACCCTGAACTTACATCACGCATGATCATCTCTACAGCAATGGGTTTGCTATTGCAAAGTTTGATGGATCCCAAAGGCGCGAAATGGGAAAAGGTAGCGCGCGATAGCACGACCATGTTGGTCAATAATATGTTGAAGAAGTAACAGTAACGTCATTGCGAGCCGCTAAGCGGCGAAGCAATCTCGTGCTTATAAATAGATTGCTTCGCTCGTTACACTCGCTCGCAATGACGCAAAGGAGAATTATGTGGTTGGTAACAGGCGCGACGGGACACATCGGAAATGTGCTCGTTCGCAAATTGATCGAAAAAGGGGAAAAGGTCCGGACCTTGATCTGGCGTGGTGAAGATACTACGCCACTTCGCGGACTGAATATTGAAATCGTTGAGGGCGACGTACTTGACATGTCGTCATTGTTAAATGCATTTCGCGGCGTGCACGGAGTCTTTCATCTCGCTGGTGTCATTTCCATTATGCCAGGTATCCAGCCCATCATCCGCGATGTGAACGTGCAGGGCACAAAAAATGTTTTGCAGGCCGCGCGCGAATCGCATGTCCGCAAGTTCGTGTACACCAGTTCCATCCATGCGATCCAGCGAATCGAAAATGGAATCGTCGATGAGACTCTGCCATACGATATGAATAATCCGTACGGTGAGTATGACCGTTCAAAGGCGGAGGCAACGCTCGAAGTTCAGAAAGCGGCTCGGGCGGGACTTGAGGCGGTCATCGTCTGCCCCACCGGCGTGATCGGCCCTTACGATTTTCGCGGATCGATGATGGGCGACGTCATCCGCACCGCCGCCGAACGCAAGCCGACTCTTTACGTTGACGGCGCTTATGATTTTGTAGATGTGCGCGATGTGGCCGATGGTTTGATCCGCGCGGCGCAGCATGGCAAACGCGGCGAGAGTTACATTTTGTCGGGACAAAAAATTTCGGTGAGATATTTATTGGAAACGGTGCGCGAGATTACGGGTGGAAAATTCTTCCAGATGAAAGTGCCATTCGACCTAGCAAAGTTCGCGGCGCACTTCACGCCATTTTATTATCGCCAAGCAAAAACCACGCCGCGCTTCACGCCTTATTCGTTGGAAGTTTTGCGAAGCAATGCAAACATCAGTCACGCGAAAGCAACAAAAGAATTAGGTTATCAGCCGCGCATACTTTATGAGTCGATCACGGACACAGTGAAATGGTTTTTTGAAAGAAAGAGTCAGACGTCATTGCAAGCCGAAGGCGAAGCAATCTCCTAAGTATGCAAGCGAATTGCTTCGTCGCTTCGCTTCTCACAACGACAAAAACAAACATAAAGGAGCAACACATGAAGATCGTAACTGATTGCGCGGCAGACATGCCCGCAGAAGAACTTGAAAAACTTGGAATTGAACAGGCACCGCTTTACATTCAATTCCCGGAAGGTGAAGTCAACTCCGCTGACATCAGCGCGGACGAATTCTATAATCGTCTGGAGGCTATGCGCCCGGCCATTCCCACCACGGCCATGCCATCCACCGGGTTGTTCGCCGAGTTATATCGCAAGCTCGCACAGACAGAAAAAAATATTTTCTCAATCCACATTTCATCGGGATTAAGTGGAACGATCAACGGTGCGCGGGAAGGCGGTGAACAGGTTAAGCCCGAAGCAAATGTCAATTTTTGGGACACACTCACCCTCTCAGGCGGTGAAAGATTTCAGGTAATGGCTGCCGCGCTGGCCGCAAAAGCCGGTTGGACTTTGAATGCCATTCAGGAAAAACTTTCCGCTATCCGCGAAAAGACCGAGGTCATCTACACGCTGGATACGCTCGAATATCTGGCACGCGGCGGACGCATCGGACGCGTGCAAGCCATCGCCGGTGCGTTGTTGAATCTCAAACCAGTTATTCGCGTGGATACAGATGGCAAGTACAGCACGGTCAGCACGGCGCGCACGCTCAACAAATCCATGTCAGCCATCACAGAACATTTGCACGCCAAGTATGGCAGCACGCCCTTATGGGTCACAGTACTGCACGGGCGCTTCGCAGAAAAAGCCGAGGCGCTTTCAAATGAACTCAAAGAGAAATTGAACATAGCAAAAATGGAGGTAATGCGCATCTCCCCCGTGTTGGGTGTTCACACCGGGCCGGGAATTGTCGGCGCGGCAGTGGTGCCGATGGAGTTGGTTAAAGATCTGGTAAAAGCGTAAATCAATTTCCAAAAACAAGAAGACCAGGAAAATTTCCTGGTCTTCTTGTTTTTTTAATCAGCTGGTGCAATCTCTGCCATGGGCAGAGCATCGTGGTCAGGTAAAACACTTTCCGCGTTGCGGATGGCGGGGATGAAGTAACCCGTCAGACCGACAACGAACGCGCAGATGCCGCACAAAAAGAATAGAAGTGCCATCCCGCTTCCGGGTCCGGACCCGAACACGGAGCCAAAAACATGGGCCAGACTGCTCCCCGGATTTTTCATCGCGGGCTCCAGAACAAAGTCAGATAATGTCCCGCCAATGATGGGAGAGATGGGATTGGTAAACCAGGCGATCAAGCGGCGGGCAGAAAAAACGCGTCCTTGTAAATCGGGAGCAACTTTCGCCTGCCAGATGGCCTGATTGGATGCATTGACAACCGGAGAAAACAGACTCCCAATCAATGCAGTGGGAATCCAAATCGGCAGTCCACGTCCTACACTGAAGAGGATCATGCCTCCCAGGCTCGTCAACATCCAGCCCAACAACACACCGTGAACGCGCTGTTTAAATCCTCCCCAAGCGCTCATCACAAGTCCGCCGACCACCATGCCAATCGAGGCGGCAGATTGCACTGAACCAAGAGCAATGGTGCTTTGATCAGTGCGCGCCAAAATCATCGGGGCCAAAACATTAAAGGCAATCCCGCTGAAGAGATTCCCTGCAAAAAATATAAGTTGCAAGCCGAGCAGGCTGGGGCGTTCAAAAATATATTTAAAACCGAACCAGGCCTCTTTTAAAAAGCCTCCTTTGGCCTGCTGTCCCTCAGATGTGGGCGGCGGCTGAGGGATAAAGACCGCTGCGAGGGCAAGAATGGCCGTCCCAAAGGTGATCGAATCGATCAGCAAAATCCCGCCAATCTGAATGAACGGAATCAGCATCCCAGCCAACAGCGGAGCAACCACGCCGGGACCCGCCTCGATCAACGACATCATGCCATTGGCCCGTCCATATTGTTCCTTTGGAATCATGACACTGATCGCGGCCGAGTAGGCCGGCCATTGGAAGGTGGTACCAATGCCTGATACGGCCACGGCCAGATAAAGATGCCAGTACTGCAAGTGGCCTGTCGTGTACAGGATAAACAAGCTCAAGGTAGCCAACCCACTTGCAATATCGCTGATCATCATCATTAATTTGCGGTTATAACGATCCACCATCACACCTGCAATCGGAGACATGATCAGGAAAGGTGTAATGTACGCCACCTGCACCAAACCCATTGCAGTCGCAGATTTAGTCTGCTGATAAATGTAGATCGTCATCGCAAAGGCCGTCATACCGCTGGCCAGGAACGAAATGATCTGCCCCAGCCACACAATGGTAAAACCGAACATGCCGCTGGGGCGTTTTGTTACATCAGACATCTAGTTACACTCAGGTAGTAAAAGCACATGGCAATCCTGTCCTTTCTTGGTAGTTGAATTCTAAAGTGATACGATATCGGAAGATTCGCCTACAAAATGGTCAGCCAGCAAAGAACCGATTCTTGGCACAGATAAATAAACGGCACAAGCCAACAACATTCCACCAGCCACAAGAAACACCGGCGAGATGTTCCAGCGCATTACCGCACCGGAAATTGCCTGCGAAAGCGGCACCAATCCAAGGTTAGCGAGCACTATCATGCTCATCAGGCGTCCGAGCATTTCCTTGGGTGAATTGCGTTGCAGCCCGGTAATCAACAAAATGCTGATGTACCCGTTAAGTACACCCAGGATAAACATATCCACAACCGCCACCCCGGTATGGTTAATCCATACCAGCGCACCGAGACCCACGCCGAACAACACGAACATCACTATCATCAAAATCTTGAAAAGCCATTTCGATAGCTTCGGCAGTACACCTGAAAGAATCACGCCCAACAAGTTACCGCCGGCAAAGCCTGAAATAATCAAGCCATAAGCCGCAGCGCCTTCAGGAAAGCGCGTATCTGCAAGATAAGGCACGCCGACAATCACTGGACCGCCAAATGCAAAGTTGGCTACGGCGATCAAGATGAACACTGTACGCAATACCGGGTCCCTGAACATAAAGGCGATTCCCTCCCGAATCGATTGAAACACGCTGACAACTTCTCCATTTTTTGGCGCAACTGTAACGACTTCGCCTCCAAAGTTCATCAGCCACAATGTGACCACCGAGACTGCAAAGGTTAGCGCGTCGAAAGCAATAGCCAATCCGATGCCGACCCTTTCATTTGGGAACATGGCGATCATCGTCCCCGCCGCGGCGGGCCCAATAAACCCGATCAGTTGCATACTTCCCTGCATCAACGAATTGCCTGTCTGCAAATCTTCAGACGGTACGATCCGTGGAGTAATCGACATTGCGGCAGGCTCAAATACGCCCGAAAAAATCCCGGTCACCAGGCTATACACGTAGATCATCCATATCTGCAATGTACCGGTCAAAATCTGTGCCGCCAGTAAAGCCGAGAGAAACAAGCGGATAAAATCCGATATAAGCATCACCCTTCGCGGTGAAATACGGTCAGTGATGGCGCCACCAATCAAGGTAAAAACTGCGCGTGGAATCCCCGCCAACGCCATGACCGCGCCAAGTGCCAACGGATCACCCGTCATTTGCAGGACCAACCATGCCATGGCGATCATATTGAATTGGTCACCAAGCAGTGATGTGCCTTGACCAATCCAAAGCAGGAAGAAGTCGCGGATTCCTAATACACGCTTCATTGGATTGGTCACGGCAACAGATTGAGTGGTTATTTCAGCCATTAAACCTCTGCGATGTTTTGATACCTACTCTAATATCTGCATTTCTAATACGTGTTTATTCCACGTAAATTTCAACGTGCTCGCCGTCTTCTTCATCGACCACATCGATGATCTTGCCAGTCACACCAGAACGCAAGGCGTCCATCACCTGAGACATATCCACGCCCTCGACTTCGGGTGCGAAATGCGCACCGATCTTCATCCCGGCATCGATCAGCCCAAGTGGAATTTGCACGGAGGCTTTCGATCGGCCTGTCACAGTATCCGTCACACGGATACGAAGCCAATGCCCCGCTCCCGTCGTGCGCGACGGACTCTGCCCAGCCGAGCCGCGTCGCCCCTCGCTCAGAGCCGCCAGCAATTTAGCGCCGTCTTCCGCACTGATCTTTCCATCTTCGATCATCTTCAAAATTTTCATTCTTTCTTCTGCGTTCGCCATAACTACCTCCTACCCGATATAAACCTGTACTTTATCGCCGCCTTTGCCCTCGTCCACGTTCACGATCAGCGGCTCCTTGGATGAAATGCCATCAGAAATAAGTTTGATGATTTCATCCAAGTTTGTATTTCCCAAGCCCTCAATGTTGTGCCCAAAATTACGCAGGAACCAACTCACCAATCCAAGAGGAAGCGGAAAGCCCAGCATGATATTGCGCGGCCACTCGTCTTTGCCCTGTTCCACTTTTACATACAGCCAGCGTGAAGTCCGGTTGCCTGCGAATAAAGCCAGCAACAACACGCCGAATAAAAGCGGCATCCACGCGCAGAAAAACCAAAAACCATAATTGGCCGTTTGCACAAGCGAATAAAGCCAATAAGATGCAAGGACAGTGATGACAACGCCAAACCACAGCGGGATCTGCCACAAGCGCCTGGCCTTGCGTGCGACTTCTTCAAATTCAGGTGCGTTGGTTTTTGAGGATGTTGAATCCGCTTCAGGTCCGGACGAAGAGGCGGGTGCCGCTTCGATGATTTCCATCTCCACGTCAGATTCTTCCAAAGCCTTGATCAACTTCATCGCTTCTTCCGCACTGATCTTGCCATCTTCAACCATCTTAAGAATTTGTTTCTGCTCTTCAGAAGACATTATGAACCTCCTTCAAGGGCAGCCAGTAATTTATCTGCCTCTTCAGATGTTATCTTTTTCTCCTGAAGCATTTTCAAAATCGCCAACCGCTCCTCATCGGAAACCTGTTGGCTGGCTTCGGGCGCAGCAGATGAA
>Ga0075275_1000035_pt1 | contig 13986 bp, 13 predicted proteins | sample SF_Rice_5C_80N_3_FD_69769 | JGI IMG/M metagenome (GOLD analysis project Ga0075275, IMG submission 69769) | Rice paddy soil microbial communities from Twitchell Island, California, USA - SF_Rice_5C_80N_305 | ecosystem: Environmental > Terrestrial > Soil > Paddy field/soil | place: USA: Twitchell... | reverse complement strand
TAAAGCCATCGTGGCTCGAAACAAAAAAGTTTGCCGAGTTTTAAAAACTCGGCAAACTTTTTTAATATTTTATTAGCTGAAGAAAATGAAACTTACACTCTTATTTCCAAACGAAATTCAATGTTCCCTGTAAAGGCAGGTTGACCAACATCGAAGATGGATTAGGTTGTCCACATGGAGTTGTGGAGCATTTACAATTTGCAGACATGGCATTGCTCGTACAAGCCAATGAAACGTAGCCCAGTTGCCATATTCCGGCGGCCGATTGTGGCAGGTAAAAATAGAAATCGCCACCCGAAGCGGTTGTGGCATCATCCCGAGTCTGGCCTTGCGTCAAGGCAAAGCCAACGCCGCTGATCGGGCCTTGATTGACATCCGTCACAATGCCGTGGATTATCTGAACGTCAGTCGGCTTGATTTCAGCCAGCAAGTCCATCTCCATCGGAGCGATGGTAACAAATAAAACAGAAACCCAACCTGCCTGGTTATCGGATGTCCTGACAAAAAGCCAATCATCGCCCGGCGCACGACCGAAAGCCGTCAATGTTTCTTTATTGGTCAATGTACGAATGGCAGGGAAAAGTTTCCCTGGATTGGAACGCAACATCACATTGTCAGCAGACACATCCACCAATACTGTGCTTGAACTTGGTGCAGGTGCGGATGTCGGAACATTGATAGTGCTTGAGGTTGCAGGCACGAGAGTCGGTGACGAAATCGGAGCAGCGGTCGGGCTGATCGGGGCCGCCGGGGTGACAACAAGCTGCGGAAGGGTTCCGCAAGCCGTTGCAAGTACAAACAGCATAAGGGAGATGGTTTTTAGTTTCATGCTTCCAGTATAAAAGTTTTCATCTACAATCCCATCCCCCATTTTTCTATTTGGACACATGGCATCTTATTTTCGCAAAACATCAATCCAGCGTCAACAAATGTCCGTTGACCTTTAACCATTTCACCTTCTCCTTATAATCCGGCGCGATCTCTTCAACTCCGCTCCAAAAACCCCTGGAGTGATTATGTTCATGCAGATGAACCAGTTCGTGGACGACAACATAATCCACCACATCCAACGGAGACATGATAAGCCGCCAGGCAAAACTTAATATTCCGCGTGTGCTACACGATCCCCAGCGTGTGCGCGCAGATGTAATTTTGATCTGGTTGTAAGCAAAGTTGTACTTCGCAGCATAATGATCGACCCGTCCTACGATAACCTGTCGCGCCTGTTCACGATACCAACGTTCAAAAATGGTACGGGCCTGAGGCTGGGACGTTCGAGACAAGACAAAGCTCTCGTCGAGGAAAAGACGCGGCTTGAAATGTTCGCCAAATGTCAAAGGATATAACTTCCCCAAATACCAGAAATTTTCACCTTCCATAAATTTCTTTGGTGTAAATTTCGGATGCGTCGATTTGAATTCCAATTGTTTTTTGATAATCCAATTCTCTTTTTCTTTCACAAAAGTATGGATCAATTCCTGGCTCACTTGGCGGGGAGCGCGTACAACTAAGCGCCCATCCCGTTCCACGATCAAAGCAATGGACTTGCGTTTACTGCGGATGATTTCATCGATGGTAACCATAATATTATCAACTTATAACATAATTTCTTTTGGTATTTGATAGGTATAATCGACGCACCATGAAATCCAAACACGTCATCATCGGACTGCTCTCCGGCCTCAGTGCCGCCGCAATTTGGGGCGGCATGTATGTTGTCAGCAAAGTGGTGCTTGAAGTTATCCCGCCTTTTACACTGCTAACCACACGCCTTCTATTGGGAATTTTAGCGCTGGCTATTGTCATTGCACTCAGGCCAAAAGCTAAATTGACATGGTCGCAGGTCTGGCAGATATTTTTGGTCGGCGTGGTGGGTTATGGCATTTCCCTTGGATTCCAATTCGTCGGGACAAAACTTTCAACTGCGTCCAACGGCTCGCTCGTGACTTCAGCCACACCAGCTTTCATTTTGATTTTCGCTCCCTTTTTACTTGGCGAAAAAAACACACCGCGTCGTCTGATCGCATTGGCTGTATCGACACTCGGCGTTCTGGCCGTGATCGACCCGCGCAGCGCCGAGCTTTCTTCTTCGCTGTTTTGGGGAAACATGAGTCTGATCGCCGCCGCGTTGACGTGGGCGCTATATTCAGTTCTTGTTCGCAAGGTGACTCAGTCAACTGATGTGATTACATCGACAGCCATCATGCTGGCAGGCGGTTTACCATCCAGCATTTTGTTCAGCGCAGTGGAATTAAAGACCCAGGGCATGGGCGTCATCACACCCGGCATCATCGGTGGGATTCTATTTCTCGGGATCATTTCAACCGCCATCGCCATGTTTTTATGGAATTACGCTTTTGCTGAAATCCCAGCCGCAGTTGCTTCACTGACTTTTTTCGCGCAACCTGTCGTCGGTACTTTATTAGGCTGGTTTTTCCTCGGAGAAAGGATCACGCCGCTGTTTTTATTCGGCGGCGTGTTGATCGGGATCGGGTTAATCATTTCTTCGACAGAATAAATGTAGGGCACAGCGACACTGTGCCCTACCCAAATCATTCACCAACTGTGTGAAGCAACGCCATATTTGGCGGACGCACCGCACCCACCGGGAATCCGCACACCAACACAACTTGATCGCCTGATTGCACAATATCCGAGCGCATCAAAGCCGAGTCGACATGTTCCAGCATTTCCTCCAGTGAATTTGCAAAAGGCACACGATGCGGGCGCACGCCCCACAAAAACGCCAACCTTCCATAGGTTTCATCATTTGGTGTGAAAGCCATGATCGGCACGCGCGGCCTGATCTTGGACATCAGCCAGGCAGTTTGCCCTTGCGTGGTGAAACAGGCCACCGCCGTAACATTTCGATCAACAGCCAGAGCCTGTGCAGCGCGCGCCATCGAAGCGGCGTCACTGGCCTCCAGCCCATCAATGCGACGGAGCGGTTCCGTACCCCATTCAAGAAAATGGGTCTCAGCTTCACTCACGATACGATCCATCATCTCGACTGCTTCAACCGGATATTTACCCGAGGCCGATTCGGCGGACAACATCACCGCATCGGTCCCGTCAAAGATGGCATTGGCAACATCTGACGCCTCAGCCCGCGTGGGCAGCGGATTCGTAATCATCGACTCCAACATCTGCGTAGCTGTGATGACAAGTTTCGCACGCGCATTGGCTTTGCTGATAATCATCTTCTGCAAAGCAGGAACACGTTCGGGCGGAAGTTCCACACCGAGATCGCCACGCGCCACCATCACTCCATCCACATTATCCAAAATGGAATCAAGATTATCAATCGCTTCCGGCTTCTCCAACTTTGCGATCAACAACGGCTGACGTTTGCCATTTGAAAATCTCTGCATGGCATAGCGGACTTTCCTGACATCCTCTGCTGAACGCACGAAGGAAATTGCGACCGCATCGACGTTTTGCGAGATGCCGAAAGCCAGGTCGGCTTCATCTTTTTCGGTGAAACCCGCAATACGAAGTCGCACACCGGGCAGGTTGATTCCTTTATGCGATGACAACGTCCCACCAATGATGACTTTGGCGGTCAGCGCATCACGCTCTTTTGCAGAAACAACTTCCAGCGTAAGACGACCGTCATCGAGCAGGAGCCGGTCCGAGGTCCGGCACGAATCGAAGAGCTGTCGAAAATCCACTGGAATTTTTTGCCCATCCCCATCTGGTGGTGTCGTCCCCGTTGCGAACAGATGAACCGTTTCGCCTTCGGACAATTGAATAGGCACAGGCAATTCGCCCACGCGAATCTTGGGGCCTTGCAAATCCTGCAAAATACCAACTGGAGTTCCAACACGATCAGAAATGCTCCTGATTGTGGCGATGCGCGCCGCATGTTGTTCGTGTGTTCCGTGAGAAAAATTCATACGTGCTACATTCATTCCCGCACGGATTAATCGTTCAAGTACTTCCTCATTCTGGCTGGCAGGGCCAACCGTTGCAACAATTTTTGCTTTACGAGACATAATAGTTCCTTCCAAGTTCGTAGTTATATCACGAAACAGAAACACGCTTTGGCGCGGGAAGTTATGCAAAAAGCCCGACATTTCAGCCGGGCTTTTGTAAACATTTTGTTATTTGAAATTACATAAAATGCAACTCTCGCGCCTGCTTCTCCAAATCTTTTTTGAAATCGGGGTGTGCAATATTGATCAGTTGCTGGGCACGCTGACGAATGCTCTTGCCGTAAAGGTCGGCTACACCATATTCAGTGACAATGTAGTGAACATTGTTGCGACCTGTTACGACTCCTGCGCCTTGCTTGAGCATACAAACAATGCGGCTAAGCATGGTTCCATCACGAAGAGTGGTCGTACTCGGCAGAGCAATGATCGGAACACCACCTTTTGACCGCGAAGCGCCGTAGATGAAATCAAGCTGTCCGCCAATGCCGCTATAGAATTTTGGACCAATGCTATCGGCGCAGACCTGACCGGTGAGATCAACTTCAATTGCAGAGTTAATGGCGACCATGCGTTCGTTCTGCGCAATGACAAACGGATCGTTGATGTATTCCGTACGATGCAATTCGATGAGCGGATTATCATCCACCCAATCGTAAAGTCGCTTCGTGCCGAGGATGAATCCCGCCACGATCTTTCCCGGATGCAGACTCTTGCGTGAGCTGGTCAACACACCGCGCTCGACGAGTTCGATCACGCCGTCCGAGAAAAGTTCACTATGAATGCCAAGGTCTTTTTTGTTGAATAGATATTTCAAGACTGCATCAGGAATGGCGCCGATGCCCATTTGCATGGTCGCACCATCGGGAATTAATTCCGCGATGTAACCGGCAATTTTTTCTACAACGTTCGAATCACCTTCTTCGGCCATCGCCATTTCAGGGATTGGATAATTGGCCGGGACGATGTAATTCAAACGACTGACATGAATGAAGGAATCGCCAAGCGTACGCGGCATTTGTTCATTGACTTCGGCGATGATGATCTTTGCAGATTCAGCTGCAGACTTTGTTAAACCAACTTCCACACCCAGACTGCAAAAGCCATGCTCATCGGGCACAGAGACGTGAATCAAAGCCACATCGAGCGGCAATATTCCGCGCTTGAAAAGCAACGGAAACTCCGAAAGCAGAACTGGCGTAAAGTCCGCATGACCTTCCTGCACTGCTTTGCGGACATTCGGGCTGATGAACATGGTGTTCACGCGCAAATGTCCTTCCATCTCCGGCTTCACGTAATCGGCACCGCCGATGGTCAACGCCTGGCAGATCTCGATGTTCTGGAGATTTGGAGCGTATCCGACCAAAGCCGCAAGAGTCTGCTGGGGCACAGAAACGTTACCGGTCAGAAAGATGCGGTTGCCCGATTTGATCGCCTTGACAGCTTCGGCCGCACTAACCACACGCGATTTGTACAGGCTAGTCGAGTCCATCATCCACATCCTTTCCGCCAGTCAAACGGTTGAGATGATAATTCTCACCGTTGTGCGTATTGACTGCCGGCTCAAGCGACGGATTATTCAAAATCCCATCCGGGCCAAGCGCGGCAATTTCCGTGATGTACGGAATGGCCGCGTTGACAAATGCGTGCGTAGCCGTGCGCGCCACCGCACCCGGAATGTTCGGCACACAATAATGAAGGATGCCTTCTTCGATGTAAACCGGATGTTCGTGCGTGGTCGGACGCGACGTCTCAACACAGCCGCCCTCATCAATGCTGACATCCATGATGACCGAGCGCGGCTTCATCGAACGCACCATCTCGCGCGTGACAAGGAGCGGCGTGCGCTGACCCGAGACCAGCACCGCGCCGACAACTACGTCCGCGTACGCGACCGAACGTTCGAGATTTCGTTTCGTCGAAAGCATCGTGACAATGTTCGGAAAACGATCCCAAATTTTTTGAAGTGCGAGAAGATTATGATCGATCACGGTCACATGCGCACCCATGCTTAAAAACATTTGAGTCGCATATGTCCCAACCACGCCCCCGCCAAGGACAACGGCTTCTGCAGGCGGGACACCGGGCACGCCACCCATCAGAATACCTTTGCCGCCCCAATTATTTTGCAACAGGCGCGCCGCGATCTGCGCCACCATCGCACCACCGATCTGGCTGAACGGATGCAGGACCGGCAACGACCCATCCGGTGCAGTAATCTGCTCATACGCAATGGAAGTAATTTTCTTTTCGAGAAGAATATCGATCTTATCCTGACGCGCAGATGCAAGATGCAGCAATCCGGTCAAGATGGTATTGGGCCTGAGCCAGTTCAACTCCTCCTTCAATGGACGCGCGACTTTCAATAAAAGATCAGCGCGGCCAAAAACTTCTTCGGTTGAATAGACGAGGCGTGCTCCGGCCTTCTCGTATTCCGCGTCGCTGAAGCCTGCCATTAATCCCGCTTCATGCTCGACGAAAACCTTGTGGCCGTTTTGAGAAAGTATTTCCACGCCTGCAGGCGACAACCCTACACGAAACTCAAACGGACGGCGTTCTTTTGGTATTCCAACATTCATTGTAGCCTCCATAATAAGTCCCTAAAGGTTTTGGGAAACCTTTAGGGACTTGAGAATAACTATTTCATGTTCAACACTTCCCTGATGGATGGAAGTGCCCAGTCAATTGTTTCCTTTTCTATAACAAGCGGCGGAGCAAACCGGATCACGTTTTCGTGTGTTTCTTTGGCAAGGATGCCTTTCTCTTGCATCGCTTCGCAGAAACGTCGCGCCCCTCCTGCTGACGGTTTCAATTCCACGCCTATCAGCAATCCCCTGCCGCGCACTTCTTTGACATGCGGGCTTGGGATTTCTGTCAACTGTTCCATAAAATATGTGCCCATTTTTTCTGAACGCTCGGGAAGTTTCTCGTCACGGATAACAGCCAGCGCGGCTCGCGCCGTTGCGGCGGCCAGCGGATTCCCACCAAAGGTCGAGCCGTGTTCACCGGGCGTGAATAATCCAAGAATGGGTTTATCCGCCAAAATGGCCGAGACCGGATAAAAGCCTCCAGCCAAGGCTTTGCCGATGATAACAATGTCGGGGCGTACATCTTCATGATCGCACGCAAATAATTTTCCTGTACGACCCAGACCTGTTTGAATTTCGTCAGCCACAAACAAAACATTATTCTTCTTGCAAATCTCCGCCACCTTTTTCAAATATCCGGCGGGCGGGATGATGACTCCGCCTTCGCCCTGGATCGGCTCAAGCAAAACAGCGGCAGTATTTTTGTTGATAGCCTTTTCAATTGCAGACGCATCACCATACGGCACGGTCACAAATCCGGGTGTGAACGGGCCGAAGTCGTCGCGATAAGATGGCTCGGTCGAGAAGGAGACGATGGTGGTCGTGCGTCCATGAAAATTTCCAGCCGCAGTAATGATCTCAGCCTGATGGCGCGGCACACCTTTGACTCGATACGCCCATTTGCGCACGAGCTTGACCGCCGTCTCGACCGCTTCTGCCCCACTGTTCATCGGCAGAGACATTTCGTAGCCGGTCATTTCTGATAATTCTTTATAAAAAAGCGGGAGCTGATCGTTGCGAAAAGCACGCGAAGTCAATGTGACTTTCTTCGCCTGTTCGAGCAATGCGTTCAAAATTCTCTGATGGACATGTCCCTGATTTAAAGCAGAGTAAGCCGAAAGACAATCCAAATATTTTTTACCGTCCACATCGTAAACCCAAACACCTTCACCGCGCTCGATCACCACATCCAACGGATGATAATTGTGCGCGCCGTACTCTTCTTCTAAGGCAATGTAATCTTGTGTATTCATCAATTCATCCTCAAATAAATTTTTGTAGGGGCGGATGGCCATCCGCCCCTACGATTAATTACGCCACATCAAACAATTGCGCCAAAATTGCCTTTTGCGCATGCAGACGGTTATGCGCCTGCGGGAAGATCGCCGAATGCGGACCATCGGCGACATCATCCGTCAACTCATGGTTGCGATGCGCTGGCAAACAATGCATGACGATCACATCCTTGTCCGCTTCTTTGACAAGTTTCGCGTTGACCTGATACGGCGGGAAAACCTTCTCGCGCCTGGCAGTTTCTTCCTCCTGCCCCATCGAAGTCCATGTGTCGGTGTAAATGACGTGCGCCTTCTTGACCGCATCATGCGGATCGCGCAGGAAATTTAATTTGCTGCCGGTTTTCTTCGCGATCTCTTTGGCGACGTCGACCGCTTTCGGGTTGAGATCATAACCTTCCGGGCTAGCCAGCGTAAAGTTCCAGCCCAGTTTCGCGGATACATGCATCAACGAAACCGCAACATTATTTCCATCACCGACAAAAGTGACGTTCAAACCCTTGGACTTTTTGCCAAATTTTTCGCGGATGGTAAGCGCGTCGGCCACGCCCTGGCACGGATGGTTGTAATCGCTCAAGCCGTTGACCACAGGAATATCCGCCCACTTCGCCAATTCCAAAACGTGCTCATGCTCAAAAACGCGCGCCATCAAAGCCTCGACGTAACCTGACAAAACCCGCGCCACGTCTGCGATGGATTCGCGCTTGCCAAGTCCAATCTCAGCAGGCGAGAGATATAGCGCATCGCCGCCGCAGTGACGCATGGCCATGTCGAACGAAACGCGCGTTCGCAGGCTCGGCTTCTGGAAGATCATTCCCAGAACTTTGCCTTTGAATATTTTCTTGTTGCCGGTCTTGAAATGTTCCTTCTTGAGCTTGACCGCTAAATCCAGCAAATCCTGCACCTGGGCGGACGAGAGATCAGAGATCGCGAGAAAATCCTTCATAGCCAACTCCTCATTATAAGTATAGTGGTTTTAACCAATTGTAACCTGTCCCAATCGTCACTTGTTAGAGGTGACGTATATCGGGGACAAAACCTGCATTTGGTTATTGTATAATCTGCTTACAAGGTTTGGGGGCTTATGCAGAAGGCCGCAAAACCAGTTGGCTGCCAATATATTGACAGGAGATAGAAAAATGCAAAAAATGAATGCTCAAATATTTTGGTCAATCATCTATGCTGCCATTGGGGGTTTGATTTTTATCCTGGGTTTAAATCTTTTGAGATTAATCCCTGAGAAACTTCAAGATGGCTACAAGATTGGGCTGCCAGTCATTTTGCTGATTGCGTATCTCATATCGAAAAAATATTCCCCCAATCAAAAAACAGCCTTTTTGGCATTTTTTCTTGTGTCAGTGGGCTGGGCGGTTGATTACTATCTGACTGGCAGAATTAAAAGTTTATTTTTCCTGAGCACCAAAGAGCTATCTGGTTTTGCGTACACAATGATAATCAGTACATTGTTGGTATCTGGGCCAGTAATTATCGGTTGGTTAATTTCTGGTCAAAAATTATCATCACTTTTCATTCAAAATAGCAAAAAAACGTGGGGCATCGTTGTTGGTATTGCAGGGTTGTTGCTATTTGGCGGATTAGGAGTTCTGCAATCACTAAACCAAGGATTAGTTATTAAAGCAATTGGGACAGCAATTCCACTCGCATTAGTTTTCAGCCTTGCGAATGGTTTTAGAGAAGAGTTGGTGTATCGAGCGGCATTCATAAAAGGATTTCAGGCAAACATTGGTGTTGTCGCTACAATCATTGTGACAACATTGGTGTTTACTCTCGCCCACATTGACGTCAGTTACACACCTGCAAGCCAGATTATCTTCACAATTGTATTGGTACTAATTGGTGTTGTTGGTAGTTTGATAATGATAAAAACCGGTAGTCTGATTGGGTCTGTTCTTTTCCATGCTGGAGCAGATATATTATTGATTATGGGAATGTTGTCATCGCAACAATTAATGATAAAGTGATGTTTTAGTTTCTACGTTCTCGTGAAGACCATCTTAAGCTGAGGAGCCGACCATGTCCATCAATCTTTCACCCGCTGAAGCAAGAGCCCACGTACCTCATTTGGTGCTGCGCCAACATGCTCATAAAGAGGTCCACGGCGATAGCCTGTTGGGCCGGATAAACACACGCCTGGCGCTAGGCATTACCAAGGCTGTTGGCTCGATGTGGTGCGCCTACATCTTCGCCCTGCTCGCCCTCATCTCGCTGCCAGCCGCGATTAAATCCCATGATCCCATTATTATCGTTGCATGGGTTGCGCAAACCTTCCTGCAATTGGTGCTGCTCCCCATCATCATTGTCGGCCAGAATGTCCAGGCCGCCGTCACCGATGCCCGCGCCGAGAGCGATCACGAAACACTTCTTGCGATCCATACTCTCACCGCAGAAGTTCACGACATCGCCTTGAGACAGACCGAGATGCTAAAAATACTTGAAGGAAGAAGTGAAAGGAAAGATGACGGTGAAGAATAGCTATCCAGCCATCCTCACTTTTTTCCAATAACGCAATAATCCATCCACCGACATGCCAAGCGGATTCGCCAGCTCGTAAGCCTTCACCGCTTCTGCACTCAAGCCCTGTTCGCGACTTTGCTCCGCCATCCATTCACCGAACATCTGCTTCATCTCGTCCACTTGCGGGGCAGACGGCATCACTTTTTCGAGCCAGCCTTCAGCGGCATCCAAACTTTTTTCAACTTCGCTCAAATGCCACTCAGGATCATCGAAGATTCCAAAATGCGTCGGCGCGATGCGTGCAAATTTTTCCTTTTTCAAACGCGCCACGCTCTCGCGCCATTTTCCAAAATGTAATTCAGGCGGCGGCATCGGCACACGCAAATATGGATAACCGGGAATTCTGACTCCACCCACATCACCGCTGAAACAAACATCTTCAAAAATATAAGCATAATGATGCTCTGCATGACCGGGCGTGTTGACCGGCAGGAATCTCAAATTGCCGATGACGATCTCTTCCGCGTCGTTCGGGACTTTGAGTTGATTCTGCGGAACGGGCAGGAACTCACCCCACAGCGTGTCCATCTTGTCGCCATAAATTCTGGTGGCAGATGCAATTAATTTTTCGGGGTTGAGCATGTGCGGCGCACCGATTGGATGAACATAAACTTTCGCGCCAGATTCCTGTGCGATGCGGCCCGCCGCACCTGCGTGATCAAGATGGATGTGAGTCAGCAAAACGTGCGTGACGTCAGCGAGGGAAAAGCCATTTACAGCGAGACCCGCTTTGAGAGCGGAAAGAGTCGAGCCCGGCCCGCTCTCGATAAGAATCGCGCCGGTCGAATGTTTAATTAAATATGACGCTATTGCATGCGTCTTGCCCTGAAAATTCAGGTCAAGTGTGATAACACGGGTTTCTGCCATGTGCTTGACTCCTGTGAGAAATTACCGGACGAAAAAACAGATAATGTTTGCCCAAGGTCGGCATCACAATAAACCGGGCAAACAGGTACGCGTTGTTCCTTCAATTGAAAAGCAAGTTTATCGCTGCCCCGCAAACCATCAAACGTTTCGGCGAAAAGCAAAACCACAACAGGGTGTAAATTGCGGCGTTGTAAATCATCGGCGGCCAGAATCACATCGAGCGAAATAGTGGGCGTGATGAGAATGGCACTCGAACCCTGAGGCAACTGCCGCGCCTGCGCACTGACTAGCGCCGCAATCGACAAAGTTCCACGGCCTTCGAGAAAGGCCAGCGTTTCGAGAATTTTATTTTCCTGACGCGCACTGCGTTCGGCAGAGAGCATCGTGTACGTTCGATCTTCGGTTACGAGACCAACAGCGCGTTTTTGTTGAATGAAATAATGCGCTAACGAGGCTGCGATGCTGATGCCATATTCAAGCGTGGATGGCGGCAAAGTTAATTTGGGTTTGCGGCTGAACAACAAATTTTCGAGTGGGATGTCAGGCGCGTCGTATTTTTTTCTGGTCTGCACTTTTTGCTGGGCATCGAGAAAAAGCCAGACTTCAGCTTGCGGATCCTGCTCAAATTCCTTGACCATCAATTGTCCACGCCGCGCAGAGGTAGGCCAATGGATTCGCTTCATCGCGTCGCCGGGGACATATTCGCGCACACCGGCTGCATGAGGCGTGATATCAAACGTCTTGCGGCGAATGACTTGCCCGCCGGGCAAAAGTCCGGGCGGTGATAAAAATGAAGCGATGGGAAAAACCATTGGCAAAATGATCAATGATTTTTCGGCTGGATATCTTTTCTGGATTCGGAAAAGTCCAAGCGGGTCGGATGCCACCAGCACCGTCGGCCCCAGCGGGAACCCACCGCGACGCGTCAGCCAGGTACGAGCGACATATGATTGTTTTTCGCGCGGATGAATACGCGTCAGTAATCTCGAACCGGCGGCAGTCGGCAACGGCATCTCGTTATACACTTCCACCCACAAGGCCGAAAGACGGCTGGTGTTTCTTATTTCATATTGCTCTTTGAAAATATCACCAACACTGGCCCGCCAAAATTCTGCCTGGCGAGTGAGTCGCAAGGACCGAGCGATGATCGTCACCCACAACCACGAAACCACAAACAGAAGCAAGCCAAGATAAAGCAAACGCGAATAGAAAACCGCACCATTCACGAGTGAGCCGAACAGACCACCAAAGATCAGGAGCGCCACGAGCGCGCGTCCGATGTTTTTCATTTGACTTTCTTTTTCTCCGGCGGAGGCATGTGAAAGTCACCGCCGGGCGCGGGCGTGTTGTGGACAATCTCCTGCACGATCCGGTCAGCGCTCAATTCACGCAGACGCGCGGCGGGACTGACGATGATGCGATGTCCAAGCACAGGGACAGCCATATCTTTGACATCATCGGGCAAAACATGGTCGCGCCCATTCAGAGCCGCGCGTGCCTGACTCGAACGCGCCAACGCCAGCGTCCCACGCGGACTCGCTCCGAGATAGATATCGCCACTTTGACGGGTACGCCGCGTCAGGTCCGTAATGTAGCGTTTTACCGTTGGGGACAAAAATACAGAGCGGACAGCTTTGGCCGCATCCAGCACTTCCTTGCTTTTGGCAACAGCCTTGAGCGATTCAATTGGGTGTTTGAGTCGCTGTTCATCCAATATTTTCACTTCATCCATAAAATCGGGATATCCCAGCCGAACACGCAAAAGAAAGCGATCAAGTTGAGCCTCAGGCAGAGGGAAGGTCCCTTCATATTCAATGGGATTTTGCGTTGCAAGCACCATGAACGGGCGCGGCAGGATATGCGTCACACCATCCACCGTAACCTGACGTTCTTCCATCGCCTCGAGCAACGCGGCCTGTGTCTTTGGCGTGGCACGATTGATCTCGTCCGCCAAAATAACCTGACCAACGATCGGGCCCGGGCGGAATTCAAATTTTCTTTTCTGCTGGTTATAAATGGAGATACCTGTCACATCGCTGGGAAGCATATCCGGCGTAAATTGGATACGGTTGAAAGTGCAGGCCAGTGAACGCGCCAAACTGCGCGCCAACATGGTCTTGCCAACGCCAGGCACATCCTCGATGAGAACATGTCCCTGACACAACAAGCCGATCACAATCAACTCGATGGCGTCCCGCTTGCCGACGATGACCTTTTCCAAATTTTCGATCACTTGCTCGCCGAAGGATTGTATGGTTTGCATGATGAGTCCTCAAAAAGTGATGTATCGATTCTACCTTGTTTTGCGGCGGGAGCGAGAGTTTTTCACCAACAGAATTACACAGACACCTTGTGAAAAGATTATCAGCAGACAAAATCAGTCGTCCCTCATTAAAATAATCCCCGCTTTGCTTGACACACTAATTTGCCTGTGATAAACTTTCGCCCGCTCACAACGCAACTGATCCCGTGGTGTAGCGGCTAACATGCGGCCCTGTCAAGGCCGAGATCGCGGGTTCGAACCCCGTCGGGATCGCAGAGCGTAACATTTCGTGCAAGTGAAAAGACCGACTTTCGATGAGAACAACTCATTCAAAGTCGGTCTTTTCGTATTCCGGCTTTTGGAGGATATATGCCAGCCGGAAAACAAGATTCGGATCAGGAAAAACTTTTTAGCATTGAGCTTTTAACTATTCAGCAGGTCGCTGAATGGGCAAAAGTGAGTCCAAAAACTATCTACCGCTGGATCGAGTCGGGAGACATCCCAGTGGT